>SMVB01402174.1_pt1 | contig 11216 bp, 7 predicted proteins | sample 2456461 | NCBI WGS metagenome assembly SMVB01 (sample SAMN11095934, study PRJNA526329) | marine sediment metagenome | biome: Marine sediment; feature: Surficial sediment; material: Deep marine sediment; isolation source: Hadal surficial sediment | place: Pacific Ocean | collected 2014-05 | depth 0-1...
GCCATCTGCATTAGCTGTACCAAAATACAATGAATCTCTTTGTTCAATAAATTTCGATAACCGCTGATCGACACTTGATCGCCAGCCAGCACCTTGTTCCATTTTGGAATAACTTATTCTTGAACCGTTTTCCTCCTGGACTTTTTTTACGTTTGGTGAAAAGGCTATGTCGCTTGTGTACTTCTTGATTTTGTTAGTATTATTTTTTAATGTTTTGCTGGAATTTTTCATGATACTGCATTGGTAATGATTAAATGATTTAAAAATTCTTAGTTAATTGCTACCTGCATTAATGACATTAGTTTGTAAAAACTCCCTGATAAATAGAGCTATTTTGTCTCCATCTTCTTCAAGAGCAAAATGTCCTGTATTGAGTAAATGAAATTCCAGGTTTATTAAATCGTTTTTATATGGATATGCTCCATCAGAAGGAAATATATAATCATTCTTTCCCCAAACAATGAGAGTAGGGGGCTGATACACACGAAAATACTCCTGCCAGCTAGGGTAAAGGGGCACGTTTGTTCTATAATCGTAGAACATAGCTAATTGGATTTCATTATTTTCTTCCCTTGTTAAATGATTTAAATCCAGGTTCCAGTTATCAGGACTAATTGTTTCAACATTTCTTACTCCATGTGTGTACTGCCACTTTAATCCATCCAGTGAGTGGAACCCTTCCAAAGGTTTTCCATTTTCAATGGTATATTCATTCCAATACTTTTTAATTGGAATCCAGAAGTCCTTTAAACCTTCTTCATAAGCATTCCCATTTTGGATAATAAGGGCCTCTACCCTTTCCGGATACTTAACAGCTATTCGAAATCCTATAGGCGCTCCATAATCCATAAGGTAAATACTGTATTTATCAATATTGAGTTTTTCTAAAAACCCTTCTACAATTACTGCCATGTTATCAAAGGAGTACTCAAACTCGTCCATAGGAGGCTGTTCACTGTTTCCGAATCCAGGATAATCAGGCGCTATTAAGTGGTAACTATCTGACAAGTCTCGAATAAGATTACGAAACATATGCGATGAAGTAGGATAACCATGAAGTAATAAAATTGTGGGTGAATCCTTAGATCCAGCTTCGCGATAAAATATTTCTACCCCATTTACTTCTAAAGTTTTGTTGTGAACTGGATTACCCTGAGACATGGCGTGAAGACTAACCAGTCCGAATATTATTAAAAAGGTGATTGATTTGAAATTTAATTTATTTGATTGCATGATAATGTGATTTAGGTTTTTAAATAATAATTTCTCAGATATTTACAATTGGTGTGCCAAAATCGTAATCAGCTATTAATCAGCTTTTTATAACGGAATTACCTAGTTATGCTAAAGTTCATATTGCCATTATTTTGGCTTTTTGACTACATTTTGGCAATATATAGTGATGTTATATTGAGCATTTGAGCTCAGTATTCCCCTGAACTCATTTGAAAATGAGGACTATTTTTAGAAAACAAGCTTCTCTGATGAGTGTTAATTGAACGTCTTTCCAAGACTCAAAAGGAATAGTCCTGATTCTTCAGCAGAGTAGGCCATGGAAAGATTTATAGAAAAGGATTCCTGTAAAGGGATAATGTAGATACCAAATCCATAACCCAGGTGCCATTTGTCTGAGGATTCATTATTTACAAATACACGACCAGTATCCACAAAACCTCTAACCCCATATCCCATGGGGACGAGTGAAGTCCTGACTTCTCCAATTTTCCACCTTAAATCCGTATTCAAAAATACTGCATGATCACCGGTGAACCGGTTTTTCCTGTAACCTCTCAAAAACTGAAGTTGCCCAAGGTAATACCGGTAATAATATGGTATGTCGCCAAAAGTTGACGATCCTCCTACCTTCAAACCCAATGTAAAGGGGTTGTTGTTACGGGAAGAAAAAAACTGCTCCAGAGTTCCCTGAATTTTGTGATAGCGTTTATCATCTGCATTCAATACCCAACCTGTTTCATGATTTATATAAAGACGCATACCTCGTAATGAAAGATTAGGTCGATCACGTAAGTCTAGGTCCAGGATAAATACACTACGGAATATATCAAGAGCTTCTTCACCAATGATGGGCTGTGGTGATTGCGCAAATATGTTACTTGACTCCAACTGTTCGCTATTGGCTTCGAGTCCAACATTTATTGAAAAAATGCTACGTTGCCAAAATTCCGTCATTAACCCGGTTCGAAACAGTACGGAATTATAACGTGTTTTGTAGAAATCCGAATTTTCCAATGCTGGATCTTTTACGCTTTCATTTCCAATTCCATAGAAATAATTAAACTTATTTGGCTGGCCAATATGCGCCCCGGTGAGGACATCCCAATTCCCGAATATATGGTGGTGCATGGAGGTTAAATCCAAAGTAAAATTACCCTTGGTAGAGTAATCAACTTTGACGCCATATTTGTTGGCAAAGTCAGGTTTCCCATATTTTTGGTTGGTAAAATCTATACCCAGTCCAACTAAAAAACCTTCATCAGAATTGTAACTTATAATTGGAACCGGGGAATATGTATTGTATTTAAACGCCGTTCTGTTGTAAGTATATGACTGCAAATCTGCATTTTTTACCACTTTTACATCATTTCCATTGATCTTATTATCTCCTGAGTTATCATATATCAATGTATGATGATTCCCTTTTTTTACGATTGAAGTGTCATTGTAATTGTCATTACCAGGCCCGCCAATTGTTCTGATCAGAATAGACTTTTTTGACTGGCCTTTAATCTGAAAATTATCATCATTACCCAACCCGAATAATCTGATTTCCCTGGTTTCTTCGGGATAGAAAGTTCGTTCATATAGTTTGTGGTTGCCTTTTTCACCCTTTTTTACATTAAACATCATAATGGAGACAGAACCATCGTTTTGCCTGGTGACATCGAAGTATTCCTTTTTTGCTGAACCAACAATATCAACTTCCTTAGCAAGTATGCTATAGTAATCATCCGCATATTTTTCGAGATCTTCTAAACGAGCTTCCAGTTTATCACGAATTGTAATGCCATCAATGTCATAGATTTCCTTTGGCATGTTTTTAACAGCATTATCAAGATCCTCCTTGTTTATCTTGTTCTGTATATATTGAGCAGCTTCCAGCCAGTCATTTCTAGTATTTTCACTGGCAACAAACCGGTCAAGGTGTCTTGCCTGCCACATCAAACTTCTTAGTCCTTTCAATTTATAGTTAAAATTCTCTCCACTGGGTTTTGCCCATTCACGATCAGCTAACCATGGCAAAATCCCGTCCCATCTTGAAAAAACATGGTCTCTATCACGGGGTATCGGTCGAAAAATCCTCCCTTTCTCACCTTTTTTATTATAACCAGCCCACTTCCAGTTGTCTTCGTGTTTTCCCCAGTCTCCCACCAGGATATCAAAAACTCTTGCTCTTATAAATTCTTCAGAGTTTACTTCATGATTGTGATCTTCATATAAATCAGAAAACATCTTGAAACTTTTGCGTATTTTATCCGCTCCGGCAAATACAAGCTCATTTTCAGTATCGGGGTTAGTTTGTCTTTCTTCGAGCATCCCCAACATGTTACCAAAAGGAGCTCTAAACGGCCCAAGCATTGGATCATCCGGCATTACGTATAACACAGGATGTGCATGCAAAATATTAAGCTTATTAAGGAGTATATCAGTAGCCATGGCTCCGTATGGTTGTTGAGTAGATGTTTGGTCCTTAATTACTTTCTCTAAAAGAGTGCCGCGCAGTTCAAAAGGAAGTGCTCCTGCTGGATCTTTGTTTACAGACCTGAATACATACTCATACCCGTTCCCGGCCTTAAATTTTAAAGATTTTGTCTGACGACCACCTCCGAATTCAAATGGTCGCAATCCATTAAATGTGTTATCCAGATCTAATACTGGTACTTCAATTTCTTGTGTCCATGATTTTCGATAGTGCTTTCCCAAAAAAAGAGTAGAAAAATTATTCCGGGAATATTCAGAACCCGCCACAGAACTGGTAAATGGATTGTGCTTTTCAGTCATACCCAATCCCGTATTTAATTGTTGTCTACAAGGGATCAGTCTTTGATTTTTAGGTATTTCGTTATGATTGTCAGTATTACAAATGGACTCCATAAGTTTAATGGAGGTTTGTACATCATATTTATCCAAGTTTAACCTTACAATTTCAGCAGATACATTGCCTGCATTGTCAAAATTCAATGTAATGAATCCAGCTACTGATTCTGAGAAAAGTGCTTCGTCTGTTCGCGAGACATATCCAGCTTTTTCAAGCCCCCCACTATTGATAAAGAAATTATCCTTTCGCTTATTGATTTGAAGATTTTTTTCATGTCCTGAAATATATATTGCAGATGGGTACTGCGTGAAAGACACTCCTACATCATGCCGGATAGTTATGAATTCTTCGTTGATGATATCTACAGACCGACCAATATTTTGCCTGAAGGACGTGACCATACCGCTTACGATGGGCACAGGAAGCAACCAGTCTTTAAGAGGGAAATTCCCGCCATACCTGCCGTGAGAAACGATTGGGTAGTGCGAAGCAATCAACAAATTTTTATTGCCATGTTCATCAAGTAGATCATCCAGTTCTTCCATAAAATCTCCAATTGTGGCAATTCTGCAAATCCCATCCTGGGGTCCTGGTTTTCTATAAGGATGATTAAACCACTGAGAGCTAAAGACAATAATACCGGCAGTTTCGTTTAATGGAACATAATTTGGTCCCGAACATGCATTTTTAAGAGGCCAAACCACTCGGTTATCATTCCAAGATTGTATACTTTTTTCCAGGGAGTTTACCTTATTCCACCCTTCACGTCCATTGTTATCCCAATCCCGGTCTCCTGATAGTATTATTATTTGATTCGATTTTGATGAGAGAAGGACATTTTTTAATGCTTCCAGCCGGTTTCCTGTCGGTAAATCCCCGGGGAGTAATATTGAAAATGGATCGGCAATTTGCTCGAGATAAACTCCAAGTTTTTCGAAGGTATCCAGAGAGTTTACATCAACTGTATTTCCTAGTACAACCAGCCGGGTGTTTTGAGCAAAAGCTAATTGCGAAAGAAAAATACTAGTGGTAAAAATGAATAGTTTCATTATTGAAAATAGAGAGTTGATTGGTATCAACCTGTATTGTGCCGATTGATTTCTGTTGCCATATTATTATTGGAAAACATAAGTATTTCTGGTATTACCTTTAAAATTCTTCAGTTTTTTATTCTACCTGATTGGAAGGCACGAAGATTTCTTTAAATACTTGTCGATTTCTTGATTCGAGTTTTGATTTCTTATACTATGTATTTCCTTTGGCTCTCAAGAATGGGTACATCATTTGCACTCATATCCCTGATTTTCATTAATCCCTCTTCATCAAATTCCCAGTGTTCATTTCCATGGGTCCTGTACCATTGACCATTCTCGGCGCTTCGCCATTCATACTCAAATCGAACAGAGATTCTGTTATCTGTAAAGGCCCATAATTCTTTCATAAGCTTGTAGTCCAATTCCTTTTCCCATTTCCTGGTAAGAAACTCTTTAATTGCTTTTCTGCCGGTAAAAAATTCATCCCTGTTTCTCCACTTAGAATCAACAGTGTAGGCTAATGACACTCGCTGAGGGTCTTTCGAGTTCCATCCATCTTCAGCTGCCTGGACTTTTGCCTTAGCAGTTTCATAAGTAAATGGAGGTATAAGTTTCTGTTTCATCGTTTTTAATATTTTATTTATCTAAGATTTATTTAGTGTGTATCAAGCCCTGCAATCCACGATTCACAATGGACGGTCTCTTAGTACCAGATTATCAGGGTATAAACTGCGATCAAAACTCCTATAATAATTAGAGCTATCTCTTTGATCATTGTGTTTAGGTTGGCATTCATGGGTTAAGTAGTTTTTATCTGCCCGGCGCCCGGATAAGAGCCCGGGCAGACATGGTGACTTTATTTCAAATCAGCTGCTGAAAATACTTCCTGCAATTCAGCAGTTTTATAAACATGACTGGAAATAAATCGGAAGTTGGTTTGTGCAGCCTGATTCCCGTCCAGGCCGGGTACAATTGCTGATGCGGTTGCATCACCTACCACGGCCACTTCAAATCCGTCTTCCAGCAATTCTCTCATATGTGATTCTACACAAAGGTTTCCGGACATACCTGCGAGTATGACCTTATCAATTTTCTGCTTGCGTAGTTGCAGGCTTAAGTCATTTTGTTCGGGGCCGTATACTTTATGCGGCCCGGACACTGTCACATAATCCTGTTCGATGTATGGCTTATATATTTCAAGAAAATCGGCACCGGAGCCGTCAAATCCTTCTTTGTTCAATTGATCGCCCCGATCAAACATACCCATGTTATGCATAGCGGTTTCCAAAGCTCCTTCGAACTTCCAGGTATGGTCGTGCTTGTAGTAATAATGTGGTGAAATAAAGACTTTTATTCCATGCTCTTTTGCCAGTTTAAATAATGTCTCTAGATTTTCAACTGTTCCATTCTTGGTTACACTTTCGCCTACTAATCCCCAGGTAACCCCTTCCGGGCTTAAGAAATCGTTTTGAGGATCCGTAATGACAATAGCTGTGGATTTATCAACAACAAACCCAGGGTCAGGGAGTTGCGCGTATGACTTCAATGAGATGGCAATAATGCCAATAACAATAAATGCAATTTTAAAAGTTAACGTTTTCATTTTTGTAATTCTTTGGTTTATATTATTGATTTAGTTTATAAACTGATTACAATCAACGTGCCAATCTCATAAATAGCTGTGTAACAGATATATACGATTAAGAAGAGGTTAAGATATAGAATATTAATGCCAATATATTGGCATTTTGCTATGATTTTGGCAAACTTACGGACGAATTATACCCAGTTTCTTCATACGAGCCTCCAAAGTGGTTCGGTTGAGATCAAGAACCTTGGCAGCTCCTTTCTCCCCACTGATTCGCCAATTGGTTCTTTTAAGAATTTTTAATATATGTGCTCTTTCATTATCACCAAGCGTCATTATGTTTTCTTCAACATCAGTACTGAATGACTTTGGAATGGCATCACCAATTTCCAGCTTTTCCCCGCGGCTGATGATAACTCCCCTTTCAATAACATTCTCTAATTCCCGTACGTTTCCAGGCCAACTATACGCCGTTAGAGCATCGATAGCTCCTTCAGTAATATCACGTACATTTTTACCAAACCGGGTATTGTACTTTAAGAGAAAATGACGAGTCAGAAGTGGTATATCTTCTCTCCTTTCTCTAAGAGAAGGCAGATTGATGGGAAATACGTTCAATCTATAAAACAGGTCTTCACGAAATGTTCCCTTAGATATTGCCTCCAGCAAGTTCAGGTTTGTTGCAGCAATCACCCGCACATCTACCTTAAGTGTTTTTGGATTTCCAAGCCTTTCAAATTCACCTTCCTGTAACACACGGAGTAATTTTGGTTGCAATTCAATAGGTATCTCTCCAATTTCATCTAAAAATATGCTACCCCCATCAGCAAGTTCAAAACGTCCAATCTTTCTAGCTATTGCCCCTGTAAATGCCCCTTTCTCATGCCCAAATAATTCGCTTTCAATCAGTGTGGCTGGCAGCGCGGCACAATTTACCGTCACCATTGGGTGGTTTTTGCGATTACTAATATTGTGAACAGCCCTGGCAATGAGTTCTTTTCCCGTTCCCGATTCTCCCAATATCAACACGGAGGCTGTGGTTTTTGCAACCTGTTCCACTTGCCTCAAAACATTTTTAAATTTTTTGCTCTGGCTGATGATTTCTTCAAAATTATGGGTCAGTTTTATTTCCTGCTTCAGGTATTTGTTTTCCTGCTCAAGACGGGATTTAAGTTGTTTAACCTCTGATAAAGCTTCCGTTAATTCTTGATTCGTCCTAAATAATGCTGTTTCTGCTTCTTTACGCCTGGTAATATCTTTGAACGAAACAACTGCCCCGATTAATACTTCATCATCGTTCCAAATTGGGGTACTTATATATTCTACCGGAAAGGAGGTGCCGTCTTTTCTCCAGAAAACTTCATCTTCTACATGATGTACTTTCCCATCTTTAAATGCTGAATATATTGAACATTCCTTTTTATCGAATGGGGACCCATCAATTTTTGTGTGATGGATCATATCATGTTGTGATTTACCAATCAAATCTTGCAATTTCCAGCCAACCATATTTGCTGCAGCTGCATTTACAAATGTTGTGTGTCCTTGGCAATCCAGACCGTAAATCCCCTCCCCGACCGATTGAAGAATTGATTCATGATGCCTTTGTAAATCCTGAAGACTTTGGAGCGCTTCTTTTTTTGCCAATAAAGCCTCTACTGTCAATTTTGCGTCCTCGGATTGCTCCCGAGCAATTCGTTCTAAAACTAAATTGGCTTCTGTCAATTTCAGATCAATTTCTTTTCTACTCGAAATATCCCGAACCAAAACACAACTTAGAGTTATGTCACCGTCTTCAACAAAAGTAAAATTAAGTTCCACTGGCGTAATGCCTTTCTTAGTTGTTAATTCAGTTTCTATTACTTCATGTTTTTGAGATTCAAGTTTAGCCCATATTCTTTTCCATTCCTTTCTGGAAAGGTTCTCCAACAGATCAAATAAAGATTCTTCAATTTCACTATTCCTGGAGTGTCCGCAGAAATTTAAAAATGCTTCGTTAAATCTTTCAATTTTCCCTTCCTTTGACGTCCACAAAATGGGGTACAGTGATACACTCAGGGATATCTCGGACCACTTATTGTTCCATTTTTTCATTAATTCAACAGGCTTCAGTGTGAATACTTCGTTAAAGCTATTAATATTTTTTATTGTCTAACTTTCAAATATCTTAGGAAATCTTAATTATCTGAATAAAATGTGGTTAAACCTAAGTGTTCCTGCAGCAAATTTTGATGTGGAAGCAACTTCAGGAAGAATAAGATTTCTACGATTGGCTTGGCGAGAGCGGGTTAAATTCATCTGGATGCTTGGATAGGTTTACGACCCCGCTAATTTTAAAACATAATAATTCAAAGTATGCTAACTAAGAAAAGATACTCCTTCATGGAGATGGTCATGTGGACCAGATGGGAAACTTTAGTGTTCATTGGTTTTGCCACTGTTGTAACGGTTCTATATAATGTATTTGGGTTTACTTTCCTGCACGTCCCATGGACACCAGTAGCCCTGGTTGGTACCGCATTGGCCTTCATGATTGGATTTCAAAATAACTCCGCATACGGTCGTATCTGGGAGGCAAGAAAAATCTGGGGTGGTGTTGTTAATACATCAAGATCTTGGGGAATGAAAACCAAAGACATGATTACCAATGAATACGCAAAAGTAAAAGTTTCGGAAGATGAGCTTTATCAGTATAAGAAGCGATTCATATATCGTCATATTGCCTGGATAACGGCATTAAGGCATTCAATGAGGCAAACACGCAAATGGGAAGTATTTGAAGAGCATAGCACAAATAAGGAATGGGCAGATATGATCCACATTCCGGAAAAAATGATTTCGATGAAAGATGATTTGGAGAAATATTTAACTGAAAAGGAATTACTTTATGTGACAGATAAGAACAACGTACCCACTGCAATTTTATTTATTCAGTCTAAAAATCTGCGAGAGTTAAAAGAGGCCGGCTTAATTTGGGAATTCTCTTTTTTAGAACTGGAGAACCTGTTAGAATCCATGTTCGAATTCCAGGGGAAATCTGAAAGAATTAAAAATTTTCCTTATCCACGTCAATACGCCACCCTGGGTCATGTTTTTGTCTGGATTTTCCTCATTTTAATACCTTTTGGAATCGTTCCCGAATTTGCAAAAATTGGATCGGGTATGATGGACACTCACCCAATTGTAGCACCACATTTCGTTTGGTTGGGTATTCCTTTCTGCACAATTGTTTCCTGGGTATTTCACACGATGGAAAGAATAGGAAGAGTAGGTGAAAACCCGTTTGAGGGTTCTGCCAATGATGTCCCTATCTCTACAATTTCAAGAGGTATTGAAATTGATCTAAGGCAATTACTTGATGAAGACAAAGACTCCATCCCTGAGCAATTTCCTGAAGAGCATAATGTTCAGATGTAGGTTATTTAAGAATTTTAAAGTTATTGGGTGTTAAAAGGGGCAATAGTCAACCTTAAATCAGTTTTCATAATATATTTCATAGAAAGTGTAACCAAATTTCGTATTTGTAGTATTACTAATTACTACATTTATGAAATAACCTCATGAAAGGAACAAATCTTGGAGAATTTGAAGAGCTCATCCTGTTAGTTGTCTGTGTATTGTACCCCGATTCGTATGGACTGAGTATACGCTCAGCAGTCATAGAGCAATCCGGACGAAGCGTAGCCATTGGAGCCGTACACTCGGCCTTAAGCCGGCTCGAAGAGAAAGGTTTTTTGACTGCCAACCTGGCTGACGCCACCAACGTCCGTGGAGGTAGACGTAAAAAACTGTTTACTATAACGTCTGCCGGCCGGCAAGCTGTGGAGAAAAACCGAAACCTCAGAAATTCACTATGGGATAAGATTCCCGAACTGGCCTGGAAAGGATTATCATATGGCAACTAAAACACACTCCACTCCAAGATTAGTCAATCGATTCCTCCTTTGGTTTTGCAAGGACGAGCTGGTGGAGTCAATTGAAGGAGACCTGTTCGAACAATACCAGTTTGATAGGTCTTCAAAAAGTAAAATTCAAGCTGATTTAGCTTACTTCATCCACGTACTGAACTTCATCAGACCATTCGCACTAAAAACAACAAAAACCTCAAGTCGCAATATTATGACCCGTCACTATTTTTCATTCGCATTTCGAAATATTCTCAAGCACAAACCTCATTCGGCCATGAATATATTAAGCCTGGCCATAGGTATTGCCTGCTTCATTTTCATTTTCACCTATGTTAAAGATGAAATGAGTTATGATAAATTTCACACTGATTACCAAAGAATCTACCGGATTCCCATCGATTTTATTAATGACAACGGAGAACGTCTCCCCGATGCAACCACCCCTCCCGCGCTCGCACCTGCTTTAAAAAATGAATTTGCCGAGATTGAAGAAGTCGTGAGAATCTTTCCAATGTGGGGAGGGAGTTACATGATGGGTCCCAATCCTGATAACCTCTTCCATGAAGAAGAAATACTGCGTGTTGACCCCTCATTTCTTAAACTATTTGATTTTACACTTCTTAAAGGGA
>SMVB01388758.1_pt1 | contig 11211 bp, 9 predicted proteins | sample 2456461 | NCBI WGS metagenome assembly SMVB01 (sample SAMN11095934, study PRJNA526329) | marine sediment metagenome | biome: Marine sediment; feature: Surficial sediment; material: Deep marine sediment; isolation source: Hadal surficial sediment | place: Pacific Ocean | collected 2014-05 | depth 0-1...
CTTCAGGAATCGGTCCTTGGGCAACATGTCTTCGGTGATCTCGATGTACACGCTGGGCTGCCAGTCGACCACGTCGTCACCGACCCAGAGCGGCTCCGGCAGCTTGATGATCAAGTCGGGCTGTCCGAGCCACCATTTCGAATCGCGAAACTCGAGAGGCGCCGGCGCGTCTGCGGCGTCGCCCTTGGTGGCACCGGTGTTGGCCCAGCGGACGATGGTAGCGATCTCGTCTTCGGTGAGAGAGCGCTCGTTCTCGAAGACCCCGTGGAACTCTTCGGTAGCGAACCAGGGAGGCATCTCCTTCGCCGAGACTGCCCGAGCGACAGACTTGGCCCACGGACGAGCCTCCTCGTAGGAGGTAAGCGCAAAGGGCGCCACCATTCCCGAAATATCGATTGGCTTGCTGCGGTGACAGTTCTGGCAGTTCGCCTGCAGAATCGGCTCGACGTCGCGATGGAAGGTCGGCTGATCGGGAATCGCGGCCGCGGCGGCTCCGGCAAATACGAGTAGCGCGGTGGCGGCGAGTAGGACGCTGGTCTTGGTCATGAAGCTTCTCCCGGAATCTGGAGCCTCGGACGAGAATCCGCCTGGTATTGTACCAGCAGGCCCGAGGTGCCGGTCCCGGCCTCGTTTGAAGGAGACGTACGTGATGATCGTGGTGAATAGAAAGACTCCATCCGGGCGATCCGTGGCACTCGGGTTGTGCCTGCTTCTCGGAGCGCTGGCGCTACCCTCGGCGGCGCAAGAGACTGCCGACGCGCCGGAGACTGCCATCTCGCCAGCCGAAGCCGAGGCCTATCTAGGCACTTGGACCCTGTCGGCCGATTTTCAGGGCAATGCCGTCGAGATGACCCTCGAGATCGTCGTTCTCGACGAAGTAGTCGCTGCCGCCCTCTCCTCGCCCCTGTCTCCGGAGCCCCAGCTCATGGACCGGATCACTCTCTCGGAGGAAGGCCTCGACTTGTCGTGGGAAGCCGACTTCGGGGGTCCTCAGGGCATCCGCATCCATGTCAAGGGATCGCTGCGGGGAGACAAGTTCGTGGGGTCGTTCGCCGATGAGGGCGGCTTCTTCACCGCCGATTTCTCCGGCGATCGTGCCGCCGAGGCAGCCGACATTGTGAGTGCTACGGTTGAGAGAGTCGCGGAACAGGAGGGCAAGCCACAGCGCCGGGCGCGCTTCGGAGGAACGGTGGAAACTAGCCTGGCATTCGGCGACAACAAGGTTCGAGTCACTTTCGGCACTCTCGACGTGGACTCGGTCGATCACGATCGTTTCCTTGCGGTCGAGACCGACGAGGTCTTCACCTACCCAGGCAACCGCTGTTTCAAGCTGCTCATCGATGCCGACCTTCATTTTGGCGAGACTACGGTTCCCGCCCACAACTTTGGCGACACCTATCCGGGGGCCTATTGCCTCTGGCTGAAGAAGACAGCCGATGGCTGGCACTTGGTCTTCAACGAGATGCCCGACGTCTGGGGGACGATGCACGACCCCGCCAAGGACGTCGCTGAGGTGCCGCTAGAGGTGGAAGAGCTCTCCGAGGCCGCAGAACGGCTCGAGTTCGAGGTTCTGGAGGCGGAGGAGGGTGGCGTACTGCGGATCGCCTGGGGCACGCAGGCGTACAGCGCTCGCTTCTCGACCGACTAGAATCCGGTGCCAGCTAGGGCCGTTGAGGTCTGTCCCGTTGAGGTGTGTCTGGTCGTCGAACAGATCTTGCGCAGAGCCGGGCCTGTTACGATGGGTGCCTCGGTGAACAAGAACCAGTCAACGTGATCCAGTCAGTGTGACCCAGCTAGGAGCGTCCCCATGACGATGACAGATAGAAGCGTCCCTTCAAGGTCGGCAGAACGATGGGGATGGCTCGCTGCCTTCCTCGTGCTCGTGTTGCCCATGCCCGTGGCCGGCGAGACAACGGCCACCGACGAGATGACGACCCACCCGGTGACCTTTACGAAGGACATCGCGCCGATCCTGCAGCGGAGCTGCCAGACGTGCCATCGGCCGGGCTCAGTGGCGCCGATGTCGCTGATGGACTACCAGACCGTGCGGCCCTGGGCGCGTTCCATCAAGAAGCGCACGGCCCTGAGAGACAAGCGTGGTGCGATGCCGCCCTGGTTTATCGAGCGCAACATCGGGATCCAGCAATTCAAGGACGACCCGTCGCTCAGCGAGGCGGAGATCGCGAAGATCGCCAGCTGGGTCGACAACGGGGCACCGGAGGGTGACCCCGCCGACCTGCCGCCGCCACGAGAGTTCGCCGACGGCGGCGAGTGGGCGATCGGTGAGCCGGACCTGATCGTGATTTCCGATCCGATCGAAGTGCCAGCGCTGGGACCGGACTGGTGGGGAAACGCCGGTACGATTCCGTTGGGGTTGACCGAGGACCGCTACGTCGCCGCTATCGAGTACCGAGAGCGCAGCACCTCCGAGAGCGCTCCGTCCAGAGATACGGTCGGCGGCTTGTTTGTCATCCACCATGCCATTCCGTTCATGATCGACGCCAACGGCGGCATGCTGGGCACCTGGCCGGTTCACGAAGTGGGCCGCAACGCCGACGTCTTCGATGCTGACGCGGGCCGGCTCATCAAGGCGGGGTCGATGCTGGTACTGCCGTCGGTGCATGTGCACTCGAATGGTGCCGACACCACCGCGCGGCTCGAGATCGCCTTCAAGTTTCACCCGCGGGGCTACGAGCCGACCAGGCGTACCCAGTTCATGCTCTTCGGCAACGGTCCGGATATCGATATCCGCGCCATGGACGCCAACCAGCGGCTCGACGCCTTCTACACCTTGCCTGAGAACACACGGATCACGGTGTTCGAGCCCCACATGCACGCCCCTGGTGTCCGGATGTGTCTGGAGGCCATCTGGGGTGTTACGACACGAACCCTGAATTGCGCCGGCTACGACCACAACTGGGTGCGGGTCTACAACTACGAGGACAACGCGGCGCCGCTTCTGCCGAAGGGCACGATCCTGCACCTGATCGGCTATTTCGACAACTCACCCTCGAACCCGAACGTGGCCGACCCGCGCAACTGGTCGGGCGCCGGTCATCGATCGGTCGACAACATGTTCATCAACTTGATGCAGGGCACCTTCATGGAAGACGACGAGTTCGAGGCGGAAGTGGAACGCCGCCGCGAGTATCTGCGGCTGACCGGTCAACCCGGCGGTGACCTCGGGTGTCCGTTGTGCGGTCAGAACGGTGCGGTGCCGGCCAGCGGCGCCGAGTAGGCCGGTATACAACGACCATGCGTACGAACGCTACCAGCATCGTCGGTGCCTCCTTGCTCGCTCTGTCCATCGCGGCTGCCGATTGTCAGGCGCAGCAGGCCTTCGCGAGGGGACAGAACATCGCCCCCGCCTACGAGGGATGGGAGCGCAACGACGACGGATCGTTCAACCTGGTGTTTGGCTACATGAACCGGAACTGGGAAGAGGTGATCGATCTCGAGATCGGCCCCGACAACGAGATCGAGCCGGGCGGTCCGGACCAGGGACAGCCGACGCATTTCCAGCCGCGCCGCAACCGGTTCGTCTTCCGGATCCGAGTACCGGCCGACTTCGGTGACAGTGAGTTGGTTTGGACTCTGACCAGCAACGGGCAGACCGAACGCGCCTACGCGACGCTGAAGCCGGACTACTTCATGGACAACTCTGTCATTCAAGCCAACAACGGTGCCGGCGGCGCTGCCGGCACTATGCCGGATCTGCCGGACAACATCGTTCCGGTGCTGACCCTGAAGGGGGACCGTTCGCGCACCGCCAAGGTCGGCCAGCCGATCACCCTGACCGCGATGGTCAGCGACGACGGCCTCCCGCGACCGCGCCGCTTGTTCCCGACCAATCCTCGCTTCCAGACGCGGATCACTACGGAAACCGCCACTGGGCTCCGAGTGTCCTGGTCCGTCTATCGCGGGGCCGGGGCGGTGGGGTTCGACCCGCCTCAAGCCAAGACCTGGGAAGACACTCGGGACGGCGAGAACTCGCCGTGGTCTCCCGGCTGGCGTCCTCCCGAGTTGCCTCCCGACGGTACTTGGGTGACACGAGCGACGTTCGCCGAGCCAGGTACCTATGTGCTGGAGTGCGAGGCCCACGATGGCGGGCTGTCGGTGGAAAAGTCGATTACCGTTGTCGTCGGTCCGTAGCGGGCCGCGCCACCCTTACGAAGCTGCTCGCAATGCCCTCGCCACTTCGGCGACGGCGTCGATCCCACTCTCTTCGCTCGCCGCGACCGGCTTGATGTTGAACATTTGGCAGCCGGCGTCGACATAGCCGCGCAGGAAGTCTGCGACCTCCTCCGGCGAGCCGTAGGGTGAGTAGCGCTCGAAGCTCTCGAACGGCACCCGGTAGAAGCTTTCCATCTCGGCCGCCAGCCGCTCCCGGGCGGCTTCGCGGCTCGAGTCGAAGCCGACCCAGATCTGCATGCCGTGGAGCCACTCCCGAGGCGGTCCCGGTGCGGCTTCTGCTATCTGGGCGGCGACTTCGGCGAGGCGGCGTGGCGAGCACCATGCGCCGAGCCAGCCGTCGCCGAACCACGCCGCTCGCTCAACAGCAGCCGTGGAGCGCCCTCCGATCACCAGAGGAACCGGAGGATCCGGCGCCGGCAGGATGAGGGCCTCCTCGAACTCGTAGAACTCTCCGGACATCGAGAAGCTCTCGCCGTAGAGCAAGCCTCGCAGAGCCGTGAGTGCTTCGTCTGTTCGTCTGCCTCGAGTCTTCGGGTCGACGCCGCAGACCTCGATCTCGTGTCGATCTTCGCCTCCCACCCCGACGCCCAGGATCAACCGTCCCGGCGCCGACTGGGCAAGGCTGGCTATCTGACGGGCCACAGGCACCGGGTGGCGTAGCGCGAGCAGATAGACGCCGACGCACACCGTCAGCTCGGGCTGCATCGCGGCGAGAGTGGCGGCATTGATCATGCCGTCCATACCCCGACCGCCGAGGAAACTCACATGATCGGCGATGAAGAGGTGGTCGAGACCTTGCTCGGCAACGCGCGCCACCAGGTCGCGTCGACGGCTGAAGTCGCCGGCGAGCATCGCGGGTGAGCCGACAGTTCCGATCTTGATCGTCATCTTCGAGAGCGGTCGGAGGTGAGCAGGGACAGGCAATACCCAGGGCGTGCCTAAGGATGTCCGAAGCAGTGCAAGGAGTCGAGCCCTGTCGGTGGCGGGCCTGGCGTGGTAGAAGAGGCGAAGATGGACTTCAACGACACGCCTGAAGAAGCCGCTTTTCGAGAGGCGGCGAAAGCTTGGCTGGCCGCCAGCGCCCCTCGATTCGAGGGCGCCTATGCGTCGTGGCAGGACGGTCTGGCTCGGGCACGCGAGTGGCAGGCGACCAAGTTCGACGCCGGCTGGGCGTGCATTCGCTGGCCGAAGGAGTATGGCGGTCGCGGCGGAACCGCGGTCGAGGACATCATCTTCGGGGAGGAGGAGGCGGACTTCGACCTACCTCGAGGATTCCTTCTCGTCGGGCCCCACACCTGTGCGGGAGCGCTTCTGACATGCGCGAACGAAGAGCAGAAGCGAAGGCACCTGCCCAAGATCGCACGCGCGGAGGAGGTCTGGTGCCAGCTCTTTTCCGAGCCGGGAGCCGGTTCCGATCTGGCCGGTCTGCGCACCCGAGCGGAGCGCGACGGCGACGAGTGGGTGGTCAACGGGCAGAAAGTCTGGAACTCCGAGGCGCACTACTCGGACCACGCCATCTTGGTGGCTCGGAGCAGCCCCGAGGTGCCGAAGCACAAGGGTCTGACCTTCTTCATCGTCGACATGAAGTCGCCCGGAATCGAAGTTCGCCCGATCAAGCAGATTCCCGGTTCCGCCGAGTTCAACGAGGTCTATCTCCAGAACGTCCGCATTCCCGACTCGAACCGAATTGGCGAGGTGGGGGCGGGCTGGCAGGTTGCGATCAGCACTCTGATGAACGAACGCTTCAGCGCTTCGAAGGGGCATCCCTCGGTCGCCGATTTGCTCGCGCTGGTGCTGGAGACCGAGCTCGATGGCGGCCCCGCGATCCGTGACGCGTCGATTCGCAGTCGCCTGGCCGACTGGTACGTGGCGCAGGAGGGAGTGCGCCTGACTTTTGCGCGCTCGGTCACCGCTCTGTCCAAGGGGCAGGAGCCCGGGCCGCAGGCCTCGATCTCGAAGTTGGTCATGGCCAGCCAGCGCCAGGAGATTGCTTCCTTCGGCGCCGACCTGCAGGAGATGGCGGGGGTACTGGTCGCGAACGACGGTGCTCCTCACAGTGGTCTGTTCCAGACCGCCTACCTCTCGGCACCGGGTGGACGGATCGCTGCTGGGACCGACGAGATTCTGCGCAACATCATCGCTGAGAGAGTGCTGGGTCTGCCGGGAGACATCCGAGTCGACCGCGACGTCGCCTTCACCGATATTCCGACACGGGAGTAGGGTTCTGTCTTCGGCGGCAGGACTTCGCTCTCAGGCTGGCCGGGGCTGCGTGATGAGCTCCACGCTGCGCACGAAGGAGAGCCAGTCGCGCTGCCGCTGGGCCAGGAGTTTCTTGCCACTCGGTGTCAGTCGCTAGAAGCGTCGTCGCCGCTGTGCCGGCGCGGGCAGACCTCGCTGATAGGCTCGATCGAGTAGCAGAGCGAGGAGGTATCGTTGTGGATGCAATCCGGAAGGACCCGGCAGGCGTCGATCGTGAAGAGTTGAGAGCGGCGGTGCGCCACGAGTACGCCGTAGTCGCAGAGAATCCGAACCAAGGCTTTCACTTCCACACCGGTAGAACCCTGGCTCGGATTCTCGAGTATCCCCAAGAGCAGATCGATCGGGTGCCGGAGAGCGTCGTCGAGTCTCTCGCCGGGACCGGCAATCCTTTTGCGATGGGAGCCCTCGATGAGGGCGAGCGAGTCGTCGACATCGGCTGCGGCGCCGGTTTCGACAGCTTCATCGCCGCCGACATGGTGGGTCCAACGGGATCGGTAGTAGGCATCGACATGACGCCCGAGATGTTGTCGCGCGCGCGCGTTGCAGCGGCTGAGAGGAGTCTCGATCACCTACGCTTCGAGGAAGCGTTCGCGGAGACCCTACCGGTGGCCGACGGTTGGGCCGACGTCATCATCTCGAACGGCGTTCTGAATCTCTGTCCGGACAAGGACGCGGTGTTCGCTGAGATGTTCTCCAAGCTGAAGCCCGGCGGTCGCTTGCAGATCGGAGACATCCTGGTCACGAGAGCTGTCCCGGAAGGAGCGAAGCAGGACATTGACCTTTGGACCGGCTGAATCGCCGGTGCTCTGCTGGACGCGGAGCTCGCGGCAGTCGTTCAGAACGCCGGTTTCGAGGCCTTCGAGATCACCTGGTCAAAAGAGGTCTTCGATGGTGCTCCGCAGGCCTCCAGCGCGGCGGCCTTCGGCACGGTGGGGATCAACTACAAGGCGATCAGGCCCCGCTAGAGAAAGCGCTCAGTACGTCTTCGGCGACGAGCTGGTACTGCTCGAGGTCGTCGGTCTGGATGCCTCCGACCATGATCTCGTCGGCGCCGGCATCGACCATCTCGCCGATCCGGTCGATGACATAGCTCTTGGTTCCGGCGGCGGTTCCCGCTCCGAGACGGCGGCCGACGACGAATGCCTCGGCTGCCGCCGAGTCGTCGGTTATCAGGGTGGGCATCAGTACGGTGTGTTGGATCTCGCCGGGATCGCGGCCGGCGTCTTCGCAGTGTTGGTCGAGAACTGCGACCTTGTGATGGAAGTACTCCGCCGTCATGGGGCCGCCGGCCCAGCCGTCGAGATTCATCACGTCGCCGAATCTGGCCAGCGTTCGCAGAGTGCGCTTCTCCCCGGTTCCTCCCACCAGGATGGGGATGTGAGGCTCCTGCAGACATCCGGGCGAGAAAGGTGCGTCGTCGAGGGTGTAGTACGTGCCTTGGAAAGTGACGCCCTTCTTTGACGTGAACAGTGCGCGAAGGAGCTCGACGGCTTCCTCGAAGCGATCCTGACGCTCGCGCATGGACGGAAACGCCCAGCCGTAGGCTTCGTGCTCGCGTTTGAACCAGGAGGCGCCAATCCCGAGCACGAAGCGGCCGCCCGAGATGTGGTCGAGGGTTCCCGCCATCTTGGCCACCAGGGCCGGATTGCGGTAGGTGTTGCCGAGCACCAGGTGGCCGATGCGGAGCTTCTTCGTGATGCTGGCCGTAGCTGCAGCCACGGTGAACGCCTCGTGGGCGGTCAGGTGCTCCTCTTCCTTGCGGCCCGGCGGCGGCAGGTAGTGATCGGCGAACCAGATGCTGTCCCATGGCCCCGCGTCCATCGTCTCGACAACTCGTCGGATGCTGTCCCAGGTGTTTCGGTAGACCGTCACTTGTGCGCCGAACTTCACGTTCTCGACCTCCTGTCGTGTAGAACAGCGGGCAGCCTACCGCGCTTCGTTGCGCCTGGCCTCCTTCGGCTTGGTGGTACGCTCGGAGGTCCCGATCCTGCAGGCCTGGAAGCAGTGGCGACGAGGCCAGCGAAAGAAGAAAAACGAGCACTTTGGAGAAGCTAGTGAGCGAGATCCTCTACGAGGTAGCCGACCCGGTTGCCACGATCACCCTGAACCGGCCGGAGCGACTGAACGCCATGACCTACTCGCTGTTTCGCGAGCTTCGGCAGGCCGTCGACACGGCGTCGGCCGACCCCGCTGTGGTCGGCATCGTCATCACCGGCACCGGACGGGCGTTCTCGGCCGGGCTCGACACCGACGCCCTGGCCGCCCTGGCGGAAGCCGGAGCCAGCGAGAGCCGCCCGCCGACGGAAGGGCGCAAGGGCCTCTTTTCGTACCTCACCGAGGTTCCGAAGCCGGTCGTCGCCGCGGTCAACGGCGTGACCGCGGGCGGCGGCTACGTGCTGGCCACGATGTGCGACCTGCGTTTCGGCGGTCCCGGGGCGCGGTTCACCACCGTGTTCTCGAAGCGAGGTCTCGTGTCGGAGCACGGAGTGACCTGGACCACGCCTCGGCTGGTCGGGCTGGGCCGGGCCATGGATCTGCTCTGGACCTCGCGGATGGTCGAGGCCGAGGAGGCCTATCGCATCGGACTGCTCGAGTTTCTCGTCGACGACCCGGTGGCCGAGGCGCAGGAATACATTCGCGGTCTGGCCGAAACCGTGTCTCCGACCGCCATGGCCGACACCAAGCGCATGGTCTGGGAGCACGCCGGGCTCGATCTCGACACCTCTCTCGGCGACGTGGCGGAGGTCATGGAGGTGCAATTCCAGCGCCCCGACGTCGCCGAGGGCATCAACTCATTCCTCGAGAAGCGTCCACCGGAGTTTCCCCGTCTGGGATCGCCGGAGGCCCATCCGCCTCATCCGGGACGCAGCTGACTTCGCAACGTTGCAAGACCTGCCCGGAGATCTGACCTCTGCGATCGTGGTGTGCCATGAGATGGACCACGACGTTCTGCGCACGGTGCCATCGGCTCTCAGCGGCACGGCGACCGGTGTCGGCTACTCGGCGGACGTCGTCACTCTGTTGTCTCTGGCGCAGTATGTCCGCAACCTCGGCTACCGCGCGTACGCCAGTATGAACGACACGGCCTCGAGCATTCCCTACGCCGTCAAGGCGGGGCTGGGCGAGTATGGCCGGCACGGCCTGCTGATCGCGCCGGGTTTCGGACCCCGGTTGCGCATCGGCAAAGTGTTCACGGATCTGCCACTGGCGCACGATCGACCCATCCGCTTTGGCGTCGAGGAGTTCTGCCAGATCTGCCGGCGCTGTAGCGATGCTTGTCCGCCTACCGCGATCGCCACCGGCGAGCCGAGCGACGAGGTCCACAATCGGTCCAATGTGCGCGGCGTCCGGAAGTGGACTACCGACGCCGAGAAGTGTTTTAGCTTCTGGGTCTCACAGGTGACCGACTGCTCGATCTGCATTCGCGTTTGCCCGTACAACCGCGACTATCCCGGTTGGTTGAACCGGCTTCGATACCGTTTCATGGGCAGCTTCCTCCGGCGGCCGATGCTGTGGCTCGACGTCCTCCTCGGCGGTGGCGAGCGGAAGGCTCCCTCGTGGTGGTGGCGACGAGCGACGGGCTCGTGACCGCGTCGCCGTCTCTCGCCAAGCCGCCCGATCGACGACAGGTTCTACGCCTGGCCTGGCCGATCGTGCTCGCCAACTCGGCGGTGCCACTTCTCGGCCTGGTCGACACCGCGGTCATCGGCAACTTGGGCACAGTGGCCGAGCTCGGAGCGATTGCGCTCGGGTCTCTCGTTTTCAATTTCGTGTACTGGAGCTTCTCTTTTCTACGGATGGGAACGACGGGGTTCACTGCCCAGGCCACCGGGGCGGAGAACGAAACCGAAGTGCGGGCTACCCTGGGGCGAGCCCTGCTCATGGCTGCCGTCATCGGCGCCTCGCTCGTGGTGCTGCAGAGGCCCATCGGCTGGCTCGCCCTGGAGCTCCTCGGAGCCAGCGAAGAAGTCGAGAGCCTCACCCTCGGCTACTACTCCATTCGCATCTGGGGAGCTCCGGCGAGCCTCGCGACCTTCGCGGTGATGGGCACCTTCGTCGGCCTGGGTCGTAGCGACAAGCTACTGCAGAGTCAGCTCGTCCTGAACGGCCTCAACATCGTTCTCGACGTCGTCTTTGTGGGCGTTTTCGGTTGGGGCACGCGCGGAATCGCGCTGGGCACCGCTCTCGCGGAATGGACGTCGCTTTTCTTCGTCCTCTTTCTCGTTCGCCGGGTTCTGGCCGAGCGTCGTCAGGATGACGGCGAGTTCTGGCCGTGGGGCCGGATCATCGACCGGCAGAAAATCCTCCGTACTCTCTCCGCCAGCGCCGACATCATGATCCGCACCCTGCTTCTGTTGCTCGGCTTCGGTTGGTTCACCAACCAGGGAGCGCTATTCGGAAACGACACCCTCGCGGCCAATCACGTGCTGCTTCAGCTGGTCACCGCCTGCGCCTACTTCCTCGACGGCTTCGCCCACGCCACCGAGGCTCTCGTCGGGCGTGCCGTCGGCGCCGGCCGAATCGGCCTCTTCGACGGCGCGGTGCGCTCCGCCAATCAGCTCGCCGCGATCACAGCCGTCGGGCTCACTGGACTCGTCCTGGTCGCGGGTCGTCCGTTCATCGCATTGCTCACCGACCTCGAGGTGGTCCGCGACCTGGCTTCGAGGTACCTGCCCTACGCGGCGCTCTACATCCTGTTCTCGTTCGGTGCCTTCCAGCTCGACGGCATCTTCATCGGCGCCACCGGCACCCGCGACA
>SMVB01115065.1_pt1 | contig 11208 bp, 8 predicted proteins | sample 2456461 | NCBI WGS metagenome assembly SMVB01 (sample SAMN11095934, study PRJNA526329) | marine sediment metagenome | biome: Marine sediment; feature: Surficial sediment; material: Deep marine sediment; isolation source: Hadal surficial sediment | place: Pacific Ocean | collected 2014-05 | depth 0-1...
CGGTCGCTGTCGAGCTTGGACGCGGCCTGGTAGGTGAGCAGGCGCGACGCTTCGAGCCGCACCTTCATATCGGCGAGGCGATGCGCCACGGCCTGAAACCGCCCGATGGATTGGCCGGAAGCCTTACGCTCGCGCGCGTACTGGATGGCGTTCTCCAGCAGCCGCTGCATCGCCCCAACGTGCGTAGCTACGAGGCAGGCCCGCTCCCACTCCATCGACTGAGCGAAAATTGGACCGCCGGCACCAACGGCACGGATCACGTTTTCGGCAGGAACGAAGACGTCCTCCAGAACGAGTTCGCCGATGGGGCACGTACGCAGGCCCATCTTTTCGAACTTTTGGCCCGGTGTGTAGCCCGGCGTATCGCACTCAACGAGGAAGGCTGTGATGCCACCGTGGTAGCCCTTTCCGGGGTCGGTCACAGCATAGATCACAGCCAGGTCGGCGACGGGGCCGTTCGAACTGAATGTCTTCGTACCATTGAGAACGAAGCCACCGTCCTTCGCCACAGCACGCGTCTGCATGGCAAATGCGTCGGAGCCGGAGCCCGGTTCTGTGATGCCGTTAACAGCAATGAGCGAGCCATCGGAGAGGCCAGGGAGGAAGCGCTGCTTCTGCTCCTCGGTGCCATGCTTGACGATGGGTACGACGCACGCGAGGATGTGTGCGCAGACGGCGAAGACGAGGCCGCCGTCGCGGCAGCCATAGCCGAAGGCCTCGAGCACGATGGCCGTCGTGAGGGGATCGGCTCCGATGCCGCCATATTCTTCTGGCACGGGCAGGCCCTGGAGGCCCATTTCGCCACACTTCTCCCATAGAGCACGATCGAATTTCTGCGCACGGTCGCGCTCTACGATGTCGTCATTCAGCTCCTTCTGGGAGAAGCGAACGACCTCGTCGCGGAGAATCTTTTGTTCTTCGGTGAGATTAAAATCCATTACGCCAGCGCTTTCAGGCGTTCGTAGTCAACCTTGTCGGTCGAGGTTTTGGGCAGACTCTCCTGAAAGGAGAAACTGTCGGGAATCATGTAAAGTGGGAGCGTCTCGGAGCAGTAACGCTTCATGGCAATGATTGATGGCTGGCCTTCGCCGGCCCACGCGACGAAGGCCTTGATATGTACGTCGCCATCTTCTGAGAGCGCGATCACGGCGGCCTCCGCGATGTCGTCGTGGCGGTAGAGCGCGGCTTCGATCTCCCCAAGTTCTACGCGGTAGCCGCGCCGCTTGACCATGCGGTCGCGGCGGCCCCGGAAGATATAGTCACCGTCGGCGTCCTCCTCTACAATGTCACCAGTTTTGTACCACGGCGTGCCGTCCTCGTCGATGTAGAACGCCTCTGCGTTGCGCTTCGGCAGGCTCCAGTAGCCCAGCATCACCGAGCCGCCCGCTACGTAGAGTTCGCCCGTCTCACCGGCCGGTACCTCGGTGTCGTCTAGGTCCATCACCTTGCAGCGGTCGTCGGAGCAGGCCTGCCCAATGGGCAGCGGCTCCTCGCGCTCGGGCGGAATTGCATCCGGCACCTCGTAATAGGTGCAGACGTTGGTTTCCGTTGGGCCGAAGAGGTTGAAGTAGCGCGGATGCGGCCACACGGCCTTCGTCGCGCGGAGGTACTTGGTGGGAAAAACCTCGCCCGCAAAGTTGACGATGCGAAGTGCAGAATAGTCGCGCTTCTCCATCTCGCCGTACTCCACAAGGAGCCGGAGAATGGAGGGCGTCGAGTACCACGCGGTGATCTTCTCCTCAGCGATGAGTGACGCAAGGCGGAGTGGTTGCTTTCCGACTTCCTCGCTAACGAGTACAAGCGTCGCACCGTGCTTGAGGGGTACATAAAGGTCGAGGATGGAAAGGTCGAAATGGAACGGTGCGTGCGAGGAGAAGCGGTCCCCTTCGGTCGGTTCGAAGACCTCCGAGCACCAGTCGACGAAAGCGAGGGCAGACTTGTGGGTGTGCATCACGCCCTTCGGCACGCCCGTTGAGCCGGACGTGTAGAGGATGTACGAGAGGCTCTCCGGCGGGTCCATCTCGGCGGGTGGCGCCGCCGATTCAGCCCATTTCGGGCCACGCAGCAGCACGAGGTCCACGCCGTAGGCGCGAAGGTCTGTCAGATCCTCAGCTAGCGGCGCATCGAGGCCAAACTCAGCGACGAGCGACTCAACCAGGTCGCGGTCCACAACCAGCGCCTTTACGGTGCAGTTGCTAAAGATGAATGCGTTGCGGGCCGTGGGGGCGCTGTAATCCACGGGGACGTACGCACCACCTGCCTTGAGCACCCCGAAGAGCGCTGCGACAGTGCCGATAGACTTCGGCGCACAGAGCCCCACCCGGTCGCCCGGCTTCACACCGATGCTCTCTAGTGATTCCTGAAGGCGGCCGGCGAGCGCGTCCAGATCCCGGTACGAAACCTCAACGTCGCGCTCGGGGTCGCGTACGGCGGTGCGCTCGGGTACTTTTTGGGCCGAGGCGTGCAGAAGGCCGTGCAGCGTCCGCATTTTTACGCGCTCTTGGCCTGGATGGTCGTGGCGATGACGTCGAGCGTGTCCAGGTAGTCGGCACTCATCTCGTGCGCCTCGAACTCAACGCCGAATTGTTCTTCCAGGAAAGAGACGAGTTCGACCGTGGAGATTGAGTCGAGGACACCGCCCGTGATCAGTGGCGTGCTGTCTTCAAGCATGTCCGGGTTCTCACCGGGCAGAAACTTCGTGAGGATATACTCTTTGACACTGGCCTTGATATCGGTGGCCGAGGCAGGTGTTGTGGACATTGGGAATCCTCCGTTGAGGGTTCGGTAGGGATGGATTGCGAAAGTGTGCAGCTCAGTTAAGGGATTCGGGCGTTGCGGCGCCGGCGTCCACCGTATCGGCCGGTTGGCCGGCCAACCCAAACGCCACGCCGTTCTCTACAAGTAGCTCGTAGAGACGATTGCCGAGCAGTTGGTGCCCGTAGACGCTCGGGTGTTCGTCCCAGGGCCTGAGGAAAAGCTCTCCGTCGATATCCTCGACGTCGTCGTAAGCGTCCTTGATGTCAAGGACGATGAAGCCGGCTTCGCGGGCGAGTGTCATCACCTCCTCCATAGATGATATCGACCATCCGTCGCGTTCGTTTTCTATCGTACGTGGGACGAAAACCCATATCGGTAGGGCTCCGGCTGCGTGCGCGTGCGCGACAATGCGGCGATACTGTTCGCTCAGAACTTCGGCCACATACGGGTCCAGGCGATGGCGTTGCTCGGCCGCCAGCATCGAGGGCTCCACGCCCGCGCGCTGAATAACAGCAGCCAGATGATCCGGCAACTCTATGTCAGAAAGGGCCAACTCGGCGAGGTGGCCTCGCAGGAAGCTGTATTCGATGGTGTGGCCCGTGTAAAGAAGTAGATCCGGCTGGAAGGCGAGGATCTCCTCTATGCGCGAGAGATGCTGCAAGGCGCTGTAGCCACCTACGGCAAAGTTGAGGATCTCGTAGTGAGCAAACGAGCCGGCCTGCCGAGCGAACTCTTCGTTCAGCCGAACCTCGGCGACGGCCTCGAAGGTCTCGTGGCCTTCGACGCCAGCGCCCATCTCGACGGAGGCGCCGAGCAGCGCTATGCGATACGTACTGTCGGGCTTCACGTGCGTGTACTCCTGGTCGCGCATTCCCCACTGGTTAGTGACGAGGGGGGCACGCTTGAAGATGGACGATCGGGACGGGTGGAGCCGGTACAATGTGATGTCGTTCGTCCGCTCTACGGCGTCGATTACCCCGATCGGCCTCCAGTCGGCCGGCTTGCGCTGAAGGCGGCCACCGCCCAGCGTCAAGATCGAGTTGGTCGTCATCAAGGCGTCGTAGTAGCCCCGGTCGGCCTGTTGGGCGTCGTACTCGGTGAGACGGTCTTTCATGAGCGAGGCCACAAAGCCGCCCAGATTGGAGCCCAGGAGGGCTCGTGTCTGCGGCTGCCCGAGCCCAAGAATGACCAATACGGCCAGGCTAGTCACCATCGCAGTTCGGTGGAACGTGGGCCTGGCCGGGTCGAGGAGCGTAAAGCGGATGCCGCGACTGTTAGCATACTGCACAGCCACGCCGATGGCGATCAGGGCGAGGATGATCAGACCGAGAAGGGCGAAGTCGCCCGGCCCGCTGTTGCCGACCTGCCCGGCGAGGCCGAACCACGCCGCTATTGAGGTGCTGTACCATAACGACCACAGCAACATCATCAAGATGAGCATCCCCATCACCTTGAGGGCGTGGAAGAGTGCTTTCCTGAACGAGAACACTGGCTTGCCGAGTGAGCCCTTCTTGCCAGCCTTGAGCTGCCAGACCGAGTTTATCACAACGAGACCCCCAAAGACTGACCAGAACAGGAGGTCCCTGATTGTCAGTGGAAAGACCCCGAGGAGCCAAAACCACTGGTACGAGTGGAGCGCCCACGTGACCACAAAGACGATGACCGAAGCCAGCGCAATGGCGAGCGCCATGCCCAGGCCGCGCCTGCGCAGGCGTATGAACACAGGGTAATAGAAGACCTTCATCATGAAGTCCTTCCAGTAGATGTTGTTGCGGCGCCACAGGTCGTTGACGCTTGAGGCGAGCAGATAGCGGTGGTAGGTCTCGGGTAGGTTGAACCCAAAGAGCCCGAGGGTTCCGATGATGATGTGGAAGAGCCCCGACACCTTCAGGTACAGCAGGTACGTGCCGAAGGCGAAGAGTACAAACGTCCAAAGGTCGACAACCTGCGTCGGGTTAGGGACGACATGGTAGTAAAGGATGCGGTAAAGCAGCAAGTGCGTCATCCCGCGCAACATCCAGAAGACCCCCTTCTGGTAAATGCTCGCCGCGTCCGTGTCGTAGTATGTCCGCCGGAACCTCTGGTAGTCGATGACAGGGAAGAACAGGAAGCAGGCGTTCGGGAGCAAGAAGAAGTAGGACAGGCGCTCCCAGATCGTGGCGGGCTTCTTCTCGTGTTGGAGTTCGTAGAGGTAGATGATGAGCCGAAACATGAAGATCGAGCCCAGCACCGGCATGATCGTCGAGATCCACATCGACTGCGCGAGCGGCCCAATGCCTGCTCGCAGGGAAGCCAGGGCAGCCCCTACACCAACTAGCAGAGCCACACGCGCCCACAGGCCAACGGGCAGGTGGCAGATGCCAATTAGCCCGAACCCAATGCCCACAATCACGAGTGCAGGCCACTGCCACAACAGCCCGAACGCGGCGAACGAGAGCACCAGGAAGAACGGCATCCTGAAGCGCATCGGGAGCACTGCGTGCACGAGGAAGCCGCCGAAGATGAGCGGGGACAGAAGCACGAAGCCTCTCCGCTCTAGATCAAAAACGTAGAACGTTAGCAGCAGCAGCCCCAGTTGCACCGCGACCATGGCGATAGGCCCCAGTTCGGCAAAGCGCGTCGTCCGGGTCGACTCTGGGACCGGCAATGCTGAGGCGGCAGAAGTGCCAGACGTCGGCGACGTGCTAGTGGGTAACCAGCGTCGCCGCAAGGGAATGGCTGCTTTTTCTAAGGATGATTGTTTTGTCACCAGGTAGTGGATAATGTGGGCTTCTACTCCAACGGAGTTCTATGTGAGCCGAGTAGTGCTCCACAAGGAGGCCGAATCTAGTGAAAAGCCCCTTTTTAAGGAACCCCTGTTATGTTTTTCTAACACACTCCATCTCCATAGGACGCTGTTGAGAATAGTTCGAGGATCGTTTCGTTCACGCGTCTCACCGAACAGTCGGCAAATCGCCGGGCGCATTGATGTTGCGAAGTGCGTCGTTGGGTAGCAGCACGGTTTGTACACGGCCGAGTTGTCTCAGGAGGTCTCGCATCGCTCGGTGGCCACGTGCAAGCTGGGTCTCTACAACGGGCAGGATATCGCGATGATAGCAGGCGCACAGGGGATGTTCCCGCCCCTCATCCTCGACCGCCACGACCGCTTGAAGTGACGGCGACCTCGCTCTCAATAGATGCCGTAGCGCGTCCTCGGTAATAAAGGGCATGTCGCAGGCTACTGCGAGAATCCAGGGCGACGACGATGCGTGGAAGCCTGCGCAGATGCCTGCGAGCGGCCCGGCATTCGGAATTTCATCGTAGACGTAGCAAACTCCCTCTGCTAACTCGAGAGGTAAAGGTTCGTCGCCAACACTGATCAAAACGTTCTCACAGACCGACGACACGCTTCTGAGAACCCGCCCGATCATCGGATCTCCTCCGATGGGATGCACTGCTTTGTTCGATCCGAACCGTCGGCTCTTCCCACCAGCCAGGATGAGCCCGGTCACGCTGCCGGTATCACTCATCAATCTGGGTGTGTTCTGTCGATTCAGTGAGAGGATTTGGGAAGGCATCCTCTTCGTCGGGGCGCTTGTGCAGGCACTCAAAATCTTTCTCAATTAGAAGGTGGAGTACCCCTTCTCCCAGTGAACAGGTGTTTTCAAAACCTACCCGTTCAGTATCGATCCATTCCTGAGCCCAATCCTGCGGCATGAAGACGGTCGTTTCGTGTCCGTCGAAGGCAGCCGAAAGGCAGCCGGCGTCGGATGATCTTACGATTGCGTAGATGAATCGCTGGCCATTGGGGAAATGCACCGTCTCTTCCACACGGCCGGTTTCCCCAAACCGGTTTACCTCCGTGCGTGTAAGCCTCAATCGGATCGAGTTCCCCTTGATACGCAGTTTCATAACTCTACCTGGTTGAAAGAGAGATTGCTGTCGGGGCAGTAGATCTTTGTAGCTCGTCCCCGTTCGGCTCCCGAGACAGAGCCATGCCACCTCCGCTTTTACCAAAGATGAATTTGATCTCTCCCACTTTCTCTCCCACTTGAGGTGTTGGCCTCCTTGGCCGGCATTTAACACACTTCATTGCGCCTGTATGATACACACAACTTAGCAGGTCACGTTATTTGCAAGGGTGAGGATTGGCCGTTCGTCCAGCCGGAGAAAACGGATTCCGTCGTGGGTGCGAGCTGCGTTGAGGCAACCAGTTTCCGAAGACGGACCCGTGTGATACGGCGTGTGCGGTATTCACCCAGCACCTCGCTCGGCTTCGGCCCGGATCGGCGCGGGTTGGTCCGGGCGTGCAGAAATCTCGCCAGCCTTTTGCATCCGTGTAATGATGTTCCTCGTTCCGGCCAGACGCTCCAGCCAGATTTGCGATATGGTTTTCACGCTCACGAGGCCGTTGTTGTGTAGCTCCTGGTAGAACTTCTCCCAGACGCCAACGCGATTGCCCAGTGCATCCAGTAGTGCTTCCATTCGGTTAAACTCGGCAGCCGCGCGTAGCAGGTTGGTCAGGGTTTGTACTCGAGAGCCAAACCCACGTGGCAGGCTCTCGGCCCGCCCCAGTTGGGCGATGTCGCTACGGCTGAGGAAGAAACCACTCCTGGTTGGCGTAGCCAGGTATTCGGCGATGTCTTTAAGCCCGGTACGTGCTTCGTCCAGTATGTCGGGAGGAGGCACAGGCGCAACCCTCTCCGAGCGCCCGGTGTGCTCGGCGCCTTCGTTGTCCAGGCCGGCTCGATGATCAAGCACAACGTCCAGCGTAAGCCGGCTCAACGCGGCGTAGAACGGATACGGCTGTTGCTCGGCCGCACAGACAAAGGCAGGCAGCCACTCGAGCAGATGGCCATCCACGAACTGACGGAGCAGCTGGCGTACACGCTCTGTTTCACGTGGCTCGGTGTTTTCTATAGCTTCAGCTTCAGCCTCGGACAGGAAAGCAAGCAGTGCCAGTTCGTGCCCCAGATGGTCGGCGCTTTCGCGGTCGAGCACGGGCTGGAAACCAATCTGTGCGTAGAGGCGCTGCACCTGGCCGGCCGTTGGCCCTCCGAGTAGCCCTTCCCCATCCAGAAACAGACCGGCGTACGGAAAAACCTCCAGGCCGAAAAGTGTATAGTGGTCGGCTGCCGCTTCGTCCGCGTCGAACGGGTTCGGAACCAGTGACGCCAGATCCGGGATAGCCTGCACGACAGGCAACACATCGGTTGTAAGACCGCGCTCGTAGAGGCGGCTGAAGAGGCCGTAAACCTGGCTGCGCGCCCGCGTCTCATCCAAAGGCTGCATGACCTGTCAGGTAATCGAAATGAGGAGGGCTCTACACATCCTGATTCGACCTATTGTAGCCCTCGTAGCCTGACTCCAACGGGTATGGCTCGGAAGGCTTGAACGGGTTATCGGGCAATTGGTAGGCCTCCACCACCGGCCTGAGCGGGCGCTTGAGCCAGAACGGACGGCGCGTCCCGTCGGGGCTGTGCTCGGTAGCTGGCCGGGCGAGCGCCATCCACCGGCGGTACACCTCCATCGATTTGTTCGTGTCCACGGATACATCGCCGTGTTGGTCCCCGGCATGGGCCTTCGTAACGGATGCCTTCTGGAGCCAACAGTGGCCCCCGCTGATCGGATCGGGATGAACGCTGTGGGTCAGGTTCTGGTGCACACCCACGTCCTTCCACCAGATGCGGCTGGTGTCGGAATCCCAACTTTCCCACGCCGTCGCGCCGTGCAGCACGTGGATGGCGTGTTTGCCTGCCCCGTCCTCCTTCAGATCGACGAGGCTTGAGGCTTGCCGGTTGACGCCCTCGCTCTCCTTGAGCCGCCAGCGCCCCAGGTGATGGCTCATCGCTATGATGCCCGGCTTGATGCCCTCCGTAACCCACACTTTGTCTACGAAGTAGCCAATCTCCGTCTCTACGCGGATGAGGCTGCCGCTCTCGACACCGAGGCGGCGGGCGTCCGAAGGATGCATCCAGACCGGATTCTTGTGGCTGATCTCGTAAAGCCACTTTGCGTTGGCGCTTCGTGTATGGATGAGCGTCGGGAGGCGAAATGTTGGCAGGAGCAGCATCTCGCCCTTCGACAGGTCGATCTCGTCGGGGTGGACGTGGCTCTTGAGGACCCACGGAACCGTAAAGCGCCTCTCCGGCCAGCCCCAGTTGTAGAGCGTCGGGGAGAAGAACTCCAGCCTGCGGCTCGGAGTGTTGAAGCCCGCTTTCTGCTCATCCTCAACCAGCGCGCCGATGGCCTTTCCGTCTTTGACGATCCTGCCCTGCTCGTCGGCCGTACCGCCCTCGACCTCCTGCTCGTACGGAACGTAGTTCGAGTGCTCCACCTCGAACGCGCCGTACTTGCGCATGTACGCAAGCGGCGCCAGGTCTTCAGCGGCAGCGGCCTCGGGCAGGCCCGGCACACTGTTCTCGAAAATCCACCGGAAGTATTCTTCAACCGTGATGATCTCGCCGGGGCGATACGGGCTCTCGAAGTGCTTCCGGATGCCGAGGCTGCCGTCGGGGTCCATCTGAACCGAGAGTTCGATCCAGAACTCGCTTTCCTCCCACACCTCGCCGGGGTTGGCCTCGTGGGTGAAGCGCACTTTCTTGCCAAGGCGCTCCATCGCCACGCGGCGCACGGGTTGGCGGAAGCCGATCCACTGCCCGGAATGTGTTTCCTGGCTTATTATGTCATGCCGTTCGCCGGCGTGGCCCATCGGCAGCACGTAGTCGGCAAACCAGGCGCTTTCGTTCCAGGTGGGGGTGAGCGCCACGTGGCACTTGATCTGGTTCTCGTCCTTAAGCGACTTCAGCCACATGAACCCGTCGGGGTTGATCCACATCGGGTTGTAGACGCGCGTGATGTAAACGTCGATTTCGCCGCGGCCTTCCTCAAGGAAATGGGGCAGGAGGAAGCTCATCTCGAAGTGCGCCAACGGCCATTCCACCGGTAAGTGTAACTCGTTCCACGCTTTGAACGGCGGCGGGACATCGAAGGGCTACGGGACAAACTTATTCCAGGAGTTCATCGAGGTGCCGCCCCGTATGCCGACTGAACCGGTGAGCACGTTCAGGAAAAACAGGCAGCGAGATACCTGCCATCCGCCCAGGTTGCCGATGGAGGCGCTGCGCCACGTGTGCGCTGCCAGCCGCCCCTGGCAATCTCCGATGTACTCTGCGGCCTGCCGGATGCGCTCGATGGGTACCTGGCTCTCTTCTGCGGCGCGCTCGAAGGTAAACTCGGCGTAGAGCGTTTTCAGTAGCCGGTCGAAGTCGGCGAATGTCGGGTTGGCAGTGTCGAACGAGAAGCCGTCGGCTTCCAACTTTCCTTCCCCAACTGCTGTCAGGGTTTCGCTCCAGTTGACCCAACGCTCCACAAATGCCTTGTCGTACAGGTTGTTTTGGATGAGGTGGTTGGCGATGGCGAGCAGCACGTAGGTTTCGCTGCCGGGCCAGGTGGGCAACCAGATGTGGCTCTTCGAGGCGGTGTTCGAAAGGCGGGGGTCGAACGTGATGAGCTTGGCGCCTTTCTCCATTCCCTCCATGATGCGCTGTGCATGGGGGTTGAAGTAGTGCCCGGTTTCCAAATGGCTGGAGATGAGCAGGATGACGCGCGCGTTGGCATGGTCCGGGCTGGGTCGGTCCATGCCTGTCCAGAAGGCATAACCGGCGCGTGCGCCCGCGGAGCAAATGTTGGTGTGGCTGTTGTGCCCGTCAACACCCCAGGCCTGGATACAGCGGTTTGTGTAGCCGTCTTCCCCAGGCCGCCCGACATGGTACATGATTCCGTCGCGTCTTTTCTGACGGCTGGCACGCATCTTTTCGGCGATCTCGCTGAGGGCCTCGTCCCAGGAAATGCGCTTCCAACGTCCCTCGCCCCGTACGCCAACCCGCTTCAGCGGATACAGGATGCGCTCCGGGTCGTAGATCTGGTTGAGCGTGGCAGGGCCTTTGGCGCAGTTCCTCCCCCTGCTGCCAGGATGTTTCGGGTTGCCCTCAAACTTTTTGATGTCGAGCGTCTCGCGGTCGATGTAGGCCAGCAGCCCGCAGCCACTTTCGCAGTTGAAGCAAATCGTCGGGACGAGCGTGTAGCGCCGCGCCACGCGCTTTGGCCACGCCTTGCCGTCCCACTCCGTCCAGTCGTCCCAAAGCTCCGGCGGCGGGTACTGGCTGACGCGCCCATCCGGGTGCACGACGGTAGTGAGGTCTACCGGCTCGGGCCTGCGGTCGGTCTCGGTGAAGCGCGGTGGTCCGAAGTCGGAGGTTCCTACGCCGGTACCATCCTGCACCCGCGCAGGCTCGTAGGCCGCTGTCTGCCCCCGTGACTGCTCCGGTGCGGTCGTTGCTTTCAAAACCGCCGAGAGAATCCTGGAAATCCGATCGCTTGTGGTTGCCATGTCAATAGGTGAGAGATCGGCCGAAGGAGTTTAGGCTGTTGAAATACGCGCTCTGTCGCAGGTGGGATGACGTGTTCCCA
>SMVB01180734.1_pt1 | contig 11208 bp, 6 predicted proteins | sample 2456461 | NCBI WGS metagenome assembly SMVB01 (sample SAMN11095934, study PRJNA526329) | marine sediment metagenome | biome: Marine sediment; feature: Surficial sediment; material: Deep marine sediment; isolation source: Hadal surficial sediment | place: Pacific Ocean | collected 2014-05 | depth 0-1...
CCCCTTGGAAGAAACGGACACAGGCGTCACACCGCGAACACTCATGCCGCCGACGGTCACGTTGGCGAAGACGTAAACGGTCTGGGCCGTGCGGGAAAGATTCTTGACCGTGACATGAACGACATTACCTTCGGCGAAGTAATCGACGACCACAACGGACGTCGAGGTATCCCGAGAACTCTTTTTAGCGAAACTGGCCGGCGCCATTGCGGATAAAATGAGCAAAACAGAAAGGGCAAGAACAATGCCGGATCGTACCCGCATCCCGTTTAACATGATAAAATTCCTCATTCGTCTATTCGTTCATGTTCATTTCCTCACTCCTCAAGGTCTAAATCTAAATGAAGTAATTAATGTTTCAATAGTGAATTATGTAACAAAAGCTTTGCATTTAGGCTAAACCAGGAATATCCGGACGGCCCCGCTTTTACGACCCTTTGACAGTTTCGTAATCGCTCGGCAAGGTATGTAATTAGGAGCACTTTGGGATTGCTCCGGATGCTTCGCGACCTAGGATTCCCTCATGCACGTTTTGATCGTCGAAGACGAAAAAACCCTCCGTGAGGGCCTGGTGGACCTGCTGGAGGGTGACGGCCACCAGGTTCAGGTCGCCGTCGACGGAGAGGCCGGGCTCGAGATGGGGGCCGATCCGCGCGTGGAACTCGTCTTGCTCGATCTGATGCTTCCCAAACTGGACGGGATCTCGGTCTGCCGCCGGTTGCGAGACACCCGGCCGCGGCTGCCGATCCTGATGCTGACCGCCCGCGGCGCCGAGGACGAGAAGGTCTTGGGCCTGCAGGCCGGCGCCGACGACTACGTGACCAAACCGTTCGGATCCAAGGAACTCCTGGCCCGTATCGAAGCCCTCGGGAGACGCGCACACACATCCCCCGAGCCGCCTCAAACGATCGAGACCGACGGCTGCCGAATCGACCTCGGCCGCCTGGTCGCGATTCGCGACGACCGGAAAGTGATGCTGACCGCGCGCGAGGTGGCCATCCTGCGCTGGCTCCACGAGCACCGCACGCGCGCCGTCTCACGGACCGAACTGCTGACCGAAGTGTGGGGCGCCTCCGCCGAACAACAAACCCGCACGGTCGACATGACGATCGCCAACCTGCGCCAGAAGATCGAAGCCGATCCGTCCAACCCGCGCATCGTCGTGACGGTCAAGGGCGTCGGTTACGCCTGGGGGCCGGCGTGAGAGAGAAGCGCACATCCCTCGTCATGTTGTTGGTGGCCGGCGGTGTACTGGCGCCCTGTCTCGCCTGGTACGTGGCCGGTTCCAGCGCCGCGCACGAACAGGCCGAACGGCTGCGCAAGGCGCCCCTGCAACTGGCGCGTCTCGAAACCGACCGACTGGCTTTCCACGTCGCGATGCGACTCGAATCGCTGCGCGAAGCGGAAGCGCGACGCCCCTACACCGACTACCGTGCACAGGGCGAACCACTCCCCGCAGGTTGCTTGATCGAGGAACCGTTGGGCGGGTCGCCGCTCGCGATGGGCCCGTCGGACCCACTGGTGTGGGCGCACTTCCAGATCGACTCGGTCGGTCAACTGACCCTGCCGCACTCCTCTGTCGGGGCGGAGGGTGAGAGCATGGTGGACGATTCAAGCACGATCAGCTCGACGGTTGCCGAGGAACTCGAGTGCGCCGCGTCGGAGTACCTGGCGTCGATCCGCAGCGCGACCGGGCTCGGACGGCGGATTGTCGATGCGCCTGAAGGCATGGTCATCGTCGGCCCGTTCAGTTGGCACACGGCCACGATCGAGGATGCGCCTACGCTGGTCGCGCTCCGCGAGGTCGTGACCCCGAGCGCGGTGCTGAGCCAGGGTTGGGTCGTCAACCACGTCGCCCTGGCCGAACTGCTGAACGACGCCCCGTACCCGGCCATCCTCCGACCCGGGGTTCCCGAGGGCGACGGCCAGGCCTCGCTCCCGCTGAGCCGGCAGAAATGGACGGTCGAACTCGACCTCGCGGAGCCCATGGCGCAGGCCGAAGTCGAGGCCGCCGCGATCCACCGCCGCTTCCGAATCAACTTCGCGCTCGGCGCCGTTGCGGCGTTGCTGGCCGGAATCGCGATCATCGTTCAGGTGCGGCGCGCCGAAAAGCTCGCCGCCGAGCGGGCCCGGTTTGCGGCCTCGGCGGCCCACGAACTGCGCACTCCGCTGGCCGGTTTGCGGCTCTATGGCGAAATGCTCGCCGAAGGGCTGGGTGCACCGGACAAGCGGCAGGAATATGCGCGGCGTATTTCGGACGAGGCGAACCGTCTCGGGCGCGTCGTAGCCAACGTGCTGGGTTTCTCGCAACTCCAGCGTGACGGCGTGCAGGTCAAAGCGACGCGCGGCGATCTCGCCGAGGCGACGCGAAAATCGGTCGAGCAACTGCGACCGGCGATCGAAGCAGCGGGCGCCCACATCGAACTGGTCCTCGACGAAAACGTGCCCGAAACCGAGTTCGACGGCGATGCGGTGCACCAGATCCTGCAGAATCTGCTGGACAACGCCGAGAAGTACACGCGCAACTCCGACGACCGCCGGATCGACGTACGGGTGTCCGCCAACAGCGCCGGCCCGGTGCTGTCGGTCCGCGACCACGGGCCCGGGGTCGATCGCGCGCTACGCCGGCGGTTGTTCACCCCGTTCGTGCGGTCGAGTGACCCGAATGCACCCGCCGGGCTGGGCGTCGGTCTGGCGCTGGTCCGGGCGCTGGCCGAGGCGCAAGGCGCGACGGTAACGCACCGGGCGGGCGACGGCGGCGGGGCGCTCTTCTCGGTGCATTTCCCGCCCCTGTCCTGAGCCCTCGAGTAGCCCGATGCTACCCACCTCCGAGACGGTCACGGGACCGCGCTGCTAGAATGGCGCTTTCGTCCCGAATCCGTTCCTAACGAATCCATTTGAGGTTCTTCGATGTCCGCAACACAGGCGAATTCCCATGTCTTGGTCGCCGATGCGATCTCCGAAGAAGGCGTCAGAGTCCTCGAGGAAACCCCGGGTTTCGAGGTCACCGTCCGAACCGGGATGAGCCCCGACGAGTTGCGCAAGGTGGTCCGCGACTACGAGGGACTGATCGTGCGCTCCGCCACCAAGGTCACATCGGAGGTGCTCACCGAGCCGGGACGTCTACGAGTCATCGGCCGCGCCGGAACCGGCGTGGACAACATCGACCTCGAAGCCGCAACGAAGGCGGGCGTCGTCGTGATGAACACGCCGGGAGGTAACTCGGTCGCGGCGGCGGAACTGACGATCGCGCACCTGACTGCCCTGGCTCGAAACCTCTCGCAGGCCAATGCCGACCTGCGCGACGGTCGCTGGGAACGCAAGAAGTACATGGGCACCGAACTCGACGGCAAGACCATCGGTATCATCGGGCTCGGACGCATCGGACGCGAGGTCGCGCGGCGCGTTCAAGGGTTACGGATGATAGTGCTCGGCTACGACCCGTTCGTGTCGAGCCGGATGGCGCGGGACTTCGGAATCGAATACGCCGAGCTGGACGATTTGCTGGGCCGCTCCGACGTCGTCTCGCTGCACGTGCCGCGCACCGACGATACGTACCACATGATCGACGCCGCGGCGATCAAGAAGATGAAGCCCGGCGTGCGGATCATCAACTGCGCGCGCGGTGGATTGATCGACGAACCGGCGTTGCTCGAAGCGCTCGAATCCGGTCACGTGGGCGGAGCCGCGCTCGATGTTTTCGAAACCGAGCCGCCGACGGATCTCAGCCTGGTGAACCATCCCCTCGTCGTCGCGACGCCGCACCTCGGGGCGTCCACACGCGAGGCGCAGGTGCGTGTGGGCACCGAGATCGCCGACAAGATCAAGAGTTACCTCAGGGACGGTGTGATCCTCGACGCCATCAACTTCCCGTCGCTCGATCGCGAAACCTACGCGGTGGTCGGCCCCGTGATGGACCTCGCCGAACGGCTGGGCAGCTTTCTCTCGCAAACTGCGGACGGCGGCGTGCGCAAACTCGAGGTGCGCACACAGGGAACGTTTGCGGAACACCCGCTGAAACCCATCACGATGGCCGCCATCAAGGGTCTCTTGACCCCCGTGCTCGAAGGCACGGTCTCCTACGTGAACGCGCCTTCACTCGCCGCTGCCCGCGGCATCACCGTGGACGAGGGCCGAAGCAGCGAAACCTCACCCTATGCCGGGTTGCTGCGGCTGACGTTGGAGACCGACTCGGGAACGACGACCGCTGCCGGTACGCTGTACGCACCGGATCGACCGCGCCTGGTCGAGGTCGACGGCACGCCGATCGAATTACGCCCCGAGGGTCACATGCTGTTCATCCGCAATCGTGACGTGCCGGGGGTCGTGGGAAAAATCGGCACGATTCTTGGGCGAGCCAACGTCAACATCGCGGGGTTTCACCTCGGGCGCTCGCGCGGCAACGCCAACGCGATTTCGATCCTCACGACCGATGGCGCCGTCCCCATCGAGGCGCTGGAGCAAATCCGCGGGATCGAGCAGTTACTCGTCGCGCGCACGCTCTGCGTCTAGTCACGGACCGCTGCGTCCGACGTGATGGACGGTTCTCTGCGGGAACGGTATTTCGATCTTCGCGGCATTGAGGTCTTCGTAGATCGCGGTGTTCAAGGCATCGATGGCCTGTCCGCGCAACTCCGGCTCGCTGATCCAACCGAACACGCGAAAGATCAGTGCGGAGTCCCCCATCTCGATGAACCGGACCCTCGGGGACGGGTCGCCGACGATCACATCGACGCGCCTGGCACTGTTCAACAAGAGGTCCTTGACCTGCGCTACGTCGGAGCCGTAAGCAACGCCCGCGGTGACCGCAATGCGTCGTTTTTTCCAAGGCCCGCCGGACTCGTTGACCACCTTGGCGTTGGCGATCACCCCGTTCGGCACGGTGACCTCCACGTCGTCGCGGGTCAGCAGCCGCGTCGAGCGCAGACCGATCTTGATCACCTTGCCGCGCTCGCCGGAGTCGAGGTTGATGAAGTCGCCGATCTTGTACGGCGAGTCCATGATCACGCACAGGCCCCCGAACAGGTTGGCCAGCGAGTCCTTCGCCGCGAAAGCGACCGCAATGCCGACGATGCTGGCGGAGGCCAGCCAGGGCGCCACGTTCAGGTCCCAGGCGACGAGCAACCAGTACACCGCACCACCGAACAGGACCAACTTGGACACGTTGTCGAGCAGCGGGACCGTGCGGGCCTCGACCCAGGTCACCCGGTCGGCTAACCGGCCGAACCCTTCGAGCAGGGTGGAGATGATCCGGGAGCCGGAAAAGAGCCAGACGACGATCATCACGGTATGGATGATCGAACGAAACGTGCCTTTCAACTCCGGGTCCAGATCGAGGACGGAGACTGCCGAGTACAGCCCGATACACACGACGGTCACAAAGATCGGCCGTTCGAGTAGGCCGATGAGCTTGTCGTCCAGATCGGTGTCCGTCTTGACGGCCAGCCGAACCAACACCCGCGAGAACACGAGTTGCGTGATCTTCGCGATGATGATCGATGCGAGGATGAAGACCCCGGCACGCACTTCCGGCTCGGCCCATACCTGCTGAACGAATGCCGTGAATTGTTCCATGCTCAGTCCCCCCGCCCGCGTTGCAACGTGGTTGTTGCGCCGGCCTCGATCGTTCCGAAACGCTCGGTCGTACCGTCGATCCATCGGATCTCGACGCCGTCGATCCGTGTGGCTGTTCCGAGACCGATGTGGATCTTCGGATCGTTGCTGGCGCAGTAACTGTAGGCCGCGCGCACATCGCGTGTCACGACGCGTTCGCCCAGCGTCACGCGCACCGTGGCTCCCAAGGCGTCGCGACCGTGGCGGTCGAGCACGCGCAACGCGACCCAGTTGCCGCGTCCGGGGGCGATGTTGCGCAACAGGTGCGCGGCCCCGTCGCGGTTGACGACAAGGACGTCAACCCCGCCGTCGCCATCGACATCACCGAACACCGCCGCCCGGCTGGTTCCCATCAGCGGCACCGCGGTGCCCCCTTGCGGGAGGATGTGCTCGAACCGGCCGCCCGGAAGGCCGCGAAACAGGGCGTTCGGTTCGGCATAGACGTCATCGGTTTCCGGCTCGGCGCTTGCTTCGACCCTGCCGTTTGCCTCGAACAGATCGAGGTAGCCGTCGTTGTCGAAATCGACGAGACCGATCCCGAAGCGAGTGTACCAACGGCTCGTCTGCCCCAGGCCTACGTTCCCCGTCACGTCGCGAAAGATCCCGTTCTCATTGCGGAACATGGAGTCGGTTTGTCCGCGCAGGTTGGCCACCAAGATGTCGTCGTCGCCGTCGTCATCGATGTCGGCGACGGCCACACCCATCCCGGCCTTGGCCGTGCCGTGCTCGTCCATGGCACAGCCGCGCAGCAACGATTCGTCTACGAAGCGCGTCCCGTCCTGATTCAGCCAGAGTTGATTGACCGTCGTGTCATTGGCCACGAACAGATCCTGGAAACCGTTTCGGTCGAAATCTCCGGTCGTCACACCCAGCCCGTTGCCAAAAGCGGTATGAAATCCGGCCACCTCGGTGACGTCGGCGAAGCGGCCGTCCCCCTCGTTGCGATAGAAGGTATCGGTACCCGGAGCCAAGTAGTTCGTCGGAAGACAGTAGTCGTGGAGCCCGGAACGGTTGTAGCAGGCTTGCTCGATCCCGATCGACCAGTTGACGTAGTTGACCACGAATAGATCGAGATCGCCGTCGTTGTCGTAATCCAGGAACGCGCCACTGGTTGACCAACCCGCATGCCCCACACCAGCGCGGGCCGTAACGTCCGTGAACTTCCCGTTCCCATCGTTTCGCAGCAGGACATTGGGCCCGAAGTTGGTGACGTAGAGGTCCGGGTCACCGTCGTTGTCGTAGTCGCCGACCACGACGCCCATGCCATAGCCGAGGTCACCCGCGCCGGACGCGGCGGTCACATCGGTGAACCTGGCGTCACCGTCGTTACGGAAGAGACGGTTCTCGCCCGCCGGGCTGCCGGGATTGCGCACATCGCCGCTCTGCACGAGGTAGACGTCCAGGTCGCCGTCGCCGTCCATGTCGAAGAGCGCCGCACCACCGCCGAGAATCTCGGGGAAGAGATGTTGGTCGTCATGACCGGAAACGTGGTTGAAAATCAAACCGTTCGAGGCGCCGATTTCTTCGAACCACGCCGGGGCCGTTGGCGTCTCCGCCGCGGGCGCGCCGGACGGGGTGTCGGAACAGCCCCAGCACGCGACGAGCATTAGGAGCAGGCTGATCAGTGTCTTGCGTGAATGCATGATGATCGTGTTCCGTCTAGTGTTGGGCGGCTTCGAGTTTGAGCAAGAGTTCGTCCGCCTGCTTGAGAGGCCGACTCTCCGGAGATAGGGAGCGAGCGTCGGCCAGCGTGGCGCGGGCGTCCTCGAACCGGCCCAGGCGGGCCTGAACGCGCCCGAGCGGTATCAGTACGGACAACTGGTTGGGGCTGATCTCGAGCGCGCGCTGCAACCGTTCGAGCGATTCCTCCCAGCGCTCCAGCCGGCCGAGGATAACCCCGCAGTAGAGTTGATACGTGTGAGAGTCGGGTTTGTAACGGGCCGCTTTCTCGAACGCCGCGAGCGCCTCCGGCAGCTTGTTTTGGCTGAAATGGATACTACCGATCCGTTCCCAACCGGGAGCGAAGGTCGGACTGATCTCGACAACGCGATCAAGGTGCCAGAGCGCTTGGTCGATGTCACCCATCCGCTGGTAGTCGGCGCTGATGTTGAGGTGAAAGGGGTGGTACCGGGGGTGCCGTTCCAGCCCGTCGCGAAGAACCGCAAAGGCGCGGTCCGGTTGCCGCAGGTTCCGATAGGCCACGCTAAGATTGTTGAGCAGTTGCGAATCATCCGGTCGCTGGGCCCGGAGCTGCTCCATCAACTCGACCGCTTCCGTGACCTTGCCCTTCTTCATCAGGTCGGATGCCTGCATCATTCCTGCACCGAAACCGGCCTGGTAGTTGAGGCGCTCGCTGCGCCAGGAGTCGGGCCAGTGGATCTGTTTCCCGGGTTTGGCCTGCGCCAACGCGGCGCGAGCCTTCTCCAGGTCGCCTAGTTCGCGGTAGGCCTGCCCCGCGAGTTGATTCAGGGACGGGTGGTTCGGGGAGCTCTGATGCAATCGCTCGAGAATCTGCAACGCTTCTTTCGGCCTCCCGGAACGCAAGTGTACCTTGGCGATCCCGATCCACGGCGCAGGCTGGCTGGACGCCAACTGCGTCGCACGCGTGTACGCCGTCCCGGCCTCTTCGACACGACCCAGATCCAGCAACCACTGTCCCCGGAACAGGTACGCCGCCGCGTAGGTATCGTCGAGCGCCAGCATCCGATCGAGGGTGGCCAGCGCCCCCTCGAGATCGCCGAGTTCGGATCTTGTGAGCGCTTCGAAATAGCTCCAGCGCGGTTCGTTGGGATCAAGAACGGCGGCCTGTGCGTAACTCTCGTGAGCCGCCTGCAGCCGCCCGCTCATCTCGTAGGCCATCCCCAGAACCGCGCGAGCACGGGCCGAATCGGGGTTCTTGCGCGCCTCCGCCAGCAGGCCGGTGAGTTGTTCGACGACCCGCGCGTCGGTGTCGGTAAGCCGGGTCTCGACCGGGGGTGGGACCGACGCACCCGGATTACAGGCGACAAGGCTCCATCCCAGTGCGGCCAAGAGCAGGCAAGCCCTGGAGTACACGGCGCGACCCCCCGGCGCATTGTGGGACCCGAAACTCGTCGAGCCGCGCCGAATCCATCAGGATAGCGCTTCCAGGCCGGTTACGGGCAGGGGAAGGCGTTTAGCCGCAAGACCCCGTTCCAGTCGGTGCCCAGGCTGCCCTCGACGGCGAACCCGCGGTGCGTCACCAGGTAGTACGCCACGATGCCATTGGGGGGTCGATAGCCGTCCCCGAAAGGCAGCGCGGACGCGGGAAACTCGCAGAACTGTTCGGGAACCGGCAGGAGTGGAGGTTGCGTGTAGTTGCCGGTGTTCTTCAGGTTGCCCAGCGATGCGCGGTATACGTTGTATACATCGTCGGGGTCCTCGACCTGCCAAACGAACGCGTCCGGGCCGACGGACATCAAATTCAGCACTTCTCCGCTGGGCCACTCGAACGCACCGATGTCTGGTAACGCGGTCATATCGCCATCGCCGTCATACGGACGTTCGATCCGATCGAAGTCGTTCGTTGGTGCGAGCGTCGGGTCCCCGGCATCGATCAACGGCGAACCCGGTGCCAGCCGGTAGTTCGCGGTCGAGGTGGACGACAGCTGGGGATCGACGAACAGGTTGGCCCTACGGCTCATACCGCTCCCCCCGGCATCGTAGAAGTCACCCGGAGTGTTCATGGAGAAATCGTTGTTGTTCAGGTCACCATAGAAGAACGTGTGAACGATGCCGCCTCCGAGTTCCGCTTGGTTGTTGAAGAAGACGTTATTGGCCACCATCCCGCTGCCGGTGGCATCCAGATCATCCACGTAAATCGCGCCGCCGATACCGGAAGGCATGGCGTTGTTGTAGAACGTGTTGTTGACGACCGTCACAGTTGCCGTCGGAGAACTGGCAAGCACGGTGATGGCCCCACCGCGCACACTTCCATCGACACAGGTGAATCCGTCCATATCGAAGTCCGCCAGATCCGATGTCATCGGGTCGCAATCGTTGTCGATCCCGTCGCAACCGAGCTCGGGCTGCCCGGGATTGATCAACGGATCATTATCGTCGCAATCGACGTCGCACAGGTACGTGTCGGAATCCGCGTCGATCAGATCCGGCGTCGCCGGGTTGCAATCGTTGTCGATCCCGTCGTTGCAGATCTCCTGGCCCGAAGGGAAAGCGAGTGGGTCCTGGTCGTCGCAATCCTCCGTGCACAGGAACCCGTCGTTGTCGAGGTCGCCGACATCCGGCGTCGCCGGGTTGCAATCGTTGTCGATCCCGTCGTTGCAGACTTCGATCGCACCCGGGTTGACGGACGCGACCGCGTCATCGCAATCGGTGCAAGAATAACCGTCGAGGTCGACATCGCCACAACTGCAGTCGGAATCCGCTCCATCCACATCGCCGTCGCAATCGTTGTCGATCCCATCGTTGCATTTCTCGGCGATCAACTGACCCCGAGCACTGTCCATGTCGTCACAATCGACATCACAGGTGGTTCCGTCCCCGTCCGCATCGAACACATCGGGCGTCGCCGGATTGCAATCATTGTCGATCCCATCGTTGCAAATTTCGGGCAAGTTCGGGCTGATCATGTTGTCACCATCATCACAATCGAAAGTACAGATCACGCCGTCGAAATCGAGATCGCCGATATCGACCGTGCTCGGGTTGCAATCGTTGTCGATCGTGTCGTTGCACAGTTCCGTCATACCCGGGTTGATCGCGGGATCGTTGTCGTTGCAGTCGACGTCGCAGGTGAACCCGTCGCCGTCGTTGTCCACAATGTCCAGGGTCGCAGGGTTGCAGTCGTTGTCGATCCCGTCGTCGCAGATCTCCGCGGCGTTGGGTCGAATGAACGGATTGGTGTCGTCGCAATCGGCCAGGCAATCGAAGCCGTCGCCGTCGACATCATCGATGTCGATCGTGGCCGGGTTGCAATCGTTGTCGATCCCGTCGTCGCAGATTTCGACGGCTGCGGGGTTAATCGCCGGGTCCCCGTCGTCACAGTCCTGGCACTGGTATCCGTCTCCATCGAGGTCCGCACAGGTGCAGTCCGAATCCGCTCCATCCACATCGCCATCGCAATCGTTGTCGATCCCGTCGTCGCACTTCTCGAACGCGCCGGGATTCACCAACGGATCCATGTCGTTGCAGTCCTGGTCGCAACGGTAAGTGTCGGAGTCCGCGTCGTCGAAGTCCAGGGTGAACGGATCGCAGTCGTTGTCGATCCCGTCGCAGCCGATTTCGGGCATACCCGGATTCACGTTCGCATCGTACTCGTCGCAATCGAATTGGCAATCATAGCCGTCGAGATCGAGGTCGAAGATGTCGAGCGTAGCCGTGTCACAATCGTTGTTGACGAAATCGCAAGGAATCTCGATCGCGCCAGGGAACACGTTGGGGTCGTCGTCTTTGCAGTCAACGTCGCAGTCGAAACCGTCGTTGTCGCCGTCGAACACGTCGTCCGTCCCGGGATCGCAGTCGTTGTCGATGCCGTCGCAGCCGATTTCAGTCAGGCCGGGATTGCGGAGCGGATCCGTGTCGTCGCAGTCGCTGCAGGAATATCCGTCGTTGTCGAGG
>SMVB01424360.1_pt1 | contig 11208 bp, 10 predicted proteins | sample 2456461 | NCBI WGS metagenome assembly SMVB01 (sample SAMN11095934, study PRJNA526329) | marine sediment metagenome | biome: Marine sediment; feature: Surficial sediment; material: Deep marine sediment; isolation source: Hadal surficial sediment | place: Pacific Ocean | collected 2014-05 | depth...
ATCCAATAAAAAAGGGTCGGAATAAATCCGGGGACAGTTTACTTATATGGAAAAAGGGGACAAATTTGTCCCCTTTTTCCATATAAGTAAACTGTCCCCGGATTTATTCCGACCCTTTTTTATTGGATCCGACCCCTTTTTGGACTTTTAGTACCGCAGCAGGATCGAACCCCAGGTAAAGCCACCGCCAAACCCTTCGAGCAACAATAGTTGTCCGCGTTTGATACGCCCGTCACGTACAGCGACATCCAGTGCCAACGGCACTGATGCGGCCGAGGTATTGCCGTGAAATTGCACGGTTTGAATTACTTTTTCCATTGGCAGGCCCAGCCGTTTGGCAGTCGCCTGGATGATGCGCAGGTTTGCCTGGTGCGGAATAAGCCAGTCAAGATCGTTCTTGTCGATGCCGTTGGCCTCAAGTGCTTCTCTTGCAACATTGCCAAGTGTTTTGACAGCAACTTTAAATACTTCGTTGCCTTTCATGATGATTCGCGCTTCTTCGACGATGCCCGCTTTTTCGAGGTTATGCGACACGCCGACCGGGTAATACAAAAGATCCCGATACTGACCATCAGCGCCGAGATGCGTTGATATGATTCCTTCTTCCTTCGAGGGCTTCACGATAACGGCACCCGCGCCATCGCCGAACAATACGCAGGTCGTTCGATCCGTCCAGTCAACCAGCCTCGAAATAATTTCAGCGCCGATGACCAGTGCGCATTTTGTCGATCCGGTCCGAATAAATTTATCTGTCGTCGCCAGCGCATAAATAAACCCGGTGCAAGCCGCTTCGATGCTGAACGCGGGGCAACCATGAATACCAAGACCCTCCTGGACGATTGTCGCGATGTTGGGAAATATGAGATCGGGTGAGGTTGTGCCGATAACGATAAGATCGATTTCGTCTGCAGTGATACCTGCTGCTTCCATTGCCTGCTTCGCTGCGTTCAGGCAAAGATCGGATGTATTTTCATCATCACTGGCTATATGGCGTTGCTCGACACCCGTTCGAGTTTTAATCCATTCATCGGTGGTATCAATCGTCTTTTCAAGATCCGCGTTGGTCAATATGCGTTCCGGGAGATAACGACCCGTACCCTCGATTCTCGAATAGATCATGCAGATTCCTGTTCCATTAAGCTTCCGATTTGCGTCGGCACCTGATTTTTTACTTCTAACAACGCGGTTTCGATGGCGTGCTGAAATGCATATGCATCGGCGCCACCGTGACTCTTGATAACAATACCATTAAGTCCGACCAGCGACGCGCCATTATAATTACGCGGATCCATCTCCAATGCCAAACGTTTGAGCACCGGTCTCGCCAAAATTGCCTGAATTTTCGAAAAAATGTTTCGAGTAAATGCTTCGCGGAGATGATGCAGGGCCAGTCCGACCGCCCCTTCCATGGACTTCAGCGCGACATTGCCGGTGAATCCGTCTGCCACAACAACGTCTGCCTTGCCGGAAAATATTTCGTTGCCCTCGATAAATCCGATGTAATTGAGGCTGCTATTTTTAATAATCTCGGCAGCTTCGCGAATGGAGTCATGCCCCTTGGTGTCCTCGACACCGACGTTTAGAAGTGCAACACGCGGTTTTTCGATTCTGCGGATATCGCTAGTGACAATGGAACCCATTACCGCGAATTGAAACAACTGGTCTGCGCTAACCACGGTATTTGCACCAAGATCGAGCATGTGTACCGAGGTCGCCTTGGACGGAAGTTCAGCGATGATTGCCGGCCGGTCAATCCCGGGCAGCATCTTGAGCACAAACTTGGCGGTCGCCATTAAAGCGCCGGTATTGCCTGCACTGATGCAGGCTTGTGCTGTGCCGCCTTTGACAAGGTTCACGGCGACACGCATTGAGGAATCTTTTTTCTTGCGCAGCGCGTCGGCCGGACCCTCGGACATTCCAACAACCTCTGTGCTCCCTACGATACTCAGCTGATTGTTGTTGCCTACGATCCGTGTGGTGAGATCCCTTAGCTCCGACTCGTCGCCGACCAGGATAATTTCGAGATTCGGATGAATATCCAGAGATGCATTTGCTGCGCGCACGACGACTTCAGCGCCGAGGTCGCCGCTCATCGCATCAATCGAGATTACGGAGTGTGTAGCCACGTTTGCGTCTGTCGGGCGGCTAACGCTTCAAGCCCGACAGTCAACGAGATCGCCTACTCTTCTTCGGTCTCTTCAGGCTGGGCAATCACCTGGACACCGCGATAAAAGCCGTCAGGCGTAATGCGATGACGAAGATGTGATTCGCCGGTTGTTGGGTCCACTGAAAGTGAAGGGCTTTTGAGCTTGTCGTGCGAACGGCGGTGACCGCGTCGCGAAGGTGGTACTCGACTTTTTTGAACAGCCATTTTCTATCTCCTCAAACGATGATCCATCAGATCACCATTAAAATTCATTGTTCGCTTTTCTCATGCGAATTCGCCATCAGGGACTGCAGGTTCTCAAACGGCCGTGTTTTCCTGTTCTCATCCGTCTTAATTTCCACGCTCATGGCCGTGCAATCGTCAGACGAATCATGCAACGCGGAAAACGGCAAGGCCATGATCAACGCTTCTTCCACTATATCTGCGGGTCGGACCTCATCGCCGTCCAACTCCCAGACTTCAAATCCTTCATGCTCCGCCGGTGACACACCGCTTCGTGGCAAAAGCAACTTCAACTCAACATGAAGCTCGAGTTCGAGCGGCTTCAAACAACGTTGGCACAGCAACGCAACTTGCGTCGATATTTGCCCCTCCAGCACCGGAATGCCCGGCTGAGACCGTATCCAGCCAAAGCGCAGTTTAATGTCTACCGGAACCTGCCGCCATTTTGACGGTGTATCCGCCTTGGAATATTCGCCAAGATCCGTCGCGATTATGTCGCTTAGTCGACTGAAATCATTAATTTTATTAGTAATTTCAATTATTTGGCCACGATTCGCCAGTTTCTTCGGCGACACGAGTTCAAGCATCAGTTTCGCCATAGCGCGCGCATGATAAGGATCAATTCAAGCCCTGTCAAAGACTTATCGCTGCATTGCACAATCGGTGCTGCGGGCACATCGGGTGCCATAAAATGCTTCACACTCGCGACAAAGCCGCTAAACTGGGTAGCCGGCTCCAACACATTGATTCCAGATGCAAAATCCGTCCTCACCACCGATAATTCTGGCCTCATCGTCGCGCTATCGACGCGGCCTTCTGGACCGTTTCCTGACGGAATATCAGACGGTATCGCCAGGTCTTGACGAATCGGCCGAAGATTCCGCTGATCCGCTTGAGCTAGCCAGCAAGCTGGCCCGCAAAAAGGCCGAAAAAGTGGCAAGCGGATACAGAAATTCAGTGATCATCGGTGCGGATCAACTGGCCGTCCTGGAAGGTGAGGTGCTCGGCAAGCCAGGCGACCACCAGAGCGCGGTCAAGCAACTGATGGCCGCATCCGGAAAATCAGTGTCGTTTCTGACTGCCGTGTGCGTGCTCGACCCTGTCGGTCGCCGACGATATGAGCATGTTGATCAAACCGAAGTCCGTTTTCGAAATTTTGATATTCGCTTGGTCGAGGCCTATTTGCGGCACGACCAGCCTTACGATTGTGCGGGCAGCTTCAAAATCGAGGGAGCGGGGTTTGTGCTGTTCGAATCGGTCAGCACGGACGACCCGACGGCGTTGATTGGCCTGCCGATGATCTGGTTGGCGGCAACTCTCATGGAACTGGATTGTTTGCTGCCTTGAGAGATCTTAGCTGTGGTCCCGCTCTAACAGTCCGTCAACCTAAAAAGGGGTCGGATCCAATTTTTAATTGGATCCGACCCCTTTTTAGGTTGACGAGCGCCTCTGCAGGCGCGATTGCCGGCGGGTCTAATCCCGCCGAAACCGAGCAATCCCTTTATCAAGAAACCGCTGCAAATCATCCGCCAGCGGCGAGGTGAAATGCAGCTCATTACCGTGCTCGTCCGGAAACGAAATAGACTGCGCATGCAAAAACAGCCGCTTCAATCCGTGTTTCGCAACACGCTTGTTGATCTCCGGATCTCCGTAGCGATCGTCTCCTGCGATGGGATGTTCAATACTCTGCAAATGCACCCGAATCTGATGCGTACGCCCGCTTAACGGCCGACACTGCAGCAAACTGAATTTGCCATAGGTGCGCGACAACTTGATTCGAGTCTTCGCCGGCTTGCCGTCTTTCCTCACCACGACGTGCCGCTCCCCGCCCTTCCGGTGTGTCACCAGCAACGGCGCATCCACAGTGTAATCACCGTATTGCCAGTCGCCGACTCCCAACGCGAGATAATTTTTTTCGACAATTCCCTCACGAAATTTCTCATGCAGGTTGCGTAGCATGCTGCGCCGCTTCGCCAGCACCAGGCAGCCTGAGGTTCCTTTATCAAGTCGATGCACCAACGACAGATCCCGCAGCTCGGGCCTGGCCGCACGCAAAATTTCGATTACTCCGTGGCTGATGCCGCTGCCGCCATGTACCGCCACGCCGCTGGGTTTATCGATGACCAGTAGCAGCTTGTCCTCAAACAGAACCCGATCCGTGAGGTCACGCATCGCGCCACTTGCTGGTGGCTCGCCATCCGGTCTCACTCGCACCGGTGGCACACGCACCACGTCCCCGGGTTGCAATTTGTACTCGGCACGAACCCGCCCACCGTTCACCCGAACCTCGCCTTTACGCAGGATCCGATACACGCGGCTCTTCGGCACGCCCGGTAATTCTCGCCTCAGGAAATTGTCGATGCGCTGCCCCGCCTGCTCTTCATCAATCTCGATTTTGCGTACAGATCGATGCTCCAGATTCGCAGATGTCTCGGTATTTTCGCTCATAGATGGAAACTTATCAGTCGTTTCAAAGGCTTGGGGGAGTCAGATATTGTTGAACTATCGAAGGCAGGCTATGTTGCTGATTGCCAATGCTGTGCTATATTACCTCCCCGTGAGGGTATTGGGATGATTTTTCCCACCTCGCAGATGACACTCGCCGGACCCGGTGAAGCAATTCGACGTAATTCCTTCCAGATTTCGGCAAATTTTATTCATTTCTGGCCTCACGAATAGAGGCCAGATCCACGGCAGCAAGCACGGATATTCCGGCGAGCGCCAAAGCGGCTTAGCCGCAGGGTATAAATGATCAGTTTTCTGTTTGCCCCACTCTGGACAATCGTGTCCGGACTGGTCCATCCAAATGCATCAACCTTAAGCGACGGCGACTCTCGCCGAGTGCTGCGATGCCTGTTCCCCTGTGAAGCCCTTTTGTCCGATTCGTACGAGCCGTGCCCGTTGCCTGGCAACAATTACCAAGTAGGGCACTATGAAAAGAATGTTAATCAATGCAACTCAGGAAGAAGAGTTGCGCATGGCGATGGTCGACGGCCAGCGCCTTTACGACCTCAACATCGAGTTACCGGCTAGCGAACGCAAAAAGGCCAACATATACAAAGGCAAGATCACCCGCGTCGAGCCCAGCCTCGAGGCCGCCTTTGTCAATTACGGCGCCGATCGCCACGGCTTTTTGCCACTCAAGGAAATCTCCAGCGAATATTTCGTCAAGGAAGTTGAGTCCGGCAAGAAAGTCAGTATCAAGGATGTATTAAGAGAAGGTCAGGACATCGTTGTCCAGATCGACAAGGAAGAACGCGGCAACAAAGGCGCGGCACTGACCACCTTTATCAGCCTGGCAGGCCGATTTATCGTTTTGAAGCCTAACAAGGCCCGTTCTGGCGGTGTCTCACGACGCATTGTCGGCGAAGACCGCGATCTGGCTCGACAATCCCTGCGCGATGTTTCTATTCCGGAGGGCATGTCGGTGATCTTGCGAACCGCGGGTATCGACCGCGGCGCCGAAGAGCTGGAATGGGATCTCGACAACCTGCTCGCCGTCTGGCGAGCCATCCTCAAAGTTGTCGGCGATCGACCTTCACCGTTCCTCATTTACCGCGAGAGCAATTCGGTTATCCGGGCATTGCGCGATTACCTGAGCAATGACATTGGCGAGATTCTCATCGACGACGAGGACACCTATAAAGAAGCGCGTGAATTCGTCGAACAAGTCATGCCGCACAATTTACGCAAGCTCAAGCACTACACAGATCCAGTGCCGCTATTTACGCGCTATCAAATTGAGACACAGATAGAATCCGCGTTTTCTCACTCCGTGCAATTGCCATCAGGCGGCACGCTGGTGATCGATCACACCGAAGCATTGGTGTCGATCGATATCAACTCTGCGCGCGCAACCAAGGGCAGCGACATTGAGGCGACGGCATTGAACACCAATGTCGAGGCGGCCGACGAGATCGGACGCCAATTAAGGCTTCGTGACCTGGGCGGACTGGTCGTCATCGATTTCATCGACATGGGACCGCAGAAAAACCAGCGTGAAGTTGAAAACAGATTGCGCGAAGCCGTTCGCCAGGACCGGGCACGTGTGCAGTTTGGCAATATTTCACGCTTTGGCCTGCTGGAGATGTCACGTCAACGGCTGCGACCGTCTTTGGGTGAGTCCAGCTACATGACCTGCCCGCGATGCTCCGGCATTGGCAATATTCGCAGCGTCGAGTCTCTCGCGCTGGCCATATTGAGAATTATCGGTGAGGAAGCCCGCAAAGAGCGCACCGCGAAAGTCATCGCACAACTTCCTGTTGAAGTGGCGACGTACATGCTGAACGAGAAACGTGACTGGGTGCAAAGTCTCGAGTCCAGCAACGACACCCAAGTCATTCTGGTCGCGAACTCCTTGTTGGAGACACCGCATTACCAGATCCGACGGGTTAGAGACGACCAGATCGATCTCCCCGAGAATTCGGGCAACAGCTACGCGCTGGCGGAAGCCGAGCAAGAACAATTAATTCCCGAAGTGATTCCGAGCAAGAAAATAGCAGAAGCTGCCGCGATTGCAACGGTAGTCCCCCCCACTCCCGCGCCTGCAAGGAAAGAGAAGAAGGTGGCCAAGAGCGGCCCAACATTGTGGGAACGAATTAAGCGTCTGTTCGGTGGTGGTACAGAAGAAAAGAGTTCCGGCAGAACGCGCTCCAGCCAGCAGCGTAATCGGGGTAGGAACGACAATCGCCGTCGCGGTGGACAGCGCTCCAGGGGACGTAGTGATGCGCAGCGTCAGTCCAATGCGCGTTCGGGCGACAACAGAAACGAAAATCGCAAAAAGAATTCGGCGAAGAAGCAGCATAAAAAACCTGCGGATAACGCGAAAGAGAATACATCAGAGAACAAGCCAGCCGATCAGGAGAACAAACAGGAAGCGCGTGACGGCGAGAGTCGCAAGACTGGCAGCAAACGGCGCAGCCGCGGTGGACGTCGTCGTCGTCGAAGCAGTGAGAGTTCTGAAACGGCAGCGAAGAGTACCGATCAGCAAGGCGTAGCTCCGCAGACCGAGCAAAAGCAAGACAAGCCTGCTCCGGAGCCGAAGAAAGAAGCCAGCCCGGCGGTTGAACCGACAGCGGCTGATAGCAAAGAAACAAAGCCTGCGTATGAGGATACGCAACCGTCGTTGCCCAAGTTGAATATGGACGACGCGCCAGCGGTGGCATCGAAGCCTGTCGAGAAAAAGGCGATGGAAGAGAAAAAGCCTGAGGAGAAACCTGCCAAGGAAGAAACGAAGTCCGAGGCCAAACCCGCCAAAGAAGAAACGAAGTCCGAGGCAAAGCCTGTCAAGGAAGAGAAAACGGCGGACGCTACGCCCCCTAAAGAAAAACCTGTCGAGGAAGCACCAAAGCCTGCTGAGCCAAAAGGCCGGTTGCTACCCTGGGACGATAACGCCCCCGGCGCATAAATGATCGATTGTTGGAGCGGGCCTATGCCCGCGATTGAACACGCTTTTCAACCGATCGCGCCTGTAGAGGCGCTCCAACAAATGCTTTCAACGACTTCGGATATGCTCCAGCAATCCGCGCGACGCTTCTTCGACCAGATCCAATACACGCTCAAACCCGGTCGCACCACCGTAGTATGGATCCGGCACTTCACTTTCGCGGCTCTCGGAAAAATCCAGAAACAACACCAGGCTGCTGCTGGCATCATCCGTCGCACGATCCTGAAGATTCATAAGATTGTCATCGTCCATCGCGATGATGAATTCAAACTCAGTGAAGTCTTCGTCCTCAACACGCCGGGCCCGTAAGTCAGAAAGTGTATATCCACGTGATGACGCAGCTGCCTGCGCTCGATGATCAGGCGATGAGCCTATGTGATAAGCATGCGTTCCGGCAGAATCGATGTGAATGACGTCGGCCAGGCCGGCGTCTTCCACAACTTTTCGAAACACCCCTTCCGCAGTGGGAGATCTGCAGATGTTGCCCATGCACACAAATAGCACACTGGTACTTGATTGCTTTGTCATAAGGATTTGATTCTATTCGTATAGTAGTCCGAATAATTCCGATGAAGTCCACTGGCATCCGGTTCGACTTGTAGCCAGAATTGTAGCCCTGGGGCAAAAAACTTCGTGCGACAGATGTTAGCAGGATACACAAACAGTGCCGCTTAGATCTGATTGATTATCGCAGTGAATTACGTTGGTTGATGTTTTTTTCCGAATCGACTCGGTTTGCCATACGCTGCATTCGGGTGGCAGCGACAGGGATCTGATAATCACAATATACGATCAACGATTCAGACTGAGGTACTGTAGCATACGTACAAATTCAATCTATTTTCTGACAAGATGCCAGTAAGCAGACAACTTCGAAAAGACATCCAGGCAACCGTCAAACGGTCGCTAAGAGAAGACATCGGAGATGGAGACCTGACCGCCGAACTGGTTCCGGACGCCGCAATGATCAACGCGACAATCGTCACACGTGATCAAATGACCTTGGCCGGCAGCCCGTGGGTCGATGAGGTTTTTCACCAATTGCATCCGCGAATAACACTTGAGTGGCAGGCTGAAGACGGTAACTCATTTGATGCCGATACCATTCTTTGTAGATTGAACGGCCCTGCTCGTCCAGTCTTAAGCGGCGAACGCGTCGCACTGAATTTCCTGCAGACTCTTTCTGCGACCGCTACTGTGACAGCCGACTACGTCCGGGCGGTAGTGGGCACGGGCTGCCATATTCTTGATACGCGAAAAACGATTCCTGGTTTGCGTCTTGCCCAGAAGTACGCTGTTCGATGTGGCGGCGGCTGCAATCATCGCGTTGGCTTGTTCGATGCCATTTTAATCAAAGAAAATCACATCATGAGTGCGGGCGGTATCAATGCAGCCGTGGCAATGGCACGAACCTTACACCCGGATATGCCGGTAGAGATTGAAGTTGAATCATTAACCGAAATGAAAGAGGCATTAGGCGCGAAAGCGGACCGGCTGCTGCTGGACAACTTCACACTACCGATGCTGCAACAGGCGGTTGCACTCAATCAGGAGACAGGCGATCCGGCAGCAGAACTCGAGGCATCGGGCGGCCTGACCATTGAAGAAGTAAAGGCAGTTGCGAAAACCGGCGTCAACTACATTTCGGTCGGCGCCTTAACCAAGAATATTCGCGCCATCGACCTGTCGATGCGTTTTACTCATGAGTGATATCCGCTGGCGGATCTCTCCTTGGTTACGCTACGTTCAACTGATCCACTGTCAATAATTGACGTCGTTTCCATTCGGCAACCGGCCGCGGGTAATCGACACGAAAGTGTGCACCACGACTCTCTTCCCGTCGCAATGCGGCTAGTGTTACTAACCGCGCGACGACAAGTATATTGCGCGCCTCACTCCAAACTCTAACGACATTTTCCGATGGCGGACAGCGCGACGTTTTTTCATCCGCCGAAGAACGTATTTTATTATCCAGTTCAGACAATTGCGATAGTGCCGTTACCAGGCCAGCGCCCGATCGTATGACACCAACATTGTGGGACATAATCTTTCTGGTTGTATCGACAATGCTATTCATTTGTACCATTGCTGTGTCCGGCGGAATGCGGGGCGTGGCCGGAATGGGCGCGGGATGTTCGTGTTGAGGGACCGAGCAGCCGGAAATTCCAGCCGCAACACGTCGTGCGTATACAAGAGCCTCAAGCAATGAGTTACTCGCCAGTCGATTAGCACCGTGTATGCCCGTGGTCGCAACCTCGCCACACGCCCAAAGACCGGCTATTGACGTGTGGCCACGGCGGTCGGTCTGAATACCGCCCATGTGATAGTGCGCAGCGGGAATGACCGGCACAGGCGCTTTCGCTGCATCGATTCCCGCCTCTTCGGCCGCCTTCAGTGCCTGTGGAAACAAGTGGGCTCTGCGCTCCTTGAACAACGGGCGCATATCGAGGAATACGCATTGCCCGTCGGCCGTTCGCTTTTCAACGGCCCGGGCCACGACATCGCGCGGCGCCAACTCGGCGGCCGGATGTACAGAGAACATAAACCGTTGACCCGCTTCATCGAGCAGGAGCGCCCCTGCCCCACGCAGCGCTTCGGTGAGAAGCGGCAGGCTTGCACCATTGTTTTCGCCGTGCGAAGCCAATGCCGTAGGGTGAAACTGGACAAATTCCAGGTCCGTCAGATGGGCGCCGGCCCGGGCAGCCATCGCCAAACCATCACCAGTTGCTTCCTGCGGGTTGGTCGTATGCCACCATGCCATGCCGATTCCGCCAGTAGCCATTACAACTTGTGACGCCTGATAGAAAGTAAAAATCCCATCGGCTCCGTAAGCTACGATGCCATGCACACTCCGGCCGTGAGCAACAAGGTCGTAGGCCAATGTATTCTCCAGTACATCAATAGAAGGCGTCGCACGCACACGCTCAATCAATGATTTCATAATGGTTTCACCGGTTGCGTCACCACCCGCATGAACGATGCGTGGATAGCGGTGTGCCGCCTCTTGTGCCAAGTGCAACTTGCCACCGGGCGCCCGATCGAATTCGACGCCTCCATCGAGCAAGAACTGGAGGCTCTCGACACCGTCCTCGGCTAATTGCAAAGCACTTTCCGGATCACTTAAGCCCGCACCGGCAGACAGGGTATCCGCTGCATGATCAGCAGGTGTATCGCCGGGTCCGATAGCCGCCGCTATGCCGCCCTTTGCCAATATGCTGCAGCCGCCATTCAAGCGCGGCGTTTTGGTGATCAAAGTAACCGGTCTCGGCGCCAGCTCCAATGCACAAGCCAGCCCGGCGAGCCCGGATCCGACTATGATCACGCGGTCAGCATGCGCCGAATTCAAAATCACGGTCTTTTCTATCTACCTTGA
>SMVB01223758.1_pt1 | contig 11207 bp, 10 predicted proteins | sample 2456461 | NCBI WGS metagenome assembly SMVB01 (sample SAMN11095934, study PRJNA526329) | marine sediment metagenome | biome: Marine sediment; feature: Surficial sediment; material: Deep marine sediment; isolation source: Hadal surficial sediment | place: Pacific Ocean | collected 2014-05 | depth...
ATGAAGAGGGAACAGGTTCATTTGCCTTCAGAGGACCAGTATAAAGTTCCCAGCGAATTTCGTGAAGATATATTGAAGGCGATGAAAAAACAAACACCAAAAAACTACGAGCGTTTGGTTAACGAATACTATAAGGAATTGGTTAAATGAAAAAAATCATTTTCCAAATAGCGGGAATCATTTTATGCGGCTGTTTGATTCTGCTTCCAGCGCAAAATAGTTTGGCATTTGTTCCGCCGGATGAAATTTTTGCGAGTTATGAATTGATCGAAAGTTGGCAAATTCCCGAAGCCACACAATACATCCAATCCCTCATAAAAAAATACCCCAAATCCGGTGATGTCCAATTTCTTTACGGACGAACAGAGTTTTTTCGCGGCAATTACGATTTCGCCCGCAACATTCTCAATCGTGTGTCCGAAAACCGTAAAGAAGTGGAGGAATTTAAAAATCTGGTGAATAGCACGCGGGAAGCGGCTGAAAAATTTGTCTCCAAAGAAACCAAGCACTTCATCATCCGCTATCAGGAGGGTCGCGACCAGGTACTTTTACCCTTCGCAGAACAAGTCCTTGAAAGTTCTTACCAGACATTGGGGGATCTGTTTGACTTCCGACCGCAGGAAAAGGTTATCGTCGAGTTTTATCCCGATCGACGCTCCCTGGCTCAGGTATCGCCACTGACCATAAAGGACATCATGACATCCGGTACCGTGGCGCTCTGCAAATACAATCGAATCATGATGATTTCTCCTGCGTCTTTGGTGCGTGGCTACAACTGGATGGATACCCTGAGCCATGAATACATTCATTATCTTCTCACGCGCAAAAGCCTGAATCGTTTTCCCTTATGGTTGCACGAAGGAGTCGCCAAACATTTTGAAAGCCGTTGGCGGGAAGAAAACGGTCATCTCGCACCAATCCTGGAAACTGTATTGGCCAGTGGCCTGGCCAACGATTATACGATTTCGCTGAAATCCATGATGCCGTCATTCGCAAAATTAAAAACTGCGGAAGACGTACAACTCGCCTATGCCCAGGTTTCGACGATGGTGCAATACATGACGTATTTGCAAGGTGAAAAAATTATTTCTTACCTGCTCAGCGACCTGGCGAAAAACGTTCCATTCGATGAGGCACTGGAAAATCGTTTGAGAACTGACCTGGAAACATTTCAAGGCAACTGGAAAGAACATTTGAAAACCCAGGGTCTGAAAATCATTCCCGGCCTCAAACCGCTCAAAACCCGGTTCAAGCAAAAGAACGAGGATTCGGAAAAGAACGAATACAAAGAATTAGAATCCCGCAGAGCCCGCGATTTAACTTTTGTCGGTGACATTTTGAAATCAAGAAATATGCTAAAGGCCGCAATTTTGGAATACGAAAAAGCCATAAACCTGAGCCAGGCCTTGTCGCCAATTCTTTCCAACAAACTGGGCTTGGCTTATATCTTCAATAAGGAATACGAACCTGCGGAAATCATACTCAAGAAAACCATCCAGCATTATCCCAACTTCCACACCACACTAACGAATTTGGGCGAGCTGTATCATAACATGGGAAATTATGAGCAAAGCCAACGTTACTTTGAAAAAGCCCTGCGCATCAATCCTTTCAACCCCTTCGTCCATCTGCGACTGATGGAAGTATACGAACACCTTGGTCTCGAGGAAAATAAAAAACAGCAAGAAGAGCTTTACCTGCTGATCAATTGATTCCCACCAGTGGGTTTCATAACCTGTAGCTTGTTACGGCTTTTAAATAATAAATTTTGTTGGATACCCCGTCTGCTTGCAACGGAGTCGTTCATTTTCACCCAGCACCCAGACCTCACTCACTTAGGTGCCGCATAGCTCACCGACTCAATTTTCATCAAGAAAGTTCAAGACCACAGACTTGGCTCCAGAGAATATTGATGTGCCATCACCGACCAGCAGATGATCAAAATCGATATCCCTTAGGATCTGAAGCCCTTCTTTGGCCTGGACAATATCCCGGTATTTTTCCGGCGGTAGCAAGTTGACTTTACCAGGAATTTTCCCTATCAACGCATCTCCCACGATCAATATTTATTCTTGCTCTAGCAAGAAGGCCGATTCGCCGGGAGATTTTTGATTTTGAAAGGAGATGACCTTCAATTCACAAAACGTGATTTCATCTCCCCTGAAAGAATTGTCACAGGCAGATTCCAGTCCCTGCTGATCATTATCGTGAATATAGACAGGAGCAGAAAACCGTTCTTTAAAAATTTTGCTGGCGCGTTCGTGGTGAACATTAGTCAACAAGATGCCTTTGAGAGGCACACTCGCATGATCATTGATCAGGTTCTGCAATTCCTGCAACCCCGACTCGTCCATATCCGGCGGGTCAATGATTACCGATTGACCCTGCCGCACCAAATAATAACCGTTAAAATTGAGTTGTTTTTCCTCGCAAAATTCTGACCAACTATAGATTCCTGGTAAGACTTGATTGATCCGTGCCATCCATCACCTCATCATTTATAAATTCTCTTGTGGCTTCTAGTGATTAGGATTCACAACTCCCACTAAAGGATGCATCCAGAGAAGTTTTTCCATAGGGATTACCTGAACTTGGGAAGACTCTTCGAGACTTTTAATCATAATCATTTCATGAGTTTTATCGTCAATGGGCGAAACCTTGCTTCCAGGAATATGTAAAGGGGTCGGGGTCATAAAACTTTTGCGAGGTGGTCTTGAAGCTTGCTCATCAGTAGATCCAGATTTACCTCCACCACCTGGGTTATCATTTTTTATGACTTTTCGAATAAGCGGAGTTTGCTCGCGAATACCGAACAAAAAAATATTTTCTTTGGCCACCACGTGGTCTACCCGAGGCTGGAATAGAGCAATCATCCCAGCTGGCAACACTGGGTCCATTTCCTGATTGTCGATTAAAACCCCATAGCAATTTTCAACCGAATCCAACTCATGTCCCACTAGAATTTTCCAGGTCGGTTTATCTTTAACCCAATTTTCGTTAAATTCGCCCCGCCCCTCCCCGTCTATCGAAGACAATTGCAATAGCGGAATTTCGATAAAATTTTCTTTCATTTACCTTCCAATCAACTGATTTTACTACCGATGGCAAATATAGCCAAAGGCCTGTATATTTTGGAATTATAGGCACTTATCTGTTAGGGTAAACAATGATTTTCATTTTACATCACTTTTTTCTGCATTGTGAATGCGGATATAAATTAACAACAACGCGTGCAGGATATATTAATCCAGAGGCAAGGGCTTGACAATGTTATTGCTCAAACAAGTTAAGATTTATATTCCCCCGGCGTGACCCGGGCCATAAATTTATATCCAATGCAAAGCGAAGAATACGTAAAAACGCTGGATTATATGTTCAGCCTTACTAAATCGGGAATCAAGCTTGGCCTGGAAAACACCCGCAAGCTACTGGAATATGTTGGCGACCCACATTTGCAGAAGCGCACAATCCACATTTCCGGAACCAATGGAAAAGGGTCAACCGCCGCCTTTATCGAGTCCATTCTGCGAACAGCGGGTTATCGTACGGGCCTTTATACCTCGCCACACCTGAATTATTTTGAGGAGCGAATCCAGCTCAACCGCATTCCTATTCCACCAGAGGACCTGATCCGCTTGAGCAATCAAGTGCGACAAGTTGTTGAGAAATATGATATTCCTGTGACCTTTTTCGAGTTCGGGACCGTATTGGCATTTCTTTATTTTAATGAGAGTGACACCGATTGGAACATCATCGAAGTGGGATTAGGAGGTCGTTTAGACGCCACCAATCTGACCCAGGCTGAGATTTCCATAATCACCTCCATTTCCATCGACCACACTGAATATTTAGGCGAAGACCTGAAAGGGATCGCTAAGGAAAAGGCCTTAATAATCAAAGGTTACGGTACAGTTTTTGCTAATATTCATGATGAGGAGTTACGGGCAGTTGTAGAAACAGTCGCACGCGAACGATCCGCCCGACTGTTCTGGCTAGGAAAAGGTTTTAAAGTCCAGCAAATCAATATGCGTGAAGGTCAGCAGACTTTCGACTATATAGCGGAAGATTTTCAACTGGAGCAACTGGAAACCTCGCTGATTGGCGAGCATCAGGCGGCAAACGCGGCCTTGGCCATCGCCGCATGTTGGCATTTAGCGGAGAAAGATGGCAAAATTGACGCGAATCATATCCGGCAGGGTGTAAAAAATGCCCATTGGCCGGGACGTTTGGAGATCATTGCCAATGATCCTTTAGTGGTGCTGGATTGCGCCCATAATCCGGCAGGAGTCATAAGTTTGACGAAAACCCTGCAACAGGTCTTTGCCGGGCGAAAAATCATCCTGGTGTTGGGAGTCATGCGAGATAAACCGCTCAAGGAAATGATGCAGTCCTTCATTCAATTGGCAGAATCGATAATTCTCGTCAAACCGCAACAAGAACGCAGTGAGGACCCGTATCTTTTGCTGAAAGAATACGGGCATAGCAAAGTAGAAGTCATTGAAGCGATCCCTGACGCTCTTAAGGCAGCAAGAGCTAAAGCATCATCAGGGGATATTATTTGTGTGACCGGCTCCATATTTACGGTCGCAGAAGCAAGAAAATGGATGGTCGATGATTCGATTCTTGACAATTCTGGTTCTCATTTGGGGTCTTAACCCCAACCTGAGCTCCGCACAGGCGGATGGTGAAATTCCTGCAGAAACTGACGCCGAAAAACCCATCTATTTTACAATTGACCGTCTCACCCTAGATGGCAAAGATGAAGTCCCTGAAGAAACTGACGCCGAAAAACCATTCAATATAACTTCAGACCATTTCACCCTAGACGTCAAAAATGAAGTCTCTACCGAAACGGATACCGAAAAACCCATCTATTTTACAATAAACAATCTCACCCTAGCCGAATCGGAAGCCGAACCGGAATCCGAAAAACCTATCAATGTGACAGCAGACCACATCATCCAGGACGGCAAAAAGGATATCATCATCGCAAAGGGCCATGTCATCGTTCGGCATAAAGGCAATGTACTGAGAGCCGACTGGGTAAAAATCAACAATAAAACCGGGCGTGGTGAAGCCATTGGCCACGTCATGCTGACACAAAAGAATGGCACCAAACTAAAAGCTAAGCGCACTTTGTTTAACATCAAATCCAAGCGGGCGAAATTTTTTAATGCCCGCGGAGTCATCGGCAAAAATTATTATATTAGCGGAAAAGAGATCATCCGTTTGTCCGACAACCACTACAAACTTAAAAATGCATCATTGACCACTTGCCGAGGCACTTTACCGGATTGGGAAATCGAGGCTAGCTGGATAGACCTGAAAAATGGCGACCGGGCTCTGTTCACTCACGGTTGGTTTAAGATTCGCGATATCCCGGTGCTTTATCTGCCCGTAGGTTACATCCCCATCAACCGGAATCGGAAAAGCGGGTTTTTGTTCCCCAGCTTTGGTATCAGCAATACGGATGGATTCCATCTGAAAAATTCTTACTATTGGGTGATCAACCGTTCCCACGATGCTACCCTCTCAGTTGATTATATTGAAAAACGAGGCATACAGCCGGAACTAGAATATCGATACGCACCCAGCGATAATATACGTGGAGAAATCTTAGGATCATATCTCAAAGATGATCTCACCGGGGGAGAATTCTGGAAGGTTGATGGAATACATGAACAAAGTTTACCCAAAAACTTCAAACTTAAAGGGAAACTTGATTTAGAAAGCAACACTGGATTCAACAAACTCCTCGAAGATAACAGAGACCTCAGAACCCGCAGAAGCTCTGATTCTTTTGCGTCCATAAATCGAATCTGGACCAACAATACGCTGGATATTATTGCCCGGTTCCGAGACAGTACCGAGGAGAAGTTAGACGACACCTTCTTCCTTCTGCCACAAGTGACCTACAAAACACAGAAAATTCCTATCGGCAACAGCCTGCTTTACTTCAACCAGGATTCCAGCTATACATTTTTTGAAAAGGACCTTAACACGAGCCCCCAGGTCGATGACACTTTCAATGTACATAGATTAGATTTTCATCCGCAAATTTCTGCACCCACGAATATCACCCCCTGGCTCGCCTTCACCCCAACTATTGGTGTGCGGGAGACCTACTACAGCAAGGGAAGGGATGCCAACAACAAAAAATATACCAGCTTTTCAAGGGAATCCTTCGACTTTCAGGCGGCTTTTGAAGGCCCTAAAATCAATAAAATATTTCATCTCGACAGCAAGAAATACCCGAAAATAAAGCACTTGATTGAACCGCGAGTCACCTATGATTTCATTCCTGAAATGGATGATGACGATCGTAGTAAAATCCGCGTTCTGGATGCTGTTGACAGCGTTGCTCCGACCAGCCGGGTCACCTATTCTCTGACGCAAAGACTGCTACGTAAAGAAACCATCGATACAGACGAATTTCAAACTAGGGAAATTATGCGTTTTGATATCAGCCAGAGCTACGACCTGAGGGAAGCGACCAGAGCAACCATAACCGGAAGAGAAAGGAAACCATTATCCGAAATAAGGTTCGATCTCGACAGCCGCCTGATGGACGGATTGCTCCTGAACGCAGATACCGCCTTCGATTTGTACAGAAACACTATAAACACCATCAACGTGGAACTGGGAATAAAACCCACCAGCAATCTTTCTCTTTATTTGGAAAAACGCTATACCCGCAACTCGTCCAACTCGCTCATGGCAACCATCGATTGGGCATTTGAGAAAGGCTGGAGATTTCAGCTCAGCTCTCGATTTGATGAGGAAAGCCAGACTTTTCGTGAAAATGAACTTAGTCTGATGTACGATAACCCCTGCCGTTGTTGGGGGTTTTCCTTTGATGTCATCAATCGGGATCTCCTCAACAATGGGCAAAGGCTGGAACAAACCAAATTTCAATTTTCATTCATCTTACGAGGATTGGGTAGTTTTCGCTCCAGCAGGAAAGAGTTGACCCATCGCGAATTTTAAATCATGACTACAGTTGCAAACGAACTAGCTAGAATTAGCCTGAAGATTGGTGCTATAAAGTTAAGTCTTGAAACACCTTTTACATGGGCATCTGGGTATAGAATGCCCGTCTATAATGATAATCGTCTGCTGATGGGGGACTTCCAACATCGAATGGTTGTAGCCAATGGGTTCAAAGCAATCATCGATGACCACAGCTTGAAATTTGACCTCGTGGCCGGAACGGCTACAGCTGGCATCTCTCCAGCTACCAGCCTAGCCAACTGCCTTCAAAGTACCCTGATATACGTTCGCCCTACCCCAAAACAGCACGGAATGCAGAATCAAATCGAGGGGATCTTAAAAGAAGGGCAAACGGCCATCGTCATCGAAGATCTTATTTCCACTGGAGGAAGCGCCATGAAAGCGGTTCAAGCCATTCGCAAAGCAGGCGGCGAAGTTCATGATTGTCTCTGTATCTTCAATTACGGTTTCCAACAGGCAGAAGACCTGTTTCGTGCTGAAGGTTGTCGGCTTCATTCTCTGTTGACCTTTGATGCATTAGTCGATTTTGCTGAAGAATCAGGGACATTGCCCGCGCCTCAAATCGAAATGCTTCGTCCCTGGCATACAGACCCTTTCAAATGGGGTGAAGACCATGGTTTCCCCAGGGCTAGCCAAGAATAAAGGAAAATAATTCTATAATAATTCTATACGGTTAATCCATAATTCCCTATTTATTAAGACATCGCAAGCCCATGTAAGTAGCGCAGCCGTGAAACTCAACCAAACCTTTCGCTATACGGTACCTGAATGTTTGTCGCAAAAATACCCTGCATCAAGCATGCGACTTATTTTATTGACAGCCCTGAGGATAAATAATATCATGAGCGATCTTTAATGGATTTTCATCTATGATAGCCTGGATTGGTGTTGAAAAACGGGCTGTAACCATTCATAAAGAGGTTCTCCTTATAGAGAGCCATTCCAAATCACATAATTTATCGGCTATATTATAAAGAATTAAATGGAGGTTTGATTAGATGAGCAAATTAGCTCTTGGTCCCATTGGACTGCTTCCCCCGTCTGCAGCATCCCAGGGGATTTTTCAACCCGAAAAAGGTTCCGGCTATCAATTGGTAGAAGGGGAACATGTGCCGGAAGATGAGGCCCTTACTACTGCGGCGCGGAAATTACTCTCACATAGAAACCCGACATTATTTCCTGGACCAATGATTCTTTGGGGATGGAATGATGAAGCAATGCATAAAGCGGAACTTTGCGTGGACCTGGTTAAAGAGGTCCCTGGCATGAACATCATCCCCATGCCCGATTATCGCCCCATTTACCCTAAGATTGATCCCGAAGCAGTGATCAATCCTTGTCATCCAAACTTGACAGTCCAGCACAATAAAATCGAGGTTTGCATACTAATTGGAGTGCATTGTCACTTCGCCAACATCACCCTGAAAATGATTCGTGCCAACACAAATTGCTACACCATGGCCTTTTGTCAGTACGATGGACACGAAGATGCTCTTCTTTCTATCCGAGATGTGGACGGCGATAAAATAGTAAAATTTACTCAAGTGTTGCGAGATGTCAAGAAAGGTGGTTTTGAGCCTTGGGGGGAAACTCCCAAAGGAAAAGAAGAGCTGGAAGAGATTAGATTATGGAAAGAGAAAAATAGGGCCCCGACCAAAGAGAAGGTGCCTCTTTTTATGGCCGATCTTGAACAAGGCTTGGACGAAAACTCAGAATAAAATTCAGTCGCTTTCGATAAAATTATAGCTTCAACGTATCTAATTAGGAAAACCGCTCCCAGTTTTGGAAGCGGTTTTTTTTTGCCGCCACTGAATAGATTCCTCGATACCTCACATCCAAATTTCCGGGAAAATACAAAAACATTATTATTTTTGGATATTTAGCGCCATATCACCTCTATGCCTCTCCCCCCTGCCAATGTAGCTGAGCTAACTCCATCGCAGATGAATGGAAACATTATAAAATAATGGACATTTTTAAACAATTTACATTGTATATTAATGAAGTTTACATTATCCTAGAAACTAACATGATGCCTTGAAATTTAGCTGATTATCTTTGTTTAAAACATTGCTCCAATAAAATTAAGGAGAATCCTGTGCGTGCACTGGTAATAGATGATTCAAAAGCTATCCGCCTCATCCTGGGAAGGATTGTCAAACAAATAGGGTTTGATGTTCTTGAAGCAGCAAATGGGTTGGAAGCTTTAGAACAATTAAAAAAAGCTGAGGGCAGTGTCGACCTGGCATTGGTGGACTGGAATATGCCGGAAATGAACGGCTACGAGTTTGTTTGTGCCGTTCGGGAAGACCCGCAATATAAGGATTTATTGCTGATGATGGTCACCACCGAAACTGAAATGTCGCAAGTCGTAAAAGCCCTTGAAGCAGGCGCGAACGAGTATCTGATGAAACCGTTCACCAAAGAAATGATTTTGGAAAAATTAACCACAATGGGACTCCCTGTAGGATGATTAAAAGTATTTTGCAACTACAGTGGTGTGGGAATCCTTCGCAGGTGAAATTCCAACAAGCCCAATCATTGTTTCCTGGGCGTGAACAAACCCTGCCACGAAACGGTTTCAAAAATTCAAAGATAGTCGTCAGTAATTTGAGACTAATGCTCAATCAGCTAATTTAGACAAAAAACACATTCGTAATATATTTACCTTCATAGGTAAGAATTTTAAAATATAGCGATTATATAATAAGGACTGTCATGGCATTAACTACTAATGACTTCGAGTATATAAGTAGAATCGTAAAGGAGCGTTCTGCCATTGTTCTTGAAAAGGGGAAAGAATATCTCGTCGAGTCGAGGCTACAACCTCTTGCCCAAAAAGAGGGTTTTGGGTCCATAGAGGAACTGGTTAGAAAAATGATCCAAGATAAATTTCACCCGGCTCATGACATGGTGATAGAGGCCATGACTACAAATGAAACGTCCTTTTTTCGCGATGTACATCCCTTCAACACTTTAAAACAATACATCATTCCGGAAATGATGGAGAAACGAAAAACCTCCCGCACCTTGAATATCTGGTGCGGGGCAAGCTCCAGCGGCCAGGAACCATATAGCGTTGCTATGTTGCTAAAGGAAAACTTCCCTGAATTAATGAACTGGGATGTGAGCTACATCGCAACTGATATTTCCGAAGAAATGTTAACTCGGTGCAAGGATGGATATTATAGCCAGCTGGAAATAAACCGCGGCCTACCCGCCAATATGATGGTGAAATACTTTGAAAGAGATGGCGCGCATTGGAGAATCATAGAGGACATACGAAATTTCGTCGAATTCAAATACTTGAACCTGTGCGAATCCTGGCCCTATATGCCAAAACTGGACATTGTCATGCTGAGAAATGTCCTTATTTATTTTGATGTAGAAACAAAAAGGAATATTTTGTCCAAAATAAAAGCACTTCTGAGACCCGATGGGTATTTGTTCCTTGGAGCCGCAGAAACCACTCTCAATCTGGATGATTCGTTTGAGAGAATGGACTTTAAACAATCCGGGTGCTACCGGATAAAGTAGGAGTAATATATGCAATATATAGAAACCGAAATTGCCGAATATACCGAAAGCATCTGGAGCTCCACCCTTGAGTTGAATGTGGTGCCATCTGATGAAGAATTTATACCTGAAGGAAAAGAAAACACCCTGGCGGCCTGTGTTCAAATCACAGGTTCTTGGGAAGGAACCGTTGCAGTCGTTTGTCCTATGAAATTGGCCAAAAAGGTTTCGGCGATCATGTTTGGAATCGACGAAAGTTCTGCAGGCAAGGAAGAAATCCAGGATGCTATAGGAGAACTGGCCAACATGACAGGAGGCAATATAAAATCCCTTTTGCCAGAGCCATGTTATCTTTCTCTTCCAGCAGTCGCCGTTACCAACACTGGATTTCATGTGCCCGGGAGCGAATTGGTCACACAAATTAATTTCAAATGCGATGACAGCTTATTTACTGTTTCTTTGTTAAAAAAATTGAAACAAAAAGAATAACGATGAGACCAAGTTGAATCCCTGGCTTGGATGAGTAACAATTTCGGCTATGACATTTGCTTGCTACCAAAGCAAAAAACCCGGAATTATTTGTTATAGGAAAGGTGCCAATTATGTCTTTTCTAGTTGAAGAACTGACCCAATATACCCAGTTTACTTGGACTTCCATTTTAGAAGTCGATGTTGAGGAA
>SMVB01300171.1_pt1 | contig 11206 bp, 25 predicted proteins | sample 2456461 | NCBI WGS metagenome assembly SMVB01 (sample SAMN11095934, study PRJNA526329) | marine sediment metagenome | biome: Marine sediment; feature: Surficial sediment; material: Deep marine sediment; isolation source: Hadal surficial sediment | place: Pacific Ocean | collected 2014-05 | depth...
AACAGGGACAGAAGGAAATTGGCAACAAGAAACTAGCTAGCGTTCGGCCCCATCCGCGCAATTGGGACTGAACGAGTATTGCCCCCGGTCGAAATTCGGCGATAATCTCACTGCCTATCTCTTGTCACCGTAAAGTTTCCGGGTGGTCGCCCGTGCCCCGATTCGTCACGTTCATCGTGGTCGGGGTCGGGCTTCTTTTTTTTTGAACCCACTTAACAATCCGGTGTCTATTTGTTAGAATAAAAAACGCCCAAAAGGAAAAGGAAAAGAAAATGAATGATCCTGACAGAACGGCTGAAAACGCGCTAGCTGATCTAATGGCCAGAATTCATCGGGTAGACTCTGATCTTGCCAATAAAATCAGCAACCAAGCATATTTCGTTCGGGCTGAAGATGAAGCGCCGCTCGCGGTAGTAGACGGAGATATTCAGGTACTTGTACGCCTAAAAAATAGGTGTAGGATGCAATGTACCATTGGACAGTTGCAAGAATGGAAGGATGTCATTCGGTGTGCAGTGCATCGAGGACGCGAGGAAGCTGGTATCCAAGACGTCTCTTTGGCGGCGGGAAAATGACAATGAAAAGATATATCGGCTACGCAATTATCGTTGCGCTGTTTGTTGCGCTGTTTGCTACAACTGTAGCCCTGGCGGACCTCAAGGCAGCATATACAGTGTTTACAGCGCTGGGAGCAGTATTCGGTAGTGCAGCATTGATAGCCTTAGCCATAAGGCTAATTCGCAGCAGCCCTATGGGTGGCCAGAACAATGAAAAAAATCATTTTTGCTGCCAAAGTTGTTCTGCTGAACCTATGAAAGAACAATTGGAAGATGAATTCGCATACAAGGGATTTACTTGTCAAATTCTGAAAGAACTTTGGGATGATCGAGACAGTCTAATCGCCGGGTGGGGATTCAAAATAACAAATAAGAATCTTGAGATTAAACACAAGTGCTGTATGTTGGGGCCAGAGTCCGTAAAGGCGTCAGCAATACTAATGATGGATGTGTTGGATGACGGGATTGAATTCTAACGCGACAGTATACTGGGGCAGGAAACTCCCACGGTAACGGGCAACGAATGCTAGCCAACGTGTGTTTAGCCCGGTGACCTGCCCCTTAGTTTTACAAGTCAAGTGAATAATCGCGGAGATTCCAAATGATACTCTTTCTCTTCAAGATGACCTTTACCATATTCTGCGTCTCATTGATGGTAATGGCATACGCCCTGTACGCCGCAGCTATTATAGGCGTTACCCTTCTACTGCTACAACCGTCCTGGTTTTTGACAAACTTGCCACTTATTGTCTGTGGTGTCCTGGTGCTCTGTTGGTTTGCTATGGTAATAGGCGTATCACCGTGGTTGGGTAGGTTCTTGGAAATATGTGGAGAAGCGATCAAATACACTTGGACAGAAGCAGACGTGCATCAAGTGTGAATAAAAGCGCACAAGCGCCGAGTTGCCCAAAGTGTGCAAGCCCACATTTTTGAACCCTCGTTTATACTCGGTGTCTATGAGGTACATCGTGGCTGTGGGAGGATTTGCAACTTCCTTAACGAAGGACATTTTGTCTGGATACCGAAATAAGGCTGAAATACTGCTTTCAAATAGCCGCATCCACGAGTTTTCATTTTGATTCGAGAATGCACAGGATGACCAAGCCATGAAAATTGCACTTGAGCAATCCGGCGACATCGTTCGGATTTATTTGGACGACAAGCGAGTCGGTTCGGCAAGATTGGCTAAGAGTACCGAAACGGTCATGGCCAGCGTGTCAACATTCAAAGTCATATTGGCCAATAAAAATAATCCGCTGGTTACGTTGAGTAGTGTGCTGAGGCTGTCTGAACTTGAAGACATTGTGTCCCAATTGAAAACAGTGTGTCAAAATTCTGAACCCTAGCTCAAATCCGGTGTCTATTCATTGGCGGCAAGCACGGGGCCAACAACACGGGACTACTCATTCATCCCGCAGGCTTAAATTTACCAACGCCTCTGCCGCCTTTTTTTGAACCCTTATGGGGATGGGAGGGCAAACATGAAGACGTCCTAAAGCTGTCTACGTTTTAATTTCCAACACAGGCAATCGAGTCCATTCTTGGACTCGATTGCCCCTTACTTTCAAAAACATGCAAATTCGGTGTCTTTGATGTACAGAACAACTTTTCAACATAAGGTGAACCGTGATTACCATTATTAAAGATCAAACGAATAAACCGCGCCTGGTTGTTGAATGTCATGCGAATACTGGATGGCAAGGGGACACAATCAGAGAGGCAGTTGAGGCTGTAGCACAACTCAATACGGGCGATAGCTTCCAAACCATTTCTGCCATGTTGCTATCAGAAGGGTTTAATGTGATGGCCTTTCAAGAAATAAGTTGCCCACCTTACAAAACCCTGGGCCAAAGAACGCGGCCTGAATAAAATCGGCAAGCCGTGGAAAGTTTTTTGAACCCTAGTTAAAACCCGGTGTCTTTGAGGTAGTAATAAAAACCACCCACCCTTAAGACAATTTACCAATGAACAAATTGCCAAAGGAACACGTTGATAACGTAGGGCAGAATGAACTTGCTGACAGACTCAGCCAGTATTATCTGGATAGAGAGTTTGCTTACTTTGAAGGCCCTCCAAAAGCGTCTAAATTTCTCAGTGTAGAACAGTTGGAAGCGGATGGTATGCGCGGTATATACCGACAAAAAATAGACAAGAAACCCTAATTCAAATCCGGTGTCTAGCAAGGGCATTCTCTCCAAAAGCCGGCCAGCCGTGACTGATTACAGAGCGGCGAGTCTAAAATAGGCGTTGTGTCTCTTTTGTTTTAATAGCCGAAAAGGCTGCCCGTCCTGGTAGGTTGAGAGAACCTCAAAACCCAGGACCGTTTTTTTTTGAACCCAACGCGCGCGATGGTAAATTGTCGAAAGCAGGATCGTTTTTTTGAACCCGTTCAATCTTCCGGTGTCTATTGGTTAATCACTGTTTTCCACTTTCACAAAGGGAACCATAATGAACTTCTTCGGCAAAGTCGAATCGTTTCCAGCGGACATGGCAGCCAATTCCGTAAGCCCATTTGAGGTTTGTCTCCGATCTGGCATTCAATTGTCCGATATGCTGAATGCTGCGAGAAATGTTCTCTGCTTCGGACGAAATTCGCATTTTCATGGCTGGGCTGCGGAGCAGCCCAGCATAGACGTGTTGGCACTTGAAAGCAACTTGGAAGCGGCGCTGGACGCCCTCGAAATTATGGATCATATCGAGCCGAATCCGCTGGCTGTCAAAATGCTCGAAACAGTATATCGGGTGGGTTTGGCAAACGGAATTTTGGTGTGTGAGACGCTTAATTCGCTCCATGAAGCCCTCATGGATGGCGCTCAAGAAATCGTGAGCGAAGAATTTGGCTATAACGACAATGACGAGTACGGCGACGCGGGCAACCCGTTGACGAATTTGTACGACGCTATCCATGATGCCGCCGCCGCCGCAAGAAGTCTGGAAGCCGACGCTTTAGCCTTTAAAGCCGCTGTGCCCTGCTAGTGGTTTTTATTACTATCTTGGCAGGCAGCGCAAAAGAGTGTCGTAGCAGCATTATTTGCTGCTACGACCGGGGCTAGCCTAATTACCCAACCGGAGAGACCAAAATGGCCAAATTTGACATGGAAGCTGGCAAAGTGACGCTTGATCTGACAGCGTTGAATAAGTCGCTAGGTTTTGCAACAGCAGAGCTACACCAAGCTCTTTCTACGCATCTTTCGACTATCTGGAACGAGCTAAGGAAGGCACAAGACGCCGCCCAAAAAGGGGACTACGACGTAAACTACCGTGAATTATGCCATGCAAATACTGGCCGAAAAAGGCTTGTCACTTTGGCGCAACAACTGGCTAATGCAATTGAATGCCAATTTCACGTAAATGAAGCGTGCAAGCGGGATGAAGTGGCATTCGCAGGACTAATTGAACCCTCCCCATAATCCGGTGTCTATAGGGAAAGAGGTATCGTGAATACAATCGAGAAGATCGCCAAACTGGAACAGATCAATACTGAGGCCAAACGCCTCACAAGAGAAATCATGCAAGAACAAAGTGCCTGTCAACACAATTTTGGCGGGACAGTAGCCGCGCAATCCGGCGTCAACACTGAAAAACGCTGGAAGTGCCAAAAATGTGGCAAGACCCAGTTCGCCCACAAACGAAAAGTCACACAAACCGAACCAGACTTCTCCGAGTGAGTGTAGAAGCGGGCAGAAGCGGGGGGAAGGCATAATACGCTATATGTCGCACCGCGATAACGGCGGCTCAGCGACCAACCCCGTCTTTGTCCTTTTTGAACCCTAGACCTTTTCCGGTGTCTTAAAGATAGTAATAAAAACCCACCTCGGAGAAAAACATGAACCTGCATACACTATTGGAAGACGACAGCAAAGCCAATGAGGTAGGCAATCGGTTGATCGAACTGCTCAGCCTGAAGGTGGTCAATCATCGCAAGGGCATGATAGGTTCGGAGGCTAGAGTTAATACAAACATTGGCGATAAAACGCCCGCTGGATTAGCTCGAACGGTGTTGCGATTGCTAGAAGGCGGCAAGACCGTCGTTGGTAAAACTAATTATTAAAAACATAATAGGGGTGTTAAACACCCCAATCGGAGAAAAATATGTGCAGTCAAATGAAATATATAATTCAAATATTTAAACCCTCCGCTCAGGGCGACTTTAGGCCACTGCCTGGATTTAAGTTGTTAGGACAATGGAGCAATACTAATGGGGGCGGCGAAGATGAAGCTGAAGTTTTAGCACGCGCTGAGGAAATATCCAAGGTGCCTAACCGACCTTTTAGTCATGTCCGAGTTTTGAAATTACTTGTAGAAAGGAAATGCCAATATGACTCTTCTTTGCCGTCAACCGGAGAAAAATGATGCAAAACACTAGCAAGCCATTGTCAGCCCCTCAAGGGCAGTATCGGTTTATCATTGTTGGTGGAGAATCCGGTCATCTCTTCAGTACAAAACCTTTCTATGCCAAACGAATGCAATGGCTGGGGGGAATGGTCAAGAGGTACTGCTTGCAAGTGTTGGTAATGTGTTTGGGCGAACTGATGTGGATCAATGTGAGCGAATTTGACCTATCGGAGTGTTAGAGCATGGATTTCCTTGAAGAACTTTGTGATCGTATAGACGCCACAGTGTTCTCAAGCGATTATTTCGTTGATCCTGGGAAGCGAGCGAAGATGCGAGAGATAATGGCACGCTGGGAACGAGGATTGAAAGAACACGACGAACTTGAGGACCAAATAAACCACCACCCAACCGGAGGACCAAAATGATGTTGTACTTTTTCATCCACGCCATTACAGCATACGGCCCAATTCATTTTGCTGTGCGTGCTTCGGGGTGGGGCGAACCCTTGGCGCAAGCCGTTTATGAAGTGTGCAAACAACGCGAAATCATTATTTCGAGCGTTTGGGCAACCGATCCCATAAACAGATACCAATATAATGATTTGTCGCCAGCCCTGCGGATTTTCTCGTGTTAATAAAACAAAACCCCCCAAAAAGAGGCGGCGGTGTCTATTGACCACCCTAAGAAACAAGGAAAAAGCATGTCAGCTAAAAATTGGATTATCGTTGCGGTTACGGCTTTCTCTGTAATGGCTATCGTTATCTTGTATGCGACCATAAGATTGCAAGGTCAAATACAAGAATTAGATACGATCAACATGAAATTGCAAGGTCGAATACAAGAATTGCAAACCGTTGTGCAAACACTTGAAGAGCCTGAACCGCGCAAGGTCGAGTGGCAGCCCACGGCGGCGAGGGACGACGGTCCCGAATTAGATGTCTTAAAGGCGCGTTGTGAACGGATGGAAAAAACAATCTCCCACTTAAAGGCACGTTGTGAACGGATGGAAAAAACAATCTTTCCCGGCGCAACAGAATCCGCACCATTCAACTTTTGAACCCAAACCCTAATCCGGTGTCTTAATGATAGCAATAAAAACCACCACCCAAACCTTGAGCGAGTGAATACCATGCGGCTTCCGCTACATAACAGCAATCGCACGATGCAGCTTGTTAATAAAACATGCCTTAAAGGCGTGCCAGGACTGTATCAGCAAGATAATAAGGGCGACCAAGCCATCGTGTATCTCAAGTTTTTTATGGAAAGCTGGACGTGGATGCTAACGGAACTAGATCAGCAAAACGGCCAAGCATTCGGTATGGTTTATAGCTCAATGTGTCCTGAAGGGGAATTGGGCTATTTCAGCCTCATGGAACTGTCACAGCTTCAGGGTAGTGTCGGTCAAGGCGTTGAACGTGATCGATATTGGGACCGTAAGCCATTATGTGAAGTTAAAAATCCCTGTAATTCTTGAACCCAAACCATAATCCGGTGTCTATAGGGTAGTTAATAAAACCACCAAACCAGAGGAAAAACATGAACGAACAGACTTTCACGATCAGCAATCCACGCAAAACTGATACAATACAAGATTGGCCGCTTGGCAGCAATCGTCGTGGTCCTGCCCGATTTATTCACGAAGTAGCCGAGAAAGGGCGATATAAAGGTCAAGAGCGTATTGGCCGAATCACCAAAAACAGGTTTGGCATTGACTGCAAGACCAAATACTCCACCTACGCACCGTATGTGCGGCTTGTGGATGGTTCCGATGGAAAAACGCACATTTTGAGCTACAATTCCTACGGTTTCGTCGGTGTATCGTCGTGCGATATGCAACATACCGATTTCAGCGTATTCGTCCAAGATGCCAATTTTGCCGAATATAAAGAAATGGCGCAGTCAGACGAATCTTGCCACGATGAAGACGACGACGAACAACAACGCCGAGATGAAAAACGCGGTTTGTATCCAGCCGTGGAAAACATAGCTAATTAAAGGAACAAACGGAGGGATAAAGAAACCTTATGGAAACCTGCATTTATCAGGGCTACCATATCGCTGGCAATATCAATTTGGCCATTGCGATTTCTGTTACTGACCCATCTGATTGTCATTGGTTCGATCGTGATCCCGATGTGAACAATAATGCCTATATCAGAGCGAAGGGCTGGGCATGGGCCGGTCAAGTTGGCGAAAAAGATAATTTTGAACCCTAATTGAAATCCGGTGTGATAAAAACCACCCAATACACTTGAAGAAGAACCGGAGAAAACATGAGAATACCAGTCAAAAGCATCGAAAGAACAAGCCTCGGCAAGCTGACGGTCGAGTTTATCATTCTCGGCTATGTGTACACCATTGACGACGTGACTGAAAATATCATGCGGTGTGCATTGGGCGACGACGATTTGGAATATCTCACCACCACCGTCAAGATGCTGACAGATGATGAGTTTGAACAGCATTTGACGGATGATATCCCCATCCCAGTTTGTTCAGATGATGAATCGCAGTGCTTCAGCGTACATCCAACCGAGTTCAAATATTGTATGAAATGGGGCGTTATTCGCACCGACTCCACTGGAAGACCGGATGCTCAATTTCTTCCAATTCCAGTATAAAAACCACCCAAAGAGAAAACAATGAAATTTAAGTTCGACGATGACAAACTGACCATTACCGCCGATGACGGGGAACAAGCAGAATTGGCGGAAATGCGGCTAAACGCTGGTGGCGCTAGCTATTTTCCGACTGCCGTGTTGCATGACTGGTTTGAAGACCTCTTGGGCAATTCCGAATTAGAATGGATCAATCCCGACGACACTGGCGACTTGACCGATGCACCAATGCTCGGCATACTTGGCGAAGAGGGAATGAGGGATATCACCGTTTTCGCCACAAATTATGGGCTAGTTGAGACTGGCCACGAGGGACACTGGACATTGTGCAAGCCGATTATCCAGCGTTGGGCATACATGAATTACCAAGTGAAAAGCCCGCTGGTTGATCTGGCCGATCATGGTAAGGTAGTTTTTGTGGCGAAAATGCCCGTCTGGCAGCGGATGTTATAAAACGAAGGGAGGAAAACAAATGGCTGTACAGCCACATAAGGGCGAAAATATGACCGTAGGCACTCTCGTAATAGTAAGCGCTGACCGTGATGCCACTTCGGTACATGCAAGGTTTCCTTTCAATGATTTGACCGCGACGATTACCTTAGACGGAGCAATCTTGTGCAAAGAAGGGCTGCCCGTCGCAGAAAATAACCCATCCACTGAACGAACTGATTGGGATATGGACGGCAAATCTTGTCTAGGTGAGTGGATTTTTAATTATGACAATACAGACTATCAAGTGTTGGTCATAATTAAAAATAAAACCACCCCTGACATAGCTGATAGGGTATACTATGGCACTGACAGTTTTATGAATGAGCGGCAAAAGTGGCGGGTGACTGGTTATTTGAAAGAGTACGTTCCACCACCATTGACAACTGGTTTGAAAAAACAAGAACACCTAGTCAATGAGATTCTTCAACATATAAGCCAAAATGAAGATGATCTGCTAAAGGATCAGCGCGAGGCACGAATCAAGCGAGGTATGACTACAAGGCGATGCAAATACGTCTGGTGCCTAAAAGAGGAAGCTACGCACGTTACCCTAACCAGTATTTGCGGAGCAATAGCGCCAATTGGGGCGGTAGAATTAAACGGCACCGTTGATTGGGAACCCGAAGCAATTAAAAAAGAGATTGAGAAATGGAAAACGTCGTTTCTGCTAGGTAAAACCACCGATTGCGGATGGGCTTATGAGGATAAAGTTTTTTGAACCTAAATCCTAATCCGGTGTCTTAATAATAGTAATAAAAACCACCAAAGGTGAAATTATGACTCCAGCGCAAGTTGTCAAATTCGTTGAAGCCTGTCTTTTATCCGAAGAAGTATGGACGGTCAACATGACCGGGAAGAAAGAAGTGACGAAATGCGAAATGGTTACCGTGATCGAACCTGGACGGCCCGGCTTGAAGTTAATCTTCGTTGACTCAGCGAAGGAATTTGCCTTGAGTATTAGGGAAATCTGACAACGAATAAGAGAGGCGGACGGCAAAGCACCTTGTGCGGATTAACAGGCAAGTTGGCCATAGCCTGTGGGGACTACCCTCCAGTCGTTCCGCCTCTTTTAAGCGCACACCCGAAGACATCGCAAATGTGTGCAAGCCCTTGGAGTGCGCGGCTTTTGAACCCTAGACCTTTTCCGGTGTCTATAGGATAGTTAATAAAACCCAGATAGCCAGTATTAAAAACCACCCAAATCGGAGAACAAATGTTAGAATTCAAGTACACCAACCGTGGTCCGCGTCCCTGGGCTAAACAACGAACCAATATGATCCGCTTGCGATGGGACGGCAAGAATCTTGTCGAGTCACGGCATTATATCAGCACTGATGGCTCATTCGATGAAACCGGCATCGAGCATACCTTTGACAATACGGGCAATAACCGTATCACTGTGGATAATGTTGCGAAAATGATTCATTGGGGCTGCTGTGGCTGGGCTGCTGGTGGGCATGAAGTTTGGCAGTTGAAAGAACGGATTGAGGCGTTTGTTTTGAACCCAAATCCTAATCCGGTGCTGGCTCTCCGGTGGGTCCGAAGGCAGCCAAGATGCTTCGGTGGGTCATTTTGACAAGCGTAATCGGCACTGACAACTACTACGGTAAGAACTGGCAAATACTACGGTAAGAACTGGCAAATTTTTTGAACCCAAATCCTAATCCGGTGTCTATTGGTTAGTTAATAAAAACCACCAAACCAGAGAAAAACATGGCAACTTGGATGATTCAACGCTTTGACCCTAGCGTCGGTCCTAATGGCGGAAACACCTGGATGGACAAAACAAGCGCCTATTTTACCGCTCACCCTGATAAAGCACACCAATACAAAGACCTCAAAACCGCCGCTTATTGGCAAAAGAAACTCTGGCCGGACTGCTTGTGCGTCCCTACAAGAGAAGCTGTGCCGCACCCAGCAATCAAATTGTTTCCCGATAGCTTCGAGCTATCCAAATGAACGACACGCCCGAACCAATAGAAGTTTACAAAGGGCTAACTACCGTGGAGATTGTAGTCGCCTGTATAGTGTGCATCATTTGTATTGCATTGCTTTGTGGGGCGGGGAGATGAATCTTTACCAAGGTAATTAAAATGTCGAAGCAACGCTTGTATGTCAAATGGCATCGCCAACGAAGAATTGAGAGGAACGCGGCCACCGACGGGGGAATTGTTACATGGTGGCGGAAAACTGCCGCAGAAAACAGACAAGCTGCTGAATCAACGCATCTTCCGCTGGTGACACGAGAAGATTGCTGCTCGTTGGCGATACAAGCTGACGAAGTTGCAGACAAACTTCAAAAACTTGCAGACAAACTTCAAAGCCTCAAGCAAATCAGGTAGGTGTCTTATGCGAAAATATATCACAGGCGAATTCGTTTTAATAGACGACCGTATTAGAACCAGCCAGAATATGGCCAATAAATATAATGACGGTGATAGAAACGCCGTTGTCGTAGGTACGCACGGCTTCGTCACGGTTCAATACACTAATGGCGCAAAAGTAGATTTGGATATGAGGTCCATTGCCGCATTCGCAGGAAGAGGTGAATAATGCGACCTGAGAGACCAGTTAAATAAACACGACCCGAAACATGGATATTTAATAAAACGCCCCTTAGAGGCTAAATGCGGCCCTCTGACGGGACATTAGACACCATTCGTCAGTAAATAGGTGAAAGTCGGGACAGAGCAAAATTACATGGTAGATAAATAAAAACGGCCCGGCGCGTCAGAATCATATCATAGTAAAAAAAAACGACCCTAGCGCCCTTTCGTTAGCGGGCGGTTTTTATATAATAAATTATATAAAAACAGCGCACAGCCGAACATCATCATAATGTGTGCAACACCTAATTAAAATCCATAATTAAAATAAAACGCCCCATTGCTGAACCCTAGTTATAATCCGGTGTCTATAGCTTAGACTAACACCACCTAACCGGAGAATGCCCAATGATGAGCGAAAAAGACAGAAGCGCTGCACTATACAAAAAAGGCTATCGCATTCGTGTAACCTTGGGTCACATGATACGCGGTAGCTTTCGTGCCTCAGAAATCGCGCCCTTGTATGTCAAGTCGTCTTTGGATGTTGGTCCTCTCATGCGAATATATACAGACCATGTTTGCGAGACTGCTTTCATTGATGCGGATTCCGACCAAGTGTTGAATGTTCCTGAATCAGAGACACAATCGTTTTTTTCGG
>SMVB01299048.1_pt1 | contig 11205 bp, 8 predicted proteins | sample 2456461 | NCBI WGS metagenome assembly SMVB01 (sample SAMN11095934, study PRJNA526329) | marine sediment metagenome | biome: Marine sediment; feature: Surficial sediment; material: Deep marine sediment; isolation source: Hadal surficial sediment | place: Pacific Ocean | collected 2014-05 | depth 0-1...
CCGAGCGCGAGCTGATCGGGGATGATGAGACGGCGTGGACGGAGGAGGGCCTCTCGAACCTCGAGGACGGGTGCTACGCGAAGCTGATCGACCTCGACAAGGAGGCCGAGCCGGTGATCGCCGCGGCGCTCTCCATGCCCGGGACGCTCGTCGAGAACGTGCCCGCACTGCCGGGCAAACGCATGGAGGACACCGACCCGCAGGAGTTCGATCTCGCGGACCGGTCGATCACCGAGAACACGCGCTTCTCCTATCCGCTGACCTGCAACCCGAACGTCGCCCCGGGGGCTCGCGGCCCCAGCCCGCGCACGATCGTGCTCTTGACGGCCGACGCGTTCGGCGTCCTGCCCCCCGTCTCGATCCTGGACACGAAGGAGGTCATGTACCACTTCGTGATGGGCTTCACCGCGAAGCTCGCTGGCACGGAGGTGGGCGTGACGGAGCCGGTCGCCGCGTTCAGCGCCTGCTTCGGAGCGCCTTTCATGGCGCAGAAGCCGCCCGTCTACGCGAAGCTGCTCGCGAAGAAGATGGCGCAGTCGAGCACCAACTGCATCCTGCTGAACACCGGCTGGGGCGGTGGTCCCTACGGTGTCGGCAAGCGGATCTCGATCAAGGACACCCGCGCGCTGCTGAACGCCGCGCTGCGCGGTGACCTCCACACGGGCGACTACAACATCCATCCCATCTTCAACCTGAAGATGCCCAAGTCGTGCCCCGGCGTGGACCCGGCGATCCTCGACCCCAGGCAGAGCTGGGCGGACGGGGATGCCTACGACGCCGCGGCTGACAAGCTCGTCGCAATGTTCCGCAAGAACTTCGAGGAGAAGGGCTTCGCCCAGCTCGGCATCGAGCCGGTGATGTGACCCAAGGAGCCCATGGCCTGATGAGCGAAGAACGCAAGGACTACTACCTGAAAGGGCTCGCGCTCTTCGGGGAAGACAAGCACGGCGAGGCGATCGTGGCCTACGAGAAGGCGCTGGAGATCAGCCCCGACTGGACGGATGCCATGCACGCCCTGGCCATGGCGCACATGCATCACGGCACGCTGGACGAAGCGATCCGGATCGGCGAGGCGATCACGAAGATCGACGCGAGCGACGCCTTCGCCCACACGAGCCTCTCCATGTTCTACCAGCGCAAGGGCATGATCGAGGAGGCCGAGACCGAGTCCGCGAAGGCCCGGATGATCTCCTGGAAAGAGGAATTGAAGCAGAACCCGGATGCGCGGCCGCCCGGCCCGGCGGGCAGCATGGACGTCATCCAGTAGCGACCGTTCCCCGTCGAAGAATCCGTCGAGCCGCTACTCGTCCTTGTCCCCGCCGTCCTTGTCCTCGCCGTCCTCGTCCTCCATCCCGAGGATCTCGCGCCCCGCGGGGGTGATGCGGTGCGGGCCCCACTCGGGCTCCCAGACGATCTCGATGTCGGTGCCGTCGACGCCCTCGATCGTGTTCACGCGCCGCTTCATGACCTCGGGGATCGTGCGGGCCTCCGGGCAGGCCTTGGACGTGAGGGTCATCGTGATCTTGCAGGTGTTGCCGTCCAGCTTGACGTCGTACACGAGCCCGAGATCGATGATGTTGACGGGGATCTCGGGGTCGTAGACCTGCTTGAGTTCGGTGTAGACGTCTTCGATCGTTGCCATGGGAGGACCGCAGTTTCGCGTGGGGGGTCGGGGGCGGGGTCGCTTCGGGTCGACTCGGAGAACACCTCTTGGGCCTCCGAGGCCGAAGATTCTACCAGTTCCGCGGAACCGGGTTCAGGGCGGGTTCGGAGCGCCCGGCTGGAAATGCCCGCGCAGCCCGCCGTCCTCGTCCCGGGCGTCCCGATAGAATGGGCCCGTGCTGAGTTACGAAGGGACCCTCTACCGGCCGCCCTCGGAGGCGGACAGCCTCATCCTGCAGGCGACGATCGGGTGCAGCTACAACCGCTGCACCTTCTGCGGGATGTACCGTGACAAGCGCTTCCGCGTCCGGCCGATCGCGGAGCTCCGGGCCGAGATCCAGTGGGCCGCGCAGAACATGGTGGGTGTGCGCAAGGTGTTCCTGGCGGATGGCGACGCGCTCGTCGCGAAGGCCGCGTTCCTGCTCGAGGTGCTGGACGAGCTCCGGCGGACGTTCCCGGATCTGCGGCGGGTCAGCGCCTACGCCTCGCCGCAGTCGCTACAGGTCCGCACGGTGGACGAGATGCGCGCGCTCCGCGAAGCGGGCCTCTCGCTCTACTACCTCGGGATCGAGTCCGGGCACGACGCAGTTCTGGCGCGGCTCGAGAAAGGCGTCGACGCCGCCGAGATGATCCGCGTCGCGCGGAAGGCGGGCGAGGCGGACGTCAAGCTCTCGACGATGGTGCTGCTCGGGGCGGGCGGTCGCGCGCTGTCGCACGAGCACGCGGTCGAGTCGGCCCGCGTCGTGAGCGCGATCGGCCCGCGCTTCGTGAGCACGCTCGTGATGACGCCCGTCGCGGACACGCCGCTATGGGACGAAGCCCAACGCGGCGAGGTGGACGAGCTCACGCCGGTCGAGCTCGCGCGGGAGCTGCGGGACTTCGTCGCCGGCCTCGAGCTCGAGGGCACGATCTTCCGCTCGAACCACGCGAGCAATCGCCTGACGCTGAAGGGCACGCTGCCCAAGGACAAGGCGGCCTTGCTCGAGGTCCTGGACACCGTCATCGCGAATCCCGAGCACGCGCCCTTCGTCCCGGCGTGGCTGCGCGGCCTGTAAGGAACCCGCACGCCGTCCGAGATTGAACCTGGCTGATACGCGCCAGCGCGGAGTTCCCCTGACGGGAAACGCGCCAGCGTGCACAATGGCACTCCCGTCACGCCGCCGATGCGGCCTTCCGAAGCCACCCCGAGACCGACCATGATCCCCAGTATCGTGTGCCCTTCGTTGGCGGGGGCGTTCCTCGCTCTCGCCGCGCCTGTCCTGGCGGCGAGCCCCCAGTCGACGCACCCCCGGCCGCAGCCGTACGCCCTGACGAACGTCCGGCTCTCCGACGCGGAGGACGCCCCGGCGAAGACCATTCTCTTGCGTGAGGGCCGCATCGAGGCCATCGTCGACGCTTCAGAGTCGGTGCCGCCCGGGATGCGAATCATCGACGGGCAAGGGCGCATCGCGTTCCCCGCATTCATCGACGCCTACACGGCGGCCGGGTGCGAGACGCCCGAGCCCGAGGTGACCCGGGACAAGCCCGTGTCCACGACGGGCAACGTGCTCGTCGACATGCGTCAGGCGAACCGCAAGGGCATCCAGCCGAGCTTCCGCGCCGTCGACGTCCTGGCGCTCGACGGGAAGGTGAGCGAAGGCCTGCGCAAGATGGGTTTCGGCGCGGTGCTGTCGTCCCCGCGGGGTCAGCTCCTCGCGGGCCGAAGCGCGCTCGCCACGACCCGTGACGCCGCCACGCGCGACGTCGTGGTGGACCCCGACGTCTTCCACCACGCGGCGTTCCGCGCGAGCGGCGGGGGCTACCCCAGCACGCTCATGGGGTACCTCGCGCAACTCAGGCAGTTCTTCCGCGACGCGCAACGGCACGGCGTGATGAAGGCGCGCTTCGAGGCCCGCAAGCCCGGCGCCCGTCCCGTGTACGACGCGGACCTCGACGAGGGGCTCGCGATCCTCGCGGGCGAGCGCCGGCTCGTGTGCGAGGCCCAGACCTCGCGCGCGATCGAGCGCTGGATCCGGTTCGCCGACGAGTTCGGGCTCACGATCGCCATCAGCGGCGGCCGCGACGCCTGGAAGGTCGCGGACACGCTCGCGGAGCGCGACATCCCCGTCTTCATGACGCTCGACTGGGGCGATGAGGCGAAGGACCCCGACGCCGAGGAGGAGAAGAAGGGCGAGAAGGGCGCTGAGGAAGGCGAGGAGTCCTCCGGTGAGACCGGCGAGACCGGCGAGACCGGGGAGACCGGCGAGACCGGTGAGACCGGTGAGACCGGCGAGACCGGCGAGACCGGCGAGACCGGGGAGACCGGCGAGACCGGCGAGACCGGCGAGACCGGGGAGACCGAGGAGACCGAGGAGACCGAGGAGACCGGGGAGACCGGGGAGACCGGCGAGACCGGCGAGACCGGCGAGACCGGCGAGACCGGCGAGAAGAAGGCCGAGCAGGAGTCGTCCACCGAGCCGTCCGATGAAGCGGCGGATGAGGAGCTCTCCTGGGAGTACGAGGAGCCGCTCGGCGTCCGCCGCGAGAAGCGCCGGGAGTGGCTCGAGAAGCGGGATTCCGCCATCCGGTTGCACGAGGCAGGCGTCCGTGTCCTCTTCTGCTCGGGCACGGACAAGCCGGCGGACCTCCTGAAGAACGTCCGCACCCTGGTCGAGAACGGCTTTCCGAAGGCGGCGGCCGTCGCCGCGCTCACGAGCGGCCCGGCCGAGGTGCTCGGCGTCGATCGCCACTTCGGATGGCTGAAGCCGGGACACTCCGCGTCGATCGCGCTCTGGACGAAGCACCCGCTCGACGAGGGCGCCAAAGTCACCTGCGTAGTCGTCGACGGGTTCCCCTACGAATTCGAGGTGAAGGAGGATGACGACGCGGGCGGCAAGCCCGCGGACGGCGTCGACCTCACGGGCTCGTGGGTCATCGCTGCCGATGACGACGAGGCCGACGAGCCGCCCGTCGCCACGCTGGAAATGGACGAGGACGGCAAGCTGACCGGGACGCTCTCGTTCACCAGCTCGATGGACGAGACGCGGAGGACCGAGGATGTCACGGGCCACGTCTCGGGCCACGACGTCTCCATGAAGGTGGAGATGACCATGGGCGAGTTCACGGTCACGATCTCGTTCGAGGGCAAGTTCGAGGACGATGAGTTCTCGGGCGAGCGTACCGTCGAGTTCCCCGGCGGCGAGCGCTCGGCCAAGTTCACCGCGACACGTTCGCCCGACCGCTCGTTCGAAGGAGTCCGTTGATGTCTACCGGAAATCGCACCATGCACCTGACGCTCCTCACACTCGCCTTCTTCGTCACACCGGCGCTCGCACAGGACCATCCGTACGAGACCGACGCGGAGCGGATCCCCGCGTTCACGACGGGGGGCACGTGTCTCATACGCGGCGCCACGATCCACACGGCTGTCGGTCCGGCGTTCGTGGGCGACGTGCTCGTGAAGAACGGGAAGATCGAAGCCGTCGGCGAGGACGCCGCCCCGGACGGGATCCTCGTCATCGACGGGACGGGCAAGCACCTCGCGCCCGGCGTCGTCGACTGCCACTCGCACATGGCGATCGAGCAGGGGATCAACGAGGGTTCGGTCTCGATCTCCGCGGAGGTGACGATCGCGGACTCGGTGAATCCGGATGACGTGGGAATCTACCGCGCGCTCGGCGGCGGAGTCACGACGATCCGCCAGCTCCACGGCTCGGCGAACGTGATCGGCGGCCGGCACGAGGTGTTGAAGCTCAAGTGGCACGAGACCGCGGACGCGCTCCGGTTTCCGGACGCTCCGGAGGGGATCAAGTTCGCCCTCGGCGAGAACCCGAAGCGTTCGAATGGACGGCGCCGCGGCAGCTCGCGCTTCCCCGGCTCGCGCATGGGCGTCGAGGCGATCATCTACCGCGCGTTCGAGCGCGCGAAGGAATACCGCGCCGAGTGGGACGCGTACGAGGCCGGCAAGCAGCGCGGAGAGGACCCGCCGCCGCCGCGGCGGGACATCCGTCTCGACGTGCTCGTCGGCATCCTCGACGGCAGCGTCCGGGTCCACTCGCACTGCTACCGTGCGGACGAGATCCTGATGCTGATCCGGGCCTCGCAGCACTTCGGCTTCCAGATCGCGACGCTTCAACACGTACTCGAGGGCTACAAGGTCGCGCACGAGATGGCGGAGGCCAACGTGGGCGGATCGACGTTCGGCGACTGGTGGGCGTACAAGGTCGAGGCGTACGACGCGATCCCACAGAACGCGGCGCTCATGACGGAGGCCGGCGTGCTCGCTTCCGTGAACTCCGACAGCAGCGAGATGGTGCGGCGCCTCTACGGCGAGGCGGCGAAGTCCGTGCGCTACGCCGACCTCGATCCCGTGGCCGCCCTGCAACTCGTCACCCTGAACCCGGCGCTGCAGCTCGGCATCGGAGACCGGGTCGGCTCGATCGAGCCCGGCAAGGATGCGGACTTGGTGCTCATGAACGGCGATCCGCTCTCGACGCTCACGCGCGTCGACTGGACGATGGTCGACGGGGAGATCGAGTTCACGCGCATCGACGCTTTCGAGCTCGAGACACGGCCCGGTGCCGTGTCGGAGCTCACCGAGGAGCCCGGCGCGCTGGATGGCATCGACCGAAGTGCACCGGTCATCGTGTTCTTCGGCGGCACGATCCACCCGATCACGGGGCCGGACATCGCCAACGGCATACTGGTGGTTCAGGACGGGCGGATCGTCGGGATGGGCACGGACATCGACGTGCCGCAGGGCGCCCGCGCGATCGACGTGACGGGCCTCGACGTATGGCCCGGCATGATCTCGCTCAACAGCGCCACGGGTCTGCACGAGATCGGCGCGGTGGCGTCGACCAATGACACGGGCGAGATCGGCGGCAATCAGCCGGACGTGCGCGTCACGGCTTCACTCAACGCCGATTCCGCGCACATCAACGTCACGCGCCACAACGGTGTCACGCGCGCGCAGACGACTCCGCAACGTGGCGGGCCGGTGAGGGGCCAGTCAGCGATCGTGCGGCTGGCGGGCGATACCTGGGAGGAGATGCTCACCGTCGACCGCGACATGATGCACGTGAGCTTCCCGCGCACGGCGAACGACGCGAAGAAGAAGGAGAAGGAGAACGAAGCGGTGACAGGCATCGCCGACCTGTTCGACGAGGCGCGCGAGTACGGGCGGGTGCGTGACGAGGCGCGGCGCGACGGGCTCTCGGCTCCGACGTACGACCCGCGCCTCGAGGCCCTGGTGCCCTACGTGCGCGGCGAGAAGCGGATCGGCCTCCACGTGAGCAACGCGCAGACGATCTTGAACGCCCTGAAGTTCGCACGGGAGCAGGAGCTCGACGTCGTGCTCTACGGCGCCTCCGAAGCCTGGAAGGTCGCGGACGCCATCGCGCGCGAGGGCGTGCCCGTCGTCGTCGGGCCGGTCTGGGCCACGCCGAGGTCGAAGTACGATCCCTACGACTCGGCGTATGCCAACGCCGCCGTCCTGCACCGCGCGGGCGTTCCGATCGCGATCATGACCGCCGATACGGACAACGAGCGCAACCTGGCGTTCCAGGCGGCGATGGCGGCGGCGTTCGGGCTGCCCCACGAAGAGGCGATCCGCGCCGTCACCTATTACCCCGCGAAGATCCTGGGCATCGAGGCCGAGCTCGGCAGCCTCGCGGTCGGCAAGATCGCGGATGTCGTCGTCACGCGCGGCGACCTGCTCGAGATCACTTCGCCCGTCGTGCACCTCATGATCGACGGCGAGCTCGTCGATCACCGAGCCGACAAGCAGACGGCCCTGTACGAGCGCTACCGCGAACGCCTGCACAAACTGCAGGGCATGGAGTAGTACGGAGCCAGGACAAAATCCGCCGGCACTTCCAACTGCCGGTGCTCCGCACCGGCAGTCGGAAGTGCCTAGCAGTACGGTGCCGCACACTCTCGCGCGCATCGGCGACGCGAAAGTGTGCGGCACCGTACTACCGGCTGATGTTGAGCAGCACGGCGATGAGCGCCCCCCAGAGGACCAGCCCCAGGACCCGCTCGAGAGTGCGCGGGTTTCGCAGCATCGCGTGCATGCGCACGGCGATTCGCGTTGGAAGGGCGTCGGGGGTGGTCATGCTGTTCACCGCTCACCTTCGGGGGGCTCTAGCCGGCGGAGAGCGTCGGGTAACACGGTACGGAGAATCCAGGCGGGCCTGAGGGCCCAGGGCTAGACTGCTCCTTGCAATAGAGAGTCCGGAAACGGTCCGACCCGATCAAAAAAAACATGAATTCCAAACAACTGGACGTCGCGTGCCCCTGTTGCGGGACAACTTTGACGGTAGACGTACTCACGGGCAAGATCCTGCGCCAGGCCCGGCCGCAGGCAACGGACGAGACCGGCAAGCCGCTGCTGGACCATGGCCGCTGGGACGAAGCCGCCAATCATGTAAGAGGCCGGGCACAGGGCGGGTTGGACGAGTTCGATTCCGCGCTCGACAAGGAGCGAAACCGATCAGGGGACCTCGACGACCTCTTCGACAAGGCGAAGGAGAAGGCGCAGAGGCGGAGAAACGAGGAAGAGAGTCTCTGACGGACCGGGACCGGGCCGGGTCTCCAGCCGTCGGGATGTCGGACGGTTGGGCCGGCGCCCAGTTCCCGTGAATCGAGGATTCGTCCCGGGCCTCTTACACGAGGCGAACCCAGCGCAGACGAAGGCTGTTCAGGACGACGCAGACGCTGGATGCCGCCATCGCCGCGGCTGCCCAGGAGGGGCGGATGCTCAGCCCGAGGCCGGGCTCGAAGACCCCTGCCGCGAACGGCAGCCCGATGATGTTGTAGAGGAAGGCCCAGGCGAGGTTCTGCCGGATCGTGCGCATCGTCCGCCGCGCCAGGCGGACGAGCACGGGGAGGCGTGCGAGGTCGTCCGTGAGCAGCGCGCAGTCCGCGGCCTCGAGCGCCACGTCCGCCCCGCCGCCCATGGCGATCCCGACGTCCGCCGCGGTGAGGGCGGGCGCATCGTTGATCCCGTCCCCGACCATGGCCACGCGCCGACCGCTGGATCGTAGAGCGCGCAGCACTTCGCCCTTCTCCTCGGGGAGCTGCCGGGCGCGAGCGTCATCGATCCCGAGCTCGCGCGCGAGCCTGCGGACCGCGCTCTCGTGGTCACCGGAGAGCACGAGCGTCGCGAGTCCGAGCTCGCGGAGCGCCGCGAGCGCTTCCAAGCTGCCTGGACGGGGGGCATCGTAGAGGCCGAGCGCCGCGACGAGCCGGCCGTCCTCCTCCACGAGCACCGGCGTCTCGCCGCGGCGCGCGATCGGCCCGATGAGGGCCTCGATCGCCCGGGGCGGGTGTCCCCGCTCGCCCGCCGCGCGTGGGCTGCCGACCCACATCGACCGGTGGAGCACGCGTGCGCGCACGCCGGATCCCGGGTCCGCTTCGAAGTCCGTCGCGGCCGGGACCGTGAGCCCGCGCGCTTTCGCAGCCTGGACGATCCCATGCGCGAGCGGCTGTTCGCTCGACCGCTCGACGGCGGCGACGCGCGCCAGGAGCGCATCCTCGTCCCCGTCTCCACCCGCCGGTCCGTCGGCCGTGAGCTCCACGCTCGCGAGCTCCGGCCGGCCGGCCGTGAGCGTCCCGGTCTTGTCGAAGGCAAAGGTGTCGACGCCCGCGAGGCGCTCGAGTGCCGCCGCGCCGCGGACGAGGATGCCCTCGCTCGCTCCGCGCCCCGTCCCGACCATGACCGCCGTCGGGGTGGCGAGGCCGAGAGCGCAGGGACACGCGATGACGAGCGCGCTCACGCCGTGTGCGATGGCCGCCTGCAGGTCGCCCGTGAAGACGAGCCAGGCGACGAACGAAGCGACGGCGATCGCGAGCACGATCGGCACGAAGACCGCGCTCACGCGATCGGCGAGACGCTGCACCGGGGCGCGCGAGCCTTGCGCGCGGTGCACCGCCTCGGTGATCCGACCGAGCGCCGAATCGGCGCCGATCCCGGTCGCCTGGATCGCGAGCGCACCCAGGCCGTTCATCGTCCCCGCGTGCACGCGATCGCCGGGTCCGCGCTCCGCCGGTGCGCTCTCGCCGGTGAGCATCGACTCGTCCACGCTCGTCCGCCCGTCCATGACCGCGCCGTCGACCGGGATTCGTTCGCCCGGTCGGACGAGGACGAGCTGGCCGACGCGGACGTCCGCGAGCGGAACGATCGTCTCCTCGCCACGCACGAGGATGCGCGCCGTCGGGGGCGCGAGGTCGAGGAGCGCGCGCACGGCGTCGCTGGCCCTGGCCCGCGCGCGCCCTTCGAGCCAGCGTCCGAAGAGCACGAATGCGAGGATCATCACCGCGGCGTGTACGTGTCCTCCAGCCGCTCCGAAGACCGCCGGTGCGACCACGCCGAAGGCACCCGCCGTCCACGCGGTGAGTGCGCCCAGTCCGACGAGCGTGTTCATGTCGGGGGCGCGCCGGCGCGCTGCCTTCCAGCCGGAGGTGAGGATGCCGCGCCCCGCGATGAACACGGCCGGCGCCGCGACGACGGGTCCCAGCCAGGCCGGTGCCGCGAGCATGTGAGCCGCGAGGAGCGCGAGCCCCGAGCCGGCGGCCACGCCGACCGCCGCGAGGTTCGCGCGCTGGGCGCGCGCCTCCTCGCGCTCGGAATAGGCGACGTCCGCGGCCACGGCGCGGCCCCCGAACGCTCCCTCGGGGAGCCCGTAGCCGGCTTTGGCGAGGACGCTCCGAACCCGACTCTCGTCCGGCCCCTCGCCCTCCAGCGTGACCGCTGCGGACCGCGAGCCGAAGCTGACCTCCGCGTCGCGGATGCCCTCCACGGAACGCAGGAGCCCCTCCACCGAGGCGGCGCAGGCCTGGCAGGACATGCCGGACACGGGGAACCGCGCCTGGGCCGGAATCGGTGTGGAGGTGGGCATCAGATCGGAAGCGTTCGAGTCGATAGGCCCTGAATGGCGTAACCTCCAGGGACCCGGCGCTGCGCGCGACGGGCAGGTTCCGGGGGCGCCGCACGGCGGGCCCCCGCTCCTTCCCATCCTGTCAACACCATGAGCGACAGCCGCTACCGAGCCGTAAAAGCCTACAAGAACGAGCAGTTCCTGAGCAGCAGGGACGCGCGCGCCCTCCGGATCCTCGCGGAGTACATGGAGCCCGATTCGCGCTTCAATGCTCTCGACGTCAAGGACACGATCGTCTTTTTCGGCTCGGCCCGGATCCTGTCTCGCGAAGTGGCGGAAGCGGGGCTGGAGACGGTGAAGGCGGAGGGCGGTGACCTCGAGCGGGCCGAGATGAGCGTGCACATGTCGCGTTACTACGAGGCGACGCGCGAACTCGCGACGCGGCTCACGCACTGGTCGAAAGGACTCGAGGGGCACGACCGACGCTTCGTCGTCTGCTCGGGCGGCGGCCCCGGCATCATGGAGGCCGCGAACCGCGGCGCCTCCGAGGCGAAGGGAGAGAACATCGGCCTCAACATCTCCCTGCCTTTCGAGCAGAACGACAACCCGTACATCACCCGCCGCCTGTCGTTCGAGTTCCATTACTTCTTCATGCGCAAGTTCTGGTTCACCTACCTCGCCAAGG
>SMVB01423389.1_pt1 | contig 11205 bp, 9 predicted proteins | sample 2456461 | NCBI WGS metagenome assembly SMVB01 (sample SAMN11095934, study PRJNA526329) | marine sediment metagenome | biome: Marine sediment; feature: Surficial sediment; material: Deep marine sediment; isolation source: Hadal surficial sediment | place: Pacific Ocean | collected 2014-05 | depth 0-1...
CTGGTCAAGCGCGGCATCGAAGCGGTGCAGGATGGGCGAGACCCGGACGTGCTGTCCCGCGAGGATAAACCGCTCTCGACCTACTGCAACGATACGGTCGTCTACTCGCCCGCAGTGGATAACCTCGAAGACGACATCAAATTGATGCGAGCGATGGGCCGCGAGTTGGCCGAGGAGTACATCAATAACCCGCCCCTCTCTAAAAAGAGCTAGGCGCCAACCTGCCGCCTCTCATGAACCAGCCCAGGAGCAGTTCCTGGGCTGGTTTTTGTCCGGCCCGGCGAAGGCGTCGATACGGGGTACAGCTAGAAGGGCGTCAAATGCAGCCAGCGAGAGAGCAATCATGGCAGATATAAGTCTTGTGAAACTCGGTGGAGTGTGCGCGATCGTAGCCGTCGTAGGCTTTGTAGCCGCAGCCATCGTGTGGTTCGTTGGAGTGGGCCAAGTGGACTCTGATGACGTGGCTCAGACGCTGCTAGCTGTGAACGATAACAGGGCTGCTACCCTGACATCAATTTGGATCTTCCTGTTCGGCTCTGCCATGTTCATCCCCGTGGCCGCGCTGGGGTTCCGGCAGGCCCTGCGGGAAGCTGGAGCCGTGCTGTGGGTAGCGGTGGCGGCGATGTTTACGGGTACGCTGTTTTGGATCGGAGCCGCGATAATAAATCTGAGTGAAGCGTATGAACTGGCGCCGGCTTACGCGGAGGCAAGCGGCGCCACCAAGCCCACCCTGTTCGTGGTAGCCAGCATCCTGGATCGAATCAGTGATTTAGCCAACGAAATAGGTACTCTCCTCATTCTGGGGATCGGGTTACTGCTGTTTGTACTCGCCATACTCCGAACATCGATCGTACCCAAATGGGTCGGGTGGCTGGGCCTGTTCTTGGTCATAGTCACGTGGGCGTCAACCCTTGGGCCTGTGTTGGACGCATTGGGTAGCCTAGACGACATAGCAGTTGTTGGCTTCATGGTTTGGATTGCAATCATGGGAGTGGTGATGTTCCGCCTGAGGGAACCCGAGGCGCCGTCCGGCTGACAGACCAACAAGGGGTAGTGGAACTCTCAAGGCCGCGAGCCTTAGGATTTAATGGGATTGGCCGGTTGCAATTCAGACTCCCACTATAGTGCGCGTCTGTCTCGATGAAATGGAAACGATTGAAGGCCATAAAGAGATCAGATCGCCAGCGGGAGTGATGAAGTGGAACGTTGACCCCTATGAACCGGCGGTCGTCGCAGACCCCACCGACTACTATTCCGAACTTCGCTCAAAAGGGCCGTTCGCCTACATCTCGAAATATTCGGTCCTGGCCCGCGGACGGTACCAGGAGACGAAGGAAGTCTTCTCGGACTGGGAACGGTTCGTGTCTTCACGTGGTGCCGGGCTGCGGGGCTTCAGCCTGGAAGAACCCTGGCGGCCACCAAGCATAGTTTTGTAGGTCGACCCGCCCTATCACACCAAGACGCGGGCAGTCATCGAACGCGCACTTTCGCCAAGGGCCGTGGCAAATCTGAGAGACATTTCCGACTCGGGCGTAATCACCGAGGAAGAAGCCGGCATGCTGGTGCGCTCTCTGCTGTCAGCGGGCGCTGACGGGCTTTGGGGCGTGTAAAATAGGCGAAAGGACGACGATTTAGCCAGCCCGCGATGCCGCCAACGCCCCTTAGCCTCGCATTCTCCCGCCCCATACCTTTTGACATATCCCTCAAATGTGAATATTGTTGACCAGAGTACATTCTTCACCGGAGCTTACGCTCGGGAAACTACCAAAGGCAGGTAACGGATATGGTAAAGCAGGGTGTGGTGCCCGACGAGTTGACCAAGGGCTTCTGGGACGCCGCCAATGACGGACGGCTGGTCATTCAGAACTGTAATTCTTGCGACCGGCTCCAGAATCCGCCGACACCGGCATGCAGCCAATGCGGCTCGGGCGACAACCTAGAATGGAAAGAGATGAGTGGACGCGGCAAAATCTACAACTATGGGGTGGTGTATGACTGCCCGGTAAGACTGCTGCAGGATGACCAACCATTCAACCTCGCGGTGATTACGTTGGACGACGACCCGGGTATCCAGATGTACTCCCACCTGCCCGGCACTCCAGTGGACGATGTCCCGGTGGGCGCCAGCGTGGAAGTGGTCTTCGAGGAGACCGCAAACGGCCAAAAGGTCCCTGAATGGCGGGTTGTGGCCTAGACCCGCTTTTATTTCGCCTACTAGATTAACTCTCACACAAAGGAGTGAACAATGACCACCCAGAATGCTCCAGCTTCCATGTATCGAGCGACTGAGGGATTGGGAGTATGGGAACACAAGGGGAAGGTGGCGGCCGTCGGCATCGGGCACTCTCCTACCACCCGGCGCTGGGACGGAACAGCCGAGAACACCATGGGCGCCAACAGCATCCTCGCGCTGCGAAGAGCCATTGAGGACGCCGGGGTCTCGCCGGATCAGATCGACGGTTTGGTCCTAGACCCAGTGACCACCACCGGAGCTCATTGGCCGGAAGGCGATCCGATCCCCATGGATGTGGTCAACGCCTACAACCGCACGGACGATCCCTTGGATGGCATCGCCAAACTGAGCGCTGAGTGGATCTTGAAAAACATGCCGGAGCTGACGAACGTCAAGTTCACGATGTACGGTCAGGGATGTATGTCCCACGCCATCGTCGTCGCCGCTCAGGCTGTCGGTGACGGCCTGACTCACACCTGCCTCGTGCTCAAGAGTTGGCACAACCTGGACGGCCGCTACAACCAGAGCGGAATCAGCGCCGGGGACACCGTTCCCGGAACATTCGCGCTGAGTCCAGGGCGCACCCTCTGGGGCGCTCCGGGCTCCTACGGCACTGCCTTGCAGTTCGCCGAGTACTGCCGGAAGTACGGCAAGACCCACGACATGATGGCGCCCTTCATGGAGAACTCAAGAAAGAACGGCCTGCGGTTCCCCGAGGGATACTGGGCCCAGCACCGGCCCGAGGAATTGACGGAAGAGGACTACCTGGCCGCCCGGTGGATAGCCAAGCCAGCCAGCCTCTTCGACAACGATATTCCCATCATGGTGTCAGGGGCCTACCTCTTCACCACCGCCGAGCGGGCCAAGGACATGAAGCAGAAACCCGTTTACATCCTCAACCATGCGTCAAGCAGGGGCACGGCGCGGAGCATCCTTCCCACTCTGGATGAGGTCGAAGCGGAAACCGCCGCGACGGGCAGAAAGATCTTCGAGGGCGCCGGAATCACCTCGAAAGACCTGTCCTTCGAAAATATGTACGACGGCTTCTCTTTGTTCCACCAGTTCCATCTGGAGGGCCTGGGTTTCGCCGGAGTCAAGAACGGGGAGGCCCTGGACCTTTATCAAACGGATATCAGCATCGAGGGACCAAACCCCGTCCTGCCCAGCGGCGGCAATATCGGAAGCGGACGCAGCCGTTTCTGGATGCACACCGACTGCATCCAACAGTTGCAGGGCCGGGCCGGGGCTAGACAGATAACCGGGGTAAAGCCTGAGATCGGCGTCTCCGGCGGTCCCATGCCGATGGGCGGCAACTTCACGGTATGGAGCGCTTCTCCCGACTAAACCCGGTTGAGCGTAGGGAGAGAAATCCATCGCACGGCTTTAGCCGGTTACTATTGTGTTGATCACAGAACCACCACACAGAGAGGAGGGGAATCTACTTGGTAATACTGATAAGTTTTGACATAGACGGCACCTTGGAGGTGGGCGACCCTCCCGGTGTCCTGACCATGGAGATGGTGAGAAGAACCCAAGAGAAGGGGTATCTGATCGGCAGCTGCTCCGACCGCCCACTCAGCGGGCAGCGCGCCATCTGGGAACAGCACAACATCGCGTTCGACTTCGTCGCCTCGAAGCATCAGCTCCCTGATGTAAAGTCAAAGTTCAAGGCGGACGTCTATTACCACATCGGCGACAGAGAAGACTTGGACAAGAAATACGCGCTAGAAGCTGGGTTCGAGTTCCTTTGGCCCGACGAAGCCCTCGATGAACCTTGGTTATTGTTGGACAACTAGACGATAAAAAGCCAGACGGCAATTCTACGCAGAGTTGATTCAAAACCGATGCAGACCGACATGAACGGAAATTCCAAACGCCGGAAAGACCGGCCGCTCGAGGGGATCCGCGTCGTAGACTTCACCTGGGTCCGGGCCGGGCCTTGGGCGGCGCGTTGGCTGGCCACCCTGGGCGCCGAGGTAATCAAGGTAGAATGGCCGGAGAACCTGGACATGCTCCGGCTGAACCGGTTCACCGTGCCTGCGGGCGTGGAGCCGGGACCCAACTCCACCGGCCAGTTCGCCGACACCAACGCCGGAAAGTTGGGCATTACCGTCAATGTCCGCCACCCCAAGGGGCTCGAAGCCATAAAAAGCCTAATCTCGGTCTCCGACGTGGTTATCGAGAATTTCAGTTCCCGGATCATGCAGCGCTGGGGCTTGGGCTACGAAGACCTGAGAAAGCTTCGGCCCGACGTGGTCTATGTTTCGATGGCCGGTTTCGGCCACACTGGACGCCAACACTATTTCGGGACCATGGGCCCAGCCGCCCAGGCATTATCCGGCCTGACCCACCAATCGGGGCTGCCCGGCAAGCCGCCCGCTGGATGGGGCTGGTCTTACCTGGACGACACCGGTGGCATGTACGGCGCAATGTGCGCCTTGACCGCGCTCCGCCACCGCATGCAGACCGGTCAGGGACAGCACGTAGACCTCTCCCAGATGATTACCGGCATCACCCTCACCGGCACGGCGTTCCTGGACAAGACGGTCAACGGCCGGGAGTCGCGGCGGGAAGGCTATCCTCCGGGCAACCGCACGGTCTGGCCCGGCGCGCCGACGGTCCATAACTACCGCGGCCCCATCGCCGCGCCTCACAACGCCTACCGGACCCTGGGCGGCGGTTACAACGATTGGTGTGTTATCGCCTGTCTTGCCGATGAAGAGTGGACCGCCCTTGTTGACCTCTTGGGAGCCCCCTCATGGGCCAACAACGTTAAATTTAAGAGTCTGGAAGGCCGGCTAGAACACCAAGATGAGATGGACCGGGGCATCGAGGAATGGACCAGCACAGTCGAGAAATATGAGCTGGCGGACAGATGCCAAGCCGGCGGCGTCCGGGCCATGCCGGTCCAAAGCTCCCAGGACCGCGTCGAAAGAGACCCGCAATTGCGGTCCCGCGGTATGTTCACCGAAGTTGAACACGCCATGCTGGGCCGGTGGAAATTCCAAAGCGCTCCGTTCAGGCTTGGCGGCTCACCGGTGCCAGTCAAGGGTCCGCCTCCCTTGATCGGGGAGCACACCGCCAAGATCATGATTGACTTGCTGGGCCACAGCCGCGAGGACCTGCTGAACGGGTTCGACCAAGGCGTTTTCTGGCCCGAATCGACACCCCCATTCGACTACGTCCAGCAATCGATCGGCAGAGAGGCAATCCGATGACGGCTAGCGAGACTGGCGATAGCCTGCCCGGCCCGCTGACCGGGCTGCGGGTGTTGGAACTAACCGGCGAAACGGCCCAGTTCTGCGGGAAATTGATGGCCGATCTAGGCGCCGATGTAATCAAGATTGAACCGCCGGGCGGCCAAGAGAACCGGAATATTGGACCGTTCTTGGACGATGAACCACACCCCGAGCGCAGCCTCCATTTCTGGCACTACAACACCTCCAAACGGGGTGTGACCATTGACATAACCAAGCCGGAAGGCCAAGAGCTCTTCCGGAAACTCGCCGCCAACGCCGGGCTGGTCCTGGAAAGCCTCCCGGCCGGACGCCTGGCGAAGCTTGGTCTGGGTTACGAGATTCTTTCGGCCACAAATCCGGGCCTAATCATGTGTTCCGTTACTCCCTTTGGACAGGACGGTCCCTGGCGGGACTACCAGACATCCGATCTGCTACACCTCGCGGCCGGCGGGCAGATGGCTTCATCGGGGTATGACACGGAGGACGTGCCGGATGCGCCGCCCATCGCTCCGGGAGGGGGCAATGCTTGGCACATCGCCAGTCATTACGCGTACATAGGCATCCTAGCGGCGCTTTATCACCGTGACTTCACCGGAGAAGGACAGTACATCGACGTCTCGGTCCACGAGGCCTGTTCCCTCACCACCGAAGGCGCCATCGCCATCTATCTTTCCACCGGAGAAGTAGTGCGGCGGCACACGGGCCGGCACGCCTCGCCCGATATGTCGCCCGTGATCCAACACGCCACCAATGACGGCGGCTATATCAACACCACCCGGTCCGGCAGCAACCTCACCACGGCACGGGTGAAGATTCTGGCCGAGTGGATGGACAGCTACGGACTGGCCCAGGACCTGCTGGACGAAAAATTCCAAGACCCAGCGGTGGTGGCGCAAAGCGATCAACATTTCGCGGCCGTATTAAAGAATTTCTTTGCCAACATGCCGTTGGTCGAGGCTTACGAAGGCGGTCAGGAATTGAATTTCCCTTGGGGCGCCGTCCGGACCATGGGCGAGATCGTCGGCGACCCTCACCTGGGAGACCGGGACTTTTTCGTATCCGTGGAACACCCTGAACTGGGGCGGGAGTTCACTTATCCCGGCCCGGCGGCGATCTATAACGGCTCTCCCTGGCGCATCTACCGGCGCGCGCCATTGATTGGCGAGCACAACGATGAAATCTTGGGCGGGGAGCTCGGCATATCGAAATCCGATCTCGAAGCGTTGCAAAAATCGGGAGCCATTTAAGCTCCTGAATCGGCGGTAATGATTGTCTTCGCGCCTGACAGGCGGTGTTCCCGCGCCTGTGGCATCGACCATAACTGATATACCATCTATGGTAGTATCCACGCATGTTGGGATAAGCTCGCCGGAAGGGGGAACCGTTCCCTTCATACGACCGGATCAAGCCAGATAACTAAAGGAGAAACCAAATGGCAATCTCTCCACAGCAATCACCGTCAGCCGGTTCAGCACCGGGCGAAGAGGTCGAGAAATTTGACGCAATCGTCATCGGCGCCGGAGTTTCCGGATTGTATTCCTTGTACCGTTTGCGTGAGTGCGGATTCTCGGTTCAAGCTTTCGAGGAAGGCAGCGGAGTGGGTGGCACCTGGTTTTGGAACCGCTATCCGGGGTGCCGATTCGACTCCGAGAGTTACACATATGGATATTCCTTCTCGGAGGAACTCCTCCAGGAATGGGACTGGAAGGAATATTATTCCGGTCAGCCGGAGAACGAGCGCTACCTAAATTACGTGGCGGACAAATTCGACCTGCGCCGGGACATCCGGCTAAATTCAAGGGTGGTCTCGGTTGTCTTTGACGAAGACGAGAACCACTGGGAAATCCTGCTGGAGGACGGACACCGGGCTCGGGGTCAATTTTTGGTCATGTCAGTCGGGATCCTCTCCGCGGGCTACACGCCAAACTTTGAGGGCATCGACAGCTTCAAAGGCAAATGGTGCCACACCGCCAGATGGCCGGCGGAGGGCATGGACCTGGCCGGCAAGCGGGTGGGAGTCATCGGAACCGGGGCCACCGGGGTCCAGCTAATCACGGAGATCGCCAAGGAAGTTAGCCACCTGACCATTTTTCAACGCACGGCGAATTTCTGTGCCCCGCTCCGTAACGGCCTGATCGATGACGAAGCCCAGCGCGAGATAAAGGCGAACTACCCGGAGATATTCAAGAAGTGCATGGAGACCCCGGGCTCGTTCATGCACAAATTCGACCCGCGGTCAGCCATGGAAGTCTCGCCGGAAGAGCGGCTGGAACAATATGAAAGGCTGTGGGCGGAGCCGGGGTTCAAGAAATGGTTGTCCAATTTCTATGACGTCATGATGCCCGGGAAAGCCAACGAAGACTACGCCGAATTCTTCCGCAATAAGATACGCGAGCGCGTCAACGACCCGGTGGTGGCGGAGATGCTGGTGCCTAAGGACCACATGTTCGGCTCCAAACGCCTCCCATGTGAGAGCGGGTATTATGAGGTTTACAACCAGGACAACGTTTTGTTGGTCGATGTGCGCAAAGCACCGATCGAGCGCATCACACCCAACGGCCTCAAGACCAGTGACGCTGAATACGAGTTCGACGTCCTCATCTTTGCCACGGGATTCGACGCCGTGACCGGGGCGATGAACAGATTGGAAATCGTCGGCGAAGGCGGGCAGACGCTGAAGGACAAATTCGCCGGAGGCCCACGGACCTATATGGGCATCTCCAGCGCTGGCTTCCCTAATCTTTTCACAATCAGCACCGCCTCGGTCGGCAATTTCGTCAGGGCCGCCGAGCCACTCGTGGATTGGGTGAGCGAAGCCATGTGCTACGTGCGCGACAACAATTTCAAGCGTATGTCGGCGACCCTCGAGGCGGAAAATGCCTGGGTTGATCACGTCAACGAGGCGGGCGCCAAGATTCTCCGGACACAGGCCGACTCTTGGTTCGTGGGGGCGAACATTCCCGGTAAAGCACGGGTCTTGCTCACCGCGCCGGACACCGCCCCGGCCATGCGGGCCAAGCGTGCCGAGGTGGCGGCCAATGGCTACGAAGGATTTGCGCTCCAATAAACATATCGGAAATTTGCGCGTTCCGAAGTTAACCCCGGCGCAGATAGCACTCGTAAGGGCAGGTTTCCAACCTGCCCTTTTGTCTGCCACGGCGGTTGTCGAAGCGAAGGGGTGGCAGTGGAGGCATTTCGGCGAGTATCCCCCTAGGTGAAGCCAACCATCATCTACGAGTGTTAGGACAGGTTGAAAACCCGCCCCTACGACGAGGTGCGGTTTCGGATTCCGGCTTTCGCCAGAAAGGGGGCGGCCAGGTGACTCGGGCTAACGCGGACGCTAACATAACTGATACGAACGCCGTTGGGCATTCCGGGCAACAAGACGCATAATATATCCGCTGTAACCAGCAGCACCCAGCCTTCCACTCAAACTTCCCGGCATTGGACCAAAGTGATGGACGCGATAGAGTCAAACATCCAGACCCAGGACCCAGCCTTCAAAGAGAACCTTGAGCATATGAAATCGCTGTCCGCCGAACTTGCGGCGAATCTGAAATCAGTCCGGGAGCGGGAAGGCACCGACGCCGCCGCGCTGCACCGAAGCCGGGGAAAGATGTTGGTCCGGGAGCGGGTGCGGACATTGCTGGACCCCGGCACCCCATTTCTGGAGTTCAGTCCGCTGGCCTCTTGGGAGATGTACGACAACGAAAACCCCGGCGGCGGAATCGTCACCGGCATCGGCAGCATCCACGGCAAGCAGGTGGTTATCGTGGCCAACGACGCCACCGTCAAAGGTGGCACCTACTACCCCATGACCGTGAAAAAACACCTGCGGGCCCAAGAGATCGCCTTGGAGAACCGCCTGCCTTGCATCTATCTGGTGGATTCCGGCGGGGCGTTCCTCCCACTGCAGGCCGACGTTTTTCCAGACCGGGACCACTTCGGCCGAATCTTCTACAACCAGTCCCAGATGTCTGCCGAGAGTATCCCGCAGGTGGCGGTGGTCATGGGCTCCTGCACCGCCGGAGGCGCCTACATCCCGGCCATGAGCGACGAAGTGGTGATTGTGCGGAATCAAGGGACAATCTTCTTGGCCGGTCCGCCGTTGGTCCGGGCGGCCACTGGCGAGGAGGTCGATGCTGAAACCCTGGGCGGCGCCGAGGTCCACACAAGACTGTCTGGGGTGGCCGACCACTACGCCCAGAACGACGAGCACGCGCTGTCCATCGTGCGAAATATCGCCGAGAACTTCGTCTACGGCGGCAATCCTGGTTTTGAGGTATTCGACCCCGAGCCGCCGCTCTACGACCCGGAAGAGATCTACGGAATAATACCCTCCGACACGCGACGGCAATATGACGTGCGGGAGGTCATCGCCCGGGTGGTGGACGGGAGCCGGTTCCAGGAATTCAAAGAGAACTACTGAGAGACCTTGGTCTGTGGCTTTGCCCGCATCTGGGGCTACCGGATAGGCATAGTGGCCAACAACGGCGTCCTGTTCTCGGAGAGCGCGCTTAAAGGGGCCCATTTCATCGAGCTTTGCGCCCACCGCCGTATCCCGTTGCTCTTCCTGCAGAACATCACCGGCTTCATGGTGGGGCGGGAATACGAGGCCCAGGGGATCGCCAAAGACGGGGCCAAGATGGTGATGGCCGTGGCCAACGCCGCAGTGCCCAAGTTCACCGTTATCATCGGAAGCTCTTTTGGGGCTGGCAACTACGGCATGTGCGGCCGAGCCTATCAGCCGCGCTTCCTGTGGTCCTGGCCCAACTCCCGCATCTCGGTCATGGGCGGCCAGCAGGCGGCCGGGGTGTTGTTGGCTGTGCGCTCCGACCAAGCGGCGCGGCAGGGTAAATCCCTGTCGGAACAGGAGATGGAGGACCTGCAGCGGCCCATAATCGACAAATACGAGGAAGAAGGAAGCCCATATTTCAGCACGGCCCGGCTGTGGGACGACGGCATCATCGATCCCAAGGACACCCGGGACGTAGTTGGTCTCGGCATCGCCGCCGCCATGAACATCCCCATTCCAGAGTCTCGCTGGGGCGTTTTCCGATTTTGAGGCTACCGGGGGTTAAAGTGATAAGTCTGGAGATGGCCCCGAACTTAGCATGTTTTCGAAAGTCTTAGTCGCCAACCGGGGAGAGATTGCCGTCAGGGTGCTGCAGACCCTGCAGGCCATGGGTATCGCCACGGCCGCGATCTATGCGGACCCCGACGCCAACGCGCCCCACGTGGCGTTGGCCGATGAAGCCCATGCCCTGGGCGGCTCTAACGCTGATGAAACCTACCTAGACCGCCGTAAGATTATCGGACTGGCATTAAGATGCGGTGCGGAGGCGGTGCACCCCGGCTACGGATTCCTGGCGGAGAACCCGGCATTCAGCAGAGAATGCGCCGAGGCCGGACTGGTGTTTATCGGCCCAAGCCCAGAGACCATCGAACTCCTGGGAGACAAGATTCGTTCCAAGGCCATGGCCCTCCAAGCTGGAGTCCCGGTAGTGCCAAGTTCGCCCCTATGGGTGCCTGGCGACTCCGAGCCCGATGCGCTGTTGTCCGAGATCGGTCTTCCACTGCTGGTCAAGGCAGCAGCGGGTGGCGGTGGCCGGGGCATGCGTATCGTGCACAGCCCCGAAGACTTGGAGCAGGCATTGGAATCAGCCAGCCGCGAGGCCGCCTCGGCCTTTGGCGATGGACGCGTCTTCCTCGAGAAGTACATCCCGGCGGCGC
>SMVB01173480.1_pt1 | contig 11204 bp, 9 predicted proteins | sample 2456461 | NCBI WGS metagenome assembly SMVB01 (sample SAMN11095934, study PRJNA526329) | marine sediment metagenome | biome: Marine sediment; feature: Surficial sediment; material: Deep marine sediment; isolation source: Hadal surficial sediment | place: Pacific Ocean | collected 2014-05 | depth 0-1...
AAAAAATATTTATTTCAATACCACTTTTAGCAATGACGTATTACTTCCAGCTTGTATGGATATAAAATACAATCCCGTACTTAGTTTTTGACCTCCACTGTTTCTCCCGTCCCAAGTTAGCCTGTAGTTTCCATAAACAGTTTTATCCAATAATGTACCCAAGTTTTTACCCTGAAGATCAAACACTTCAATTTTTACATGTTCTTCATTTTTGATGAAAAATTCAATCGTAGTTTCGTCACTAAAGGGATTTGGGTAATTTAGAATCTTAAAATTACTTTCAGAGATATCGTTGATTCCCAATATATCCTCTAATGGAGGAATGTGAGTATAATAAACATCTTGACCCCCATTAATGGTATTTGCCCAAGCTAAATGTGCCCCCTCATTATCGGAAACCATATCGAAATAATCTCCCATTTTATTTTGTTGGGGATAGCCAATGTTTGGATCAAAAACCATAGATATTCTTTGATTATCACTCCATGTTTCCCCTTGATCTTCAGAAAAAGAAAAATAAAGTGCCGAATCATTGGTCCCTGCAGGAGCAAGACGCGTATCTAGCCATACTACATCAATTCGTCCATTAGGAGCAACAGACATGGTTCCAAACCATTGATAATTGTCTGTCCCGGTATCGGTGTTAATTTTAACAGGTGGCGAAAATGTTAATCCTCCATCGGTACTTTTGGCAAACATAACATCTCCGGGATCATTATTTGAATCACGATCTACCGAAGCCAATACGTAAACATTGCCATGTCCCGGACCTCCTGATATATCCACATCTACCCACAATTGTCCCAATAATCCCTGAGGATTCACAGACCCACCAATGCTTAGCTGTCCATCTAAATCCACAGGACTGATAAAATCAAAAGTCACCGGAAAATTAGGATCTTGTGCCGTAGTTGATTTAATTAATATAAGTCCTGAAGCACTAGTTCCAACTATATAAAGAGCACCATCGGCATCTACGGCAAGCGTACCCCAACGAGGTGCTCCAGAAACTGGTTCACAATCCTCAAAATTTAATGCACCATCAATAGATCGGGTAAAGTCTCCCGGAGAACAAACAGAAAATGATAAATTCCAATTTGAATAATTATTGCCGGCACCTATTCCGTTTGTCCTGTCTATTCGCATCCATTGCTTATCGCCTCCAAAAGCAGCAACAGGTCCCTGCCAAACTACTCCCCCATCGGTAATCCTATAAACCTCACAAGCAAAATTATTACCTGTAAGGGAATTATAATAAAAATTTCCATCGGCATCAAAATCGAGAACCGGATCTGAATGAAATTGACCGGGATCTATAGAGCCTGGAAAAGTCCAGGTCAGACCTCCATCTGTTGAATATCCATAACCTGCCTGACGGAAATTGCTGTTCACAGTATCAAATTGACGCCACCCTATTACAATTCTGTCAGGATCTGTAGGGTCCACCGCTATGGAAGGTTCATTTGCTGCATCGCCAAGGATATCAAGTCCATTTCCATCTACGTTTACCTGAGAGGTAAAGAAATCACCACCCCTAACATTATAGGCAGGACCTTTCTCCATACTTTCACGATCAACAGGGATATAAGAATCGTCTGGAACCTCTTTATGTATGTCTTGTGTATAGACGATACCAGACATTGTAAACAAAAAGACAAACATTAAATAGCTGGCATTCTTCCTCTTCGGGGTTGTAGTAATATTCTTATTCATAGTTTTTAATTTTTTTAAAAATACCGAAATTAGAATGATTATAAAAAATATTATAAATTCTTTAAGAGTTTTTCAGTAGTTAAATGTTTTGATACTATTAAAAAAATCAGATTTTATTTTACCCCTAATAATCAGCACAGGAAAAATTAGATGGTGATTATTAAGAATAATTGTATGAAAAATTAAACAAATTACGACAACTATTCTATACACAATTATTCATTTTTTAATACAAAATCACAAAAATAATTTGTAATTTATAGGAGAAATTATTTTATGGTTTTAAAATAGGGGTTATGGGTCAGTTTGCTGTATTATTAGGAGTACTTGTTGTTTTTCTACTATCGGGTATTCGTATCATCTACGAATATAAAAGGGCTGTAAAATTCAGATTTGGAAAATATATAACATTACTAAAGCCAGGGTTTCGCTGGATCATTCCTTTGGTCGACAGAATTCAAATAGTAGACATTCGAGTCATAACAATCAATATTAATAAGCAAGAAGTCATGACCAAGGATAATGTGCCGTGTCATATTAATGGAGTTGTATTTTTTAAGATCGAAAATGCTACCAAAGCAATTTTGGAAGTTGAGGATTATGAATTCGCCATTTCACAAATGTCACAGGCTTCATTACGAGATGTTTGCGGTAAAGTTGAGTTGGATACGATACTTTCAAAAAGAGAAGAAATTGGACAAAACATAAAAAACATCGTTGAAAAAGAAACAGCAATATGGGGGGTTTCCATTCAGGATGTAAAAATAAAAGACATAGAATTACCTGAAAACATGAAGCGGTCTATGGCCAACCAGGCAGAGGCAGAACGTACCCGAAGGGCAAGAATAATTTTGGCGGAAGCGGAACAACAAGCAGCGGGAAAACTACTGGAAGCGGGAAAAATTATCGATCAGTCTCCTTCAGCAATAAAACTAAGATTATATCAAACCCTATCGAATATTGCCAGCGAGAAAAATTCAACCATTTTATTTCCGTTTCCTGAGGAAGTCCTATATCGTAAAAAATAGTCTGTACTCTTTAAAAAATTACCTACTCCAACCATTTAAAGTATTTCGCTTCCAAATCTAAAAATATTTATGGTATATTTCAAACAATGAATTACCCTAATTTATCTCTATGAAAAAAATACTTTTATTTTTTGTATTCCTTTTTCTGTATCAAGTAAATGCACAAGAAATACCAATAGAAATTATAGATGAAAAAATTTCTAATCGTATAAGAATCTATGCAGTTAACAGAAATGAAAAAGATTATGATGTGATGATAACCATTACGGGAAGTAATTTCAGGCAAAGCAAATCCAGACCAAGATTGATTAGGGTTCCAGCTACCTCGAAAGTGCATTTAAAAGACCTTATCGTAACAAGAGGAGAACAAGCTGTTTATACTTATGACCTGATAGTTAACGATAGTTTGTCAAGACGTGCAATAAAAAAAGAATACGAACTCATAAAAATTAAACCGAAAAAACTAATAACTATTTACATTACCGACAATTGTACTAACTGTAATAGTTTTATAGATTCTCTGGCACAGAGTAGATATCTCTTTTCTGTTCTTACCCTTAATGAAAAACCTAAAGCCCGGGAAGCTCTGCAAAAAGCCTTTGAAAACAAGAACATTCCTTTAGATTCTATACACAAGGCAATAGTAAGTCTGGGAGGTCATTTATATATTAGTATAGAAAACTATCAACAGTTATTAGAAAAGCTTAATACGGAAGAATAGCTTTATGATGCACTTTTCTTTAAATCACCTTAAGCAATAATTTTCCCATTTTATCGCCGGAAAATAAACGCTGAAAAACATCATGAAAATTTTCAATCCCATCATAAATGTCTTCCCTGCTTGAAAGTTTTCCCTGCATCATCCACGTTCCAATTTCTTTAGCAGCTTCACCATAATCATCGGTATAATCAAAAACCACCATTCCTTGCATACTGGCTCTATTCACCAATAATGAAAGGTAATTACCAGGCCCCTTTACATGACCTGTATTGTTGTACTGAGATATGGCACCACAAATAACGATACGAGCATGTTTGCGTAATATTGTAAGGGCTGCATCTAAAATGTCACCCCCTACATTATCAAAATATACATCGATCCCCTTAGGACATTTTTCTTTTAATGCCGTTAAAATATTTTCAGATTTATAATCGATGGCAACATCAAATCCCAGATCACTTAACAGATAATCACATTTTTGCTTCCCTCCTGCTACGCCAATAACTGTACAACCTTTAATTTTAGCAATCTGGCCCACTACACTCCCCACTGCACCAGCTGCACCCGAAACTAAAACGATATCCCCTTCTTTAATCTTTCCCACTTCTAAAATACCAAAATAAGCAGTCATTCCAGGCATTCCCAATACGCCTAAATATTTTGGCATAGGGGCTATGCTATCATTTACTTTATGACAATTATCCCCGTTTGTGACCAAGTATTGTTGTACACCACCCCAACCCACAATACAATCGCCAATATTAAATTTAGGGTGATTGTTAGCTTTAACAACTTTACCTATAGAACCTGCTCTCATTACATCTCCTATAGCTACGGGTTCGATATACGACTTTGTATCATTCATCCAGCCACGCATGGCAGGATCTAATGAGATGTAATGATTCTGTATTAATACCTCTCCATCTTTTAATTCTGGAATCTCATTGGTTTCCAAATTCCAGGTGTCAGCATCCGGAAGACCTACGGGTCTTTTTTTGAATATTAATTGTTTGTTCATGTGTTTATTTATAAATAATAATAGCGTGCCTTTTTATCAAAGATCATTTTTTTATCGGGTATTATTCAAAAGTAAGAATTTATTTAATGTGAATTAAAATTAGTACAGTCTATGGCTATTTGTAAAAAACTCTTTTCCCATTAATTCCGAAACTAAAAATATCGACATATTTAAACTTATAAATACATAATATCCATAACTTGAACTTTTCAACTTTAAAGGGTTGAATAATCTAAATATCTATTTTGCCAATGCGTATTTTAAAAAAAATATTAAAAGTCCTTGCTGTTTTAGTTATCCTTGTTTTTATAATTGGATGGCTATACTACAACCATTTAAAACCCCGTTATTCCGGGGAAATAGAACTTTCAAATATTTCAGCTAAAACGACTGTTTATTTTGATGACTTTGGAATTCCTCATATTTATGCAGACAATCAGGAAGATGCGTTAACAGTTTTAGGGTATGTACATGCACAAGACCGGCTTTGGCAAATGGAATTATTGCGAAGGATATCGCCTGGTCGCCTTTCGGAAATATTCGGTGAAAAGTTACTTAAAAATGACAAATTATATGTGAGTTTAGGAATAGAAGAAGCTTCTGAAAAGGCTATCAATGATCTTGATAAAAATAGTGAAGTCTATAAGCTTATGGTTGCTTATTTAGAAGGTATAAATCAGTTTATTAATGAAGGTCCCACACCTATAGAATTTACATTAATTGGTGTAGAAAAAGAACATTTTAAAATTGAAGATATATATAATATTATAGGATATATGTCTTTTAGTTTTGCAATGGCTCATAAAACCGATCCTATGTTAAGCTCCATAAAAGAAAAGCTGGGAGATGAGTATTTAAAAGAATTAAATATAGATATCAATCCAAACACAAGACTCATAAAGAACTCTAATAAGGATGTGGATAACTTTACAATTATAATAGCTAGTGTCGATGAGATTTTAGACAACTCCCCTATTCCACCATTTATAGGTAGCAATAGTTGGGTAGTTTCTCCTGACAAAACTTCGACAGGAAATGTAATTTTTGCAAACGATCCACATATAGGTTTTTCACAACCAGCGGTTTGGTATGAAGCCCATATCGTGACTCCCAACTACGAAATGTATGGATACCATTTAGCCGGAGTTCCCTTTCCGTTTTTAGGCCATAACCGTAATTATGCCTATGGAATAACCATGTTTGAAAATGATGATATCGATTTCTACAAAGAAGAAAATCACCCTACAGACACAAATAAATATAAAACATCTACAGGTTTTAAAGATTATAAAACCATAACAAAGACAATAAGGGTGAAAGACGCTGAAGATATAATTCTCAATATAAGGCATACTCAGCACGGACCGATAATAAATGATGTTATTGATGGAATTTCACAATCCAGTCCTATTGCGATGTCCTGGATTTACACCAAGCTTGATATTGAATTCCCAGAAGTAGTTTATAGGCTCTCCAGAGCTAATACGATGGAAGATTTTAAAAAGGGAGTTTCCAAAATTCATGCACCGGGACTAAATATAATGTATGGTGATGCCAAAGGAAATATTGCCTGGTGGGCTGCAGCCAATTTATACAAGCACAAACCCCATGTAAATACCAAATTTATTTTAGATGGCGTATCGGGGGAAGATGAAATTATCGAATATTTAGATTTTTCAGAAAATCCAATGGCTGAGAATCCTTCGTGGAATTACGTTTATTCTGCCAACAATCAACCCGATACTATTGACGGGAGGCTTTATCCCGGATACTATTTATCGGAAGACAGGGCAAGGCGAATCGTTGAATTGTTAGAGCCTAAAAATAATTGGAACAAAGAGAGTATGGCGAGCATGATTAACGATGTAACTTCATCTGTATCCTCTGAAGTAATTAAAGAATTCACATCTATTATGGATTATAGTTCATTCAGTGAAAATGAACAAAGAGTCATTGATATATTACGGGTTTGGGATGGTTCAAATACGGTAGATGCAATAGCTCCTACCATTTACAATAAATGGGTTTATTTGTATTTAAAAAACACTTTTAAAGATGAAATGGGGGAAGATATATTCAACTTATTTATTAAAACACACCTACTTAAAAGAACTGTTGCTTATCAAATAAAAAAAGATGCTTCGATTTGGTGGGACGATATAAATACACCTGAAATAATTGAGACCAAAAAGGATATTCTTTCCAAATCATTGGTTGAATCGGTAACTGCTTTAGAAAATCAACTGGGAAACGATATCAAAGAGTGGGTTTGGGGCAAAGTTCACACTTTAGAACACCCCCACCCCCTGGGGTCTATATCATTCTTACGCAAATACTTTAATGTTGGACCATTTTCAATCAAAGGAGCCAGAGAGGTTATTGATAACAGGGGATATCATTTAAATGATACGGGATTATACGAAGTATACTCAGGTCCCTCAACAAGAAGGATCATAGATTTTAGTGATGTAGAAAACAGTATTAGTATCCTACCTACAGGACAATCGGGGAATCCTTTTAGTAATCATTACAGCGATCAGGCAGAGATGTTTAATAATGGGGAATTCAGGAAAATGAAACTCAATAAAGAAGAAATAATTAGTGTTTCTACAAAATTGATCTTTGTCCCGAAGAAAAATTAATGCTTTGTAAAACCGGTGAAAATGAATACGAAGTAATTTCAGGTTGAGAGCTAATACCTTTAATCCTTGCATTTAAAATTGTTAAATCAAAATAAGCAGAATATCAGCCTCTCAAGTTCCGTAAATACCTCGATTATTAAATTTACTTTGCTCTAAATAAACTATATTTTTAAAGAATATTAAATGAATAATGTTTAGAGATAAACTTTAGCAATTTCTCAATAAAACTCATTAATTATTATGAATTTAGCAGTGTGATTCTTTAATAATTAGTCATTTCGTAAAATCTAATCTACTCTATTACGCTGAAATCAAGACTTTTATTGTTAAATTATGTTAAATTATTACATTGTTATGCATAGTACTGTAACATTTTTACTTTTCTTTCGTCTATACAGTATAATCAAATAAATAATTTAAAAATGAGAACACTAAATAATAATCAGATAACACAAAAATTAAGTGCTACTAAAGCCTTTGTATGGAACTCTAAAAGACGTTTCAGATAAGAATACTAGAAAACTATAAAACAATAATAAAAAACCAATAAAAAAACATGAGAACTTTAAACAGCAATCAGCTTACAGGAAAACTAAGTACAACTAAAGCCTATTTTTGGAATTCAAAAAGACGCTACAGATAATAAAGTACTGACAAACATCAATCAAAATCAATCAAAATCAATCAAAATCAATCAATCATGAAAACATTAGATAACATTCAACAAAGATTTTCAAGGATTGCTATAAAGCAAATCAAATTAATACACTATCCAGGAAGTTTTTACAATTATGATGACACGATGTTTTTTGAAAACAAGCGTTATATTTACTAAGAATAACGCAAAATTAAAAAAAGGCTGAATTATTAAATTCAGCCTTTTTTATGTTTACCCTTATTTGTAGAGCCTTTAGGCATAGGACCTCTTAAATGGATGACTAATCCGTTTAAAAAATTACGCAATATCTGATCACCACATTCCATATATTTTGGATGTTTTTCATTTCTGAAAAAAGAACCTATTTCACTCTTAGATAATTTAAAATCAACTAATGCACAAATCTTCACAATCTCATCATCTCTTAATTTTAGTGCTACTCTAAGCTTTTTAAAAATGTCGTTGTTAGTTAATGCCATCGTATTAAATATAGGTTTCATTAAATTGAATGCCTAAGGCATTTTGAATTTCATAAATTCTTTGTAATTCACTTGGAATTATCAGTGCTATAGATATTCCAGTTTTTCCGGCGCGAGCAGTTCTACCGCTTCTATGTGTGTAATACTCCAAAGTCTCAGGAATTTGATGATGAATAACAAATGCTAAATTATGTACATCGATTCCACGTGCCGACACATCTGTTGATATCAGTATTTGTATCGTTCCCTTTCTAAAAGCTCGCATTGCTTTATCACGTTCTCTTTGTTGCATGTCTCCCTCTAATGCTCCAACTGAAAAACCTTCCTTTTTCAACTCTTTTGTTAAACTTTGAGTTCCAAGCTTTGTGCGGCAAAAAATAATTCCACGTTCTTCTTTTCTTTTTTTAATAAAACGCATTAATACTTCACTTTTTTCTTTTATGCTTGTCAAGACGAATTCATGCCTGATATTAGCATTCACCAGAGCATTTTTATTTACTTCAACACGAGAAGCATCATTAGACATATATTTTGAGATAATTTGACGAATTTCTACTGGCATTGTAGCCGAAAATAGCCAGGTATTTCGTTTTCCACTTGTATATTTTAGTATCGTATTTAATTCTTGTTTGAACCCCATACTAAGCATTTCATCAGCTTCGTCCAGCACTAAAGTAGAAATACTTCTTAGGTTGATCGATCCCTTTTCAATTAAATCTATCAATCTACCAGGTGTTGCTACAATAATATGTGTGGGTCGCTGCAAACGTTTTATTTGTATTTCAATTTTTTCTCCCCCATAAACGGCTTCCACAAATATTTTGTCACTTACATATTTTGTGAACTTAAACAACTGTTTTTTTATTTGCTGAGCCAACTCTCTGGTTGGCGATAAAATTAATGCCTGAATTACTGGTAAAGAAGCATCTATGCTATTCAAAATAGGAAGTCCATATGCTGCAGTTTTACCTGTTCCAGTCTGCGCTAAACCTATAAAATCGGTTTTTGAATGTAGTAATACAGGAATAGTTTTTTTCTGAATTTCGGTGGGAGTATTAATACCTAGCTCTTTTATCGCTTTAATATAATCACTTTGTACTCCTAATTCTATAAATGTGTGCATACTTCTTAAAAAAGCAAAGGTATGCATAGCTATTTGTTTTCTTATATGAATAAGGGAATTGTATTAATCGGCACTATCCGATTTAAAAAAATTGAGAATTAAAGATTATTCCTTCACAATAATAATAGTAGCCTTTCTACCTGTGAGAAGATTCCATCTATTAGCAGAAATCAACACCTCATTGTCGTCATAAATGTGCAATTCGGCCGTGTTAGGTCCTGAAGAACCCTGATTTAAAGCTTGAAATTCTATACGATTAAAACCAATATCCAATTTTAATGTAAATCCATTAAACCCTCCATGAAGTGTAATATTTGATTGTACAATATCACCGTTTACAAATACTCTGATACGGTCGCCATCTACAAATTCATGATCTCTATATAATACATTGACAAAATTCGAATTGGTTTTAATATCTCCTAAATATTGATCTTCACCATATTCACCTTTTAAAGCTTTATCCTTGGTGAAGTACTTTGGAGCTGTATTTGTTCTAACATCGATAAAACCGTCCTCTTTATTAATATCCAATTCTTTTGCTTGTTCTAATCCTAAATTAGCATATTTATTATTGGAATATGGATCTCTATCTTTTGAATTACTTAATCTTGGGGTTTTTAAGGCAGGAAGCTCTAGACCCTCAGGTGTCTCAAATTTATCATCTACAGTTTCAAAACGCACTGTAGTGTCCGGGTTCTCTATTTGTGCAAAGAATTGAGTACTTCCCATTATAAAAAAACATAAACCTAGTAACACTTTCATTTTTTAAATGTATTTATTGAAAATAGCAGCAATAATTGCACCAAAAATACAACTTTTCATAGGTAAAATACTTAAAACTTTATTAAGCTTTATTAAAAGAAACTTAATATGTAATCAAATATAAACAGAAGTTTAACAAATAATATTTATTAAACTTCAATCACAGCTTGAAATAGATCTGGTTTATCAGTATATTTAATTAAAAATGAAATTTCAATTATTAATTCCTATTATAATTCTTTCATTTAGTTTCTCATTTGAAGGGAACACACAGGATTCTCTTATAGATATTTCAACATTATCTTCCGAGTTCACTTATGATATACGATATGCAACTCCTCACAATTTTACAGGTGAAGTACTATATGATTGTGCTAAATGTCTGCTACGGCCAAAAGTAGCACAGGCATTTCTGGAAGCAAATCAATTTTTCTGTGAAAAGGGATACCGCATTAAAATATTTGACTGTTATCGCCCACTCGATATTCAGAAAAAAATGTGGGATAAAGTACCTGAAGCAACCTACGTGGCAAATCCGTATGAGGGTGGATCTATTCATAACAAAGGAGCTGCTGTAGATATTACCCTGGAAACATTAGAGGGTCGTTATGTAGAAATGGGGACCCATTACGATTATTTTGGGTTGGAAGCTCATATCGATAATTATACTTTTTCTAACTTTTCTGCCTTGGAGACAGAAAAAATTCTTGAGAATAGAAATCTTCTGTTTGAAGGTATGCTAAAATTTGGTTTTCAGCCTATCCGTTCAGAATGGTGGCATTTTAGTTTTCGCAAAAATAAAAGCTATTCGTTATTAAATCAAGCATTGCCATGCAATGATTAATTACCATGAAATCTATATAATTCTATTCCAATTAATATTGCTTAATGTATCTTTGCAGCTAAATTTTAATAGGTGAAAATTTCAATAAAAACATTTCGTAGAATTGGTGTTTTAGAAGCTATATCATTTCTTACATTACTTGCCATTGCTATGCCTCTAAAATACTTTTGGGGTATGCCCCAAATGGTTCAAATAGTAGGAATGGCCCATGGA
>SMVB01108085.1_pt1 | contig 11201 bp, 9 predicted proteins | sample 2456461 | NCBI WGS metagenome assembly SMVB01 (sample SAMN11095934, study PRJNA526329) | marine sediment metagenome | biome: Marine sediment; feature: Surficial sediment; material: Deep marine sediment; isolation source: Hadal surficial sediment | place: Pacific Ocean | collected 2014-05 | depth 0-1...
CGAAAATCCATAGGGTCCTCGTTCCATAAATAATAGCGCCAAATGCCGCGCCACCCAATACCGGGACCCTAGGGGGCCGGCACCTGATGGCGCATGCGGCGCGCCCGTCCGTCCTTGGACGAGGCCATGATGGCGAGGCAGACCTCCAAGGTGGCCTTGCCCCAGCTGCCGTCGGGGAAGACGCCGCGCCCCTGGGCCAAGGCGTCGCGCAATTCGAGCAGCTCGAACTCCCGGCCGTGGCCCTTGGAGCAAGGGATCTCCTCGCGCCCGTCCTCGGTATAGAGGTAGATCCCGTCCGGCGACTGGCGGATCATGCCGCGCTCGCAGGCCACCACGGTCAGGCCGAAGAACGGCTGGCGGCGCGCCGATTGGGGCCTGGCGGCCGGCGTTCGTTGCTGGGCGACGGCGGCTTTCTGTTGGATATCGGCCGGCCCCGTCAGCCGTTCCCTTTGGGCGAATTGGCGCCCCTCGGACTGAACGAAGCCGCTTTCGCCGAGATCCCAGGTCAACTCGGCGGCGTCGAAATAGCCGTAGCCGTTGAAGGAGAGGCTGGCCGCGGCGCCGCCCTCGAATTGCAGCAGTGCGTTGAAATGGCCCTCGGTGTCGAAATGGGGATCGGCGCGCCCGGTGACGCCGCGCACGCTCTCGATCATGCCGCCGCCGATGAAGCGCACGATATCCACCAGATGCGGCCCCTGGCGGTAGACCAGCCCGCCGCCCAAATTGGTGTCGAGTTCGGGCGCCAGGCGCGGGCGCTGCAGCCAGTCGTTGGAATTAAACGCGCTGATCTGGATCACCCGGCCGATGCGCCCGCTCGCCACCACCTCGCGCATGGCCTTGATGGGCGCCTGGTAGATCTTCGAATGGCCCTGGAGGAACTGGACCCCGTGCTTGGCGGCGGCGGCGATCATGCGGTCGCATTGCCGCAAATTCACCGCCATGGGCTTTTCGCAGATGACGTGCTTGCCGTTGCGCGCGGCGCAGATCGCGTGCTCGGCGTGCAGGGTGTTGGGGGTCGATATCCAAACCGCGTCGACGTCGTCCCGGGCGCACAGTTCCGCCACCGAAGCGAAGACCGGGCGATTGTATGTTTTGGCGAAGACCGCCCTGGCCTCGGCGCGGTTGTCGGCGCCCCCGGCGAGGACGTAGGGCTTGTCCTTGCCGAAGGCGGGCAGCACCTGGGAAGAAGCGACGCCAAGCCCGGCGATGCCCACCCTGAGTTGGCGGCCAGGCGATCTTGCCGCCGCCTCAGGCACCCGACAAGCGCTCGTAATAGCGCCAGGAGGATTGCCCGTGGGGGGAGGTGGAAAAGCCACCCCTTTCTTGGAACCGGCGGCGGTATTCGGTGAGGTCCTCCTCGGGGATGGGCCTGGGATCGCCGAGAAGATGGGCCCGATAGTTCATTTCCGCCAACTCGTTGAGCTTGATCGCCGTGACCGTCGCCTCTTCGACGCTGGCGCCGGCGGTGGTGATGCCGTGGCCGCGCATCAGGCAGGTTCTTTTTTGCCCCATGGCGTCGGTGAAATCCTTGCCCAGTTCGTCGTTGCTGATGGTGACCGACCGGCCATAGGTGGGGATGCCCTCGAGCCAGAGGTAAAGGCTCGACGGATCGTAGGCGCCGTAAAGCGGCATCAGCGGTTTATCGCAGATGGTGAACAGCACCACGGTCGGCGGGTGGATATGGACCACGCTTTTGACCTCGGGCCGGGTCTTGTAGAGCCAAGTATGGATGAACACCTCCTGGGGCACGGCCAGCCCGTCCGGCCCATCGACCTTGCGCCCATCCATGTCGACCATGATGACTTCCTCGGCGGTGGTGTAGCGCACCCCCACCTCGTCGGGCCCACGGGCGCGGATCAAAATGTGGCGGCCGTCCTCGGCGCGCTGGCTGACATGGCCGGTCGCCGCCTTGGTCAGTTCCAGCCCGCCGATCATGCGGCACGACTTGGCCACCAGCGCCCGCGCCGCATCGTCGGAATTACCCGTCATCTCCGTTCACGTCCTTCCCAATGATTTATATGTCCAGGTTGAAGACCTGGCGCGCGTTGTCCTCGAAAATCATCTTCTTGTCGCCATCGCTGAGCGACTCGATGCCTTCGATCATGGGCCTGGTGTCGTCGATCCAGGTCCCCGTCTCGGGATCCTTGGCGGTGCCGGCGCCGGGGCGTTCGGTGCCGAACATGCAGCGGTCGGGGCCGGCCCAGCGGAACAGCATGGCCAGGGCGTCCTGGGTATAGAGCGCGGTATCGAAATAGAGCTGGCGCAGGCTTTCCTCGAAGGGGATTTTGCTGCCGCGCTTGATGCGCCCGGCCCGGAAACGGCCGATCTGATAGGGAATGGCGCCGCCGCCGTGGCAGATGATCAGCTTGAGCGCCGGGAAATCCTCGAACACCCTGGAATCCAGGACGTTGACGATGGCGATGCTCTCCTCGATGATGAAATTGAGGGTGTAGTCGTGGCGGTGCGAACGGCACCCGGCGGCATGAATCAGCGCCGGCATGTCGTATTCGACCAGCTTCTCGTAAATCGGGTACCAGTATTCGTCGCCCAGGCCCGGCGGCGCCTCGCCCAGGCCTTCGCTGGGATCGGGATTGAGCAGGATTCCCTTCATGTTGAGTTCCTTGACGCAGCGTTCCAGCTCTTCGATGGAGTTGGTGGGACTGACGCCCATGTTCTGCGGCAAGGACCCCATGCCGACGAATTTATCGGGGAACAATTCGCATTGGCGCGCGGTCAGGTTGTTGCACGACTGGGTGAAGTTGTGGACCACCTGTTCCGGCTTTTCCGAATGCATCAGCTGATAGGGGCGCGGCGAAATGATCTGGACATCGGTGCCCACCTCATCGAGTTGGGCAAGATGCGAGGTGCCGCCATGGACCGGCTTGTTGAGCGCGGCGGTGATCTCATCGTCGCTGAGCTTGACCACCCCACGGCTGCGCCCCCGGCTTGCCAGCAGGTTGGCCTTATAGGCGAACAACTTTTCCGGGGCGGTGAAATGGGCATGAATGTCGATGATCATCTAATGGTCTCCCTTGGTTTTGATTGATTTTGGCCCTCGGTCAGGCGGCTTGGCTTTCCCAGTAGGCAAATCCCATGGCGCAACCGACGCCGTCGGCATTGCGGTAACACGGCACGTAATCGACCATGGTGCCGCCAAAGCCCGCGGCGCCGGCGACGGCGATCCAGTTGCGGATTTCCGAGGTGCCGGCGGTCAGCACGTCATCGGGGATCGCCATGAGGTAGTCTGCGTCTTGGGCCACCAGGGCGGCGATGAAATCCTGGTCGAGGTTTTCGTCGATCAAGGTATGGCTCAACCCGCCCGAGGCGATCATGACGACGCGCTCTGCGTTGGTGCTGGCGGCGATCGAGCGCCCCAGAGCGGCGCCGAACTGAAAGCAGCGCTTGGCGCTGGGCGCCGGTGGAAAGTAGGTGTTGACCATCACCGGGATGATGGCGCGGTCGGCCTCGGGCATGAGGAAATTGAGCACCCGGCCGAAGGCATGGCCGAGGCCGGCGTGATAGCGCGTCTCCCGCGACCACGATGGGTCGAAACCCTGGCCCATGAGGCCGGTCACCAATTCGTTGGCGAGCGGCCCATTGACCCGGTAGCGGGTCATCTGATCGGTATCCTTTTCACCGAAATAGCGGAACCTCAATGTGGCATCGACCTCGTCGGCGATGAAAATGGTGAACGGCGGCATGTTGTCACGCAGGATGTTTTCGTTCTGGTCGTCGCCCAGGATGACCACGGTATCGGGCGCCCACTGGGCGAGGCGATCGCGCAGCGCGCCGATCGCCGCATGGCAGCGCGCGGCATGGGCGCTCATGGACTCGGGCGTCAACTCCGCCTCGATGCCGGGTTTGGGATGGTAGGGCCCCTTGATGCGGGTCGGCAGTTCCGACCACTTATCGGGCGGAGTCAACAATTGCGGCGCGTGCGACATGGCCATGCAGCCGACGATTTCTGCCATATTTCCATCCTTCTTTTGTGCGCTGTCAGTTTACCGCGTACTTGGGCCCCCGCCAATGGCCTCGCCGCGCCTCAGCGATCGAAAAATTCGTCCAGGAACAGGTCGCCGAGAACCGATTCCGGCCAGTAGACATGCATGATCTGATCATAGATGCCGAAGATGAAGGTGCCGATCATCAAAGCGAGAATGGCGCAGAGCCGCCAGCTGGCGCCGTAGAACCTGGCATAGGCAAGGACGAACACCGGCAGCCCCAAGTCCAGGCCGATGATCCGAATAAGGACCAGCAAGCCGACCAGCCAGCCCCAAATTTCGAAGGTGCCGCGCAAGGTCTCTTTGGGGTTCTTGTCCTCGAAGATGGGCAGTTCCATGGTCGGCCGCGCCGGCGCCGCGGTGGCCCGCCGCCTGGGGAAAACGTCCATCACCAGTTGGGCGCTCGCCAGCACCACGCCCAGGCTGCCCAGCGATAGGATGATGATGGAGGCCCGAAGCTCCCACTGGGAGGCGATGGCCACGGCCGCGGCCAGCACCAAGATGATGAACACCGTGAACAGATCGCTGGGCTTGAATCGCATGACGCCCCCTATCCCGCCGGCTCGGGCGCCAGGGCCGCCCGGCGCGCCTTCCAGATGGGCCACAGCAAGGTAAAAGCGATCAGGGTGCCCAGGATGAGGACGCCCGGACGCCATATCCATTCCATGTCGTAGCGCGCCACCGACAGCCACAGGTAAAGCTCCACCTTTTCACCCAGCACGAAACCGAGAATGATCGGCGCCCGTGGCCAGCCGGTGACCTTCAGCAAATAACCGAATAACGACAGCCCAAGCAGCGCGACGATATCGAGAATCGAGAAATGGGCGGCGAAGGCCGAGAGAAAAGTCAGCCCGACGATGATCGGCACGAGGACGTAGAAGGGGAAGAAACAGATATAGGCGGCCGGTTTCACCATCGCCCAGCAGATGCCCGAAGCCAGGATCTGCGACAGCACCAGGGCGATGATGATGATCATGATAAAGTGAAGTTGGCCCTCCAGCATTGCCGGGCCGGGGTTGAGGCCGACGGCGACGAAGGCGATCAGCAGCAACGCCATGGAGGTCGATCCGGGGATGCCGAAGGCCAGGGTCGTCAGCAGCGCGCCGCCTTCCTTGGCGTTGTTGGATGATTCTGGGGCGATGACGCCGCGCACGTCGCCCTTGCCGAAGTTTTCGGTATTCTTCTCCGTCTGCTTGGCGCTGGCGTAGGCGAACCAATCGGCGACGTCGCTGCCCAGGCCCGGCAATATCCCCACCCAAGTGCCGATGGCCGCCGAACGCAAGACCAGCCACTTGTGGCGGAAGGCATCCTTGATCCCTTCCATAAGCCCGGTGGTGCCGAGCTCGCTGACCTCGGCGACGCGGCCCTTGCGCGCGGCCAGGGCGATCATCTCGGGAATGGCGAAGATGCTGAGCGAGATAAGGATGACGCTGATCCCGCCCCATAGGTAGGGCTGATCGATGTCGAAGCGGATGACGCCCGATTTGATGTCGGTGCCCACCGTCGACATGATAACGCCGAGGATCGCCGCGCTAAGCCCCTTGAGCGGCGCGCCGGTGCTCATGGTGCCGATCATGGAAAGGCCCCAGATGGTGAACATGAACAGTTCCGGCGAACCGAAGCTGCGGACGATCGCCTTCATTATCGGGATCGAGCCGAACAGCACCAGGGCGCCGATGATGCCGCCGATCATGGAGACCATGAAGGCCGCGCTTAGCGCCCGCCTCGCCTCGCCTTTTTGCGCCATGGGGTAGCCGTCGAGCACGGTCGCCTGGGAGCCCGAGCCCCCCGGCACCGCCATCAGCACCGAGGTAAAGGTATATCCCGTGTTGCCCACGGTGGTGACGCCGATTAGGAAGGCGATGGCGTTGACCGGCTCCATCAGCATGGCGAAAGGCAGCAACACGGCGAGCTGGGCGGGGCCGCCCACGCCGGGCAAGGCACCGCCCCACACGCCGAGGACGACGCCGAGCACCAGCCAGCCGAGCGGCTCCGGCTGGACGAGCAAGGCCGCGCCCAGGGACAAGGCTTCGAACATGGCGTCTTCCTCTGCCTAAAGGTAGCGAACTAAAAGATATTGATACCTTACGGGCAGATCACCTTGCGGGCTTCGATGCGGTCGCCGCGCTTGGCCCAATTCAGGCTGCAGGTCATGCCGGCCTTGAGCGCCGAGCGCGGCGCCAACTTACCGCCCACCGTGATCTCGGAACGGCCGCCGCTGACCCGCAGCTTCATCTTCTTGCCGTCATGGACGAAGCGCAGGATGCGCCCGCCGCGCTGGACCTTGTCGAAGGTCACCTTGGCGAGGCAATTGACCTTGCGGGCCTCGATGCGATCGCCACGCTTGGCCCAATTCATCAGGCAGGTCATGCCGGCCTTGAGGGCGCCGCGCGGCGCCAGCTTGCCGGCCACGGTGATCTCCGAACGGCTGCCGCTGACACGCAGTTTCATCTTTTTGCCCTTGTGGCTGAAAAGTAGAACCCGCCCGCCACGCTGGACCTTGTCGAAGGTCACCACCACCAAAGGCTTGGCCTTGCGGGAAACCTTGGGCAGGCCGTATTTGGCGCGAAGCCGCTTAATGACCACGAGCCCCTGGGGATCCTGGGCGATCGCGCCGGCGATGGCGTCGTGGGTCTGCTTGCCGGTCAGGATCGAATAACCGCCGCCGAATGTGTGCGCCGCCTGCTTCTTGAACCCGGGATCCTTGGTCGCCGCGGCGAACGAGGCGCGAAGAATGGCCAGCCGATCCTTCGGGGTCTTGGGCGGCAGGGAGAAATACTTGTCGACGGCGCCCGCGCCGTTCCACTGGCGGAAAGCAGCCCATTCGGCCTTGCTCAGGTTCTTCTTGCGCAGCAAGTCTATGAAGACCGGCACACCCGGGAAATCGGGCCGCGCCGTTTCCGTGACCAAGGCCATGGCGCCCTCATCCTTGATGAAGCGTTTGAGAATCGTGACCGTCCCGGACCCGAACATGTCGATCTCACCGCGGCCATAGGCCAGGTAGATGGCATTTGAGGCGGGATAGCCGAGCACGAATTTAAGGTTCCAGCCGAGATACTCGGCGCCGAAGACCGCCGTCGAATCCTGGGTGCGATCGGTGGAGACCGAGCCCATGGCGATTGGTTCCCCCTTGGGGTCCCGCATCCTTGCCAGCGCCGACTTCCGTATGATTTGAACCGACGGTCCACGGTCCAAGGAACCGACATGGCCAAACTCAAGAAGATTGTAACGGACCGCCGAGGACCCGCGAAGCACCGGGCCGAGCGACCCGCCGCCGGCGAACACCGCGACCGTCAAGCCGTCGGGCCGGACTTTATGCTGCAAGTCATTGGCGGTGAGGACCTGAAGCGTCTTGTTGCGCACCAAGATTCTCGGCTTGCCCGGGATGTAATCGCCCCAGAACCGGGCCACCAGGCGCCCCGTGGTGTCGGTGCCGCCGCCCGCCCTCGACGCCACCATGACGGTGAGGGTCTTGCCCTTGTAGAAATCCCCCGCGGCGATCGCCTGCGGGGCGAAGGCAAGGCTGGCGACGCCCAAAACAGCGGCGGCCAGGGTTATGCGCGTCACCGCCTTGGCGAGTGAAACGCATGGAATATTTTGATCGTGAAACATCGTTGTAGGCCTCCTCGTCATATTCCTTGGCATGCCGGGGTTGTCCCCCGGCTTTAGGGTTTTAGTTCGCTTGTTGCCACATTCGTTGGCCCCAATATATTGCCATGCCCGCCCACGGCGCCACTATTCATAGAGCGCGTCCACGAAGCCGCTATCGTCGAGCTTCTTGATGTAATGGAGATCCCACACCGACAGGGGATTGATGCGCGCCGCTTCGGGGTCTTGGCGCAACGCCTCCTGGTAGACATTTTCGATCGCCGCCATGGTCGGATAAAGCTTCGGCTCCAGCGCCTCGGCGAGTTCGCCGTAAACGATGTCGACCGCCGCATCATCCATTTGGCCCTCGGAGGTGTGGCGTTGCTTGATGATCTTCTTGGTTTTCTCCGGTTCCCTCTTGAAAAACGCGATGCCCTCCAGCAGGCCCTTCAGGAATCGCTCGACCAATTCGGGATGCCCCTCGACGAATTTCCGAGAGGTCGAGAGGGTGGTGAAATGGATCATGGGCAGGGGCTCGATTTCGATGATTTTCATTCCCGCGGCTTCCGCCTGCAGGCTCTTGGGCGGCGTCAGCAACGTCGCATCCACTTCGCCCGATTGAACCCATTGCCATTTTTCCATCCTATTGGCGCCTTCCTGGCCGGGGACCGCGTCCATCTCGCCCTTGGGGATATTCAATTGATTGATGATTTCGATATCGTCACGGTCCACGTCGAGGCCGTTCTGCTTCAGGAACAGCCAGTCGTTGAGCGCGGGATGCGAGCCGCGGGTGCCGATCTTGGTTTCCCTGAGGTCCGAGAGCCCCGAAATTTCGGAATCGGGCCGCACGCAAAGGCGGTGCTTGACGACATTTATGGTTTGGCCGAGATACATCCAATCGCTGCCCCGCGCCACATGGCCATAGGGGGAGACGTGATTGCCGCCGACAAAATCAACGCCGCCGCTGGTGATGCCCTTGTGGGATTCGGTGGAGCTGATATGGCGGTCGTATTCCACCTCGATGCCATACTTCTCCCAAGAGCCGGATTCGGCGATGACGTGCAAGACCGAAAGATGGGCGCTGGCGCGGTAGGGAAAGCTCACATGGTCCATCTATTGATTCCTTTCACCAAACGATCCGGGCCTTTCATTCAACGATCCCGGCCTTTCATCAAACGACCCGGGCGCGGACCGTCATTTAGAACAGGTGCCGTGCTAAACGCCTTCGGGGAAGGGCAGGATATCGCGGTACTTGTCCATCACTTCGCGCAGGCGCGAACGCTCGACCCGGTTGACCAAGGGAAAGTCCTCCCGCCAGGTCCATGGGCGCACGGCATAGAAGATGGCGCGGTTATTGGTGTAGTCCTTGATGGCGCGGTTTTCAGGCGGCATGCGGGGGTCCAGGGGCGTGCTCCAGCATTTCTCCACCACCTCGATGTCGGTGGCGGGATCGACCCGGGTCTGCATCGCCCAAACCACCTCCTTCAGGTTGGTCGGATCGATATCCTCATCCACCACCACCACGTAGCGGCCGTTGCGCGCCCCGGCGGAACAGGAGATGACGCCATGGCCGGCCTGCTTGGCGTGGCCGGCATATTGTTGCTTGATGGCGACGACGATGAGGTACCCGGTGTGGAAATAAACCCCGGTGATGTTGGGGATGCCCGCGGCCTCCATTTGATCCCAGAGCAGTCCGGCGCGCTGGGCCACGCCATGGGTCGGCGCGCCGGGCCATTGCGGCGCCTGGTTCATGAGGATGGGATCGTTACGGTAATAGATCGCCTTGATGCGGATCACCGGCTGCGGCTCGCCGGTGCCCCGGGTGCCGCCGGTGTAATAGCCGGGCCATTCGCCGAAGGGACCTTCGTCGTGCGCTTGTTCCGACGGCGGCGGGACTTCGCCCTCGATGGCCACTTCCGAATAGGCGGGGATCGGCAGGCCGGTAATGGGTCCCTCGATCACTTCCAAAGGCGTGCCGCGAAGACCGCCGACATAATCCAGTTCCGAATAACCCCAGGGAAACTTGATGCAGGATGCCTGGAAGACCAGCGGGTCGCCGCCGAATATGGCGACCACGGGACAGGCCTTGCCCATGTCCCAATAGCGCTGACAAATTTGCCTTCCCTGTTGGCCGGGGCTCATCCAAAGCCCCAAAAGGTCGGGCCCATGGACCTGCATCCGATAGGTGCCGAGGTTCACATAACCGGATTCCGGGTCGCGGTTGATCAGCGAATCGCCGGTCCCGATATAGCGCCCGCCGTCGTGCAAATGCGACCGCAGGGAGGGAAATTGGAGAATATCCAGCGCGTTCCTGCCCCCTTCGCCGATGACGTTCTCCATCACCGGACCGTCGGCGACCACCTTGGGCGCCAGGGGTTCGACATTTTTGATTTTGGTGGAATGAAGCCGCACCAGTTCAAGCTTGGTCTTGTCCAGGGGAAAACCCATGGAGAGGGCGGCCCGCTTTCGGCTGCCCACGGTCAGGCTGGCGACGCGGTATCCCGGCCGATGCCCCTTGATGCGGTCGAACACCAGCATGGGCGGGTCGGCCAGGAATTCCGAACTGGCCTCGGTCAGGGCGCCGATTTCCAAATCCCAGTCCGCGTCCTCTATCTCCACGTATTCACCGGCCTCTTTGACGAGTTCGATGAACGTCCTGAGATCATGGTACTGGATTGTCATGGCCCTCCCCCTCCGGCGCTGGTTATTCCCGATACCCTGGCGCGTCGCGCGGCGCGGTTATGCCCCGTTCGCCCTTTTTTCAGACGCATATTTCTTCCACAGGCCCATGTGGTCGCTGTCCTCGGCCACCACCTCGGACAGCACGACGATGTGGGAAAGATCGTTATCCGCTTCGTCGCGGATCGAATGGCGGGGTTCCTTGCCCGCCTCGACATCGGCGATGCCTTCGAGAATCTGGCGGCGGGCGGCGGCGATGAACTTGTCGGTGGTGCCGAGATGCTCCCGCGTGCGGTCGTGGATGGGGCCTTGGCTCTCGCTGGCGAAGGCGTCATGGGCCATGAAATAGCCGCCCATGCCGGTGAAGGTCTCGCTCATTTCATCGCGGTCCTGGAGGTAGCGGTTGCCCCGGTTGCGGGTGAGCGTGCCGTCGGGCGAGACCTCGGTGCCGATCTGGCCGGTATAGCGGCTCATGTCCAGCGGCCGCTCGCGGTTGATGGTGATGTCGAAGCGAAGGTGATGGGTGTCGTCGGTGGGCACGTGCCAATTGATCTGGTTGCCCTGGTTCAAGCGGCCCTCGTTGCCGACGATGGCGGCCTTGTTGGGCATGATGAAATTGGTCACCCGGACATATTTATTCTGCCCCTCCGCCTGGCGGATGGAAAAGATGCGGACGCCGAAATCGGCCAATTCTATGTCGAGAGTGGGCCGGCGGTCGTTGCCGTAGTGGAAGCTCGCCGACCGCGTATCCCCCGGCACCGGCCGCATGTCGGGCGGCGTGACCGACCCATGCAGGTACGACAGATGGACCGGGTCGATATCCCCCTCAAGCGCCTGCAGATAGTTGCAGTTCATGTGGGTCTTGGAGGTGTAGCGGTGATCGTCGGGGACGTGCAGGAATTGGTAATCGGGAAACAGCGGCGGGGCGTCGGC
>SMVB01013031.1_pt1 | contig 11200 bp, 8 predicted proteins | sample 2456461 | NCBI WGS metagenome assembly SMVB01 (sample SAMN11095934, study PRJNA526329) | marine sediment metagenome | biome: Marine sediment; feature: Surficial sediment; material: Deep marine sediment; isolation source: Hadal surficial sediment | place: Pacific Ocean | collected 2014-05 | depth 0-1...
GGTGCTTCGAACGCCCCACTTGTTACCGGCTTGGTCAAAGGTGCTTCGAACGCCCCACTTGTTACCGGCTTGGTCAAAGGTGCTTCGAACGCCCCACTTGTTACCGGCTTGGTCAAAGGTGTTTCGAACGCCCCACTTGTTTCCAGCCTGGTCATAGGTGCTCCGAACACCCCACTTGTTACCGGCTTGTGAAGTGAAACTCATAGAGCTCCAATCGTATGAACTTCCTCCAACGAGAAGGCGAGAGTCAGATTGGCTAGCCGTAGATTTGTTGTCCCATTTGTAGCTGCCTCTCAATGAGTAAGTTTCAGACCACTGACCAGCTCCAGCGTTTTCACTGCCCTTCCTACCCCACTTATACCCAGCATTACTCGCACCCTGGTAAGAGGATGCTCCGGCGAGCGCGTGGCTTACCCGATGAACTTGGCTGCTAGCTTTGCTGTTCCGTGCTGCGGCTTCCTGCTCTACGGTTCCAGCTATTGATAATGAAGATGACAGCATCGCTACTGCGATACCACCGGCACATGCTATTGAGTTTATAGTTTTCATCGTATTGGCCCGCCTTCGTTTATTAATTTAACTTTCTTTTTTGGTCACAAAAAAGTGTGACCTACTTCCCAGTTGCAAATCTCAAAGTGGGATCTGCGTCACATCTTCTTTGTCGGATGCTTGACATATTTATACGGCCAGGGGGGTTCTAAAAGAAGAAATGCATATACCCTTTCTGGGGTAGGGTGGCGGAGGTGCGGCGTTGAATACGTCTAGCAAATTCTATGAACGTGAATCTAAGACATTGAAATATATAAAGATAATAGCTTGTGGTTGTGTTTTTTGGGCTCGATTGACCCAAAAGGGGTAGAGGGTCGAGTCAGCGGTTTGTGGATGATAAATATAGCGCTATTGCTGAGTATCCCGGGCGAGCTCTTCTACTCTGGCCTGCTCTTCCAGGTAGGCAGCCTCCCAGTCAAAAGCGTGTGGGCTGGTTGTATCGCTCATATTTTGTTGTGGGTTTTCTCTTTCAATGTGCTCTTTTACGCCCCATTTCCGGGTGCTACTCAGGCCTTTTTCCGAGGGTTCACCCGAGTACATTTCCCCTAGTCCCGGCAAACTTGTGCTGCCATCTTCCAGGATGATGCCGGGACCCTGATAGTGGTCTGTTCCGGCCATGTCTTTCTGGATGTCGAGGTCGGCATTGCCGCAGCCACGCTGGCCCAGTGTTATGGCGCGGGTAACGCTGGCGTAGCCACTACCCTGCTGGAATGGACTGTAGGCGAGCAGGCCATCCCTGTTTATCGCCAGTTCTGCACTGGACATCAGCTTGCATTTAACGTCATCGGGCGTCAGGTCTGGTTCCAGTTGTAACAAAAGCGCCACCATTCCCGAGACAAGGGCGCTGGCCTGGGAAGTACCAGTCATCACGAACTCACCGGTTCGCAATAGATAGTCGGGATAGTCTGTGGTAAGTGTTGACCCTGGACGGGTAATACCTGTCATGTGGCCGCCGGGTGCGACCAGGTCGGGCTTTATGTGGGCATTGGGTGTGGGGCCACGAGATGAAAAATCTGGAATATAGTCATCGTCTCTGCTGTCGATAGTCCACGAGTCAGTGACGGCCCCTACAGTGATCAGGTAGGGCAGGTTGCCCGGAGAGCCTATGGTCATCGCGTCGGGGCCTTCATTTCCCGCTGCCGCGACCACCGTTATGCCGCTCGCCCAGGCTTTCATGGCGGCCTGGTTAATGGGGTCCAGCCAATAGTCCCAGCGCGGCCGGGCTGAGAAAGACAAATTCAGAACCCTGATATTGAGTGCCTCGCGATGGTCCACCACATATTGGATTGCCCGCACAATATCCAGAAAGTCACCATGGCCTTCCACATCAAAGGCCTTTACGGCGACGAGATTGACGTCTGGTGCAACGCCCTTGAAGGTGCCGGTGGGCTTTCCATCTTTGGTCACAGCGCCACTGTGTGCAATTACGCTGGCCATATGTGTGCCATGCCCGCTGTCATCATAAGCTTCCGCACCTGAAATATCTTTGATGGCATCATATCGGGCCAGTATTCGAGGCTTTCCCGCGGTGTCCAAGGCGATAGCGTCCACTTCCCACAAACCGGAATCTACGATGGCAACGGTAACCCCCCTGCCCGTTATTTTATGCCGGTGCAATGCATCGGCGCCTATCACCGTAGGAAAGTAGCTGTTCTCATGGTTGTTTTCATAGCCGGGGATGAGCTTCGCCTGGCAGTCATCCCCGAAGGTCGCTGTTATTTTGAAATCCTGCTGGGTGGGAGCGTTATCAGCCCAGGTTTTTTCAGTGGCGGAAAATCGTGCCTGTAAGGTGGCGGCTTTGCCCAGAACTGCAGCATGTTTTCGGTCGAACTTTAATGACAGTTCGCCGTCTTTTTGGGCTGCTAGAAGAGCCGGGTCCAATGGGGTTTCGCCCAGGGCCAAAGCGCTGATATCCCCCAGTGCATGTGGCCATTTAATGTCCAGTGACAATAGCCGTTCGCGGGTTTCCTTTTTGTTGTACAGGCGCCAGGCAAAACTTGAACTGTCGAGATCAAGTTCCAGTGCGCCGCCCACATCACAGATTCTTTTGTCCTGGTCTGTTTCATCTGAGGTAGACAAATCATCCAGGTGACGGTTGACCAGTGGAGATGCCAATATCTTGTCTAGTTGAGCACGGGTCACCTTGGCGCCAACGGCGTCAATAATATGCAAGCTATGGGTAATGGTGCCGCCGTTTTGTTCAACGAGTCGCTCTAATGCACGGGCGGAACTACCCTGTATCATTACCTTAAATGGTTCTGTCTCGGTCTGCTGTGCCCAGGTAGTCTGAGCGATCCACAGTAGCGGAAGCGCCAAAAAGCTAGCGGGAAATGTAAACAACTTCATGCTAGGGGAATGCTACGGTTCGCTCGCATCGTCAACAAGTGACATGAAATTTTGCATTAACATGTTGGGAACGTCTTCAGGGTAGATGGGTCTGGAGAAGTAGTAGCCCTGTAAAAGTTTGCATTGCTTTTTGACCAGATAGCGAAGCTGCTCCTTCGTTTCTATGCCCTCGGCAACCACCCGCAGGTTCAGCGCCTTTGCCAGTGCCAGAATAGCGTCAACTATTGCTGCGCCGTCGGAAGTGTCGAGGTCTGCAATAAAGCTCTGGTCAATTTTAAGCGTGTCTATGGGGAATCGCTTCAAATAACTTAGCGATGAATAACCGGTGCCAAAGTCATCTACGGCAAGGTCCAGCCCAATTGCTTTGAGTTCGCACAACTTTTCAATATTGGTTTCCGCATCGGTCATGATGGCGGTTTCGGTAAACTCCAGTTCCAGTCGACTGGCCTCAAGGCCGGACTTTTCCAGGAATTTTTTGAGGAATGCGGGCAGGTCGGTCTGATTAAATTGCAGGGGTGAGACATTTACGCAAACCCGAAACTTGTCTATGGCCAATGTGTCCCAGTAGTTGCAGTGCCTGGCTACCTCTGCAAGTACCCACTCACCCAACTCAATAATTTGCCCGGTGCGTTCAGCCACGGGAATAAACTCCAGCGGAGAGACCATGCCGCGCTGGGGATGCTTCCAGCGCACCAGCGCTTCCATGCTGACTACCCGGCCATTGGTGATGTCGACCTGGGGTTGGTATCGCAGTTCCAGTTCATCGTTTCTGAGGGCGTGGCGTAATTCCTCTTCCATTTTGAGCTGTTCTACCGCGGTTGCGTTCATTTTCTCATCGTAAAAGCGGTAACAGGCGCGGCCCTCTGCCTTGGCCACATACATGGCAGTGTCGGCATTTCGGACCAGCGTGTCGGGGTCGGTGCCGTCCTGTGGGAACAGAGCGATGCCGATACTGGGTGTAACCACGGGGTTGTGGGACTGTAGCTGAATGGGCTGGGAAAGAGAGTTGAGTATCCGCTTTGCAACAAGCTCTACATGGGCAATATTGGGCACGTCTGACAGCACTACGGTGAACTCGTCACCCCCCAGGCGCGCAATCTCGGTGCCGCTGTCCAGGTCATTGCGGTCCTCGGCGCTGTTGTCGGTAAGATAATTGATGGCGTCGTCTTCGCGCAGCTCAACGGTGAGGCGTTTGGCAATTTCAACCAATAATCTATCGCCGCGACCATGGCCAATAGAATCATTAATTCGTTTAAAGTGATCCAGATCTATAAACAACAGGGCGGCGTTGGAGTTTCGTCGCTGGCTGCGTTTCAAGATGCGGTTCAGCTGTTCATTAAAGCTGCGCCGATTGGGCAGGCTGGTCAGGGGATCGAAATAAGCGAGATAACGCAGGCGGTCTTCCTGGCGCTTCAGGGCATTAAAGGCATCACTGGCCCGCAGCATGTAGTGTACGTCACGACCCAGCAGCGACCAGTTAACCGGCTTGGTTTTGTATTGTGTGGCCCCGGCCTCGAAGCCCAGGTCTATGGACTTGCGGTCATTGGAGCCGGTGACAATCATGATGGGTATGGATTCGCCCTGGGGCATCATCCGAATACGTTTGCACACTTCCAGGCCGCTCATGCCGGGCATTTCGACATCGAGAAAAACCAGGTCCGGGCGCTCGCGCACAAATACATCCAGCGTTTCGGGGCCGTTGCAGGCCTCCACCACTATCATGCCCTCTGCCTCCAGGCACTGCCGGGTAAGCAGACGCACGTTCAGGTCATCGTCGCTGACAAGAATTTTTGCTTTGTGCGGGGTGTCGCCTGTGACGGCCATGTAGGGTCCAATTTGAGTTTATTATAAGGCCTGTAGGCTAACACCACTGGCACTATACGCCTAGTGTGAATGACTGTTTTAGGCTGGTTTATGTGAAGTGTGTCGCAGTGCCGGAGGTCATGAGACCATGTGTCTGTGCTGCCTGAATCGCTGCTCCTCAATAAAGCGGGGAAGCTGCTGCAATGGAATGGCGGCGCTGTAGTAAAAACCCTGAACCTGATGACATCGCTGCTCCCTGAGAAACTCCACCTGTTCGTAGCGTTCGGCGCCCTCGGCAATCACCAGAATACCCAGGCGATGGGCCATCTCAATAATCATGGTACAAACTGCGGCCTGCTGTTCACTGCCGGGAACATCTCGCACGAAAGCGGTGTCAATTTTGAGTGCTGAAATGGGCAGCTCTGTCAGGTGAGAAAGCTGAGAAAAGCCGGTTCCAAAATCATCTAAAGAAAAAGAAATACCTAATAGACGCAGTTCGTCCATCTGGGCTTTGATGGGCGCAGGATTTTTTAAAATAGTGGTTTCCGTGAGTTCGAATTCCAGCCTGTTTGCGTTGGCCCCACTATTGCGAATGATGTCCCGCACAACTTCCACAAAGCGTTCATCCTGAAGCTGCGAAAAAGACAGATTTACTGCCACGTCCACGGTGGCAAGTCCCTCTCCCTCCAGCCATACCAGAGCGCTGGCTGCGTGCTGAATCACCTGGTAGCCGATGGTTTTCATCAGCCCCATGTCTTCGCACTCACCGAGAAAATCCGCGGGTGTAAGTAAGCCTCGCTCGGGGTGATTCCAGCGCAGCAGTGCTTCCAGGCCAACCAGTTGCTCTGTGGCCAGGTCAATTCTGGGCTGGTAGTGGAGCTCAAACTGATTTTTTCGAATTGCCGTTCTCAGCTCTCCGGCCAGTGAACTGGCACCGCGCTCGTCAAACACCAGCTGCTCGGTGTAGCGGATGTATTTGTTTCCCTGCACAGACTTGGCTTGTTGCATTGCACTTCTAGCACAGTCCACCATCTCTGCAGGCTCGGTGCTGCCGTCGGGGTAAATGGCGCTGCCGATGCTGGCATGAATAGACAGTTGTTGCCCGGCGAGGGTCATGGGGCCGGACAGGCTGAAAAGCATGGTCTGGGCCATAGACTCCACATCGGCCGAGGAACCTATATCTTCCAGTACAATGGCAAACTCATCACCCCCCAGTCTGGCGATGCTGTCGGTGCCGCGCATTTTGTTGCGCAGGCGCTGGGCGACGGTTTTGATTACCAGGTCACCCCCGGCCTCACCGTACTGATCGTTGATATGGGCAAACTGGTCGATATTGATGCACAGCAGGGCGGTCTGAAATCCGTAGCGTTTGGATCTGTCTATGGCGCGGTTCAGGTGTGCCCTGAAACCCGCACGATTCAGCGCGCCGGTGAGAGGGTCCTGGTTTGATAATTGTTGTATGGTTTGACGGGCACTTTTGAGTTGAATGCTGTAGTCCAGGATGCGGTGGGCCAGAGCGTCCTGCAATTGCCCGCGTATCAAGTAGTCCTGGGCACCATAGTCGCGCAGCTGTGACACTACCAGGTCTTCCGCTTCGTCCAGCAGTACAATCATGGGTATCGCGGGGTTGTGACGCTGCGCCAGCCGCAGCATATATTCTGTATCCGGGCCGTAAGACAGTATGACCGCGTCGATTTCAGGCTGCATCAGCGCTTCCAGCGGTCTGTCCATGGAATCAGGTGTTGCCAGCCGAAATCGCTTCGGAATGGCGCGCTCCAGGCACGAAGACAGTATCAGGTGATCTGTCTTATTGTCAGAAATGATCAATACAGTGTGTTGATCCACGTTGGTCCCTACAGTGCCACTCACCAATGAACTCGGTACTGCGGCGGTCCCAATCCGCCTCAGCACTGAGTGTATTCTTTCTTATTCTATATATAACATGAAGTTATACGATGTATCTCAATGAATTTCTAGTAAAAAGTCATCAAAAAATACCAATCTGTGCAGGATTGGCTCCAACAACCAGACAATCGAGCTGGATGGAGGGCAAAAACCGGGAAGTCAGATCAAAACGCAGGAACCGGGATATTGCGATCGGTCCTGGCCTGGTACTCGTCGAAGCCTGAGTACAGTGACAGCAGGTGGGGCCACAAGCTCGCCTTTTTCGCTATCGGCCACACATCTTCCCGTTGTGTTTTGACGTAATCGTACTTGACCATTTTTGGCTCAACTCCCCGGTTTGGATTGTGCGTGGCAACAACAGCAAGCAATGTAACCGAGAATTTCCTTGTTGCCAAATTATGCTAGAATCCGCTTCCGAACCACTCTACTTTTTGTACATTATTTGCCCTATGAGTTTAGCCTCTGAAAAACTGGAAACCATCCGCCAGCAGGTGCAATATCACCTGGATAAGGAAGAAAAACAGCAACTAGACCCCGCTGCGGAACGCGCGCTGTGCAACGCCATAAAGGGGCGTCTGCAGCGCGAAAATGCGGTACTCATTGCCCATTACTACACGCCACCTGTCATTCAGGCCCTGGCAGAGGAGACTGGCGGTTGCGTGTCTGATTCTCTGGAAATGGCTAAATTTGGCCATGAGCACCCCGCCGAAACACTGGTTGTGGCCGGGGTGAAGTTCATGGGCGAAACCGCCAAAATTCTCACTCCTGAGAAACGCGTGCTGATGCCCACGCTGGAGGCCACCTGCTCCCTGGACATTGGCTGCCCCATTGAAGATTTTTCGGCGTTTTGCGACCAACATCCTGACCGCAAGGTGGTCGTGTATGCCAATACCTCAGCGGCGGTGAAAGCCAGGGCAGATTGGGTGGTTACCTCCAGCATTGCACTGGATGTTATCGAATATCTGGCCGACCAGGGTGAGAAAATAATCTGGGCCCCCGACCGGTATCTGGGCGACTATGTACAGCGCTCCACCGGGGCAGACATTTTGATGTGGGATGGCGCTTGTATCGTACATGAAGAGTTCAAGGCACGGGGCCTGGCCGACTTAAAGCGCGTGTACCCCGACGCCGCGGTTCTGGTTCACCCCGAGTCCCCGGCCTCCGTGATTGACCTGGCCGATCGCGTGGGTTCAACCTCGCAGATAATCAATGCGGCCAGAGAGATGGATAACCGGCAGTTTATTGTCGCCACCGATCAGGGTATTTTTTACAAGCTGCAACAACAGGCACCGGATAAGGAGTTTATTATTGCTCCCACCGCGGGCGAGGGCGCGACCTGCCGCAGTTGTGCCAATTGTCCCTGGATGGCCATGAACGAATTGGAAGTGCTCGCCAGTGTTTTTGACCGTGCTGACAATGAGATTTGTGTCGATAGCGCAGTTGCAGAACAGGCCATGATACCGCTGCGCCGCATGCTGGACTTCTCCGCCGAACTGCAACGAGAGGGCCGGCTCTAGGGGGGCTACCGCTTGGCTGCGCCCTAGAACTTCATCTTATGGCGCAGGGAAGCGATATCCCTGAGTCGGTGATTAATCTTGGCGGTGGTGAGATGGTCCTTGTCGGTCAATTCCAGCGCATAGATCAGCTGTTTTTCAGCCTGGTCCATCAGCCCATTCAATATAAAGTATTCCGCCCTGGCTCGGTGCAGGCCCACTATATTGCCCGACAGGCCCTCTACCTCTGCCAGTAAATACCACAGGCCGGGGTCCTTGGGGTTGATCCGGCTCTGGGCCAGCAACACCTCCTCCGCGATATGTGACTGTTGATTGTTCATCAGGGCCTGGGCGTAGGCCATGGTCAGGGGGTGGTTCCCCGGTGATATTTTTAGTTGTGCGGCCAGCTTATCTGCGGCGATGCCCGGCTTGTTACGCGCCATATCAATTTCCGCATCGGCCAGCACATACTCAATTCGGTTGGGGTCGCCCGACCAGATGGAGTCCAGCTCCAGGCTCGCTTCGTCGGCTCGGCCAGCGCTGGTCAGTGCCAAAACCAGGCCGTAGCGTGCAGCTATTCGAGAGCGCGGTGTGCCCTGCAGTTCGCCGCGAAATTTTTGCACGGCTTCTTCGGGGGTGTCTGCCAATTGATTTGCCACTCTGGCGCGCATCAACTGATAGTCCAGGTTTACGTGCTTCATTTTCTTGGGGTATTGCCTAGCCCGGTTGCGTGTATCGGCAATGCGGTTTTCGGACAGCGGGTGTGACCTCAGAAATTCGGGAGTCCGGTTACCACCCGAATAACGGGAGGCCTGCAGCATTCTTTCAAACATGGCCGGGGCGGCGTGCGGGTCCATATCGGCGGCCACCAGCGTTTGCATGCCCACGCGGTCCGCTTCGGCCTCATTGCTACGGCTGTATCGCAATGCCGAGTCCTGGGCAGCGGCCTGCGCCGCCGATATAGCCGCCATGCCTGCGCCGCTGCCGGTGGTGGCAAGCAGAACCAGTCCGGCCAGCATGGTGGCGAGATAGATGGGTTGCTGGCTCTGCTGGTATTCCACTCTGCGGGAAAAGTGGCGCTGGCTGAGGTGAGCTATTTCGTGAGCCAGTACGGTGGCCAGTTCATCCTCGGTCTGCGCGTAAAGTAGCAGGCCGTTGTGGATGCCAATAATGCCCCCGGGCACGGCGAAGGCATTTATTGTGGGGTTGTCTACGATAACCACCTCAATGCGACGGTCTTCCAGCTGACTGTGGTTCACCAGCTTGTAGATGAGGTTTTCCAGGTAGTCCTGCAGCAGAGGGTCGTCTACCGTGCGTACCTGGCTGCGAAACATTCGCAACCAGGTCTGACCCAGCTCGTGCTCAAAATCGGCAGAAAAAAGACTGGTGCTGGAATCACCCAGGTTGGGGATTTTTAGTTCATCGGAGTTCGCTGCGCTGGCCAGAAAGAGTCCCATGCACAACAGTGCCGTCAACATCAGCTGCCGCATCTTTTCAACTATCGACCAAACATTTACCACAGGATGGGTACACACCTTATCATTGAGCGCTATTTGACTTGAGCTGGGGCATTGTACTCCAAGCGGGTAAGTCCAGACTATCTTTGCCAGCGTTAGCTGATGGAGTGTTTTTTCGCTTTAAAGTTCACCGGTTATGCCAGCTAGTCGTTATACTAGTGGGCTTGGCCTCAGGGCGCGCGCGGGTTAGATCATCATATGAATAAAGTGGAAACTATCGAGCTGGATGTTATTGGCGAACGCTGTCCCATGCCGTTGTTAAAGGCCAAGCGGGCGCTGAACGCTATGGATGCCGGTCAATACCTGAGGGTGTTGGCAACCGACCGGGGTTCAGTGCGAGATTTTGAAGTTTTTGCCCAGCAATCTGGCAATACACTGCTCGAAAGCCGGGAACAAGATGGCGTTTATATTCATTTGTTGGTAAAAAAATAGTGCTGCCTGACGGGCGCGGTTATTGGACTCGAGGTTTGGGATGCTAGATATCTTCAAGAAATGGTACGAGCGCTATCTGTTCGAGGAAGAAGCAGTATTACTGCTGGTCTTGCTCACAGTTTCTATTGTCCTGTTGATGACCATCGGTGATGTGATAGCGCCGGTGTTAACGTCGCTGGTCCTGGCTTACCTGATGCAAGGTATGGCCACGCAGCTGCAGCGACACGGCCTGCCACAGTGGTTCGGTTTTGGTTTTTCCTTCCTGGTGTTCATTGGCGCCTTTTTTGGTTTTACCCTGGGTCTGCTGCCGCTGGTCTGGCGGCAGATGGTAAGTCTGGCGGGCGAGACACCCCGTATGCTGGAACGCGGTCGGGAGTTGCTCAGCGTGCTGCCAGAAAAATACCCGGACGTTATCAGTCAGGAACAAATCAATGACCTGCTCAGTCTGATGCAGGCGGAGTTGGGTGTGGCCGGGCAGAATCTGCTTACCTATTCATTCAGTTCTATTCCCGGTGTTCTGGCGGTGATGGTGTACATGATTCTCATCCCCATTCTGGTGTTTTTCTTTCTGAAGGACAGGCAGAAAATTCTGGATTGGCTGGGCACGTTCCTGCCCCATGAGCGACCCCTGCTGCGCCGAATTTGGGGCGAGATGGATACCCAGGTGGCGAACTATGCCCGGGGCAAGGTGTTGGAGATGCTTATCGTGGGTGGCGTGAGCTATATCTGCTTTGCCTGGCTGGGCTTGAACTACGCCGCGCTGCTGGCTTTGTTGGTGGGGCTGTCGGTTATCGTGCCCTATATTGGCGCGGCAATGGTTACTTTGCCGGTGGTGATGGTGGCCTTTTTTCAATGGGGCTTTACCAGTGAATTTTATTATCTGTTTGGGGTCTATGCTCTGATCCAGGCGCTGGACGGCAACGTACTGGTGCCCCTGCTTTTTTCAGAAGCGGTCAATTTGCATCCGGTGGCCATTATTCTGGCCGTGTTGTTTTTTGGGGGGATATGGGGTGTGTGGGGGGTGTTTTTTGCCATTCCGTTGGCCACCCTGATTAAAGCTATTATCTATGCCTGGCCCAGGCCGGACGTTGCCGCTGAGCCAGAGCCGGTACTTGAAGGGAGCAATTAATGCCTGTTTTATTCGTCGGGCGAGCA
>SMVB01319744.1_pt1 | contig 11197 bp, 9 predicted proteins | sample 2456461 | NCBI WGS metagenome assembly SMVB01 (sample SAMN11095934, study PRJNA526329) | marine sediment metagenome | biome: Marine sediment; feature: Surficial sediment; material: Deep marine sediment; isolation source: Hadal surficial sediment | place: Pacific Ocean | collected 2014-05 | depth 0-1...
ACGGGTGGGGCCGGCTTCGACATCGTCTATGACACGGTTGGCGGCGAGAACATCCCGAAATCCTGGGCCGCCGCCAAACTCAAGGGCACGGTGATCAGCTGCCAGAACAACTCGACCCAAGATTTGACGCCGGTGCACCTGAAGGGACTGCAGCATATCGGCGTGATGATGCTGATCCCGTTGTTGCACGGGGCGGGCGCGGCTGCCCACGGCCGGATCATGAGGGAGATCACCGCCCTCGCGGAGGCCGGGCAGATGCGTCCGCTGATGGACGGCGAACCGTATGCCCTCGAAGATGTGGCAGCGGCCCATGCCCGACTGGAATCCGGTCAGGCCATGGGCAAGGTAGTGGTGCAGGTCAGCGTCTGACCGTGTCTTCACTCATCGCTGGCAGCCTCCAGGCGCCGCCGTCGCAGTTTGCCGTTGGCGTACAGGCCCACGCCGAGGATCGTCAGCACCGCGAGCGTTCCGAAGACAGTGATGTAGAAGAATGTCGGGTCGGCGACGCTCTCGCTCGGGATGAGGGCGAACACCAGCGACGTCGCGGTTACCACGAAGCCCGTAGCGCCGGCGAAGTTGGCGCCATAGGGCGCAAACGGCGCCCGCTGGACGCCTTCCGCGGCCGGGCGCCGCTGCATGACGAGCAGCGCCGCGAACATGTATAGGTACGGGATGAAATAGGTGACGATCTCGAGGCTGATGAAAATGCGATAGATCTGCTGCGCGGTGCCTCCCATGCTACCGAGGACAATCAGCACCGACGTGGCGATGCCGAGCGTGATCACCGACACGTGCGGCGTAGCGTACTTCGGGTGCAGGGTTCCGAAGACGGCCGGTAGGTAGCGGTCGAGCCCGGCGGCGAACGGCACCCGCGCGCCGGTCGCCATCCAGGCGCTCACCGTTCCGAACGACGCGACGCAGAGGCTGAGTGCGACCAGCGAGCCCAATACGCCGCCCATCGTGGCGCCGACCAGCCTCGTTCCGGCCACGCGGGCGGTGTCGGGCAGCCCGGTCAGTCCCGAGACCTGATCCGTCGGGAGCACGGTCAGAATCGTCCAGGAGATCAGGATGTACATGCCGAGCACCATCACGCCGGCGATGGCGAGGGCTCGGGGGACGTTGCGCCTGGGGTCCTGCACTTCTTCGCTCATCACCGATGCCCCCTCGAGGCCGGCGAACGCGTAGGCGATCGCCGCCAGCAGAATGACGTCGGAGAGTCCGCCGAAGGTAGGGGTCACGGTTCTCATCAAGAATTCGGTTGCCGAGCCGTAGTTGACCCATGTGAGGAAGCCCAACCCCAGGACCATCAACCCCGGCACCCCCATGTTCAGATAACCGCTGGCGTTGTGGAAACGCTTGGCGACATCGAGACCGAGGACGTTGACCACGACGACGATGGTGATCCCGGCCAGCGAGGCCGCCATCAGGAACCCCGGACTATCGGCGAGATACGACCACCGCGGGATGACGTACGCTGCGTTGCTGGCCGAGAAGATCAGCGCGGCGGGGAAGTAGACGACGAGGGTGGCCCAGTAGAACCACGCCGTAATGAAGCCATGGAAGTCGCCGAAGGCACGTTGTACCCAGATGTAAATGCCTCCCTCGTCCGGGTGCCGGGAAGTGAGCTCGACCGTCGTGAACGCCAGCGGAACATAGAAGAGGAAGAAGCCCAGCACCCAGAGACCCAGCACGCTCGGGCCGTTTTCGGTCGACAGGGCCACGATGCGCATGGAAGCGGCGGTGGCGATATAGAAGAGCACCAGGTCGCGGGGCCCCATGACCTTCTTGAGCTTGCGCTTCTCGGCGCGCGCCTGCGCGGCGATCGTTCGCTCGGTCACCCTGCTGTCCATGCGATCCACCCCACTCTTGTCCCCGAACCGAGCTATCTGCCGGGGGGCATCGTAGTGTAACAACGGCGCAGCGCGTGACGGAGGAGCAAGAATGCGAGGCCTGAAGGACAAGAGGGTGCTGGTTACCGGCGGCGCGAGCGGCATCGGCGCCGCCACCGCCACCCGGTTCCTGGAAGAAGGCGCTCTTGTCTGCGTGCTCGATCGCAGCGCCGAAGCACTCGAGAGAATCGGCAAGGAGTTGCCGAGTCTGTCCGGCATCCTCGATGCCGACGTCGCCGATCGTGACGCGGTGGAGGCCGCCTTCGCCGAAGCGGTGCAGCAGATGGGCGCCGTGGATGTGTTGATCAACAACGCCGGCATCAGTATCCGGCACGCATTCGTCGATATCACCGCGGAGGAGTGGCACGAGGTGCTGGCCGTCAACTTGACCGGCGTCTTTCATGTCGCGCAAACGGCCGCGCGCCACATGCTCAAGCAGGGGGGCGGCGTGATCCTCAACACCGCGTCGACGAGCGGCACGCACGGCTATCCTTACTATGCCGACTACAACGCGACGAAGGGCGGAGTGATCGCCCTGACCAAGTCCATGGCGCTCGAGCTGGCGCCGACCGTACGGGTCAACGCAATCTCCCCCGGCTACTGTTTGACGCCGATGCAGCGGGCGGAGTACACCGACGAGATGTTGCAGGAAGTCAACAGCAAGATCCCGCTGGGACGACACGCGAAGCCCGAGGAGATCGCCGCGTTCTTCGCCTTTCTCGCCTCGGACGACGCCGCCTTCGCCAGCGGCCACGTCTACGTGATGGATGGAGCGGAGACCACCGGCGGACTGGCGAGCCAACGATGACAACGGCGAGCAGAGGCCCGGAAGATTTGACCGGGAAGACCGCCTTGATCACCGGAGGTAGCGCCGGGATCGGCCGGGCGAGCGCTATCTTGTTGGCGCGCGCGGGCGCCAGCGTCGCAATCACGGGTCGCAACGAGGAGCGCTGCCGGGAGGTCGCCCGGGAAATCGACGAAGCCGGCGGCGAGGCTACCTTCATGGTCTCGGACGTGCGTTTCGCCGACCAATGCCGAAGAGTGGTCGACGAGACGCTGAAGCGCTATGGCCGCATCGACGTGCTATTCAACAATGCGGGCGTTTACTACCCGAGGACGGTGCTTGATTGCTCTGAGAGCGAGTGGGACCTGACCATCGACACCAGCCTCAAGGGCGCCTTCCTGATGTCGAAATACGCCCTGCCGTCGATGATCGAGCGCGGCAGCGGTGTGATCATCCATTGCAGCTCCGGCTGGGGGATCCAGGGTGGCGCAGAGGCCGCCGCCTACTGCGCCGCCAAAGGTGGTCTGGTCGTGATGACCAAGGCGATGGCGATCGACCACGCACCGCAGGGTATCCGGGTGAACTGCATCTGCCCGGGGGATGTCGACACGCCGATGCTGCTGGACGACGCGAAGCAGCGTGGAATGTCCTGGGAGAGCTACCTGAAGGAAGCCTCCGACCGCCCGATGGGTCGCATCGGTACGGCCGAAGAGATCGCCCGCGCCGTGCTGTTCCTGTCGACCGACGCCTCGTCGTTCATGACCGGCGGCGCCCTCGTGGTCGACGGCGGCGGTATCGCCGGATGAGGGGTTCAGGCTGCGAAGCGCATGCTCCCCGACACCGCCACCTTCCACGGCCTGGACGCGGCCGGGAAGAAGGTATCAACGCACGGTTATCCGAGGAGAACACGTGAAGCTGCGATCGTTGATGTTGCTGATTTGTCTGCTTGGTGCCGTTACCGCGGCGTGCTCACAGGAACAGACCGGCGCGAAAAACGTCATTCTGTTCATCGGCGACGGTCTGGGCGCGGGGCAAATGGCGTTCGGTATCCGATACGCGCGCATGGTCGAAGGTCGTGAGCTGAATCTGGAGCAGCTCATGAGCGACGGCAACACCGGCTACGCGCTGGCCAACGCGTACGGAAGCCAGGTCACGGATTCAGCCGCCGCTGCCTCGCAGCTTGCTACTGGAGTCGAGGCCAGGAACGAGACATTGGGCTTGAATCCGTCCGGCTATCCAACGGAAACGATCCTGGAGTGGGCGGAGGGTAGGGGATTGGCGACCGGGCTGGTAACGAACATGCGTCTCTCCCACGCAACGCCGGCCGGCTTCGCCGCGCACCAGATCTCCCGCTACGAGCCGGAGTCCGTCATCTTGGATCAGATGTTGTTCGAGCACGACATCGACGTGCTCCTCGGCGGCGGAGCGCGGGCGCTGGTCCCGGCCGGCCACCGGGTGTCCGAGTTTCTGCCGGGTCTCCCCGCGGAGCTGGACGGCGACTCTCGTCGTCTCGACGAGCTGGATCGCATCTCCGAGGCGGAAGAGAGGGGCTACACGATCGTCTCCGACCGCGACGCGTTGGCACGAGCGTCTGGCAGTGCGAACAAGCTTCTCGGCCTGTTTGCCGCCTCCAACCTGCCGTACGTCGTCGACACACGCGCCATGGGTCTCGACGGCGTGCCGAGCCTGGAGGACTCGACGACAGCGGCGCTCGAAGTGCTCGCCCGCGCGGACGCCGGCTTCTTCCTGATGGTCGAAGGGGGCCGCATCGACTACGGCGGCCACGACAACGACGCCGGGGCGATGCTGAACGAGATCCTCGATTTCGACGCCGCACTCGGCGCGGGTATCGCCTTTCAACGTGCGCATCCGGAGACGCTCATCATCGTGACCGCGGACCACGGCACCGGCGGGTTTACGTTTACCTACGGAGACGTGGAGAGGCCGCTCGCACCCCAAGTTCTACCGAGCGGTCTGTCGTACAACCCGGGTCAGGGTTATCCGGAAAGGCGCCACCTCGAGCTCTTGGGCAACCAGTCGGCCTCGTTCGTGTACATGCTGGAGAAGGCGGCGGGCTCACCCGAGCGCCTCATCGAGGCGGTTCGTGAGCACACCGGTTTATCGATGACGATGGAAGAGGCTCGCGAGGCGTTGGTCAGGGATTCCGGCGGGAACGCCTGGCTGGAGGAGTCCCCCCACTTTTACACCGATCCGGATAGCAACCCCGCCTGTTTGCTGGGTCGTGCCCTCTCCCGTCAGACATTCGTCGCGTGGTCGACCGGCGGGCATACCTCGGGGCCGGTTCTGACATTCGGTCGCGGGCCCGGAGCGGAAGGACTGCGCGGCATCTACGAGAACACCCACGTGCATGAGGTCATGAAGGACGCGCTGGGGGGGATGTAGTTGGAATGCGTCGGCGCGCGTGCTCTGTATCGGCGCTTTGACGGTTACCCGCAACAAGTGGTTTCACATGGCGATGGCCGTCATTGTGTTGCTCGGTACTCTCGCCATGATCCTCAGCGAAATCGGGATCTCTCGCCCGATGGAGTTCGGGCTTCGTGAGCTATTGAAAAAGCAGCCAGCGGCCACGGGGGATGAGGCCGCGACCGCTGAGCGGACAGCGCGAGCGCGTTGGTCGGGAAGCGCCCCTGTGTCGCGAGGCCGCCAGTGCTTAGAATCTGCCGATCGTTCACCGGGATAGGGCGGAAAATGGCAAAGCCGCATGATCGCGACCTCGGTATGAGCCGGGAAATCACGCGGCGTGATTTTCTCAACGGTGCCGCGATCGCGCTGACCGGGTCCGTGGCCGGCGGGCATTGGGTGCGCATGACGGGTACCGAACCGTCGCTCGCCGGCGTCCAGGCTGCCGACTACTACCCGCCGGCCCTGACGGGGATGCGCGGAAGCCATGCGGGGTCGTTCGAGGTCGCCCACGCGATGCGCGACGGCAGAAGCTGGGATATCGGCCCCGACACCGATACCGGTGAGCGCTATGACCTCGTCGTTGTTGGTGGCGGCATCAGCGGCCTGTCCGCGGCCTGGTTTTTTCGCGCCGCCGCCGGGCCCGGCGCCCGCATCCTCATCCTCGACAACCACGACGACTTCGGCGGCCACGCCAAGCGCAACGAGTTTTCCTACGAAGGCCAGACGCTGTTGATCAACGGTGGCACGCTGAATATCGAGGCGCCGGGGCAATACAGCGCCGCCGCCGCCGCGCTCCTGCGCGAGATCGGCATCGATCGGGAGCGGTATCGCCTCGCCGCCGGGCGCGATCGCGAAACCGGCCGGCCGAGGGGCCTGGGGCGGGCGTTCTTCTTCGATCACGAGACCTTCGGCGAGGACCGGCTCGTGACCGGCTACGGCAGGGGGCCATGGTCGGAGTTCGTGGAGAAGGCGCCCTTGTCCGAAGCCGCCCGCCGCGACCTGGTGCGTCTCAACGACGACGCTTCCGACTTCGAGACGATGCCGGAGCTCCGCTCAGACGCCAAGAAGGCGCGGCTGGCGAGAATCAGCTACCGCGACTACCTGATCGACGTTCTCGAGCTCGATGCTCGCGTCGCGGACTTTTATCAATCGCGCACGCACGGGCTCTTCTGTGTCGGTATCGATGCGATCCCGGCGCTCTTCTGCTGGGAGATGGGGTACCCCGGCTTCCAGGGGATGGCGTTGGATCCGACCCCACCCGAGCGGCTCATCAACGAGCCGGGCGGCCAGCACGGCCGAGAGAACGCGGCGCGGGCTTCCGAAGGTGGTCCCAGCCTCCGTTTCGCCGACGGCAACGCGACGATCACCCGGTTGCTGGTGAGCGGCCTGATCCCCGAGTCGATCGAGGCAAGCTCGATGGAAGACGTCGTCACCGCGCGTCTGTACTACGACCGCCTGGACATCGCCGGGGCCGACGTGCGAATCCGTCTGAACAGCACCGCCGTGCGCGTTGCCCATCGCGGCGATCCCGCCGACTCTTCGGAGGTGGAGGTCACCTACGTACGCGACGGCAAGGCACAGACCGTTCGTGCTGGGGGTTGTGTCATGGCCTGCTACAACAGCGTCATTCCATACCTGTGCCCCGAGTTGCCGCTCGTGCAAAGGGAAGCGCTCGCCTATGCGGTCAAGGCCCCCATTGTCTACACCAGCGTTCTGCTCCCCGATTGGACGGCATTCGAGAGCTTGGGGGTGAGCAGCATCACCGCCCCGGGCGCCTACCACACCAGCCTCAGCCTGGATTTCCCGACCCGGCTCGGCGACTACCAGCCGGCGCGCACGCCGCGGGATCCGGTCGTGCTGCACCTGGTGCGGACGCCCTGCAGCCCGGGCTCACCGAAAAAGCAGCAGCACATCGAGGGCAGACGCGACCTCCAGGCGGCGACCTTCGGGACGTTCGAGCGCAACATCCGCGAGGATCTCGCCCGCATGCTGTCGGGCAGCGCTTTCGACCCGGCCCGCGACGTCGCCGCGATCACGGTCAACCGCTGGCCGCACGGCTACGCCTACACCTACAACACCCTCGATGATCCGATCCGATGGGCCCTCGACACTCCCGACGACCGTCCCAACGTCGTCGGTCGAAGGCCCTTCGGCCGCATCGCCATCGCCAACTCCGACGCCGCGGCGAGCCCCCACACCGACGCCGCGATCAACGAGGCCTACCGCGCCGTGCGGGAGCTTCTATAGGGCGACGAGTTCAAGAAGTTCCCGATGGCACGCCAAAACCCTCTCTGGCCGGCCGTGGGAGAAGTGGCTGCCGGCCATTCCCAGCGGATCGAAGATGCGCGCCTGCGCCATCTGGCCCAGCGACTCGCCCCCGGGGCCGATGTTTGCGGCAACCTCGGAGCAGGATACCTTCTTGCCCGTGACGGATACCGAGATAACGCTGCTGGACGGGGCCACAGGGACGGAACTGCGCGCCCGCGGCGTACACGTACGTGACTACAAGTCGTCGCTGTGGTCGGCGCTCGCCTGTGTCGAGGCGCCGGAAGCCGTAATCAAGCTGCACCGGGACTATCTTGACGCGGGATCCGACATCATCACGGTCAACAACTATGCGGTGACGCCGGTGCTGCTGGCGCGGGAAGGCTTGGAGAACAAGCTCGAGGCGCTGACGGTGAAGGCCGCACAATGCGCCGTCGCGGCGCGTGACAGCGCCCGAAGCTCGGCGCGCGTGGCGGGCTCACTGGCGCCCCTCAACACGACCTTTGAAGCCGGTCTGGTCGGCGACTTTGACGACAATGTCGCCCATTACCGGCGCATGGTCGCCGCGCTCGACCCCTATGTGGATCTCTATCTCTGCGAAACCCTGTGCACAGCCGAAGAAGCCCGCGCCGCCGCTGTTGCGGCGCAGGAATCCGACAAGCCTTTCATGGTCAGCTGGACGATTGAGCGCCACGGGAAGTCGCTGCGTGGCGGCGATGACTTTTCCGAGGCGGTGCAAGCGCTTGAGGGCTGCACGCCTGCTGCGTTGCTCGTCAACTGCACGAGCTGCAATGCGGTCACGGCCGCAATCCGGCGCTTGCGCGAGCTGACCGATCTACCGATCGGCGGTTACGCTAACCCGGTGCTCGAGGAACCCGAGGGCGGCGAGCCGGAGTTCGAAATCTCGAACCCCATCGGGCCGGATGAGTATGCGGCGGTCGCCAAAGGCTGGATCGCGGACGGCGCCACGGTCATTGGCGGGTGCTGTGACACCAGCCCGGACTTCATCGCGGCGCTACATCGGATGATCCGACCGCCGCTATGACCGGCATTAGGAACGGCCACACGCCACGACCTGGACGTGGACGCTGCGCCGGGGCGTTGGCCGGAGGCGTTGCGCAGCTGCACCCCGGCGCATGAGAATGCCCGGACTGTCCGACGGCGCCATATCGCGCCTTGCATCCGGAGGGATCCACCATGTCGAATCGCCTGTACTTCTCGCCGACCCTTTGGGGCCGTCTGTCCCTGATCGCACTCTCCGTCGCCGTGCTCGCGGCGACCACCGCGCCGGCTGCCCAGGATCGAGGTAGAGGGCAGCAGGCTCGCCCCGACGATCGAAGGGTAAGAGGCGTTCTCGGGGGCCTCGAGATGACGGCCGCCGACACCGCGATCAAGGAGGTGGTGGATCGCCTCGATTTCGATAGCTACAAGGAAATCCTCCTCGGCCTCACCGAATTCGGCGACCGCGAGCAGGGGACGGAGCGCAACGCCCGTGCCATCGACTGGATCGAAGCCCAACTGCAAGGCTGGGGATACGAGACCGGCCGAATCCACTACCAGTTCACTCCCCGGGGGGGAGGCGAGGCCGAGCCCCGCGAGGAGGTCTACGCCACCAAGGTGGGCAGTGAAGTGCCCGGCGAGATGTACATCATCGGCGCCCACATGGACGGGCGGGGCGGCGGGCAGGCGGCCAACGATGACGGCTCCGGTACCGCCCTCGTCATGGAGATCGCCCGCGCGCTCGCCGACGTGCGGACCGCCAGGTCCGTGCGCTTCGCCCTGTGGAACAACGAAGAGACCGGGCTGAACGGAGCCCGGGCGTACGTCGAGCAGCGGGCGGCGCTGCAGGGCATCGAAGAGCCCGCGGGGTCCGGACAGTACCCGGAGCCCACGTGGCTCGGCATGATCCAGCACGACATGATGCTCTGGGATCACGGCAATCCGGTGACCTACAACCAGGCGCTGGACGCCGACGTCGACATCGAGTTCCAACTCGCTTCCGAGAAGGCCGACGAATCGGCTGCTCTCGCGCTCAAGCTCCTGAATGCCAATCGGATGTTCGCCACCGACTATCCGGCCGTCATGAGCAACGCCATGAGCAGCACCGACTCCGGCCCGTTCCAGGACCTGGTGGCCGCCGTCAGCCTACGTGAGAATCGCCGGCTCTACGAGACCGGCAACCGGGCGAACCCGCACTGGCACCAACCCACCGACCTGTTCGTGACCTTCTCGGACGCGGACTTTCGCCTCGGGTTCAACGCAGCCCAGACGACCCTGGGGGCGGTGGCGAGATTGGTGGAGGCTCGCGTCGAGGGTGGCCGGTAAGAGGGAAGACCGCGGCGATCAGCCGCCGAACAGGCCGACCCCGGAAGAGCGGCACGCTCGCCGCAACTTGCGGTCGCTGGTAGCTAGAAGCGCGCCCGTGCGCATCGCCAGGTCGAGGTACGCCGCGTCGTAGGACGACAGTCCGAAGCGACGTCCACAGGCCAGGACGCTACCGAAGACAACCGACGCGTCGCGCTCCTCGACCCGGATCGGCAGACTGCCGAGCAAGTCGAGAAATCGCACCGTATCGGCCTCGGTGAGCCGTCGTTGGCGCTCGGCGACCAGCAGTACGTTGATCACCTCGAGGCTCCAGATCGTGGGCACGATGACCTCGCTCGATGGCATCGCATCGAGCGCCCGGTCGGCATAGCGGTTGGCTTCATCCGCGAAACACCATGCCATCGTGGTCGAGCAGTCGAGGACAAAGGCCATTAGCGTCGACCGACCTCGATCAATTCCTGCAGCGACAGATCACCGAGCGTGTGCTCACGGCGCAGCTCCTTGATTTCGGCGATGGCATCGGCGACGTTGCGCCTCGGCGCCGGCGCCGCCGGCACCAACTCGGCGACGGGTACTCCGTGCTTGGTGATCGTAATCTTCTCGCCGCGGGCAACCCGCTCGAGCAACTTGGACAGGTGGGTCTTGGCCTCGTAGGCGCCTACTCGGGGCATCACACTTCCTCCCTTCAACTGGTCTGAGACTAGTCTAAATGTCCTGGAGCCGCAAATGACAGAAATCCCGCCACTTGATGAGATGGTCACGATGTCAGCGATTCCTTGTTCTAGCGGGAATCCGCCGGTTCCCCTACTACAGTTCCCTCACCATGAACCCCGGCGACCAGCTCGGCCCCTCCGAGATCAGGGAGCACTAGGCCAGCGCGATCTCTCCGCCTCGATCGAGCACCTGCATTCTGACGCATGCACGATAATTGATGTGTACTCATCAAAATATGCAAAAAGCCACCGGTGGACCCCATTTGGAATGGGCCGAAGTCGGCTCCGCACTCGAGCGGCTCTTGGACAAGATGACCGAATCGGGCCCGAGCCAGCGAGCGTGATTCGCCGCTGATCGCAAGGCCTCTCCCCCTGGCCTCTCCCCCTGCGCCGACGGTTCAGGACGCGGCGCCGTCGGAACCTAAACCGCGCCGCGCCGTCTTCGTCGACCGCGTGTATGCGGGAGTCGTGATCTCGTCGATCGCTTCCCGGCTCTCCGCCCAGAAAGAAATTCGATTGGCGTTGGCCTGATGGTTCCTGTCTTCGGTGAACCCGAACCAGGCCTGGTCGGGTCGATTCCCGTGGGCATCGAAGCCGCGGCGGGCGGTCCGCTGCGGTTTGTCCAGTGGTCGGAGCTGGCGCGGCGCCTCGGTATCTCGGCAAGGTCGTTGGGTCCGCTCGCTAGCTCGCAGAGAAGTCCGCGCTAGTTCTGAAACGGGTCCGAGAACTTCGGATCACCCAGAAACGCCTCGTCGGTCAGCGTTTCGAGGAACGCTACCAGCGCCTCGATCTGATCC
>SMVB01164292.1_pt1 | contig 11196 bp, 8 predicted proteins | sample 2456461 | NCBI WGS metagenome assembly SMVB01 (sample SAMN11095934, study PRJNA526329) | marine sediment metagenome | biome: Marine sediment; feature: Surficial sediment; material: Deep marine sediment; isolation source: Hadal surficial sediment | place: Pacific Ocean | collected 2014-05 | depth 0-1...
CCGGTCGCAGTCGTCGTATATGACTTCGAACCGACGGGCGCGAGCATCGGACTCGACACCGGCCGGGGTGTCGACGCGGGGCAAGGCGCGCCGTCGAGCGAAGATCTCGCCAACCGTCGCGAAGTCGGTCGCGCACTGGCCGATGTGGTGGCGAAGGAGCTGGAGGGCCGTGGCATTCTCACCAGTCGCAAGACCGGGCCGATCGGAGTGCCCACCGGATCGATGACGATCGGCGGCCAGATCGTCACCGTCGATGAAGGAAGTCGAGGCAAACGCGTCTTCATCGGCTTCGGTTCCGGTAAGAGCCAGCTGACCAGTGCGGCCCAGCTCTACGCGAACACGGCGAACGGTCCGACCGTCGTCTGGGAATACCAGAACACCGCAGCGAGCGGTTCGAAGCCCGGCATCCTCACCACTCTCCCGATCGGGGCCGCGGTACAGGGTGTGACCGTTTTATTGCTCGTCATCAGCGGCGGAATGTCGACGATGGGCGAACTCTCGTCGAGTTCCACCGCGAATGCGAAACGCATGGGCAAGGAGCTGGCAGACGCCGTGGAAGAGACGCTCGGGCGGATCACCGAACGCCGATAGCTCGAGGCTTCGCGAGCGCCGACTAACCCGCTCCGTTGGAGCCTGTTGGGAACGTGAGCTTCCCGCTCCACGGAAGGCGATCGAAGGCCAGGGTCAGCCCAAAGACGAAGGCGTGGTTGCGGTCATAGTCGCCCCGTACCGTCGGTGTGCGCACCTCGCCCCGTCCCAAATTGATATACACGAAGGACAAGCCCAACGTGAGCGTTTCGCTCAGGTCGTGCTGAGCTCCGATCGCGACGCGGATCTGATCGTCGATCGGAAGCGCGGTGATCCGGTCCTTGTTCGCGAAGGATGACGTATCGTACATCACGCCGGTCTGGAGCAGCCAGTCCTCCGCGATCCGGTAGTTCGCACCCAATCCAACCTTGAACGTGTCCTGGAACCCAGTCGTCCCGTTCACGGTCACGGTCCCAATCTTGACCTTGAGGTTGTCCGCTTCGCTCCAGTCTTCCCAGTTGAAAGTACCGAGGAGCGCGAGCCGATCGGTCGCCTGCCAGTAGGCGCTGACCTCGACGAATTGTGCAAGTGGGAGGTTGACACTGAGAGTGGGCGAGAGACCGATGGGACCATCGACGCTCCCGTTCAGATCGAAATCGGTCTTCGAGTTGTAATAGACCGAAAGCGCGAAATTCTCACCCGGATGAAGCAGGACGCCGACCCGGCCTGCGGCCTGCCAGTCATCGAGATCATTCAGTCGCACAGTGCTGCCCCCAATCGGTTCCTTGAGATCCCAGTTGAGAACGCCGTAGGTCGCGATCGGGCCGCCGCCAATCGACAGCCAGTCGGTCAAGCGAATGGCCAGGGTGGGCGACAGACTGATCGTCAGCAGCGAGAGTTCCGTGATTTCGAATCGCCCCGCCCAGTCGTTGCTGGGGTCGAGCACGGCTCCGGAGATCGAGAAAAACTGAATCCGAACCGAACGCGATCCGAGATTTTGTGGACGTAACTGAAACTGGCGAGAGGCGCGATCCCTGACTGATTCCCGCCATTCCCGCTTCCGCTGGGCGATGAGGGGGAGGCGTCAAAATGCACATCTCCGACGGCGAGCGAGAACCCGCCCGCGAAGCCGTGATCGTCGAGCCGCGTCATCGACGCCGGATTGTGCAGGCTCGCCGACGCATCGGGTACCCAGGCGCCGCGACCGGCGCCGGCGTTGGCCTGCGAAGTCGTCGAGAACTCGTTCACATAGAGTCCGCCTGCGCGCGCCGACGTCACCACCAGGGGACTCAGTACGAGCACAACGAGGGTGAAAAGAACGAGTTCCTGCGAGAATCGACACCCACTGCTCTTCGCAACCGTGCCACTGGAGTCAGTCAAAGTCATCGAGGATCCTTACGATCATTGAAGATCTCAAAGGGCGTCATACAGCGCGCGCAACTCGTCGAGGATGCGCTGGAGTCGGTCGATCCGCGGCTTCGCGCTCTCCGCCGGCACCGCATCGCCGGCCGTGGTCCAGACGTATTCCACTTCGTCGACGACCGCCCGAAAATACGGCTCTGAAGCTCCGCGGTCCCATCCGGCGCGCATCTTCCGCGCATAGTCTACGCCGAGGTCACGCGCTCGCCGAATCACCCCCTGAGCCGCGTCGCGTTCCCGTTGCTGAAGTGCCGTCTGCTGCGGAGGTGCCTTCAAGCTTTGCTCATAGGCTTCTCGAAGCGTCTGTTCGAGCTCGTTCGCGAGCTTCGTCACGGCCGCTTGATCCCAGGCCTTCTCCGTATTGCTGTCCTCGTTGTTATCCTCGCTAGTCGCGGGTCCCGTCAGCGAGAAAACAACAAAAAGCGTCGTCAGACAGACGGCCAGCGGTCGCGGTCGCGTTGAGTTGGACATAATACAGAGCCTACCAGCCGAGCTGGAAATGTCGAACTTTCGGACAGGCCATCACTCATGCCAGAGAAATCGAACACGCGGCTGAGCAACCTTGTAAACCGGGTGAACGTACACCCGATCCGACCAAAATCCTTGATGGCGATCCGCCGAGCGGATGACGTTTCTTCCGGGGATCGTTTCTAGAGCAGTTGGAACTCGTAACGAAGGACAACGCGGCCCTCGAGGCTGTCGCGCCGGGCGCGCTCGAGGTGTCCCCAGGCGAATCGACCGCGCAGCCAGAGCCCGCGCAGAGGCCCGCTACTCAGTCTGTAGTCCAGGGTGCCGTTGAACTCGCGGTGGTCGCCGAGCTTGGTGTCGCTTTGACTGTCCCTCCCGCCATAACCCTCGCTGTAGCGAAGAGCGATGCTGAGATCGGGCACGCCAACACGGTCGAAATGCCAAGAAGCGCTCACACCCCAGGCCTTCTCATCGGCGTCGTTGAAATTGCGCTGCATCATTCCGAGATACCCCGGGTAGGAGCCCCATGGGTTTCGCACGCCCTCCTCGTCGTCGGTGATCGACACCGCCACGCTCACCACGGCCTGCATCCAACTCGCCGCCACCTTGGCGTCCCAGACCCAGGTCTTGAAGCTGCCCCCCGTTAGGCGATCGTCACCAACGCTGCGCTGGTGGGTGAACTGCGACCCCAACAGGAGCCCCCAGCCATCGCGATCCCCGTGAAACCACTCGACCTGCGTGTAGGCAATATTGAGCGTATCCTTGACGAAATAGTTGACCGCACCCAGCGAGAGATTTTCAAAAGGCTTGATCTGGACACCCGCGAACGAGAGCCCGTTGCTACTCGCTCCGGGAACGCCTGCGACCTCGGAGAAGGAGACGAAGTGGTCGTCGTTGCGGCGCTTGAGTTCGAGCAGGTGACCGGCCGAATAGCTCACAAGCGGGTGGCGGCCGATGAGCGTAATGCCCTCGAAGGTGTTGGGGGTCATTCGACTGTCGTTGCTGTTGACGTATGGCAGTTCGAGGCGATGGCGATAGAGGGTCAGCTCGTGCCCGCTCTCTCGCAAGCGAACGAACGACTCACCGACGACCGTGTAGCTCTTCTGACCCGAACGGAGCAGCCCGGTTCCGTCGCGGCTGCTGGGTCCGTACAGTTTCTGCGAAGTAAAGAGTGTCGCGCCGAGCTGCAGGCGGTCCAGAAGCCAGCCGGAGCGGTAGCTGAGCGCGCCGCCCATCGCCAAAGCCTCCGCGTCACGGTCGTCCGCAAACCGGCGCCGAAAATAGTAGGTCCGAAAGTCCACGCCGAGTTTCGTGTCGCGGAAGAACGCCGGAAGGTTCTCGAGCGCGCGCCGCACCCGGGAATCGGGAGCGGGTTCGCCGGGAGGAAGCTCCTCGAAGTAATGGTCAAGTGGCCCCGTATCCTCCTCGACGGATTCAGCGGGCGGTTTATCGAGCAGCATGGACTCGTCAGCCGCGAAGACAACGGGCGCCGACCCGCCGACTAGCAGGGCGACGGCAAGCGAAAAACCTGAAACGAGACCGGACCCTGTCGCGCCCACCCCGCTAGCCTGTCCGGTACTTGCGCACACGCCTCGCGTCCCCTCGCAGACCCTTTCGCCCGGGTCAGCTGATGATCTTGTTGGCCTCCCTGGCAGAGAGGCAGCCAAACGGATGAAGACAGTTGGCAGTCGCCAGCGTTGGCATCGCTCGCTACTTCTGCATAGCGTAGCCGCATACGATATCCACGGACAGGCCGCAGGACGTTAGGGAGGGTGTGTCATGAATGAGAAGAACGTCCGCTTGACCGTCGCGGACATCGGAAAATGGGGCCCTGTCCTGAAAGACATGTAGGACGCAGGGGGGATCAAGATCGTCGGCGCTCTCTATGCCACGGAAACCTGAGAGATCGATTTCCGCGACTGACTCGTGTCCGCCAGGACCAGCCGGAACCGAGTTGCTACGGTATCCCGGCTCGCAGGATGCGCCGAACCTCGCCGATCGTGAGGGGATGTAATTGGGTCGAGTGGTTTGACCGAACGATCAGCTCGGACTCGACGCCCTCGATGCGGGCGCTCTGCACGCTCACGACTCCATCGTCTCCCGATTCCAGATCATCCTGGTCCTCCAACACGGCGATGATGGAGTGCGCCTCTACCCCGGTCGAGATGGGCAGCTCCGCGAGAGCGCGTCCGAATCGATTGTCCGAGGTCATGTTGTCCAGGCTGCTAGGCATGTCATCGAACCTCCGCAGCAGGAGCCGATCGTCGTCCTCGACGAAGAGGTCGGCTGCCGCGTCGACGAGGTCCCCGGGCATGGCGATGAACCTCGTCGCGAAACGCACCAGTCTCCGGTCTGCGATAAAGCTGCCGCGATGCGGGGTCGCGATGAAGATCACCCGTTTTACGAAGGGCAGCGGCTCGAAGAAGAGAGATCGCTCCACGATCTCTCGGGTCTCCGGTCGGAGATCGAGGGCTTCGAGCGGAGCCGTACTGACACCTTCCCAGAAAACGTCGCCGCTCTCGACGACGCAGAGCTTGGCGAGCAGACCTCCCTGGCTGTGCCCGATGACGACCATCCGTCGGAGGTTCACGTCGTCTCCCTCGGGATCGATCTCAGAGACGAGGTCTACCAGAGATTGTCTCAAGAGCCCGGCGGAAAACGGAATGGGATTCCCCGTGTTGTACTGGAAAATCCAGAACTGGTACCGCGTCAGGATCTCGCGATCCGATCGCAGATGGTTGATCATCTCGGCCCATCGGGCTGGGCTCGATGCCGTTCCATGAACGAAGACGACCGGTATGCGGGCGGAATCGTAGGGCGCGAGCATCCGCAGGCCCCGGTCGCGATCTTGGCCGAAGTCGCCAGACAGGAACCCACGGCGCTCGAATTTCCAGGGGCTCGCTTCAGCAAGACCGAAGGCAAGGGCTGCCGTCGGCTCGTATTCGAGCGGCAGGACTCGCCCCCCGACGACCGCCGTCGTCGCGTCGTCGAGCGTGAAGAGCCGGAGTTCTCCCATGACCACTTCTCCATCGAGCTTCTGGAGACCGCCACGAAAGCGAACGAGCGCGGTTGCGGCGACTCGAACGCCGCGGCTGATCCGGCCGGCAAATTGCTGCCCAGTTTCGAACTCCGCGGGTTCCAGCGAGGCGGCCAACGGAACCCCGATCCCGGGGCTCCGATAGCGATTGCGAAGCCCTCGAACCTCGAGTTCTGCGACGGGAACGAAGTCGGTCATCCGGTAGCCGCCCCAGCTCAGATCGGCCTCATCCCTGCGTAGCGCGAGTTCACCGAATGACATAGGCACACTACGGGGCGTGACATCGACATACTCTCGATCGTCCGTGGCCAGTCCCACAGCGAGTCCTCGATTGTAGAGATCCGCCGCGAGACGAAGGCGGGGATCGAGGGCGACTTCGACATCGCTGCCCGATATACTCGCTACGAAGGCATGGGCGTAGAAAGCGGACGCGAGGAAATGCGGGCGGGCGTCCGCCCGGCGCATTCGCTTCCCCCGATGAAATTCGAGCTCAGCCAACGCGAAGAGCAGATCGCTCCGCTCGGTCGTGGCCAGTAGGGCGGCGCGCAGAGACTCGATCGCCGTGTCCGGGTCATTCTCATACAGCTCGAAAAGGTCGAGGTGATTGAGAATTTGCGTCGCTGCCGGACTCGGTTCGCCGGCGGTGAGAACATTGGCCGTCAGGGCGCGATGGACGTCACGCGCCGAAACGCGGCGCACACCTACGGGAGCAGTCGCGCAGGCGAACACTTGCGTAAATAGAATCAAGATCAGCCAGCCCCGCCACAGCATTGCGCTCTCCCTCCCCCGTTGCGCCCAAATCTAATGCTTTCTGATGTCTAATCCCAGAGCATTCGCCGCTCCGTGGCCTACCCTCCGAAGTAGGGTCGACTCGGCCGCCCGCTGAGCACTCGCACGAATTGGCAGCGGCGCGTTTCGCCGCATGCTAGCGCCACGACTCGACTGAATGGGGAGTGAACCGAATCTGCGCGTCATGAAAAAAGCGTTTCTGGGTCTCGCCGTCGCGTTCCTCGGCTTCATCGTCGGCGGATTATCCCTTTATGTCCATTCGGTTCGGAGTGGCCCGCCGCTGGATCTGTGGCATACCGTCGATCTGACGGCCGAGTTCAACGCCAATCATTACGGCGAGGTAAAGACCTTCGGTGATTATCTGGCCCTCGAAGATCGTCTCTTTACAGAACTCGACAAGAAAGTCTACGCAAACACGCCCACCGGCCCCCATCTAGCCCTTGCCCGATACAGCCGAGGAAGCCAAGCCGATCCACGCCGATTCGAGACCGATTGGAATCGCAGCTTCGAGTTCCCCGCCGAGACACCGCGCGGAGGCGTGCTGTTGCTCCACGGGATGTCAGACTCGCCCTATAGCCTCCGTGCGCTCGGCGAGAGCCTGAAACAGCGCGGCTACTGGGTCGTAGGTCTGCGACTGCCCGGTCACGGAACCGCGCCTTCGGGACTCAAGAATGTCCAATGGGAGGACATGGCGGCCCTGGTGTCCATCGCGATGAAACATCTGGCGACCGTGACTGGAAAAGGCTCGCTTCACATCGTGGGTTATTCGACCGGTGCATCCCTGGCGCTCGAGTACAGCCTGTCGGCAACGGGCACACCGGATGGCCCAAAGCCCGAGAGCCTCGTATTGATCTCGCCAGCCGTTGCGATCAGCCCGGCCGCCGCAGGGGCAAGCTGGCTTCGGCTGCTCTCCACGCTTCCCGGACTCGAAAAGCTCGCGTGGACACAGATTGTGCCGGAATTCGACCCCTTCAAGTACAACTCCTTTGCGGTCAACGCGGGCGATCAGGTACATCGCCTGACCCGCCGCATCGTCCGCGAAATCGCTGAACGATCCACGTCCGGCCCCATCACTGCCTTTCCACGCACCCTGGTCTTCCTGTCTACGGTCGATGCTACGGTCACGGTCGATGCCGTCGTCGAGAATCTGCTCGTACATCTCGCGGCCGATCGACACGAGCTCGTACTCTTCGACATCAACCGGAGCAAGATCAAATCGACTCTTCTCGTCTCCGACCCCGGTCCCCTCACAACCGCACTGATGCAAGACGACACCCTTTCGTTTCACCTGACGATCGTGGGTAACGAGGCACCGGACAGCGATCGAGTCGTCTCCCGCCGAAAGAATCCGCATTCCTCGTCGGTCTCGATCGAGCCCTTGGGCGTCGATTGGCCCGTCGGCGTGATCTCGCTCTCCCATGTCGCGCTGCCCTTCCCCATGGACGATCCGCTCTATGGAACCCGCCCCTACGACTCCGAAGGAATTCTGCATCTGGGCAACATCGCCTTCCAGGGCGAGCGTGGCTTAGTAAAATTCCCGGCCGACTGGCTGCTTCGACTTCGTCATAACCCCTTCTACGATTTCCAGGAGCGCCGTGCACTCGAATGGATCGACGGCCTCTAAGCGATCCGCCCCGCCTTCGATCTACATAATAGAAGAGACCCGACCCGTTTGTGCTATATCGACTGGCCTATGTGCATCCGACGAATCGCCCTATACCTGTCTGCATGTGCATGGCTCGTCATTGGCGCCGCTTGTTCGGGCGGCCCATCGAGCGGCGAGCGCAGCGTTCTCGGCACGCATCGCGACGAATCGCGCGGCGGGCGAGAGGCCACCAACGAAATCGAGGATGAGATCGGGCTGCTCGGCGATGCGGAGCTCGACCGTTATGTGAGCGGAATCGGTGAGCGACTGGTGCTCGGCCTGAAGCGCCCCCTCTTTACGTACTCATTCCAGGTCGTGAACGACGCCCAGCCGAATGCCTTCGTGCTGCCGCGTGGCTTCATCTATCTCTCGCGAGGTCTACTCGCGCTCGCCAACAACGAGGACGAACTCGCCTGCCTGCTGGGACACGAACTCGCCCATGCCGAGCAGGGGCAGACGGCCCGACAACGGGTATCGGGCGAGCGCGCCAACCCACTCCTCCGCGCCTGGCGCCGAGCGGCGCGCAACGCCTCGTTTTCCATGGAGATGGAGCACAGGGCTGACGAGGGCGGGCAACGGATCTGCGCAGCGGCGGGCTACGACCCGATGGGCATGGCGACTCTCCTCACCAGCCTTCGCCAGGCAGAGCGGCACCGCTTTGGCTTTTCTCGACAACTCAGCTTCCTGGATACCCACCCGGGCTTACAGGATCGTGCAGCCATCAACTCCGCGCGCGCAGGCAAGATCTCCTGGAAACGGGATCCCAGGATCGGCGATCCAAGAGCGGCACTTCTCGATCGAACCGAGGGCATCGACATCGGTCAGCGCCCTCAGTCGGGCGTCTTTGTCGAGCATCGTTTCCTACATCCCGTGCGCGACTTCCAGATCGCCTTCCCCGTCGGCTGGCAGCTATCCGCGAGCCATCGTGTCGTCGGGGCACAGTCGCCGGACTCGGGTGCGATCGTCTTCCTCACGGCGGATCAAAAGGCCGGTGACCCGCAGTCCCGTGCCGAGGAGTGGCTCGAAGCCCTAGACGACGATGACGTCCGCGTAGAATCCTCGCGATCGGTGCGAGTCGGTCGACTTCCCGCGTGGCGCCTCGAATTGCGTACCGCCGGATCTTTTCGAGGGGGCCGGGGCTATGCCACGTTCGTCCCCTACGGAGAAGTGACGTATCGGATCATCGCATTCGCACCGAGCAGGGCGGCGCGGGGGGAGCTGGGGCGCACCCTGACTGCGACACGAAGCTTCCGTAGGCTCTCCCCCGACAATCGTCGCCTGATCCAGGCACACCGGTTGAGAGTCGTAAAGGCCTTACCGGGCGAGTCGCTGGCCGATCTGGGCCCGCGCACGAACGACAGCTGGTCCCCGACGAATCGCGCGCTCTTCAACGCGCTCTTCAGCAATCACGTCTTCGAGGGTGGCGAGCTCGTCAAGACTTCCCGGGCCGAAGCCTATACCTCGACCAGGGACGGGAACGAAGATGTCGAGCATTCCGTAAATCGGGCGCCGTGATCTCGAGAAGGCGATTGGCGCGTAGCGCCGCAAACAGGGCGGCCACGTTATTCAATGCGGTCGTCTCCAGTTCCTACCCGGCGGGCGGGTCGGGTGGAAAGTCTCGCAAGATTTGCTGAACCGCATCGCGGATCCGCTGCTCGCTCTGCTCGGGCCCGCCCGATGAATCGAGCCTCCGGCTGCCCGATCCCTCCCAGACGAGCTCCTTGCTCTTGTTGTCGAAGATCGCGAGGACGAGTGCACCGACCGTATATTCGCGGACCCTTGTCCTTGTCGTGACGGTCATCGTTTGATCGTGCCAGCCGGGCCGGCCTCGTCGATGCCGGTATCCGTTCGCCCTCCAGCCGCTGGAGACGGTTCGGTACGACCGACGGTTCTGTGTGGCCACCTGGAACCCGATCGCGAGATCCGCTCCCTCGACCGTCTCGAGTTGTCGCAGACCCTTCGATGTGATTTCCTCGATGATGGCCGCTCGGATCCGACCGTCGATCAGGCGATTGATCGCAGCTTCCGAACTCTCCATGAGGGCGAAGGATTCGAATAGCGAAAAGTCGATCGCGCGATCCCAGTCCGTTCGCACGTCGATCGTGCTACAGCCGATAAACAGTCCGCATGCAATCAGAGCGACGGGCATTCTCGTCATGATCTTCCTCCCATAGCGTGAATCCATGTCCGAATGCTATGCATACAAACTTCGAGAATACAAGCTCGTCGCCATCTCGCGGGGCGACACCGGAGCCATTGCTCCACTATACTCTTATTGTATTGGAGGCGACGAGAATGGGCGACTCTAAATGGCGAGGAATCGGTCTGTTGATCGCGATGGGTTTGCTGATCGGGGCCTGCCGCAGTCCCATCGGCCCCCCCCCAATGAGGCATTGGGCCATTGGCTCTACCGCACGCAGGGACTCGTGGGTGTCTTCCCGCCGCGTGAGGACGTGCGCGTCGGAGACGTCCATCTCTATCTAAACGATCCCGATGGCGACGATCACGCTTCGCTCTACCAAGCGCCCCGATGGAGCTATCTGCCCTCGAGCGAACTGCTGCGATCGGGTTACCGGCTTCGTCCTGAGTATCCCGCGACGCCCCCCGACTATCTCAATACCGAAGTCACGCTAAACAAACGCAGCTGGCCGGAGTCGACTGGCGAACCGGGCTTCCTCGAGCCCGGGGCGCCGATCGATCGTCTTCGATCGATCCAACTGCCGACCTACACCCGCTACCGAAGCGAGCCAGGAGAATTGCCCCCGAGCTGGGGGCTCCACGAAGAATTGGAGGAGAACTACGCTGATTGGGAGGTCGTCCGGATCCGCGTCGAGTCCGCCGAGCGTGCGAGCCTCGCCCTCGAGGACGCCCTGCGTGCCTACCTCGAGCGGCGAGCTTCGAGTTTCTACCTTCCGGCGTCACTGCGGCAGAACCTGCGCGCCTTCGCGCCGGACGACTTGCGAACTGTCTGGATTCGGATTGTGACGGAGGTGATCTACATGCGTGCGCTGCGGGTGATCATCATCGGCTCCACGCCGGCCTACTATCTGATAAACGACGACGTCTCTTCCGCCGAACTCGGCTACGAAGACGTGGACCCAGAGCTTGCCAAGGAGGATCTTGATCCCATCTATGCGGCCATCGCACGGGCCAACGCGATGAATCGAAAGATGATCGAGAGCGGCACGGACGTGCTCCCGGACAGCTTCATTCGCTTTCTCAGCGTGAGCGACGGCTCGATCACCGCCCGCCGCGTCTACAGACGTGCGATCGCAATCGGCGTGGGCGGCCTCTCGCTACGCGTGGACGC
>SMVB01452349.1_pt1 | contig 11190 bp, 9 predicted proteins | sample 2456461 | NCBI WGS metagenome assembly SMVB01 (sample SAMN11095934, study PRJNA526329) | marine sediment metagenome | biome: Marine sediment; feature: Surficial sediment; material: Deep marine sediment; isolation source: Hadal surficial sediment | place: Pacific Ocean | collected 2014-05 | depth 0-1...
GGTGGTCTCGTCGAGTGACACTCCGATCCGAGTGGATGAGATAGCTCGCAGGTTCATCTTGCGAGCCCGCGCTGCCTCGTGAATCTGAGGCGCCCGCTCCCCGTCCACCTCGATGCACAACGTGTCGAAATATGTATTATGCACCACCCTGGCGGAGCCAAGTTTGCTGAGCCCATCGGCGAGCAAAGCAGTGAGCGTGTGAACGCGTTGGGCGATGCGGGCCAACCCTTTCGCGCCGTGATATACGGCATACGCACCGGCGATCACCGCCAGTAACACTTGTGCTGTACACACGTTGCTGGTGGCTTTGTCGCGCCGGATGTGTTGCTCTCGAGTCTGGAGTGCCATGCGAAGCGCCGTGTTGCCGGACGGGTCACGTGTGACGCCGATGATACGTCCGGGAATCACCCGCCGGTATTTCTCTTTGGTGGCAAAAAAAGCGGCGTGGGGACCACCGTAGCCGAGGGGAACGCCGAACCGCTGGCTGTTGCCTACCGCAATGTCCGCGCCCCATTCGCCTGGTGCTGCGAGCATCGTAAGGCTGAGCAGATCGGCGGCGACGGTTACGAGCGCACCGGCCGCATGCGCGCGTTCGCAGAAACCTTTGTAATTGCGAACCTCCCCATAGGTTGTCGGGTATTGCACCAACGCACCGATGACGCCGTCACCGAACTCGAATGCCTCCGCCTTTCCCAACACCACGCTTATCCCGCGCGCCTGGGCACGCGTTTGCAAGACCGCGATCGTTTGGGGGTGGCAGGCCTCGTCCACTAAAAAGGTTGCGCCCTCCCCCTTACGGCTGACGCTCAGCGTCATGGTCATGGCTTCCGCTGCTGCGGTGCCTTCATCCAGGAGAGATGCGTTGGCAATCTCCAGGCCTGTGAGGTCCGACACCGCCGTTTGGAAGTTGAGCAGCGCCTCGAGACGCCCCTGCGATATCTCCGCCTGGTACGGCGTGTACGAGGTATACCAACCCGGATTCTCCAAGATGTTGCGGAGAATGACTGGCGGGGTAACGCAATCCGAATATCCCATTCCGATGTAGGACCGGCAGATCGTGTTGCAATCCGCCATTCCTCGCAGCATCGCGAGAACCGCCTCCTCAGGTTCTGCGTCGGGTAGAGCCAGCGGGTGCGACATCCGGATGTTCTCCGGGACGACCGCGTGGATCAGGTCGTCCAGGCTGTCGTAGCCCAACATGTCGAGCATAGCGTCGACGTCCTCACTGCGCGGCCCGTTGTGACGCGAGACGAAACTGTCGGTAGGGGGAAGGGTCTTCAGGGTCTTAGGCATCCACCGTCTTCTCGTTTCGAAGGTGCGGAGTTGATTCTAAATCAGCGGTCGGGTGAGAACTCGTAGCGCTGTCCGGGTTTGAGAATGATCACCTCCGCAGTGGCGCCGACGGCATCCGCGAACTCCACTGGGTTGGCTGCAATGACGTCGAAGGTATCCCAGTGCATGGGGATTGCCACTTTGGGTTTCACGAAATGTACTGCACGGGCCGCGTCTTCGACGCCCATCGTGAAGTTGTCGCCGATGGGCACGAGCATTACATCGACCAGTCCCTCGAGGAGCTGCATCTCCAGTGTCAGGGCGGTGTCGCCGGCGTGGTACACCCGAGTGCCCTCCAGCGTCACAACGTAACCACACGGGAAGGTGCTGTATCGCCCGCTCTCGTCTCCGGCCACGCCGCCGCCGTGGAAGGCCACCACCATTTTTACGTGACCAAACGGGAATTGATGCGCGCCGCCGATGTGCATCGCATGTACGGAACACCCTTTCGTCTCGCAGAACTGGGCGAGTTCGAAGGGAGCAACCACCGTCGCACTGTTCGCCTTCGCGATGTCGATCCCGTCCCCTATGTGGTCGGCATGCCCGTGAGTGAGAAGCACCGCGTCGAGCGCGAACACGTCGTCGGGCCCTATGTCAGCAAGGGGATTACCGGTCAAGAACGGGTCGATGATGAGGTGGCTGCTGTTTCCCTCTAACTCGAAGCACGAGTGGCCGTGAAATGTGAGCGATGCCATGACGGAAATCCTCGTTTGGTGATGAAACTCCCTTATTACTCCCCGGAGAAGCCCGCCGCCGCCGGCAACGCAAACGCCCCGGGGATACCGGGGCGTGACAGGATGGTATCAGATGGGCCTGTGCTCCGGCAGGTTATTCGCCGATGTGGCGGGCGTAATCCGGGGCCGACATCAGTTCGTCGATCGTCGCCAAATTCTGGACGCGAAGCTTGATCATCCATCCGTCTTCGTACGGATGCTGGTTGATCAAGCTCGGGTCTCCATCCAAAGCGGTGTTGATGTCGACCACTTCCCCGGTCAGTGGCGAGAACAGCTCCGACACCGCCTTCACGGCTTCAATCGTGCCGAACACATCCATCTTGGCGACTTCCGTGCCGACGTCGGGCAAGTCGACGTACACGATGTCTCCCAACTCGCCTTGAGCGTAATCCGTGATCCCGATGGTAACGACCCCGTCGCTCTCTGATCTCACGTATTCGTGTTCTTCGGTGTAACGCAGTTCGTCGGGGATATTGGACATGGCTCTTGCAGGTGTAACGGGTGATGGGCGGAACGGCGGAACATTATCCGGGGCCTCAAGCGGTGTCAAGCGCGATCCAGGCTCTCATAGAGGTCGAACACGATGCCATGGCTCGATCTGGTTCGGGCGGCGTACCACTCGCGCTCCATCATATCTGCACCGGGTGGGGTATCCAAGGCAAGGGGAAACCGTTGCGACACATGGGCCGCGATCGAAGCCACCTTCATGGTACGCCAGGGACGCACATCGAGTCGTGCCGCGATTTGCTCGGCCGGCCGGCCGGCTATTCGGCCGGCCGTGGCTTCCGCGATGCTATTCGGGTAGGTGACGTAGAACAAGCGTCCCGAGAACGCCGCCTCCCGGGAGGCTCCCACGACCCACTGGTGCACGGCCTTGTGATCGCCATGCCCTGTTACGCCGTCGGGACCGAAAGTGACCACCACCTCGGGTTGGACTCGCCGAAGGACCTCGGCTGCAGCCTGGTGCCCTGCCGGATCGTCGGGCCGGAGTGACCCGTCGGGAAACTCCTGTTGGTGGACTTCATGAATGCCGAGAATGTCCGCGGCCTGTCTCAGCTCTTCGGTTCGCACCGACCGCAGCCTCTCCTTGGAGGCACGCTCCCCGTTCAGAGTTCCCGCGTCACCAGGCGTGGCACACCATACGTGCACTTCGGCGCCCGCGTCTGCGTACCGCGCCAGGGTACCGCCAACGGAAAAGCTCTCATCGTCCGGATGGGCGAACATAGCCAGCAGCGGTCCGTTGCCGGCCCACATGCTGGCGGCGGCCTCATGACGAATGGCGCACCAGACGTGCCATGCGGCACTCTCCACCTCCTGGAGCGAGCCCGCGTTCTCGATCACGAACCGGCTCCGACTTCGCTTGTCGGCGGACGGTTCCTGCGAGAGGATCATCTGCCGGGCCTCCGCCTCGGTCAATCCCCGGATGCTCATCAGGCGCTCGCGGCGAAGCTGCTCTGGGGCGTCAACGAGGACGACGACGTCGAACGCGTCCGGGTCGAGCACTTCGAACAGCAGCGGAATGTCGTTGACGACGATGCAGTCTCCGGTCCGTTTGGCTTGGGCTTCGAGCTCTCCGCGGCGGCGCTGCACCACAGGGTGGACGATGGCGTTCAGCGCGGTGAGGGCATCGCTCCTACCGGCGACGGCGCGTCGGAGAGCGACTCGATCCAACGTTCCGTCGGGGCGAATCATCTCGCCGCCGAAACGAGCACCGATTGCGGCGAGGACAGAAGAGCCCGGTGCCTGCACGTCGTGCACCAAGACATCGGCATCAATGACCGTCGCGCCCCAGTCGGCGAACAACGAGAGTACCGTGGATTTCCCGGCGGCGATATTACCGGTCAGGCCGACGTTCAACATAGGGGATATTGCTGCCGCGCCGGATCACGGCCGCGAGGTGTCAGGTTCTGGGTCTTAGGTTCCGGGTATTTCATGTGGACATTCTGAATTGCTGAGATTTGGCTTGGCTGTCCCAAGTGGACGCCCGAGCCGCATATGTCAGGAGGATAGTGGGAGTCTGGTCTGAGCGGCGTCCGCACGCGGCACCACGTGACAATGTCGGCAGCGCGCCTCGTAGCTCTCCCTGCCACCTACGAGTATCGTGGGTGAGTCGTATGAGGCAGGCCTGTTGTCCACCAGTCGCTGATTGCGGCAAGCCGGATCCCCACACACGACGCAGACGGCGTAGAGCTTGTCCACGATCTCGGCGATCGCCATGAGGGCGGGCATAGCAGCGAAAGGCTCACCCCGAAAATCCGTATCTGTGCCGGCTAGGATGACGCGGCGCCCGGCGGCGGCAAGATCGGTTGCCACCCTGACGATGCCCTCATCCATGAATTGGACCTCATCGACCGCGACTACGGCGGCGTCGGGATGCACTCGGCGCATCATGTCCGCGGCGCAGCCGACGGGCTGGGCGTCGAGGGTCGCGCCGTCGTGGGACAGGACAGCCGATGCGTTACCGTATCGATCGTCGAGCCGTGACTTGAAGACCTGGACCCGGTTTTGCGCTATGGTCGCGCTGCGTACCCGGCGAATCAACTCCTCGGTCTTGCCACTGAACATGACCCCGGCGATGATCTCGATCCACCAGCGTTGTGACCCATGATACATCGCCCAGGTGCCCCACTTCTGAGATTGCCGGGAGATTAGCGCGGCACCAGCGGAGAATCAACCCGCTTGCGGTTCTGCCGGTTAAGTCCAATTATTGCAGACTAAATACCACACCCTCGGACTGGGCTGGGCCGCTCCGGGGGATCGGTGGAAGTTCGTTAGGCGTGATTCTCACGAACCAACGTGGCGTGACAGCCACCCACAGCGGGGGGTACCGGGTGAACAAGGTCGAACTGATCGAAGGGCTCGCTAGCCGTGCCAACCTTTCCAAGGCCGACGCGGGACGTGCGGTCGACGCGCTCTTCAGCGGCGACGGCGTAATCGCCAATGAGTTGCGCAGAGGTGGCCGGGTGCAGGTTACCGGCTTCGGCACCTTCCAAGTTCGAGATCGTGCAGCGAGAACGGGTAGAGATCCGCGTACTGGTCAGCCGATTCAAATCAAAGCGGCCAAGGTGCCCGCCTTCAAGGCGGGGCAAGTTTTGAAGGACGCCCTGAACCCGTAGCTAGCGGTCGGGTCTCCTCGATCGACTCCGTTCCGAGGACTCGTGACGGTCCAGGCGGGCCGTCACGCGACGTCCCCGTATCTTCTCGCCCGACATACACCGTATGGTGTGCTCGGCGACTTGGGGTCGTACCTCCACGAGCGCAAAGCTTTCCCTGACTTCAATCCGTCCGACATCCGCAGGTTGGAGATCAGCCGCCCGCAGCACCGCGCCCAGGATTTCGCCGGGCCCGAGGTTGTCGCGGCGGCCCGCCGTCACAAATAGCCTGGTCCAGGTGGCGGCGTCAGCCTTCGATGGCGTTTCGCTCACATCCGGAGCCGAGGGTGTGTCGCCCTGCCCCGACAAAGCCGCGGCGGCGATCAACGCCGGGTCGTACTCGTCCAACAGCGGCTCGACGGCGAGCAACGCAGCCGTCAGGTCGGTGTGTTCCAATCGTTTCCGCAACTCGCTGCGCATTCTCATCGCCTCGGTCCTCACGCGATCCGTGTGACCGGGAAGCCGGAGCGGCCGGGCCTCACCTGCGATGCGCTTCAGATACGCCAGCTGAGGCGGGCGCAGCAGTACCACTACCTCGCGGCCGACCTCCCGGCAGGCGGCTAGCCCCTCAGCCGAAGGCAGGTCGGCCGCGATCACGAGGTCGACCGGCTGCGGCTCCGCTTCGGAGATCAAATTCACGTCGGGGGCGGTGAGAGTCTCCCATCCTGAGCGAGGCGTCGGATCCCATACGAGAGCCTGCTTCGGGGAGAGAATGTCCAAGACCACACGCGCCGCCGCGATACGCGCGTGCGGCTCGACGATCGCGTAGCGTACGGAACCGACTCCCCGGTCCGGTATGCCGGAAAGCACGGCGATCGGCGCCCGCCGCGCGTGACGCTCGATGAAGTCCGCCACCGCGTTATCGTCGACGGTGACGATGATGCGCTGCGCGCCGGCGGCGTCCCCCAGAACGGTGTCGAGGTCGGCCGAGGCTCCGGTGGCGAAGATGGTCTCGGGCCAGAGCACCGCGACCCGCGATAACTTGTCTGATTTGAGCGCCGATCGGCGCAACAGGTAGAGGGCATCGGCGGGAGTGGCCACCAGTGTGTTGACGTGGTCTGCGCGGATCAGCCGCTCGGCCCGTGCGAGGCCGGTCAGGGGGTGAACCAGCCCCTTGGGCCGGGCCGCCGCGAGGGCGGCCGCTGCGTCGAGCACGTCACCGGCTTCTGGGGCGACGATGAGTGTCTCGAGCCCGTGTCCGTCCGTTTGGGGGAGCGCCCCGAACAGAGGGCGGATCGCCCAGCCCGCCGGTGGACATACGTACACAATGGGCTTGCCGTGCTCCATCGCAGCCCGGTGCTCGGCGTCAAAAGCCGGCAAAAAATCCCAAGACACAGTCCCTCGATTGTCAAAGAAACGGCCCGTAGCCCGGCCCGTGGCATCATGCTACCTTCGCCGCAACTTGGGCGCAACAGAATGCGGGTTTGGCCAAGGGTGGGGCGACTGAGTGAGCACTCACGCCACTGGTCGAGGTCTAGACATGAAGGGAGCAATAGTCGGAGGAGCGCGATGAAGACTAAGAGCAAATACTCATTGGGGAGTCTGCAGTGCCGCCGGTTGTGTGCCTGGTGCGCGGCGCTTGTGGTGACATGCTCAGTCATGGTGGAGGTGGCATCGTCCCAGACCCGCCAGAGCCCCCGGGAGATGGGCGTCGTAGTCGGTGTCCTGCCCACCGGCCCGCTCAACGCCATCACCGACGTCGCCGGTGTGAGAGTGGGGCAAGTGACGGTCGTGGTGGGCGACTCCATCAACACCGGCGTGACGGTCATCCTGCCCCACGGCGGGAATATCTTTCGCCGCAAGGTGCCGGCCGCCGTGGTGGTGGGGAACGGCTTCGGAAAACTCGTAGGCTTCACCCAGGTCCGAGAGCTGGGCGAGCTGGAATCACCGGTCGTCTTGACCTGCACGCTCTGCGTCCCCCGGGTGGCCGATGCCGTGCTGACCTATCTGCTCCGACTCCCGGGAAACGAGAACGTGCGCTCGGCCAACGCCGTGGTTGGCGAGACGAACGATGGATTCCTCAGTGACATTCGGGCCCGGCCGGTGAGGGAGGCGGATGTGCTGCAAGCCATCGCCGGGGCAGAAACCGGGCCGGTCGAACAGGGCAGTGTTGGTGCGGGCCGCGGGACGATGGCGTTCGGGTGGAAGGGAGGCATCGGCACATCGAGCAGGCTGCTTCCGGCCGACCTGGGGGGATGGACTGTGGGTGTGCTGGTGCAGACGAATTTCGGCGGGGTGCTCACCGTGGCGGGTGCGCCGGTGGGGCGGGAGCTGGGGCGGTATTACTTGCAGGGAGTGCTGGAGAGGCGTCGCGGGACATCAGGAGGCATCGGGAGGCAGGGTGGTACAGCAGCGGGGGGCGGGGGCGGTAGTACCGGCCTAGTGCCCTACCGCCTGGCCTCCGATGACGGGACGGGTGGGGACGGATCGGTCATGATCGTGGTGGCGACCGACGCGCCGCTGACCCACCGGAACATCGAGCGATTGGCACGCCGTGCGCTGGCTGGTCTGGCGCGAACGGGGAGCTCGATGAGCAACGGATCGGGCGATTACGTGATTGCCTTCTCGACGGTTCTGGTTGCGGATCTTGCGGGCCATCCGCCCGTTGGGAACAGCGCCATGAGCCCGTTGTTCCAGGCCGTGATCGAGGCGACGGAGGAAGCGATCTACAATTCCCTCTTTCTGGCGACGACGGTTAGGGGTCACAGAGGCATCGCTGAGGCCCTTCCCCTCGATTCGACGGCGGCGATTCTGAAGAGGTATGGGGTTATTAGGGAGTAGGGAGTGGGGAGTGGGGAGTGGGGAGATTGCAGGTTCAACGCGGAGAGAGAAACGGTGCAATTGCAACGCTTGATTCGAACCATCGCCCTCCTGGGGGCGACATTAGTTCTCGGTCGGCCCGCCGAGGCGCAACGCAACGGCCTCAAGATCTACATCTCGGCTGACATGGAAGGGGTGGTGGGAGTGGTGACGGGGGAGCAGCTGGGACCCTCGGGTTTTGAGTACGGCCGGTTTCGCGAGTTCATGACGCGGGAAGTGCTGGCGGCCATCGACGCCGCTAAGGCGGCGGGCGCGACCGAAGTGCTCGTCAGCGACTCGCATGGGAACGGTCAGAACCTTCTCATCGAGATGTTCCCGGATGACGTCACGGTGGTGCGGTCGTGGCCGCGGCCCCTCATGATGATGGAGGGCATCGACGAGTCGTTTGATGCGGTCATCTTTCTGGGATACCACGCCGGCACCCACAATCCGGCCGGCGTGCGTGCTCACACGATTTCGAGTGCCCGGTTGGCCGATGTGCGACTCAATGGCCGCTCCGTACCCGAAGCGGGAATCAATGCGGCGATCGCCGGGCATTTCGGGGTGCCGGTCATCATGATATCGGGGGACGATGCCGCCGTGGCGGAAGCGCAGGAACTCATTGGCGATATCGAGGGTGCCGTGGTGAAGTGGAACTACAGCTTTCATTCGGCGCGTACGCTCACCCCGGAGGCGGCTTACCGGTTGATTGGGGAGAAGGTGACGGCGGCGATTGCGCGCCTCGACACGTTCCAACCGTTCCGCATGAGTGCTCCGGTAACGCTCGACGTACGATTCAAGAGTTATCGGCCGCCCCAGTTGCTCTCCTATCTGCCGATCGTCGAACAGGTGGATTCCCATACGATTCGGTATATTGGCGATACGATGATCGATATCTCCAAATTCATCGAATTCATCACGAGCTACAACGTGGCAATCGACCCTTGATTCCGGCCGGTGTGAAATGAGCACATTCAACGATTCCGGATTCATCCCTTCACGCAATATCCGACGGCTCGAGCCGTCCGCGACCCTGGAGGTCACCCAAGAGGCGAGCCGCCGCCGGGCGGCGGGCGAAGACATCATCGACCTTTCGGCGGGGGAGCCGGATTTCGACACGCCGCGCATCGTATCAGACGGGGCCATCCGGGCGATTCAGGAAGGGAAGACCCACTACCCCCCGAACCCCGGCATTCTCGACCTGCGTGCCGCCGCGGCGAGTCATCTGTCGGTGTTGTCGGGGGGGCGTCCGATCAACGCCGACAATATCATTGTCTCGACGGGGGCGAAGCAGGCTCTGTTCAATACGTGCTTCACGCTGTTTGGGCCGCATGACAGCGTGTTGATCCCCACGCCGGCATGGGTCTCCTATCCGCAGATGATTCACCTCGCTCGCGCCAACCCGGTGATGGTGTCCGGCGATCCGGAGTTCAGTCTCAAAGTCAGCGTCGAAGATCTCGAGGAAGCGTCTGACGCGAACACTCGCGGCCTATTGTTGTGTTCGCCAAACAACCCGACCGGCGCGGTCTACACGCTGGCGGAATTGCGCGCGATCGCCGAATGGGCGAAAGGTCGCAATCTGTGGTTGATATGTGACGAGATCTATCGCCGCATTCACTACGCCCCGGGTCCTGCGCCTTCGGTACTCGATCTCCCGGACGAGCTTCTGTCCCGTGTCGTTGTCATCTACGGGGTGTCGAAGGCGTACGCTATGACGGGTTGGCGCATCGGTCTTGCGCTGGCGCCTGCCGAAGTGGCGAAGGCAATGGCCGCGTTGCAGAGCCACGTTACGAGCGGGGCCAATCATCCGGCGCAGTACGCGGCGGCCGTTGCTTTTACAGACGAGCGTGTCGAGATCGAAGTGCAGCACATGGTGCAGCAGTTCCAGCGCCGGCGCGAGATGGTTGTCAGTCATTTTCGCCAGCACCTTCCGGGCTTGGAGTTTGTGGAGCCGCTCGGGGCGTTCTATCTCTTTTTCAGGGTGGACGGCTGTTTCGGTGAGGAGGTCAACGACGCGGTCACCTTCTGCCAGAGGCTCATTGCCGACGGCGGGGTGGCGCTGGTGCCCGGAGAGGCCTTTGGATACGAGAAGTGGGTACGCCTGTCGTTTGCCGCGCAGGACGAGCAAATTCGCGAGGCGCTACAGCGTATCGTGCGTTTCATCAACCACCTCCAAGGGGTGAAGAGCAGCGGTCGGGAGGCTGGCGCTGCTCGACATTAGTTCCTTGGTTCCTTAGTTCGTTAGTTATTTGCGAGACATCCAATGGACTCATCACACAACAAACTCGCCACAACCATCCTGTCGCTTGTAGTGTTGGTGTTCGCATGCGTCACGCCGGCTGCGGCTAGACAAGCCGGCGGTGAACGCGTCAGCGTGTTGGTCAACGGCCGCCTGTGGACCGGTGACGCAACCGCGCCGTGGGCAGAGGCCGTCGCAATTCGTGGCGGGAAGATCCTGGCAGTGGGTTCCGAAGAAGAAGTTCTCGCCGTCGCCGGTGCCGACTTCGACCGTCAAGACCTGAACGGCGCGTTTGTAACCCCCGGGTTCATCGATGGCCACACGCATTTCGGCCGTGCTGGTGCGCTGCTCATGGGCGCGAACTTGCTCGACGTGGCGGATGACGCATCGTTCCGACGGAGTGTCTCGGAGGCGCACGACAGGCTGCCGTCAGGGTCGTGGATGCTGCGCGGTGACTGGGGTGCGTACGACCTAGAGACGAGCTGGGTGCCATCGCGGCAATTGCTGGATGAGATCGTCGCCGGCCGGCCCGCACTCCTGAACAAGTGGGACCGCTCGCAATACCTGGCCAGCTCCCGAGCGCTCGGCGCCGCGGGCATCGATCCCGCCGGGCATGACGGCCTGGTCTCGGGCGAAGAGTTGGCTCGGATACGGCGTGCCGTGCCGCCGCCTTCCTTCGAGCAGCGACTCGCCGAGAATCGACATGCCCTGCGCGATCTGGCGCGTCATGGGATCACGACCATTCACGATATCACAGGGCCGGAGCAGCTGAGGCTGTTCCAATACCTCAGGGACGAGGAGTTGCTCACGGTACGAGTGTGTGCCCGCCCGACGCTGGATAAGTGGGAGCAGCTGGCAGCCGTGGGCATACGCAATAACTACGGCGGGGAGTGGATCAATATCTGCGGATTGAAGGGATTTGTGGACGGCATCA
>SMVB01132519.1_pt1 | contig 11189 bp, 10 predicted proteins | sample 2456461 | NCBI WGS metagenome assembly SMVB01 (sample SAMN11095934, study PRJNA526329) | marine sediment metagenome | biome: Marine sediment; feature: Surficial sediment; material: Deep marine sediment; isolation source: Hadal surficial sediment | place: Pacific Ocean | collected 2014-05 | depth...
ACCGATGTCACTATCCGCGATGATGACGGCAACGTGCTTGCTGTCGGCGACATTGGCGAAATCTGCATCAAGGGCCCGCAGGTCATGGACGGCTACTGGCAGCGGCCGGATGAAACCAAAAAAGTCATGCTGCCTGGCGGTTGGTTGCGAACGGGCGACATTGGCCGCATGGCTGACGATGGTTATGTTTTCATCGAAGATCGCAAGAAAGACATGATTCTCGTTTCGGGATTCAACGTGTACCCCAACGAGGTTGAAAACATCGTCGTTGAAATGGATGGCATTCTCGAGGCGGCGGCAATTGGCGTACCGGATGAACATTCGGGCGAAACCGTAAAAGTTTTCGCCGTGCGCAAGCACGACGATGTCAGTGAACAGGATGTAATCGATTATTGCCGTAAAAATTTAACCAAGTACAAATGCCCGAAAACGGTCGAGTTCCGCGACGACCTGCCAAAAACCAATGTCGGCAAGATTTTGCGCCGCGCGCTGCGCGACGGCTAATCGACAATCGCCCGTATGTCTCGATCCCGCTTGACGGGAGCGGGCTCCTACAAGTGATACGCCGGGCTTAGCTCATGTACTGCATCGACGAGCACGCCGAGGTTATCAGGATCGACTTCGGGTGTAATACCGTGACCGAGGTTGAAAACGTGTCCCGGGCCATCGCCATAACTGGCGAGAACATCGGCGACGCCCTTGCGTATTACTTCAGGTGATTCGAGTAACGTCGCCGGATCGAGATTTCCCTGTAACGCTACGTTGTCGCCAACATGCTTGCGTGCCGTCGCGAGGTCCGTCGTCCAGTCAACGCCGAGCGCATCGCAGTCGGTTTCAACCATGTCGGCAAGTAACGGTCCCGCGCCTTTCGTGAACAGGATTACCGGAACACGACGACCGTCGCTCTCGCGTGTGAGGCCGGCGACGATCTTTTGCATGTTCGCCAGTGAATAGCGACGATAATCATCGCCAGCCAGCACAGCGCCCCAGGTGTCGAACACCATGACCGCCTGCGCGCCCGCCGCAATCTGCCCATTAAGGTAGTCGATAGTCGTGTCGGCCACGGTATCGAGCAGCAGTGTCATCGCCGCCGGATCATCGGCTGCGAGTCCTTTGATCCTGGCAAAGTCCCGACTGGATTGCCCCTCTACCATGTAGGTCGCAACCGTCCACGGACTGCCGGCAAAACCGATTAGCGGCACATCACCGTTAAGCTCGTCCCTGACGGTTCGCATGGCATCGAAAACGTAAGCGAGGTCTGTTGCAACATCCGGGCGTTTGAGATTACGAATGTCTGCCGACGTTCTGACCGGCCGTTCGAACCGTGGTCCCTCGCCAGGTTCGAAATACAGGCCGAGCCCCATTGCATCGGGAACCGTCAGGATATCCGAGAACAAGATCGCCGCATCGAGCTTGAATCGCCGCAAAGGCTGCAGCGTCACTTCACAGGCGAGTTCGGGACTGCGACAGAGGCTCATGAAGTCGCCAGCCAGAGCGCGCACCTCTCGGTACTCGGGCAGATAACGACCCGCCTGCCGCATAACCCAAACCGGCGTGCGCGAAACAGGTTCGCGCAGCAACGCTCGCAGTAATAAATCGTTCTTGAGCTCTGCCATCAAGTTCCTGCCTGCGCAGCTATCGTCATCTGTATCGCTTCAGCCGCAGCACGCGGACTATCCGCGTCACGAATCGGGCGGCCTATAACAATATGATCGGCACCACTTGCGAGCGCTTTCTCTACCGTCACAACACGTTTCTGGTCACCTTCTGGTTTGTTGTCAACCGGGCGAATACCGGGCGTCACGACGAGTAACTTTGCATCCAGATGCTCCCGGAGCATCGCGACCTCAAGCCCCGACGAGATGACGCCGTCGCAGCCAGCTTCGAGAGCCCGACGAGCACGCGACAGCACCAGCGCTTCAATATCGCAATCAAAACCCAGGTCATCGAGGTCCCCGCGATCAAGGCTCGTTAACACCGTAACGCCGAGTACCTTCAGTGACTCACCCTTGTTCTGCGCCGCGGCCTCCATGATCGACTGATTGCCGTGCACGGTCACATAAGTCGCACCACGGTCTTTGAGTTGTCGCACTGCAGAACCAACCGTCGCGGGAATATCGAAGAATTTCAGGTCACAGAAAACCTTCTTTTGCCGGGCCAGCAACCAGTCCAGCAATTCGAAGTAGCCGCCGCTCATCATGAGCTCGAGACCAATCTTGTAAAACGTGATGGCGTCACCGAGTTCCGTAGCAAGTTCACGCGCCCGGTCACAATCAGGTACGTCCATTGCGAATATCAGTCGGTCCTGCGATGGAATGGACTTGTCGATCACTGTTCGGCCTTTCGCTTGATGCGCCGGTCCACGTGCCGGCGGCGCATTCTATCAGGCCATGATGCGTTCGTGTTCGGCAATCGCGTAACGGTCCGTCATTCCAGCGATGTAGTCAGCAATGACACGGGCACGGCCTGATTCGTCCTTGCGCGTCGTGGCCTGGGAAAATTGTAATGGCATTCGCTGAACGTCTTCCATATATGCGGCAAACAAGTCGGAAACAATTGCCTGCACGCGCCTGGTCATTGCGAGCTTTTGCTCATGGCGATAGAGATATTCATTAAGAAATCGCTTTAGAGACACATGCTGCTCATGGACTTCTGCCGACATGATTACGAGCGTCTTGCCTGCTTTACGTACATCGTCAATGGATTGCGGCGCAGCCGCATCGATGGCGCGTCGCGTATTGTCGATGAGATCAGTGACTACGGTATTGATCATGCGACGGATGATCTCGTAAATTAGCCGTCGATCTTCGAGATTCGGATACCGCTCGTGCACCTCAATGTATTGTGTTTCGAAGAGCGATTGTTCCCGCAACTGCTCAAGGCTCAGCAGGCCTGCGCGAAAACCATCGTCGACATCATGATTGTTGTACGCAATCGCATCGGCAAGGTTGGAAATTTGCGCCTCGAGGCCGGGATGTTGTCGTCGCAGAAATCTCTCGCCGACATCACCGAGCAACTTGGCGTTGTGCGTCGAACAATGCTTGAGAATCCCTTCTCGCGTCTCAAATGTCAGGTTCAGGCCAGGAAAATCCGCATATTTCGACTCGAGCTCGTCAACCACACGCAGCGACTGCAGGTTGTGCTCAAACCCGCCGTAGTCCCGCATGCAGGTATTCAAGGTGTCTTGTCCGGCGTGTCCGAATGGCGTATGCCCGATGTCGTGCGCCAGGCAGATAGCTTCCGTGAGCGGCTCACTAAGCTGCAGTGCCAAGGCTATCGTGCGTGCAATCTGCGCTACCTCCAGCGAATGCGTCATCCGCGTGCGGTAGAGATCGCCTTCGTGATTAACGAAGACCTGGGTCTTGTAAACGAGGCGACGAAACCCGGTCGAGTGAATGATGCGATCGCGATCGCGATGAAACTCGCTTCGATAGCTCGCCCTGGGTTCCTCGTAACGTCTACCTCGGCTTAACGCCTCATCAGCCGCGTAAACAGCAAGCGATACCGTCTGCATCAGCCGGCCGACTTCAGTATCTGGCCCAGCAACTCCTCATCGTAGCTCGATGTTACGAATGCCGAGCCCAACTCATTAATCAGTACGAAGCGTAGCTGATTATTGGTCACTTTCTTGTCCATGCTCATGGCAGCCAGGAATTTATCTGCCTCTAAATGCGGAGGGGCGACCGGCAACCCAGCCTGTTCAATTAACGCGCGCAAACGGTCTTCGTCATCCGCAGCAATCCCGCTAAGCGCGGTCGCCATCACCATGCCAGCCGCAACCGCCTCCCCATGCAGCCATTCTCCATAGCCCTCGCAATTTTCGATTGCATGACCGAACGTGTGACCAAAATTTAATATTGCACGTCGGCCCGTCTCACGCTCGTCTGCACTGACAATTTCCGCCTTGAGTTCACATGAGCGCAGAATTGCTGTCGCGAGCGTCTCCGGTTCACGGCTAATCAGCGCCTCGATATTGTCCTCAAGCCACGCGAAGAATTCGATGTCGGCGATCGCGCCGTATTTGATGACCTCTGCGAGGCCTGCTTTGAGTTCGCGATCCGGTAGCCGCTTGAGAGTATCGGTATCGATAAGCACTATCTGTGGCTGGTGAAATGCGCCAATCAGATTTTTTCCCTTCGCGTGATTGACGCCCGTCTTACCACCGACCGAAGAGTCGACTTGCGCAAGCAGCGTTGTTGGTACTTGAATGAAGTTGATGCCGCGCATGTAACACGCCGCAGCAAAACCGGCGATATCACCGACGACACCACCGCCTAGCGCAACAATCGTCGCATCCCTGTTGGCGCCGACGCTAACGAGCCGATCGAGGATTGATTCGACGGTTGCTATTGTCTTGAATTTTTCGCCATCAGGCAGGCAAATCGATTCGACGTTTTTACCTGCAAGATTCACGGTCAACGCATCAAGAAACAGCGGTGCGACCGTTTCATTAGTGACGACGAGGCAGTCGCTGCCCGAAACGTATTCGGCCAGGTTAAAGTCGCCGCCTAATAGCCCGCTGCCGATGACGATCGGGTAACTGCGTTCACCAAGCTCGACGGTAATTGTGCGGGTCGCTGACATGGAGCCTAGATTACTCTAGTAGGGCTGCGACCGGCATATTTGTAACCGTCATGGCTCGCTGCGCTGCGCTTTACTTCCGATAACAAACATCCCGCCCGCAGCCCATCGATCAGAGCTAGCAGTCACGCGCGCGAAGCGGCGCGTGCAATGCGGATCAGATCCTTTCCAATATCTCGTTGGCGACGGCTTTGACTTTGCGGCCGTCCGTCTCGACGGTCAGGTCGGCAATCTCACGATATAGTGGATCACGTATAGCCATTAGATCATTGAGGATTTGTTCGCGATCACCGTTCTCGAGCAACGGTCTCTCGCGACCTCGTTGCGTCCGAGCGAGTTGTTGCTCGACGGTTGTGTAGAGATATATGACGAACCCGCGAGCGCCCAAGTGACTGCGGTTTTGCGGATCGACGACAGCCCCGCCACCGGTCGCGAGAATAATTCCTTCCATGGCCGAAAGATCGTCTATGGCTTTACTTTCGCGCTTACGGAATCCGTCTTCACCTTCCTTCTCAAAAATAAACGAGATATCGACGCCTGTCCGCGACTCGATCTCGTCATCGCTGTCGACGAATGACAGGTGCAGCATGCGCGCAAGCTGCCGGCCAACGGCCGACTTGCCCGCGCCCATCGGGCCAATCAGAAACAGGTTCTGCGGATGTTTCATCTCGAGGACGGTTTACTTAATTGTAGCAATCGAAAATCCTATGCGTGAAGTCGGGAGCATCCAGTAATCTGTGCCCAAATTTGAGAAAGCCAACCCGAAGGTTGGCTTTCGTGCTCGGAAATATAAGACAGATACCCAGGGTAAAGTCCCTTATTTCCTTAATAAATGCTCGAGCCCTGTTTAAGAATTCGCGGTGTAACGAAAATCAGGAGTTCGGCCTTATTGTGGACAACTTTCTTGCTGCGGAACAGAAAGCCAATCGCGGGAATGTCGCCGAGTAGCGGCACCTTGATGATGGTCTCGCGGAGTTCAGTTTCGTAGATGCCGCCCAGCACCACCGTTTGTCCGTCCGCAACAAGCACCTGCGTCTCAATAGATCGGGTATCGATACTCGGTACCGTACCGCCGAGTCCGCCCGTCGAAATGATCTGACCGACGCTGTCTTTGTGAACTTTAAGATCCATGATGATGTTGTTATCCGGCGTAATCTGCGGCGTAACGGTCAAACTTAGTACCGCTTTCTTGAACTGAACCGTCGTTGCCCCGGAAGATGATGCCTGTTGATAGGGTATTTCAACGCCCTGCTCGATACGAGCTTCCTTCTGGTTAGCCGTGATAACTCGCGGTGTCGAGATGATTTCGCCCCGACCTTCGGCTTCAAGCGCCGTCAATTCAAGATCAACCAAAAAGTCTGATTCAAGCACTGCCAGAGAGAATCGACCCGCTGCGCTCGAGATCGGCACATTGACGTTGTAACGATTATTAAGGCTCGGCATAGTGATCGGGTAAATTGTGCCATTGGCCGGATCTGAGAGATTATCGAGTACCGAACCAATCATGGTATCGGTACCAATACCGGTGCCCGAAATAACCGTCACTCCGTCGCTGCTATTCTCTTTAAATGCCGTCACGCCAAAGCGAATACCCAGGTCGCGGCTGAAATCGTCATTCACAACGACAATACGCGACTCAATCAATACCTGTTTGATCGGAACATCCAGCGTCACCACCATGCGGCGAATATCCTGCAGTCTCTCCGCCGTGTCTTTTATAAGCAGTGTATTCGTACGCTCATCCACCGCGATAGAGCCGCGGTCCGACATCATCGAGTTACCGCCGGCGCCGCTGATCAGGCTGGCGAGGTTTCCAGCCTTGGCATAATTCACTTGCAGGAATTCAGAATACAGCGGCTCGAGTTCACTTATCATCTGCTGTGCTTCAAGGTCAGCTGTTTCGCGTGCCGCGATTTCTTCGGCGGGAGCGACAATGATGACATTGCCGTTCTGGCGCATATCCAGCCCCTTCGTGGTCATAACAATATCGAGAGCCTGATCCCACGGAACATTTCTGAGCCGCAGAGTTACATTGCCCTGCACCGTATCGGACACTACGATATTTCGGCCTGATGTCTCGGCCAGCAGCTGTAGCACAGCACGCGTTTCGATGTCCTGGAAGTTAAGCGTCAGGCGTTGACCTTCATATTCTTTGGTTTCCGAGAACAGGCTTGAGCCCTCTGCCATATCCGTGGCCACTGGATTTATCTCGATCGTGAATTCGTTGTCCGATTGATAGGCAAGCTGCTCATACTTTCCGTCTGCGGAGATTATAATTCGTGTGTCGAGATTTGCCCGCAGTGAATCGACTGTCGTGACCGGCGTCGCAAAGTCCATGACATCGAGTCGGCGCATCAATTCGGCCGGTAAGTGCGTATCCTTGAAAACTGCAACTATGCGACCGCCTTCCTGGCGAATATCGACCGGCGTTGATGGGTCCGACAGGATTACGACGATGCGGCCACCCCCGTCTCTTGTACGACGGAAATCAATGCTCGAAATTGAACGGCTGCTTGAACTTGCATAGGATCGTGGTTCAGACGAGACCGCACTGGCAAACTGCGTTGTGCTCTGACTGTAGTCACCACCGTCGCCCAATATAATAGTAACGACATTGCCGCTGCGACGGGTTTCGTAAACGACCATTTTCTCGAGATTCAGGACAACACGCGTACGACCGTTCGCCTCCGCCGTCAATACGGTGTCCAAAGGACCAAGATTGACTTCGCGACGACGTGATGTCAGTCCAAGTGTGGTATTTGGCAAATCGAGCGCGATGCGCGCCGGATCTTCAATCGTAAACGCAAGCGGCTCAGGGGCCGTCCCGCTCATGATCAGCTTCAGCTCCACCCGATTGCCTGGCAAACTCTGAATCTGAATATCCTGCAGTCGATTGCTTTCCTGCGCGCTTGCAGAGAAGGCTACAAACATCAACAACACAGCCTGTGACAAGGCAGTCAGTCTACGCACCAGCCGGTGACTGACCGTCTGTTCCTTTTTGAGCATCATTCCTATTACTCCCAGTTCCATTCAGGGTTCAGTCCGAAAGACCAATTGCGGCATCTCTCTCGATATAACCGCCTATCCCGTCAGAAATAATTTCAACCATGTCAATTTCTGAATCCGTAATTCCGATTATTCTTCCGTCGTTCTGTCCCATGTAGTTGCCAGGCACGACACGGTGAATCAGACCGTCAGCTGTTCGTACCAGCGCGTACGTCGTTTCGCCGATGTACATCGTTCCGACCATGCGCAGCGTGTCCAGCGGAAAACCCTCGAGGAATTCGCGGCTGCGATCAAGATCCGGGCGCGCACCGCCCGCACCCCGTCCCGCGGTTGCCTGTGGCGTATCGGGGACAAACGGTGAGCGCACGCCTTCGTCGTCCGCGATGTATGTGAAAATTTCATAGGGTGTGATTTCCGGCAGTGGATCTATGCGACCACCGGGCTTCGCCTTAATTTCGTTGATGTACTTGTCGAGGTCATCAGTGTCGCCGCCACAGGCAGCAAGTCCCAGTGCGACCAGCACCATCAGTAAGCCGTTTCTAATCATCAGAGAAGCATTCATCGCAAGTCTGCCTCCTCATCCAGATAACGGTAAGTCTGTGCCGTCACTTCAAGGCTAAGCCTGTCGTAGCTGCCTTTGTCTTCGGGTGTAATGTTGATGTCGTGCAGCGTGACAATACGTGGCAAAGCTGCAATGCCACTCACAAAATTAGCGATCTCGTGATATCCGCCGGAGAGCCGGATCTTAATCGGCTTCTCGGCGTAAAAGTCTTTTGGCCTTTCCGGCTGCGGCTGAAAAAGCTTCTCCTGCAACCCCGCGGCCAAACCCGTCTGCGAGATGTCAACGATCAGGCTCGGAATCTCCGTCTTGCCCGGCAACTGCCTCAGCATCGTGCCAAACGATTGCTCGATCTGCGACAACTGTGCCCTGTATGCGTCGTAATTTGCGGCCTTGCGTTGCTTGTTCTCAAACACGTCTCTAAGCGTCTGTTCGTCATTTTGCGCTCGTTGCAGCAACGGCCTCTTATCCTCGATGATCGTAAAGTAAATGCCAAGGCCGACCACGCCGGCAAACACGAGCGCAATTACAGCGGCGCGAAACGCAAGCGGCCAGCGGCCCACATCATTGACGTCCAGATTTCTTAGTTCTTCGACGACGTTCATCGTATCTCCTCGTCGTCGCCCGCACGGACCTGTTTCAGAAAGACGATGAACTCAGCTTGACGGGAGGCACCCGATTGCGTCGTTTCCACCTTGTCTACTTCAGGGTCGGTCAAATAATCGGATGCATCGACCTGACGCATCAAAGCGGATACGCGTGTACTTGATTGTGCGACACCGCGAATCTCAATGTTCGAACCGGTCTGCTTTAACCCGGTGAGATATACGCCTTCGGGCAATCGTCGCGCCATCTCATCAAATAAATGCACAATTTCCGGTCGACTCTTCTGCAGTTGCTCGATTATCTCCATGCGTGCGAGCAGACGTTCTTTTTGCCGCTCCAGTCCATCAATTTCCAGGATGCTCTTTTCAAGCTCCACAATTTCACTGGTTAATCGCTCGTTGCGTGCTTCCTGATTACCGATCATCTGCGAATAGGAAAACATCGTGACCAATACTGTGGCGACCGCCGCGATGACACTGGCCGCCATTGCCACGCCGAAATCGCGTTGCCGTTTCTTGCGTTCCGCCTCGCGCCAGGGGAGTAGATTAATGCGTGGCATATTAGTCAAAGCTCCTCAATGCAAGGCCGCACGCTGTCAGGAGTGCTGTTGCATCTTTGTGCACGCCCTGCGATTTAGCTTTGGATGATATTTTCATTTGGCCGAGTGGGTCACCAATTTCTGTCGGAATACCGACGCGACTCGAGATGACATCCGCAATGCCGGGAATGTTGGCGCAACCGCCGCAGACCAGGATCATGTCCGGTTGCTCGCGACCACCGCCGGATGCCAGGTAGAACTGCAGTGACCGACTGACCTGTTGCGTCATGTCGTCAATGAAGGGTTCGAGAACCTCGGGTTGATAGTTACTGGGCAGACCACCCTGTTTCTTTGCCCGACCAGCGTCTTCCATCGACAGGCCGTAAGTTCGCATAATCTCTTCGGTGAGCTGTTGTCCGCCAAAATTAAAATCGCGCGTATAGACCACCTTGAGATCATTGAGAACACTAAAAGTTGTGCTGCTGGCACCAATGTCCACTACAGCAACTGTTTGCCCCATGCCGTTGTCCGGAATTTGGTGACTCAGGAGTCTGCATGCATTTTCGAGCGCAAATGCTTCGACATCGACCACCATCGTAACGAGTCCCGCTGCACTGACGGCCGCTTGCCGCTGTTCAACGTTCTCGGTGCGTGTCGCAACAAGCAGCACATCCATGAGTTCCGGGTCTTTCTCGTTTGGGCCGACGACTTCGTAATCAAAACTGACCTCTTCCATCGGGAATGGAATGTACTGGTCAGCCTGGATTTCGACCTGGCCCTCCAAGTCTCTGTCGGACAGACTCGATGGCATTTGAATGACCTTGGTAATTGCCGCGTCGCCGCTGATGGCTACAGCGACATCAGTTGCCTTGGCACCAGCTCGCTTGACGGCTCGACGGATTGCTTCACCGACAGCCTTGGCGTCAACAATCGCTTTTTCATTGACTGAGCTCGGTGGAGTGGGCTCCGCTGCATACGACTCAACGCGATAGCGTTTTCCGCTTTTGGAGAGCTCAATCAGCTTTACCGACGACGTCGTGATATCGAGGCCCAACAGGGGTTGCGTTTTTTTGCCAAATAACACGTTTTTTCCTTCTAGGTCGGTAAGTTGCGAACCAAATGTAGTCTGAACGTGAGCAACTCGATTTAACTATATATCAAGAAAATGTTAAATAAAACGTGACTTTGTTCACGATCCAGCGATCCGTATGGTACTGCTCGCGCTGATACCATTCCGTGAACTAGTTAGTGAGCCGTAATGACGACTATTTCCAACCGATGAAAGTCGCCTGTATCACCTTATTGCTGGGGATTGCGCAACTTTTCCGCCCTGTTCGCATCGAATCACCGGGTCCGACCAGGTGCTTTTCCGCGGTCACCCGTGCTTGGTCAGGGTATTATTGACCGAGTACTGGCATTGCGGCACCGGGCCGTCGCTCGTTATCATCGACGCCTTGCGCGGCTGCCCCGGGTCCAGTGCCACGAGATTGTCATATTTTTTGCACTGCTCGAACACCGGCAACCCTTTTAATATAATCAGCGGACGCTGTGACTGTCTGCGCAATTTACCTCAATACAGCAGCAACTATGCAAAACACGTCGAAATCGCACAGCAGGACCAGGCGCAGCATGCGGCGGCGCATAGTCTGCTGGATAATTATTCTATCCGGACTCGGGCTGACCGCCACCATTGGCGGCGTGGCAGCGGTGATTGGCGCCTACTATTTCGTCACTCCGGGATTGCCGGCGGCCGAGACGATTCGTGACATCCCGCTACAGATTCCTCTGCGAATCTTCAGTCGTGACGGCTACCTGATAAGCGAGATCGGAGAAAGACGCCGCATACCCATTACCTATGACGACGTTCCATCGCATGTTATAGACGCATTTATCGCTGCG
>SMVB01312712.1_pt1 | contig 11181 bp, 9 predicted proteins | sample 2456461 | NCBI WGS metagenome assembly SMVB01 (sample SAMN11095934, study PRJNA526329) | marine sediment metagenome | biome: Marine sediment; feature: Surficial sediment; material: Deep marine sediment; isolation source: Hadal surficial sediment | place: Pacific Ocean | collected 2014-05 | depth 0-1...
CCACCAAATCAGTGCCTTGACGCTAACGGGCTTTTGCAACAGGCTCTGGCTAGGAGTTAGAAATCGCACAAAATTTGCTTATTGCAAGCCGCGGCGTCAGTGCGCGTAGATTCGGAGCTCGGTGGCAAAGCGATCGGCGATTTCCAACGTGCGCTCGAGGTCGGGGTGGCGCACGATGATCATCCCGTCTGAAACGAGGGTCTGTTTCCAGTTGCGGCGGGGCGCCCCGATCGGAAGGAGATCCAATAACATGACGTGCTCGCCGAGCTCCGCCATCAAGGGCGCGAGGCCCTCGATCTTGTGGATGACGCCCTCGCCTTCAGCGCGTTTGTAGATCCAGGCGGCGTTGTATTTGCGATCGACGGTTTGGGTGAAGCGGCCGTGACAAATGGCCTCGGCCCAGCCTGTGAAGACGTCGATATCGGAGGCGTAGTTGATGAGGTCGACGAGGTGCGCACCCGGTGGCCGAGCCGCGATCTCGCCGAACACGGCCTCGCCCGAAGGGGTTTTGAACCATTCCATGTGGGTGAAGCCCGTGCGAAAGTTCAATGCTTTTACGACCGCCTCGCCCATCTCGCAGCCGGATCGAAGGGCTTCATCCTCGACTCGGCGCACGACGACGGTTTGCGGGCTTACCCACTCGTAAGTCCGGGCTTGAAGGGCCCGAGGTCGATAAAAGGAGATGCTGAAATGCTCGATCCTGCCGTTGATGCAAATCGTCTCGTAGGTATAGTCGTCGCCGTCAATGAACTCCTCGACGCTCACCTTGGGCACATGGCCGAGCGCTGGGAGCACGGCTTCGAGCTCCTCGGCGGTTCGTAGGTGATAGGTGTCGGCCGCGCCCGCCCCGGCGATAGGCTTGACGACGATCGACCTTTCCGGAAAGCCGATTGCTGCCGCGGCTTTCCGGCAGCCGTCGACGGTGGTGACGCTCGCATGTCGCGGCGTGCGGATACCAGCCTCGTCGAGGCGCTTTTTCATGACCTCTTTGTCACGGAACGGGATCGTCTCCTCGACCGTCATGCCGGGTAGGTCGAGATGCTCCCGAAGCTTTGCCGCGAGGATCATGAAAGGCTCCCATAGGCATTCGATGCGATCGAGTCGCGCTTCTTGGTGGATGGCCTCGACTTGCCGAAAGATCGCATCTTCATCGGTGAACGAGGGCACTTGGAAGTAAGCGCTGAGGCTCTCGCGCGCGCGGTCGGGGAGCGCGGATTGCGCTTGGTCACCTATGCCGATGGCGTTGGCGCCGACGCGCGCGAGACCGCGCGTGAAAAAAGGCATCTCCGCCGGAAAACCCGGACTCATCATGAGCACGTTCATCATGCCAGCTCCACATAGATTTGCTCGATGACACGCTTGAGGCCGCGCTTAACGACTTCGGTGTCTTCGTGACGCAGGATGACGAAGCCCTCGCCTTCGTAAGTTCCCGATGGCGATTGGCCTAGCTCCGGAAGCTTGACCTCGACGACGAGATCGCCCACGTCGCGCTGGGCTTCTTCGAGCCCGCGAATGGCGGTAACGCGTTTGCCCGTGCCCTGACCACGCAAGTAAGCCGCGCCCACCGCGTATCGCCGCGGCGGCGGCTCGAAGACGTCCTCGACCATGAGCTGCGCCCAAGCGCTGTAGAAATCGAAATCATGGGCATAAGAAAGAAGAGTCGCGAACTGCGCGCCGGGAGGTCGAGCCGCCACCTCCGAAATCGCAACGCTTCCGTCCGTGCGCGCAAACCACTCCATGTGGCTCAGGCCATTCTCGAGACCGAGAGCGGATAGAGCCGGGCCCGCGACCTCACGGATGGCCGCATAGCGCGGATGGTCGAGCTCGATGGGTGAGACCACGCTCCACTGAATCCAAGGATGGCGCAAGACTTCTATGGGTGCGGGGTAGTAGTCGTTGATCGAGTACCACGTGAGCTTACCGCCGAGCACCACGCTGTCGAAAGAATGTTCTTCCCCGACGATGAACTCCTCGAGGAGCGTCGGCCTCGAATCCGAGGGCGGCATGGAAGCGAGACATTCCGAGAGAGCGCGATCGTCGTCGAGGCGAAACGTCGACTGCGCACCTGCGCCCGCGGGCGGCTTGGCGACGAGCGGGAAGCCGACCTCTTGCACGAAGGCGAAGGCCTCTCTCGGATCGCGCACGAGCCGATGGCGCGCGCAGGGGAGCCCGTGGCGCGTGAGCACCGTTTTCATGAGCGCTTTGTCACGAAAGTTTCGCGCGGCGTCGGCGCCCATGCCGGAGATAGCGAGCTCGTCGCGAACGTGGCCGAGGGGCACCTGAAGCTGCTCGAGCGTACCGAGCAAACGATCGACCGAGCCCAAGCTGCGCTTCATCGCGCGCGTGGCCTTTTCGATGGCGCTCCGCGAAAGACCCGCTTCGACGCGGTAATGGCCCGCGAGCTTTCTCCGCAAGCTGTCGGGGAGCTTTTCTTCGGGATCCTGACTGATGAGTCCGAGCCTTACGTTTGGAAGACCTGCCGCGGCGCTGACAAAGCGAAGTGTCGTTTCGGCGAAATAAGGCGCGACGAAAACTACGTTCGTCATGGGAGGGATTATAATCCCTCCCATGCTCCGGATCGCTTTTCTCGCGTCCGAGCTCACGCCCTTCGCCAAGACCGGCGGCCTCGCCGATGTGGCCGAGGCGCTTCCCCGAACGCTTGGGAAGCTCGGCCATGACGTGCGTGTTTTCGTGCCGCTCTATGGCAGTATCGATTTCGCCGCCCACGGACTCGAGCGCGTTGAAGTGAGTACGGAGGGCTTCGCGCTCAGAAAGGGGGTGCTCCCGCGCTCTCGCGTGCCGGTCTACTTCATCGATGCGCCTCGATTTTTTGCGCGCGAGGCGATCTATACCAATGACGAGGACGAGCCGTTCCGTTTCCTGTTTTTTTGCCGTGCGGTGATCGAGGCCTGCCAGCATCTGGCCTTCCCGCCGGAGGTTTTTCATCTGAACGATTGGCAAACGGCGCTCGTGCCCCTTCTCTTGAAGAAGGCCCGCCTCTTTGACAGCGCGAAGACGCTCCTCACGATCCATAACCTCGCCTACCAGGGCGTTTTCTCCGCGGATGTCGCGAACGCCATCGGCGCCCGAGAGTCGAAGGACGGTATCGTCAATTTCCTTGAGACCGGGCTCGTGCACGCGGACCTTCTTTCCACCGTGAGCCCGACCTATGCCGAGGAGATCCAGACCCCCGAGCAAGGATACGGTCTCGACGCGCTCCTGCGACGTCGGCGCGACGAGCTCGTCGGGATTCTGAACGGCGTAGATTATGAAACGTGGAGCCCCGCGAAGGACACACTCATCCCGTTCCGCTACACGGAAAAGAATCTCGACGGCAAGGAACAGAACAAAAAAGCTCTCTTGAAGGAGCTGAGCCTTTCGCAACTGGAGGACGTGCCGCTCGTCGGCATGGTGACGCGCTTGTCGGCGCAAAAAGGCCTCGACTTGCTCGTCGAGGCTCTTCCCGAGCTCTTGTCACGCGAGTCCTTCACACTCGTTCTCCTCGGCACGGGCGAGGCGCCATACGAAGAGTTCTTCGCCTCGCTCCAAGAACACTACCCCGATCGCGTCTGTTTCTATCGTGGCTTTCACAACCCGCTCGCGCATTGGATCGAGGCGGCAGCGGACATGTTTCTCATGCCGTCCCGCTACGAGCCCTGTGGTCTCAATCAGATGTACAGCCTCAAATATGGGACGGCTCCTATCGTGCGCAAGACGGGAGGTCTTGCGGATAGCGTGAAGCTCTTCGACCCCGCGACCGGCGAGGGCACGGGCATCGTGTTCGAACACTTCACGGCGGACGGGCTCCGTTGGGCTCTCGGCACCGCGCTCGAGCTCTACCGTGACCGCCCGTCCTGGCGCCGGCTCGTCGCGAACGGAATGGCTCAGGATTTTTCCTGGGAACGCCAGGCCGAGGCCTATGTCGCGATCTATCGGCGACTCTTGCAGGATTGAAAGGCTGCATCCGCCTTTTTGAGTTGTCGCCAAAGACCGCTAATTGCTGCCAATTGCCGCCAATTGCTGCCAATTACTGCCAATTGCTGATAGATTAGCGCCTCTTCTATTCTGTACTGGGTCAGCGCCGTGCATGTCGTTCTCATCGAACCTTGCTTTCCCAAGAACCAGCGGGAGTTTGCCCGAGCCCTCCACGAAGTCGGCGCCACGGTTACCGGCATTGGCGAGCGCCCGAAAGAAGCGCTCGATGACGAGCTCCGGCGCTGGTTGACCCACTACGAGCAAGTGCCGTCGGTCGTGGACGAGGGCGCCGTTTCTGAGAAGGTTCGCTGGCTTCAGTCCAAGCTTCCCATCGATCGGCTCGAAGCGACGATCGAGGCCCATATCTTGCCTGCCGCCCATGTGCGGGAAGTCTGCGCGATCGCGGGGACATCCTCGAAGACAGCCTTCTTGTGCCGCGACAAGCCCGCGATGAAACAAGTTCTTCGCGAGGGCGGCATTGCTTGTGCGCAATCGATGGGCAGCAGCTCTCGTTCGGAGATTTGCGACTTCGTCGCCGGTGTGGGCTATCCCGTCATCATCAAACCGCCGAGCGGGGCGGGTGCCGCAGGCACCGCCCGCGCGGATAACGACGCCGAGCTCGACGCTGTGCTCGGCGAGATGGGAGTGGATCAAGGCGCGAGCGTGGCGGTCGAGGAGTTCATCGAGGGCCACGAGGGCTTCTACGACACCATCACCATCAACGGTGAAGTGGCTCACGACTTCATCTCGCATTACTACCCGAACGTTCTAGAAGCGATGCGCGAGCGCTTCATCTCGCCGCAGTTCATCGCGACCAATCAAGTCGATACCGCCCCGGACTACGAGCAAGTGCGGGAGATGGGGAAGAAAGTCATCTCGCTGCTCGGGATCGAGACCTCCTCGACTCACATGGAGTGGTTCTTCGGGCCAAAGGGTCTAAAGTTCTCGGAGATCGGCTGCCGGCCGCCTGGTGTCGGCGCCTGGGACCTTTATGGTGTCGGCAACGAAATGGACCTCTATCGCGAATGGGCCGTCGCCGTCACGTCGAAAAGCACGAGCCAGAAGGCTTCGCGTGCCTACGCGGCCGGTATCATTGCGCTGCGTCCCGAGCGAGATGGAACGATCATCGGTTACGAGGGGATCGCCTCGATCGAGAACGAGCTTGGCCAGTGGATCATCGACTATCATCTTCCGCGTGCGGGAGAGCCGACCCAGCCTGTCGAGGCCGGCTATATGGCGAATGCGTGGCTCCGCATGCGCCATCCGAATTACGATGAGCTTCGCCAAATGTTGAATCACGTCGGCGAAACCGTGAAGGTACGAGCAGAGTGACATCCGAGAACCGTACGATCTGGCTCCTGGGTCCGCAGTACCACCAGCCGACTCTAGGCGAGCTCTACGAGAAGCTCGATCTACCCGACGGCCCGATCGCCGTCGTGACCGCCGGTTGGCAGGAGCGTGAAGGCGAGGACGAAGAGCTCGACGGTCATCTCGGCGGCCGATCGCTCGATCTCGAGCTCTATCGCCGCGCCGATCGCGTGTTCCGGGAAGACCCGGAATTTCGCGAAGCCCACCGTGAAATGCAGCACAAGCTGAGGGAGGTCGAAGGGCTTTACGACTTGCGCCTCTCCTACGTCGTCGGGAGCGTCCGGCGCCTTCTGAAGGCCGAAGGGCTCGAAGAGCTGCTGCGTCCGGAACAAGAACATGCGATCGAGCAACTGCGGGAGCTCGACGCCTGGCATTTGAAGCGCATTCTTGATATTCGAGGAGAGTTCGAGACGACCTTGAAGCCTCTCGAGCGGGAAGTGATCGCACGCGAGCGCGAGGAGATCCGCACTATTCTCGAGGGCGCGCCAGCGCTCGTGATCACCGGCGGCCATGTTGCGGTTCTTCTCAACCGGCTTCGTCTCTTCGGGATGAAAGAGCTTGCTCGAGACAAGACGATCGTCGCCTGGTCGGCGGGCGCCATGGTACTCACCGAGCGGGTGGTTCTCTTTCACGACCATCCACCGCAGGGCCCGGGCAATGCCGAGGTCATGGAGGAAGGGCTCGGTCTCTGCCCCCGACTGGTGGCGCTTCCCGACGGCAAGAAACGACTCGATTTGAGTGAGGAGGATGGGGTCGCCTCGTTCGCGAACCGGTTCCTTCCGGCTTATTGCATCGTCATGGGGGACGGCGACTGCGTCGCATTCGATGGCGAGACGTTCTCCGCAGAAGAAGGAGTGCTTCGTCTCAGCCCGAACGGCACCGTGGAGAAAGTGACATCGTGGTAACGCGAGAGCGAGAGGACATCACCGAGCGCGAGCTCGCGATCCACGGCGTAGTGGACCAGAAACCGACGCGCACGGAGATCGACGCATTCATCGAGTCGCATGAATTTCCGCTCGTCGAAGGGTCGTACACAACGTTCGTCTACCGAGGACCCGCGGAAGCCGTCTTTCTCGGGCATTGGATCTACGGCCTTCCTTCGTCCCAACAGTTCAAGCGCGTCGTAGGGACCGACCTGTGGTATCTCGTCATGGAGCTTCCGCCGGACTCCCGCATCGAGTACAAGCTTCAGAGAACCCATCACGGAAAACTGGAATGGTTGCTCGATCCGCTCAATCCTCACAAAGCCTCGGATCCGTTCGGCGAGAACTCGGTGTGCCATACCGCGGGATACGAGATACCGGAATGGGCCCAGCCCGACCCGGAGGCGCGCCCGGGCACGCTCAAAGAAATGGTCTTCGAAAGCGCCGCGTTCGGAAGCGCACGAAAAGTAGTGCTCTATTTGCCGGCGCGATTCCGGACAACGCGGCGCTATCCGCTGCTGGTCGTCCACGATGGACCGGAATATCTGAAATATTCGGGCATGAAGACCGTGCTCGACAATTTGATCTATCGGCTGGAGATCCCGGGCATGATCGTGGCGCTCACTCATCCGGAAAAGCGCTTGACCGAATACGCGAACCATCAGCCCCACGCCCGCTACCTCACGGAGGAGCTCGTCCCGTTTCTCGAATCGGAGCTTCCCCTTCTGAAGCAGCCGCGCCATCGCGGACTCATGGGCGCGAGTTTTGGCGCAGTGGCTTCGCTCGCGACAGCCTGGCGCTATCCGGGTTTTTACGGACGTCTTCTGCTGCAATCGGGCTCGTTCGCGTTCAGCGACATCGGTGAGCATCAGCGTGGTCCTGCCTTCGATCCCGTGGTGGAGTTCATGAACGCCTTTCGCGAGAAGCCCAAATCCGTGAGCGAAAAAGTCTTCATCAGCTGCGGGACCTATGAAGCAAATATCTACGAGAATCGATCGCTCGTTCCGTTCCTGCAGAAAACGGGAATGGAGCTCCGCTACGTCGAAGCGCGGGATGGGCACAACTGGGAGAATTGGCGCGATCGCATGCGCGAGGGGCTTTCATGGCTCTTTCCCGGCCCGCTTTGGATGGTTTACGAATAGGTGACGAAGCTCAGGACCGGCTGGTACTCACAGCGCGTCCGCGCTGACGTGGGTGTTGTGCGCTGGGGCGAGATGGGAACGCCGGTGCTCCTGTTCCCGACGGCGGGCGGTGATGCCGAGGAGATCGAGCGCTTCCACGTCATAGACGCTCTGGGCCCTCTTCTCGAAGCGGGTCGCGTGAAGATCTTTTCCTGTGACAGCGTTGCCGGCCAGTCGCTTTTCACGGAAGAGGGAACGCCGCAGCACCGCATGTGGATTCAGAATCAGTTCGAGCAGTTCGTGTATCACGAGCTCGTTCCCGCGATCCGGGAAGATTGTCAGTCGCAGGATATCGGCATCATCACCGCGGGATCTTCGATAGGCGCGTTCAACGCACTGGCGGTTTTAGCCCGCTACCCGGACGCGTTCACCCATGCCGTGTGTTTGAGCGGGACCTATAATCTCGATCGCTTCTTGCGGGCCGAGGCGACGGAGGACTGGCATTTCTCCTCGCCGCTCCATTTCCTTCCCAAGCTCGAAGGAGAGCTACTCGAGACGCTCAGATCGCGTTTCGTGCTTTTGGCTTCCGGGGAAGGCGAGGCCGAGGACATCGAGGAGTCCTGGCGGATGGCGGAGCTTCTGGGCGCGAAAGGCGTTCCGAACCGCGTCGATTCCTGGGGCGCTGAATGGCACCACGACTGGGTCACGTGGCGGAAGATGTTTCCGCAATATCTCGATGAGCTAGCGTGAAGCTGCCGGTGCGGGTTCTCTCATGAAAGGGCCCGTCGCGATGTGCCTTCTCGCGCTCGTCTCTCAGGACTCGACGACGACCCTTCAGCTAGAGAGAGGAGCGCGGGGTAGCTGGAAGCTGGCAGCAGCTAGCCGAACCCATCCGGCGCGAGCTTGCAACCAGAAACTGAAGCTTCCACAATAAGCCCTACGCTGGAGCCACATTCTTGAGCAAACTAGAACAAGAGATTGCGGAGCTTAGAGGGCAGCTGCGGCGGAATCACGTCTATCTCGTGGTAGCCCTCTCTGTGATCGGCCTCAGCGCGCTGGTTTCCGTGGGGCTGGTCGGCTTTTACGGCTGGCGACTCGGCGATCAGATGTGGAAGCTGCAGCGCGACGTTTCGGCGGTCAACGAAGACTCGCACACGAGGACGCGAGCGCTGTCACTCGACCTTGCCCGGCAGCAGCGAGAGCTGACGGCGATTCGAACTGCCGCCACACGGGATCTAACGGCCATTCAAGAAGCCCACAGAAAGATCGCCTCCATCCGCGACCCCAAGAACGAGCTCGCGGCGCTCCGCGAGGCCAATCAGGCGCTTTGGTACAAGCTCGCCACTCAACGTGCGGACCTACTCGACGCTATCGAAGAGCGTGACCCGTCCGAGTCGAGCCAACTCATCGAAAGCCCGGAGAAGCGGTTTCGGCTCGGCGAAACGCTTTTCGAAGACCCGACGGTGGCAGGGGGCGGAGTCCGTGGCTTCATCATCGAAGACGAAAAGGTCCACCGGGCCACCGCGCTTCCTGCCAACCCTGCCCATCTTCTGATCGAGCTGCGCCCGGACAAAGTCGCGCTAGGCCAAAGTTACGAGCTCGAGGTGCGTCTCGTAAATCGCAGCAACCACGCTTTGGACGCGACGAGCCTGCGTCTCGACTGGTCTTTCGCGGGTAAGAAAACGGGGGGCGACGTGCCCCTCGATATTGCCCATGTCGACGCCCGTGAAAGCGCCGTGCTCTATTCTGTGTCAGGACGATGGACGCCCGCCCACGAGGAAGGCCCCGTTATCTTGACGGTGACCCTCACCCTGAAAGACGGCGAGCGACTAGCCAATTCGCTCAGCTGGAGATATTAGATCAGCAACAACAACACGGCGGTTGCGACGCTAGGGCGTGCCGTAGTGCTTTTTCTGAAATTCACGATACTCCTTGCTTTTGTTCTTGATCGGCTGCCACCATTCCGGGTTCTCGCGATACCAGCGAACCGTGCCTTCGAGGCCGCTCGCGAAGGGTATCTCCGGTTTCCATCCGAGGCCGCGCAGCTTTTCGGTGTTCACGCTATAGCGCCGGTCGTGGCCTGGGCGATCCGCGACGGGCTCGATGAGGCTTTCGGGTTTGCCGAGGAGTGCGAGGACGGTCTTCGTCAGCTCGAGGTTGGTGAGCTCATGCCCGCCGCCGATATTGTAGGTTTCGCCATCGATACCGTGCTCGAGCACTAGGTCGATCGCGCGACAATGGTCGTCGACGTGGAGCCAGTCGCGCACCTGCAGGCCGTCTCCGTATAGCGGCAGCGGACGGTCTTCGAGCGCGTTCGTCACGAAGAGCGGGATCAGTTTCTCGGGATATTGACGGGGGCCGTAATTATTGGATGCCCGCGTTACGATCACGGGGACACCGTAGGTGACGAAGTAGGAATAAGCGAGGCGATCGGCGCCCACCTTGCTCGCGGAATAGGGATTGCGCGGCGCGAGAATGTTGGTTTCGCGCGCCGAGCCCGTTTCGATGGAGCCGTAGACTTCGTCGGTCGAGATCTGGATGAAACGCTTGGGGCGATCCGCCGCGCGAAACGCTTCGAGCAGGACGTAGGTTCCGAATACATCTGTGATGATGAAGTCGCCGGCGTCGTGTATCGAGCGGTCGACGTGCGTTTCCGCCGCGAAGTTCACGAGGAAATCGGCTTCGGCTACGAGCGGCTCGACCGTCTCCCGGTCACAAATGTCGCCTTGGATGAAACGATAGTTGGGCCTATCTTCGATTTCGCGAAGATTCTCGAGGTTCCCAGCATAGGTCAGCTTGTCGAGATTGAGGATCGACCAGTCGGGATGTGCGGTCGTGAGGTAGTGAATGAAGCCGCTACCGATGAACCCGGCTCCGCCGGTGACGAGTATGGTTTGACTCATATTTCGTGGGCTCGACTATAGCGTACTCATCCACGCGGCAAATGCTAGCCAGCCTAGCACGCCGTCTTGTTGTCGGCGCTAGTGGGCGGGGCCTTCGGTGTCGGTCAACTGCTCTAGAATTTGGTCGCGCCGGCGCATGAGGGCGGCGATGTGGCGGAAGCTCACGAAAGGCTTCAGGACTTCCAGGTCTTTCTTCTCGAGCGACCGAAGTGCGCGTATCAAGTCCGGATGGCTACCCGCCGCTAGCTCGAGCTTCGGAGCGTTCGTGTAGAGACGGAACGAGCGTGTGTGATCGATGAACCACACGCGATCGCGGCTGTCGACGAGAATGTTCCCGGGATGGCGATCGAAGTTGTCGATGAGCGCGTCGAAAACGCGCATCGTGTCGAAGACGCTCGGCCAGCGCTCGGGTGCTGTCGGCCCGTCCACGTCATAGCGGTTCTGGAACTCCGTTACCGCTTGTTCGACCCATAACTGCACCGAGCCCTTCTGGCCGTCGATCATGCGCAGAATGCAAGGAGGAACATTGTCGATATCGAGCAGACGGCTCAGCTTATAGGCGGCGCATTCATAGATATAGCTGTCATGGTAATCACGGATGGTGACGTTCCCGACGCGTGCGCTCGAGCGCTTCTTGTCGACGGTGCGGAAGATCGCGCGCGCTTCGACCCCGTCTTTGGACAGGGTGAGCTTGAGAGGCCGGTTACGCGTTCCCTCGAGCTCCTTCGATGCAACGATATCGGCCGCGCGCAAGAAAACTTCAACTTCGGCGTCGCTCGTAAAAGGTAACGGAGCCCCCTCTCGGTCGATCCACTGAGTCAAATGAACCTCGGACGAGGCCGCGAGTAAGAGCATTATCACTAGCTTCACGTCGAGATATACGAGGCGGGC
>SMVB01149009.1_pt1 | contig 11180 bp, 9 predicted proteins | sample 2456461 | NCBI WGS metagenome assembly SMVB01 (sample SAMN11095934, study PRJNA526329) | marine sediment metagenome | biome: Marine sediment; feature: Surficial sediment; material: Deep marine sediment; isolation source: Hadal surficial sediment | place: Pacific Ocean | collected 2014-05 | depth 0-1...
CCTGGGCGAGGTCGGCGCCAATGTCGTCATCGCCGACATCACCGACAACGAAGGCGGCCAGCTTCGCGGCGCCATCGAAGATGCCGGCGGCAACGCCATTTACGTGTCCACCGACGTTTCCCACATGGCCGCCTGCACGGCGCTCGCGGAAAAAACCCTTGAAACCTTCGGCGCCATCGACGGCCTGATCAACAACGCCGCGCTCTACTCGGCGATCCCCAAGCGCGACGATTGGACCACCATCCCGGAAGACGAATGGGACCGGCTGATGGCGGTCAATCTCAAGGGCCTGTTTAACTGCTGCAAGGCCGCCACCCCGGCCATGAAGAAGCAGGGTTCCGGCAAGATCATCAACATATCGTCGTCGACCTGGCTGACCGGCACCACCGGGCGGCTGCACTACACCACCTCCAAGGCCGGCGTAATAGGCTTCACCCGGTCGCTCAGCCACGACCTCGGCAAGCACGGCATCTGCGTCAACGCCGTCTGCCCGGGCCTGACCAAGAGCGAGACCATCGCCGCCGTCATGCCCGAGGCGCATTGGCGACGGCGCGAGGCGAAGATGGCGGAAAGCGCGGCCATTCCCCGCCTGCAGCAGCCCGAGGACCTGGTGGGCACGATCCTGTTCCTGCTCTCGGCGGCGAGCGATTTCGTGACCGGCCAGACCATCGCCTGCGAGGGCGGCTCCAACCACCTCTAGTACGCTGGTTCTAGTCCGCTGTTTCGGCCCCCGGCCGAAGGCTTCGATTGGGCCGGCGGGCGCACCAGGTCACACCCGCCCCGCGGTGCCGGCGACGCGTTCCAGCAGGTCGATCAGCAGGACCTTTTCGCGGGCGCTCAGCCGGGCGGCGATGTGCCGTTCATGGGCGCGCACCTGGGGGGTGACGCGGTCTAGAAGCGCGGCCCCCGAACTGGTCAGCGCCAAGGCATAGGACCGCCGGTCGCTCTCCGACGTGACACGCGCGACCAGGCCCTGGGACTCCAGCCTGTCGATCACCGCGACCATGGTCGAACGCTCGATCCCCAGCGCCTTGGCGAGCGCGGACTGGGTCAGGCCCCGGTTCTCCTTGATCAGCACCAAGACGCCGAATTGGCCCGGGGAGACCCCCAGTTTTCCCACGGACCCGAGGAAATGGCTGAAAACCGCGGCCTGGGCGCGGCGCAGGCCATACCCCACCAGTTCGGTCAATACGCCATGATCGATTTGTTTTGGCGGCGCCCTGCGCCGAGCTTTCTCAGCCATTATAATTTTCCTCGCCAAGCTTTGGCGTCCATGGTTTTGCCGCCACGCCACGGCCGATCGATCGGCCCGCCCGGCCGGCCGTTTCCCCAATCACCGGCAACTGTTCGCCAGGCGAACTAATTGTGGGAAGTGAACGGGGCCAAGTCAACGCCGCCATGGCGGCCGGCTTCCGTTGTCCCGCCGAATTGGATATGGTCGCGGTGGACCGAACCACCGGCAAAACAGACCCACCGGGAGCGCGCCGCTCATGGCCAAAGCCACTTCGAAAACCGCCATCGCCACGCCGCCGGTGAAAATCTGGACCGAGCGCAAGGCCAGGCTCCTGCGCCTGCGCCTCGACCGCCCCAAGGCCAACCTGGTGGACATGGCGACCGCCCAGGCGATCCAGGACGCGCTGGGCGCGCATTTGGGCGATCCCGGCCTGCTGGCGGTATTGATCGACCACGCCGGGCCGCATTTTTCCTACGGCGCCTCGATCCCCGAACACCTGCCCGAGCGCTGCGCGGCCATGCTCGAGGGCATGCACCGCATGATCCTCGCCATGGTCGAGTTTCCCCTGCCGATCCTGGTGGCGGTCCGGGGCTTGTGCCTGGGCGGCGGCCTGGAACTGGCATCGGCCGGCCACCTTATATTCGCGGCGCCCGATGCCGAGCTCGGCCAGCCGGAAATCAAGCTCGCCGTCTTCGCGCCGGCCGCAAGCTGCCTGCTGCCCGAACGGATCGGCCAGGCCCGGGCCGACGATCTTCTGCTCAGCGGGCGCACGGTGAGCGGCACCGAAGCCCAGGCCCTGGGCCTGGTGACCGCCACCGCCGACGACCCGGAAGCCGCGGCGCTGGCCTATTTCGACCAAAACCTTGCGGGCCTGAGCGCGCCGGCGCTGCGATGTGCCGTCCAGGCCGCGCGCCTGGGCTATTGCCAACGAGTCCGCGAAAAGCTCGCCCGCGTGGAAAAGCTTTACCTCGATGACCTGATGGCCAAGCACGACCCGGTGGAAGGCCTCACCGCCTTCATGGAAAAACGCCCGCCCGTCTGGAAGCACCGGTAGTTGGCCGATCAACGGGCACTCATTGTGGCCCTCATGCCTCGACGAGCTCGGCATGAGGGCCTCACTTCGGCGCCTTGGTGAAAATGCAAGCCTCACCCCGAGCCTGTCGACAAGCCTCACCCTGAGCCTGTCGAAGGGCGAGGCGGCCAAATGGGAAACGGCGCCGGGAGCTCGGCGCCGCCTCGTCTACGGGGTTGATCCCGCCCCTAGTGGAACTTCACGTATTCGAAGTCGAGGGGCTGGCGGTTGATGCCGCGCGCCGGCGGGGCAATGTAATTGGCGAACTTGCCGGGCTCGGTCACCGCGTGCATGAGGGATTCGACGAACGCCCGGTCTTCCGGGGTCGGCAGCCAGCCGCCTTGCGACTGGTCCCATTCGGCCTCGGTGATGATCTTGCCGTCGGGGCTCGCCTTGACCTTGGCGAAGGGGCCGATGTTGCGGTGGAAGGCCCGGTTAGGCAGCACCAGTTCGAAACCGATGCCGTGTTGGGCGATCATCTTGTTCCAGTTGTCCACGCCGCGCTGGCTGTCGGTGTAATACTCGTCCCTGAGCCGCTGGTTGATGGCGTTGAGCGCCGGTTCGTCCACGTCGACGATCTTGCTGCCCTGGATTTCCGGCACCTTGTAGGAGGCGCCGTCGAGCACGTGGTCGTCGTCGATCTTGGTCTCCTCATAGCGGCCCTTGATGCCCATGGTGTAATAGGTGGCCGCGTTGGTCGACAGTTCCTGGCCGAACAGGTCGAGGCAGATGGAAAAGTGGAAGTTGAGCCACTTCTGGAGGGTCGGCAGATCGATGCCGCCGTGCTTGCGGACATCGGCGGGATCGGAAAGGTTGTTTTCCTTCATGATCTCGCACGACCGCTGGACGATACGGGTGATGCCGCTCTCGCCGACGAACAGGTGGTGGGCCTCTTCGGTCAGCATGAAGCGGCAGGTGCGCGACAGCGGATCGAAGCCCGATTCGGCGAGCGCCGCCAGCTGGAATTTGCCGTCGCGATCCTGGAAATAGGTGAAGAAGTGGAACGACAGCCAGTCGTCGATGGGTTCGTTGAAGGCCTGCAGGATGCGCGGCTTGTCGGGGTCGCCGGAGTGCCGCTCCAGCATGGCCTCCGCCTCTTCGCGGCCGTCGCGGCCGAAATGGGCTTGGAGCAGGTAAACCATGGCCCAGAGGTGGCGGCCTTCCTCCACATTGACCTGATAGAGGTTGCGCAGGTCGTAGAGCGACGGCGCGGTCTTGCCGAGGTGGCGCTGCTGCTCCACCGAGGCGGGCTCGGTGTCGCCCTGGGTGACGATCAGGCGGCGCAGCTCTGAGCGGTATTCGCCGGGCACGTCCTGCCAGGCCGGCGCGCCCTTATGGGCGCCGAAGTTGATCAGGCGACCTTCCTCGGCGGGCGCGAGGAAGATTCCCCAACGGTAATCTGGCATCTTGACGTAATCGAAATGGGCCCAGCCCGAGGGCTCGACGCTGACCGCGGTGCGCAGGTAACAGTCATAGCCGCCGCTGTCCGCCGGGCCCAGTTCCTTCCACCAGTCGAGGAACTTCGGTTGCCAGGCCTCCAGCGCCCGCTGGAGCCGGGCATCCCCGGAAAGGTTCACGTTGTTGGGAATTTTCTGGTCATAATCTATGGTCGCCATCTGACATTCTCCCTCTCTCTCAATTCCGCTCGCGGATCGCCGCCCACCGTCAAACGCGGTTTTCGTCGAAGTTGGCGCGCTTGCCGGTGCCGAACAGCTTCAGCGCGCCCTCGGCGCCCACCGCGTTGGGCCGCTGGAAGATCCAGTTTTGCCAGGCGGTCAGGCGGCCAAAGATTTTGGTCTCCAGGGTTTCCGGCCCGGCGAACCGCAGGCTCGCCTCCATGCCGGTCAGGGCATCGGGGGACAGGGAAGCGCGCTCTTCTATGGCCATGCGCACCTCGTCGTCCCAATCGATATCGTCGGGCGCGAAGGTCACCAGGCCAAGCGCCTCGGCCTCCCGGGCGGTGAGATCGGCGCCGATCTTGGCGCGCACCGCCGCCACGCTGGCCGCGTCGTCGAGGAAACGGGTTTCTAAGCGGGTGAGATCGTTGCACATGGGATAGGCGCCGAAATTCATTTCCGTCAGGCGCACCGTGGCCGGGCGGTTGTCGCCCTCCAGCACGCCGTCGAGCATGAAGCTGCGGTCGGCGGTGAACAGCAGCTCGGCCAGGGTGCCGGTGAAGCAGCTTCCGGGCTCGACCATGGCGATGACGCTGCGCGAGGTCACGTCGATGCGCTTGAAGACCCGTTTCAGGTAAAGCGTCACTTCCCGCACCAGCCAGTCGCCGGAATTGTCGGCCAGCACCTGGTCGGCCTGGGCGACCAGGTCGGAATCGCCCTCGGTGCGCACCACCCACAGGCCGAGGGCCTGTTCGTTGGCGCGCAGGTGAAGGATGGCGTCGTCCAGTTCGCGGGCCAAGGCGAGCGGCCAGAAGGCGGTCCCCGCGGCGTGGATGTCGGCCGGGCTGGTGGGCACCGGCTCCGAAGGCGCGGCCACGGTGATGTTGACGACGTTGTTGGCGCGCTCATACTTCAGGGTGACGTGATCGTAGGCGACGCCGTCCTCGTTCACCTCGCGGCTGAGTTCGCCCAGCGCGATGCCCGAGGCCGCGGCCGGGCGGTCGGTCTTGGCGGCGAACTCCCGGGCGCGCTGGCCGACCATATCGGCCATCTTCGATTTGGGCACCACCTCGTCCACCAGCTTCCAATTGACGGCGCGGGCGCCTTTAATGCCTTCGGTCAGGGTGCAGAAGAAATCGGCGTGATCGCGCCGCACTTTGCGCTTGTCGACCACCCGGGTGAGACCGCCGGTGCCGGGCAACACCGCCAACAGCGGCACCTCGGGCAGGGATACGGCCGAGGCGTTGTCGTCCACCAACATGATGTGATCGGTGGCCAGCGCCATTTCATAGCCGCCGCCGGCGGCGGTGCCGTTGATGGCGCAAATGTAAGCCTGGCGCGAGAATTTGGACGCGTCCTCGATGCCGTTGCGGGTCTCGTTGGTAAACTTGCAGAAGTTCACCTTCTCCGCGTGTGCCGCCAGGCCGAGCATTTTGATATTGGCGCCGGCGCAAAAGACATTGTCCTTGGCCGACGTCAGCACCACCGCGCCCACTTCCGGATGCTCGAAACGGAGCCGCTGGGTGGCGTCGTAAAGCTCGATATCGACGCCGAGGTCGTAGGAATTCAGCTTCAATTGGTAGCCCGGATTGAGCCCGCCGTCTTCGCTGACATCCATGGCCAGGGTCGCCACCGGCCCGTCGAAACTCAACTTCCAGTGCTTGTAGCGGTCCGGATGGGTTCTGAATTCGATCATTGGATCTCCACCTGCTTGTTCTGTTTGATCGGCCCCCCGCGCCTGATCCGGTGCAAAAACCAGGCTTCGCCGCGGATGGTTCCCTTCACTCATAACTTTAACCAATTCTTGAAAATAACGCTATTTCAATATGTTATCGTAAAATCCGGTAAAAAACATAAATACGTACCGTAATACCTATTTACATTTAACCCAAGCACCGCCATGCTGTCAAGGATCAACTGAACCACGCCACCCGAAACCGGAGCCCAAACCACGCTCCCCGCCGAGCCCAAGCGATGCCCCAGCCCAGCCCGAGCCCGCCGCAGCCCCCGAACCAGGCCCTTCACGGCCTGGCGATCCGCGATGCGCGGGCCGAAGACATGGGCGCGGTCGAGGAGATCGACGCGCGGATCACCGGCCTCGCCAAACATGATTATTGGCGTCACGCCTTCACCCGGTACGGCGGGCGCGCCGACCGCTGGTTCCTGGTCGCCGAGCACGCGGGCCGGGTCATCGGCTTCATCGTCGGCGAACAGCGGGCCTGGGAATTCGGCTCCCCCCCCTGCGGCTGGATTTTCGCCATCGGCGTGGCCCCGGACCGGCGGCTCGGCGGCATCGGCAGCCGCCTATTCGAGGCCATCGTGGCGCGCATGGGGGCGGCCGGGCTCGAGACCTTGCGCACCATGCTGGCCCGCGACGATACCCTCAACATGGCCTTCTTCCGCAGCCAGGGCATGATGGGCGGGCCCTTCATCCAACTGGAAATGCCGCTCCCCGGTGCGCTTCCCCAGCCGCGAAGGGAGCAAGGGCAACCCGAGCCCCCCCTGCAACCGGAGAAAGGCCGCGAGGGCCCATGAAGCTGCAGAAAGCGACCCTGTTCGCGCTGTTTTCCGTGTTGGAGTTGGCCCGCGACCCCGGCCGCCAGATGTCGGCGGGAGAAATCGCCGAGGTTTACGGCATCTCGGTCAATCACCTGGCCAAGGTGCTGCGTGTTTTGGGCCGGGCCGGGTTGGTGGAGGCGGTGCGCGGCGTCGGCGGCGGCTACCGGTTCTGCGGCAACGCCAAGCGGATTTCGCTTTACGACGTCATCGACCTGTTCGGCGACATCGTCACCGACGCCAGTGAAATTCCCGGCCCGGCCGGGACCACCGAGATCGCCCAAGCGCTCGGCCGGGTGCTGCGCGAGGTCGACGAGATCGCCGTCGCCACCCTGAAATCCATCACCCTGGCGACGTTGCTCAAGTCGCGCCGCTGGCATGAAGAACGCCGCCTTGAAGAACGGCACACCGCTGTTTCCCAATGAAAATTTGATTGAACGGGGCCGGTGAACATGGCCCGCGGGTCCCCGACGCGGCCCCGGACGCCGACGGCGTCGCTATTTGCCGGTGAACTCGATGGCGCCGTCGGGCAACAGGTAGAGCACGTAAGCGTCGCCCCCTTCCACCGTCGGCCAATGGTCTGAGCCCGGCGGGTCCACGTACCAGCCCCGCCCCATGCCGTCGAACTTGGGATCGCCGGCGATCGGCATGATCATGCCGATCTCGCCGCCGGGGTGGACGTGATGGGGGCCCTTGCAATCCTTCATGCGCACCACGTCGACGCTGAACCTGCCCGCCGCCCCGCCCGGCTTGATGACGCGGCCGAACTTGATGCCGCCCATTTCCCGGGCGCAAATCCAACCCTCGGCCTCACCCGTTTGGCACAGCGCCGCGATGGTCTTGAAGGTCTCCCCGTCCCCGGCGAAGGCCTCGTCCAGGAAGGCGGCCAACGCCCCGTCCACCGGCCTATCGGCGATGGCGGTGGCGATATCGCCCATGAGGTCTTCGAACTGTGCCTGGCTCATCTTTTCCCCCGTGAGCGGCGTGGCGAATTGGCCGCCGATTATAGGGCATGGGGCCCGCCCGTGAAGCATCTCCCTTGCATGACGGTGCCACCCTTGGATATGTATGGGCCTTGGATACGTACGCGCCCCGGCAGACCGGCCGGGCGATGGGACCAACCGAAACAAAGGCGGATCAAGGACATGGCGGAAACCGAGGGGGCGAGGGTGACGGTCGCGGTGGAAGACGGCATCGCCGTGGTCACGGTGGACAACCCGCCGGTCAACGCCATCTCCCAGGCGATCCGCCAGGGCCTGATCGACGCCATGGCCGAGATCGAGCGCAACCCTTCGATCACCGCCGCCATCATCATCGGCGCGGGCCGGCTTTTCATCGCCGGCGCCGACGTGCGCGAATTCGGCAAGCCGGCGCTGCCCCCCACCCTGCCCGAGGCGATCACCGCCATCGAGGCTTGTGAAAAGCCGGTGGTGGCGGCGATCCACGGGGTGGCGCTCGGCGGCGGGCTGGAGATCGCGCTGGGCTGCCACTACCGCATGGCCGATCCCGGCGCCAAGCTCGGCCTGCCGGAAGTGACCCTGGGCATCATCCCCGGCGCCGGCGGCACCCAGCGCCTGCCGCGCCTGATCGGCTTCGCCGACGCTCTCGACCTGATTACCACCGGGCGCCAGGCGGGCGCGAGCGAAGCCGCTAAGATGGGTTTGGTCGATGCCGTCGCCGAGAATGATCTGAAAGCCGCGGCCATGGAGTTTATCCGCGCCCGGATCGGCGCCCCCCTGCCCCGCCTTTCCGCCATGGACCCGCCCACGCCCGACAGCGAAGACTTTTTCGAGACCGCCAGGGCCGGCGTCGCGCGGCGCGCCCGGGGCCAGGACAGCCCGCTGCGCGCCCTGGACGCCCTGGAGGCCGCGAGAATGCCGTTCGACCAAGGGGTTGAGCGCGAACGCGAGATTTTCTTGGAACTGCGCGGCTCGGACCAGGCCAAGGCGCTGCGTCATGCGTTTTTCGCCGAACGCGCCGTCGCCAAGGTTCCCGGGTTTGAGGCCGCCAAGCCGCGCCAGGTCGATGCCATCGGCGTCATCGGCGGCGGCACCATGGGCGCCGGCATCGCCGTCGCCAGTTTGCGCGCGGGTTATTCGGTGACCATGGTGGAAGCCGATGCCGAGGCTATGGCGCGTGGCCTGGGCAACGTGGCGAAGAACCTCGACGGCTATGTCAGCCGCGGGCGCATGAGCGAAGAGACCAAGGCAGAATTGCTGGCCAAGCTCACCGGCGCGGTAGATTACGGCGCTCTCGGTGGCGCCGATCTGATCATCGAGGCGGTGTTCGAGGACATGGCGGTCAAGCGCGACGTGTTCGCCAAGCTCGACGCCGTGGCCAAGCCGGGCGCGGTGCTCGCCACCAACACCTCTTACCTGAATGTCGACGAGATCGCCCAAGCCACCGCGCGGCCTGGCGACGTCCTCGGCCTGCACTTTTTCGCTCCGGCCCATATCATGCGGTTGCTGGAGATCGTCCGCGCCGGCGCCACCGCGCCCGACGTCATCGCCACCGGCTTCGCGGTGGGCCGCAAGCTCGGCAAGGTGGCGGTGCTGTCCGGGGTCTGCGACGGCTTCATCGGCAACCGCATCCTCGCCAAGTTCCGCCAGCAGGCCGACGCCATGATCGAGGACGGCGCCCTGCCCTGGGAGGTGGATTCCGCCATGGAAGCCTTCGGCATGGCCATGGGACCGTTCAAGGTGATGGACCTGTCCGGACTCGACATCAGCTGGGCCATGCGCAAGCGCCAGACCGCGACGCGACCGGCCGAGGAACGCTACGTCGCCATCGCCGACCGCATCTGCGAGGCCGGCTGGCTCGGCCGCAAGACCGGCCGCGGCTGGTACCTCTACGAGGACGGAAAGCCCAGCCCCAACCCGGACGTGGAGACCATCATCATCGAGGAATCGACGAAAAAGGGCATCGCCCGGCGGCAGTTCAGCGCCCAAGAGATCCAGGACCGCATCCTCCATGCCATGATCAACGAGGGCGCCAGGATCGTCGAGGAAGGCATCGCCGCGCGCCCGCTCGACGTCGATATGGTGGAGATCATGGGCTACGGCTTCCCGCGCTGGCGCGGCGGGCCCATGTGCGCGGCCGACATCATCGGCCTGGACAAGGTGCTTGGGAAGATCCGCGAATACGCCGGCGAAGACGCCTTCTATTGGGCGCCGGCGCCGCTTCTCCAACGCCTGGTGGCCGAGGGCAAGACCTTCGCCGACCTCAACCGGGGATGAGGGCAATGGCGCTGCGCTGGGACATCGAGGACGGGCGCGTCGCCGTCATCACCCTTGACGAGCCCGACGCCCGCAACGCGCTGACCAGTGACGCGCGGAGCCGCTTACGCGCGGCACTCGTGGCGCTGCGGGACGACCCGCTTGTGGACGTGGCGGTGATCACCGGGGCGGAGGGCAATTTCTGCGCCGGCGGCGACGTCCGCACCATGGGGGAAAGCGATCCCAAGGCCATCGCCGCCCGCATGGCCGACGTCGCCGAGACGGCGGAGATGCTGGCCGCCTTCCCCAAGCCGGTGATCTGCGCCGTCGCCGGCCATGCCGCGGGCGCCGGCATTTCCCTCGCCTGCCTCGCCGACATGGTGATCGCCGAGGAAAGCGCCAAGTTTACCTTTTCCTTCCTGCGCCTGGCGCTCGGCCCCGACTGGGGGCTGTCGTTCACCCTGGCGCGCCGCGTCGGCGCCACCATTGCCAAGCAGCTGATCCTCAGCGCCGCCGCCATCGACGGCAATGAGGCGCACCGCCTCGGCCTGGCCGACGTGGTGACACACGATAGTGAGGCGCTCCATACCGCGCTGGGCACCGCCCGCGCGCTGGCCGGCGGCCCCAAGGCGGCCAGGGCCGCCGTCAAGGCCATGCTCGGCGATCTCGACGGGTTGCGCGCGGCCCTGGCGGCCGAGGCCGAGATGCAGGGCGACCGCTTTCCCCACCCCGAGCACCAGGAAGCCGCCCGGGCGTTTCGCGAAAAGCGCAAGGCCGATTTCACCGGCCGAGATTTTACCGAGAACGACGATTGAGGCTCCGGCCGGGCGGCAGTTTCCGGGCCAATGGTACAATTTGACCCGATTGTGCTCTAGACTTGGCGCAAATCGCGGCAGCGGGAATTTGCACCAGCCTCTGGGAGGACGCCATGAGCACCTACAAAAAACGTTCGACGGATTCATCGAAACTGCACGATCGCCTCGATCACCCGGTGATCGACGGCGACGGGCATATCATCGAATCCCGTTTCGTCCTGCCCGACTTCCTGAAACAGGTGGGCGGGCCCGATCTCGTCAAGCGCTTCGACAAAGCCATCGCCAATGCCCGCCCAGGCGGCGCCAAGTCGCTGTTCTGGGGCAACCATAGCGGGCGCTACACCATCGACCGAGTCACCACCATGCTGCCCCGGCTCTATGCCCAGCGCCTGGACGAGGCCGGGGTCGATTTCGTGACGCTGTACTCCACCTTCGGCTTCCGCTGCCAGGTGATGCCCGACGACGAGGTGCGCCAGGCGTCCTGCCGGGCGCTCAACATGATGTTCGCCGACATGTTCAAGGACGTTTCCGCCCGCATGACACCGGCCGCCGTGATCCCCATGCACACGCCGGACGAGGCCATAGCGGAGCTCGAATTCGCGGTCAACGAGCTCGGCCTCAAGGCCGCCATGACCTGCAACGAAGTGCTGCGCCCGGACCCCGAAGTGGCCA
>SMVB01273654.1_pt1 | contig 11177 bp, 6 predicted proteins | sample 2456461 | NCBI WGS metagenome assembly SMVB01 (sample SAMN11095934, study PRJNA526329) | marine sediment metagenome | biome: Marine sediment; feature: Surficial sediment; material: Deep marine sediment; isolation source: Hadal surficial sediment | place: Pacific Ocean | collected 2014-05 | depth 0-1...
CGCCGAAGTGGCGGAGTCTTGGGACGAAGCGCTGGCCGGCATCATGGGCACTTCCACTTCCCGAGTTTCTGGCTTTGGTACTACATATGGACGCCGCGCTGGCGGCTGGGCAGTCCCTACTACGGCCGCCGCTGGGAGGCCACGCTCGAAAAGGACGCCCGACCTCCGTTCTACAAGAAGGTCTTCGCGTTCGTCTTCGGGCCGGACCGGCCGGAGCCGACCCGGAAGCAGCTCGACCGCGGCACGCTGCGCCTCATCCGTGCCCGAAAGGGGGCGCTCACTACGGCCGAGCTCGTCGAGCATACGGCAATGGCGCTGCCGGACGCGGAAGAGGAGATGGGACGGCTCTTGGGATCGTACGCGGGAGAGCCCACTGTTTCCCGGGATGGGGAGCTCGTCTACACCTTTCCTGAGCTCATGACGAGCGCTCACGGGAAAGTGAAGGCCCGAGAACCGAACCCGGCCTGGATGCGGATGGAGTATCCGCTGGAGCTTACAGGCAACGAGAAGAAGCATGACGCCGTCATCATCGGGATGAACGGGTTCACCTTGGTGGCAGCCGCCACCGCACCGGGGTTCATCATTCCACAAGTCAGCGCGTATTACCCCTCGCTCGCCTGGCTCGCAGGCACCGCTGGGTTCTGGGCGCTGGTTGTCATCCCCGTGGTCTTCAGCGTCCTCTTCTTCTCGATCCCGCTCCTCCGCGTCCTGGGTGTCCGCCGTGAGAACCGCGCGCGCGAAGCCCGTAATGTGCGACGGCAAGTCCTGGGACTCGTCTACCGAGAGGCACTCGCCGGGGGTGGCTCGGTCACCGTCGAAGCGGCGACCGCGCACGTACAAGCGAGGATGAAGGATCGCACGGTGGATCCCGGGGCGGTCGAAGCGGCTCTGCACCAGCTGGCGGCCGAGTTCGATGCGGACGTGTCGGCCGGCCAATCGGGAGAAGGCTCGCTTCGCTTCTCGTTCCCCGCCATTCGGAAGCAGTTCCTGGCCAGCGAGACGGTCCGGCGCCGGCTCAAGCTCGAGGAAGGTAAGATCGGCGAGGTCGTCTACTCGAGCGCAGATTCGGCGGAGGAGGCGTCCGAGCGGGATCAGGCCGCCTTTGACCGTGAGTTGGCTGCCAACGTGGACCTGACGGCCTACCTACCCTCGCCCGACCGAGCAGGGTTCGAGGACGAGTTCGAGATCGTCGCCTTCGAGGAAGAACTCAAACGCCGGGCCGCGGCCAAAGTTTAGCAGCGACGGGGGTCAGTGGGTCATCGTGTACAGGATGATGTTGATCCCCAACGCGTAGGCCTTCGGAGAGAACAGGAAGAAAAACTCTTCGTCCTCCCCCTCCCTCTCCCAGCCATCGGCGATGTCGGTGTTGTGGGACATCAGAACCATGATCCGCCCTTGGGCGTCCCGGATACCCCTGAGGTGCGGCACGGCGCTGGCGGAGCCCCGCTCCGATGTGGACGAGCCCCGTCCGCTAGAGCGCCAATATTGAATGGACGGTATCTGGGGCACGTCATCCACCTCGTACAACGCGTTGAAGATCCGGTCGCCTGGGCGGATGTCCTCGATCAGATATTCGGCCGGCGGAAGCGCCTTGCTGATCTCTCGAACCCAATTACCCCATGCAAAGTCACCCCAAAAATCGTCGACCCAGAGAAAACCTCCCCGCTCGAGATACTTGCGGAGACGCGCCGCCTCATCCGAGTCGAGTGCCATCGTCCCGACGTCTGACATGAAGATGAAGGGGCACTGAAAGAGGTCATCATCGGTGAAATGTACGACGAGATGTTCGGGGCGGCCCCTTGAGTTCGTCCTGATCGGCGTCGTCGTGAGTTGGGAGAGCCGAAGCATGAGGTTCCGGTCGGCATCTGGATAGTCGGTGCGCCAACCTTGTCCCAGCGCCTCTCTACGCACCTGCGTGTACTGGACCCGGCAGAAGGTGAAGGCTCGTCCGGACGGGTCAGCAAAACCCTCGGTGCCTCCGGAAAACCCACGGGAGGCCCTCAGGCGCTGGTCGATCCCCTGTGCGGCCGAGGCACCGGCCGTCCCGAACACTAGGGCCATCACGCCTATCGGTACAAGAGCGGCCCTGATCAATCGACGTCTTCCCACCTCAGTCACCCGCATACCTCCTCTTTCCCTCATCGTTCTGTCGGACACCCTCGGCGGCTCAACGTGCAAGTTCGAACGAAGGGCACACCTATCTATCAGAGTGGCACCATCTCTAAAGTATTGGAATCTGGACGCCAGGTTCACCAGGAAAAAATGCTCTGACGTCGCAGAAGAGATACCCTCACGACGTGTACCGGCCCAGGCCTCTCGACCTCAGCACCGTCTGGTCCTTCGTAACGATCATCCCCTCGATTCCCTCGAGGCGGTCGAGAAGCTCCATCCCCTCCCGCGGGCCGAGCACCAGCGCGGCGGTCGACAACGCGTCCGCCGCCATCGCGGAGGGAGCCACCACGGAGACGCCGCTCGTATGTGTGGGCGACGATCCCGTCCGGGGGTCGAGGATATGGTGCAAGCTCATGTCGGCCGTGAAATACTGCATATAGTCGCCGGACGTGGCGACAGATTCGCCTCGAAGCCGGACGACGCCAAGGCTTCCATCCGGAACGCGGGGGTCCTGAAGGCCGATCCTCCAGGAGTCTCCCCCGAGGGCCTCCCCGGCCGATGCCATGTCGCCACCGGCGTTGACCAGCACCCTCGTGGCACCGCGTTTCCGGAGCACCTCGACCGCCCGGTCCACGATGTATCCCTTTGCGATCCCGTCGAGCGTCACCGCCATCCCGGCCTTCTCGAAGGCGATCTCGCGGTCGCTTACCCGGACATGCTGGAATCCGACGAGCGCCAGGGCCCGCCGAACCCTTTCTCGAGGAGGGGCGACTCCCGTCTCGGAAAAGCTCGAATAGTAGAGATTGAGCAGAGGAGCGATCGTCATATCGAACGCACCGGCGGTCAGCACCGAGTAGTCGAGTCCCTTCTGAACCACTTCGAGCACTTCCCGAGGCGGAGCACGAACCACCCCGGTCTCGTTGAGACTCCATACGGGAGTGCCCACTCGGTGGCGGCTCAGCAAGCTCTCGAGGCGCTCGATCTCATCGAACGTGTCGGCCACCATCACTCGGGCGGCCTCGGCGTCCGGATGTACGGCGGAAATCGTGACCAGTGTGCCCATCTGGGTACGCGTCTGCCGCACTCGGTGTAGCCCGGCACGCTCCAGGGCGGCCCGAAGCAGGCCTCCGCCGAGGATTGCCGACGCGCCCACCGTTGCCGTAATCCGCAGAACCTGGCGTCGTGGAAGGCTGCGACTCGATGCGTCTGACATACGATCGCCCTACCGAACTGTGGTTTCCAGCTGGACCAGTCGGGATCGAACGAAGTCCATGCTGTGTCGACACACACCCGCCTTCGTCAGCAGCTTGGTCTCGCAGACGTTACAGCGGACGCACTCCTTGAAGTCGATCTCTGGCCCGCGGATCGCGCCGGTGGGACATGCATGTTCGCACACTTTGCAAGGGGTGCACTGCTCAACGCGCCGGATCCGGAAGATCGCCAGCAAGGAGGCAACGCCCAACGCGGCCCCCAGAGGACAGGCGTACCGGCAGTAGAACCGTGGCACCACTGCCGACGCCACAAGAAACCCACCTGCGATGCTCCACAACAGAGGCGACGAGCTCAGGTAGAAGACGGTCCCGAAGGGCTCGAAATATTGGTAGATCGAAATCTGGGCCGGCGCTGCGGCCAAGCCGACGATCAGGAGCAGAATCCCGTACTTGAGGTAGATGGCTCGGTCGTGGATCCGCTGGGGAAGGCTCCGCCGCAGACGGCGCGGCACGATCCGTGTGATCAAGTCCTGTAAGGCTCCGAACGGACAGAGAAATCCGCAGAACACCCGGCCGAAGAGAAGGGTGGTGACCACGGTGAACCCAACCATGAGCAGCAACGCCATATCCCGGAGGTAGACGCCCGGACCCACGATAATTCCACTGGTGATGTGCGAGACGGAGAGGAAGCCGCCGTCGAAGAATCCCAGATAGACGAGCGTCACGCCGAGAGTGACGGCCCCTACCCGCCCACTCTTCGCGAAGAAGGCGTATAGAACGAGGCCCAGGAGGAGAACGAGGCGAACTACAGGAGCCCACCGGGTCTGGAGCAACAACCGAGACAGAGCCGTCTCGTCCTCGAAATTCTCGAAGTTCGAAAAGTCTAATTCGGGGACGCCCCGGAGCGCCGGCAGCCCGGTTGATGCGTCGTCGGCCGCCAACCCTGCAGGCGGACCGGCCAAACTCAAATCAAGGGCCCCCTCCGGTACGGTCAGGCCGGGGGGCGGGGAGGACGCGTCCGTCGGTGCCCCAGCGACCGCCTCCGCAGCGAGCACCTCGGACTCGACCGGTTCCGCGGAGGCCGATTCGATTGCGCCGGCTCGTAAGGGGACGGCGGCCAATTCGTCTCCGGGCACGGCAGAGGCTACGTCTGCGGAGACGGCCGGCTCCACAGCAGCCGACCCCACAGCAGCCGACCCGACAGCGGCTGACGCTTCCACACCCGACTGGGCAGCGCCCGGCTGGGCAGCGCCCGGCTCGGCAGCATCCCGCTCTGCGGCGACCAACTCCGCGGCGGCGGCTCGCTCGCGGACCGCTGCCAGAACCTCCTCCGGAACAGCGTATTCCGTGGAGGACGGAGCGTTCGTTCCGTCGTCGTAGCCAACCGTGAAGGGCTGTTCGAGATCGACCGCGTGGTCCATCCGCATGATCAGCGTGTACTGGACCTGCCCGGCTGCTTTACCCTCATACGGCGTTCCCAGGAAGGTGACCCGCCTGCTCGGAACCGGATAAACCTCCCCCCCTTGGCGGATCGAGAGCCCGTTGCTGCGGAATCCCGCAACCGCGCTACCGTCGATGCCGACGAACATGGCATGATCGTCGCCAACCAAGCCGTCCACCCGCTCGCTTACGTCTTGGTACCTCACCAAGCCCATCAGAAGGCCTCCGAGCGCCTCGTCCCCCATATACGCGAACGAGAGATCCAACCCCTCCGCGTTGAATCTCTCGATCGCCATCGTTCGGACGAAACCAGTCGAAATCATCTGCAACCACGTGAGGTCCTCGAGTGCCCCAGCCGCCGCTGATGCGGTCGACTCGTCGGGCTGCAGGTATGCGAGCGCCACCCGCCGGGCCGAGTTACGGATACCGCGGAACATGGCTCGGGCCGATATCGAGGCGCCGCTGACGCCATCCAGATCCCTACCGACTTGGAACCTCTCGCCGATGTGTTTGCCGACCACCTGCTCCTCGAGGCCGGCGCGCCTCAGAAAGTCCCCACGGGAGCTGATGAGCGACTCCCGGTAGTCGACGATGTGCATGCCCGTGAGACGCCCCTCCAAATCCATCCCCACCAACACATCGATCCGGCTGCTGTAGCCGTACTGGATGGGCGGCACATTTGCGGTCAGGTACACGTAGCCGATCACTCTTCCCGGCGATCCGTCCGCGCCAGTGCCGTACGCGGTGTACACGGGTGGGAGGCCCGCCTTCAAGGAGAAGCTGTCGGCAGCGGGCATCACCGACTGTATCATCTCGGCGTCGACTGTTTGGCGGATCTGGGCGGAGGCAGAAGAGGGGGATACCAGGAGAAGAGATCCCAGCACCCACAGTCCCCAACGCCTCATTGGCGGTACGTGATCCATCGTCCTCCCGTGGGTGGCTTTGACCGAGATTCTCCCGGGCGGAGTGATTTCTAGGTCTCTATCAACGGGTAGTCAAGCCAGGCCCCGCCGGGTTCACTCTTGCCACCTACTCCAAGGCGGCACATGCTAGTCTAGATGAAGTTGGAACCTCCACTTGGAGTTGCCGACAGCGTTGTCGCACCGTCCCTGATGATTTCCGTCCCGCACACCCTGCTCCAGCAAGCCACTTCGATCGTGCTGGCGCTTTACCTTGGGGCGTTCCTCGGCCAGGCCTCGTGCGTTCTCGATACGTCGCACGGGGAGTCCCTGATGGGGTCCGGTATGGACGGTTCCGCCGCCCACGCGTCGTCTTCGATGGCAACTCACGCGTCGTCTTCGATGGCAACTCACGCATCGCCTCCGACGGCTACGTATGCGTCATCGTCCATGGCTGCGCATAGTCCGTCTCAGCACGGGGAACACTCGGGCGTGCCGGGGCCGAATCACGCGGGTATGTGTTCCGTAATGGCGTGTGGATCGGCCGTTACGACTACACCGGACGACGGCTTTGGGCCGCTGGGTCGGTTCTCGGGCGCCCAAGTGGCGTACCTCGGTGGAAGGCTGCCACCGGACGCCGAGATGGTGCTTCCCCCTCCTCGTTTGGGCTGAGTTCGAAGCGAAATCTCGAACAAGGCTTGAAACGAGGAGGCGAAGTTGCATAACCATTCCGACGGCCTTGACGGCCGACACCATGTCTCGCGCACGAGAATCGCCACCGTGGCGGTTCTCCTCATCGCCCTTGCGGAAACTTCCTGTACCGGAGTGACACCCCGCAATAGCCAGTTCTACCTTCCAGGGAAGTACAACTTCGCGTTCTACGACACCCACACGAGAGCGGCTCGGTCTTTTTACGCCGCCCATGTGGCCCACTTCGGCATCTACGAGGTCGCGCTCACGGAGGGTGAAGACAACACGGATGCGTTCGCCGAGTTGGAGACCCGTATCCGCCGGTTGGTTACGGCTCCGCCCCGGTTCGAGCCGCCTGCGGAGCTCATTGCCCCTAGCTGGTCGAGGATGGCTCATCCGACCGGGCGTACTATGGACTGGACGCACCACCTCCACAGCCAACTCTACGACATACTCACAGATCCTTCGGTAACCGAGAAGAAGGCGGCCGGCGAGCGGGCTATGGCGTATTACCTGTCGAACGCCGAGGCGGCCTTTTCTACTCGAGGATACGGACACCGCTGGATGATGGGCGGAGGAACGTGGGCCGGGGTTTTTGCCCGCAAGTATCCGGACATCAACGGGATCCTCTGGTCATACCACTGGCACCACGCGGCCGTGTACGAGGCCCTCATGGAGCCGACTCCCGAGGCCCAGGCGCGAGAGCTCGACCGGGTCATCGACCTGTTCGTGGATTCGGTCCTCGCCAACCCTCCCGAGTACATGCCCCTGACCGCGGAGGTGGCCCCCCGTTTTTCCAGGATGTTTCCGGCCGCGGCACACATCTTCGACAACCTCCACATGATGCACGACATCACCAATGACATCATGGTGGACGAGAACCTCAGCCGGGAGCAGAAGGAGGCGGAGATCAACCGGCTGCTCCAGAACCAGCTTTACGCCACGCAGAGCTCGATGGTCGCACCGGCGATAACAACGATGGCGGACCACACCATGGGGCCGAGCTCGACGCGCATCCCGACACAGCTTCCCGATGGATCGTGGCTGCCACAGGGCCACCCCGAGTCGCAGATGGTTCCCATGGGCCAGTTCATGATTCCCTTGCTGCCCGAGGGGGTGGGCAGATGAGGGCCGCGGCACGGATCCGGGATCTGCCGTTATTCGCTGTCTTGGTGGTGGCCATGCTAGGGGGCCACGAAGCGACTGCACAGGAGGATTTTCGGTCCCTGGATGCGGGCCGTCCTCTCAAGGTCACGGACGCATATCCGAAGAAATATCTGGAGTGGGAGTTTCAGTTTGGGCTGCAAGGTGGTTGGACGGAAGGGGGCTCCAGATCGCTCGGAGGCGCCTTCGTGTTGGAGACGGGTCTGTTTCGGAACTTCGAGATCGGCGCAGGCCTGCAGGTGGCCAGGGAGGACGACGGAGCGAGCACCACAAATGGACTCGAATCTCTGCAGATCCAGGCCCTCTATAACTTCAAACACGAGGGGTGGACGTGGCCCGGACTGGCCATTCAAGCGGGTGCGGAGGCTCCGGGGGGATCTGATCTCTCCCGAGAGCATTGGGCCTGGGGGGCCGATCTGCTGCTAACACGCAGCTTCGCCAACCTGCTGCGGGTACACGTCAACGCCGGGTATGGCGTAGGGTCGGATGTCGACGGCGGTGACTATTGGAGGGGCGGCGTTGCCCTGGACATCCCGATGGGATTCAGCAGCCGGCTCATCATGGGCGACGTATACGCCGAGATTCCGGTGGATACCGGCCCGACTCGCACCTGGGCCGAGCTCGGGACCCGGATACAAGTCTCCAATCTCACGGTGATCGACGTGGGGCTTGCGACCCGCCTGGACGAGTGGAACCGCGGGACGGGCAACATCCAGCTGGTGCTCGGTGTCAGCCGCGTATTCGGGATCGGACGGCTGGTTCGAGTGCCGGAGTACCCTGATCCGAGCATCCGGTAGAGTGGGCCCGCGCCCGCACTCAGTAGCGGAGCAGGTACTGAAGCTTTACGAAGATTGCGCGATTCGTGCGTACTAGATTTCCCGTGAAGAAAAGTTGCTCTTCGATTCCGTCACCGTTCGGGTCTCCTTCGATGAGGTTGGCCCGCCGGTAGTGGTCGTCGTAACCGAGGTAGAAAACGGTCCCCGCATTGATCCGGTAGGTGCCGAGCAGGTTGAAGTCGAGCTTCTTGTTCAGAGAGTCGAACTCCGTGATGTTGCGAATCCCGAACTTGTCGGTGACCTGATAGGTGGTGGTGGCACGCAGGATCTTCACGTCGAACTCCTCGATGCCATCAATCGTCAGTCGGGTGGTGCTCAGGTTGAGTCTCGCAGAAATACTCGACGTGGGTCGCACATTGGCATTAACGCTCCACGCGACCTGGTAGCCGAGCTCCGGATTGAGGGTGTAGAGAATCTGGTCACCCACCCGGATGTTCGCGCCGAACGACAGTGAACGGTTGGCGTTCACGTTCCCCCGTACCGAGAACCTCGTCTTGTCGAAGTTCGTTTCGAGGAACCGCTCCATGTTTCGATTCATGTCGGCGCTGAAGCTGATGTTGCCGGCAAGAGAGAAATTCAGACCGAGACCGAGCCCTCGGTCCTGGAGCACTCCGTTGAAGTCCCAGTTACGACTGACCATCACTCGGGGGCCCCAATTGATGATCCTGCCCTCCGGCCAAAACCGGTATGAAATGTTGCTGAAAAAACGCCGCTCGTCCGTTCGGCGTACAAATCCGACATCGGTGCCGAAGTCCGGAGAGAGCTGATAGGCCGCGAGGAACCAACTCAGGTTTCGCCCACTTTGGCGGATGTTGGCGTCCAACAGGTGACCGGTACGTTCGACCCCACCAGGATCCTGCAGCCAGGTCCGAATGGCACGACCCCCGACCGAGGTGGTCCGGTTCAGGCGGAAATTGCTATCGACCCCGAACAACCGGCTATAGCCGTCCAGGAATTCTCGATCCGTGAAAATGGCACCGATATTGGACTCGGAATACAGGTCGTATCTTATGCGGCTGATGAACGTTTTGGCGTATCGGCCGAACGCCCGGTCCAACTCGTCCTCCACCTTCCCGGGGGCGCGGTCGTTCGCCGCCAACACACCGAGGGAAAGGCTACCCACCTTGCCTGTCAGCTTCGCGCCATAGTCCGGATCGACCATCGTGCGAGTGTGGACCAGCGTCACCGGCCCAATGAAGTTGAAAATCTCCGCCCCTTCTACAAAAAAGGGCCGGAGCTCGGGATAGAATATGGGAAAGCGCTGGTTCACCTCGATCTGTGTGCGGTCCGACTCGATTTGTGAGAAGTCCGGATTCACGGTGAAGTCGGCGGTCAGATTCGACGTGATCCCGTATTTGACGTTCACCCCCGCGTCGGGATTGGTGTCCAGGTGGACGAACGCGGGAATGGTCGGATCGATCCCACCGTACCGGATGGTCGTGAAGGTAGGCAAGACCTCGATGTTCCGGCTGGTGGATAGGTTGACCATGCCGTCCAGCACGCCCATCTGCGTGAAGAAGCTCGACTCGTCGCGAGACATCGGCGCCCAGACCTGGTTCTCCTGATCCTTCCCCTTGACCTCGCGAACGATCTGGAACCCCCACCGGTGCGCCACGTCCCGAGCCCGGCTGGGGTACCGTAAGCTCTTGAAGGGGATCGCCATCTCGGCCGTAAACCCGTCATGTACGATCTGCGCCCCGGTCTCGAACAAGGCGTTCCATGAGCGATCCGCATGCGGAATGCGGCCGCCGGACCCACCACCACCCCCGCCACGCCCCCCAAAGCCGCCCCCGCCCGCGCTGATGACACCGTCACCTTGCACCCCGTAGGCGTTGACGTCGAAGTCGTACCCGCCCTGCTGGTCCAGGAAGGTGTCGAAGTAGACCGTTATGAGATCGTCCGACTGAGCCCGGTCGCGGTCGACCCGGTTCGCGCGCATGATCGAAGGGTCCTCGTAATGTGCATAGAACGCGAAGTAGAGATTGTTCGCGTCGTAGGCGATGTAGACCTCGGTCTTCTCGGTCGCGGGTGCCCCGTCGAGGGGAGACTGCTGCACGAACTCGGTGATCAGAGCTGCCGTCTTCCATACTTCGTCGTCGAGGCGACCGTCGATATCCGGAGGCGTGTCGGTGCGGGTTGGGCGCACCGTCGGACGGCCGGGAACCAAACCGGTATTCTCCAAGTCGGTGTCCGCGCCCTCGTTGACGTCCGCTTTCGCGTCCACATCTCTTACGGGATCTCTTACGGGTGTGCGCTCAGCTCCGCCTTGGTCCTGGCCGGCCACTTTGCTGGGCATGAGGATGAGGAGCACCCCCATCACCAGCGTCACACCGAGCCCCATCTTCCGGGAGTTCTGCCCGGGTCCGTTGCTGATAGACGTACGCAAGCTCAACACATTCCTCGCATCAAATCGGAGTAAAGCTGAAAAAAGGCGGTAGAACGGAGGAGATCCGTCCCCGGAAAACCAACCGCACAGATTATAAAGGTAACATGCACACGGCACGCGGCCCACTGCTGTTTCATCCCCACCACAGAAGCCGAGGGGGTCTCGCCCCCTCGGCTTCTCTTGCCCTGGCGTCTCACCCAGTGGCGCTTCACCAGCGGCGCCTAAACGGCGGCGCCCCAACGGTGGCGTCTCACCCCTGGCGCCTCAACGGACGAATCGGGTCGCCCAGTCGAGGTCCCTACATGTGTGATGTCCCTAACGCTAGGACGTCCTTACATGTGTAGGTGGCTAATCCCCGTCTGTGCGGACGTCGTCGCGATTTCAGCGTGGCCCATGCCACCGTGTGTTACGGCGGATTCAAAGCCCTCGGCAGCCATGC
>SMVB01077160.1_pt1 | contig 11172 bp, 11 predicted proteins | sample 2456461 | NCBI WGS metagenome assembly SMVB01 (sample SAMN11095934, study PRJNA526329) | marine sediment metagenome | biome: Marine sediment; feature: Surficial sediment; material: Deep marine sediment; isolation source: Hadal surficial sediment | place: Pacific Ocean | collected 2014-05 | depth...
CTCCACGCTAAACCCTCCCAAAGTGATGGCCTAGCCAATCGCCGCAGTGGGACTGTTGATTTTCGATCCGAAAGCCGTCCTCGTTAAGAGAAATCTTTGGAACGCATTCTATCGACATTTATTAGTTTGTCGTTTTCGGCTTAGATTTGTAGATTTTCTTCTGATGGAACAAAATACTGTATTATCAGTTTAATTGGAAGAAAAAATTAGGAATGGTGAATATTAAGGAATGTGGGAGGGGGAATAAGGGGATGTGATTCTTTAGGGCACGGCATGCCGTGCCCCTACATTTATCAATTTCATTTATAACAAAACCCCTGAAGGAAGAAGCCCCCCGGCCCCCTTTACAAGGGGGAGTTTAACCCGACGGCCCGTCACATGTGTTTGCTCCCAGTGGGAGATAAGCCTTTTGCAGAAGGGGGAGCTTGCTGTTTCCCTTTAAACATACAACCATAGTTTGCTAGTGTATTCTGCGTCAGCAGAGAACATCTCTGGTTGATTTTGCCAGTGGAGGCTACTCCACTTACTTAGGATTTTTTGAGTCCGCTTTTTGTTCGGCGGAGGAATCGCCGAGAAGATTAGCCAATTGCGTGGCGAGTTGTTTGATTTCGTGATTGGATTTGAATTCCGGCAGGTCGATTTTGCCCTTTTTCTCGGCGTAATCCACCAGTTTTCTGAGCGGTCGAATGACCATGTTAACGGTGTAGCCCATGCCGATGAACGATATCAGGGTTCCCAGGGCGGCGATGCCGATCATCTCGTTGCGCAGTTGATTAGTGGTGCGGCTCATTCGGTCTTTGAGGACGCTGATCTGTTCTTCGGAATGAAATTTGGTGATGGTGCTGGAGATCCGGTCGATTTGACCCAGTTGGATGAAGATATAAAATGCCGCATATCCCATGCAGGAAATGCTGACAATATAGCCCGTCATTAATAGATTGATAATACTCTTTTTCTCGCCAGGGAGTTCATCCCGGAATATCTTGTTGCCTTTCATAATCGACTTTTAACTTGCACCTTAAAGCGGTTGCTGAGAACCGGGGATAATAGGGCAGATTTATATTTCTGCATGTTACCACTTAGCCTGCCGTATCTTTCGCGTGGGCCGGGGTGGGTGCTCAGAAATATTGATCTATTTTGTGATTCGGATTTTCCCAGCACTTTAATGAAATCACGCAGGCCGCCGGGGAAATATCCGGTCCGGTACGCGAACTCGGTGCCATATTGATCCGCCTCAAATTCCAACTCCTTATCCAAGCCTGTGGTGAACAGGGTTTCTGAAACCTGATTGATGATTTTATCGAACAGGCCGGAGTCTTTATCCATTGCCGCCATCGTCACCGAGCTGAGCCCTTGCAATAATTTACTTCGTTGCAAAGTTTTCAGTGCATGTTTTTGCGTGATGTGCGCGATCTCGTGGCCCAGCACTCCACCTAATTGAGCCTCGTTTTCCAACATGCGCAACAGACCCAGGCTGACGAATACATAACCTCCCGGGGTCGCGAAGGCGTTAGGGTGTTCGGAATTCAACACCGCAAAGTGATATTCAATATCCGCCCGATCCGATACATCCGCTACGGCCTGTCCCACCAGGGAGACATATCTTTGCAGATCTTGGTTTTTTAACATGCCACCATAACGGCTGAAGACCTCCACGGCCAGCGCCCCGCCTATGGCTTTTTCTTCTTCAATACCGATAGGCTGGAGAGATTGCAGAGTGGTGACACTGCCTTGCAATATTTTTGCGGTTTTTTTATCAAACAATCCCAGAGATTCGCCAAACCCGATCAACCCGCCCTGTCCTTGCTTGGGAGCTTGTTGTGGTTCACTGGTTGAAGGCTGTTGAGTTTGCTTCTCCTGCGGCGGCGGCGGTGGGGGTTTGAATAGGTCCTCCAACCGGAATGAATGGGAAGTTTGTACCCAACCCAAGCCCAGGATAATAATGAAAGCGGAAATGAAAACCTTTTTAGCAGATTTCATAACTAATTTTCCAGAAAGGGTTCATTGACAAAAATATTTTTTATTGGCGTTTGCCAAAAGGTTTCAGGAACCATACTCCCCGAGTTTTCCCTGGGAAAGAAAATTTTGTAATTCCTGATCGGAGACTTTAAATTGTTCCATATTTTTTACATCATCAATATTGCTTTGCGAGATGCCTTTGCTTTTCGCGTGTTTTTCAGACATCGGGCTGAGGCCACGAATGCTGGAACCGGAAGAGCTTTCCCTGGCGGCAATCTGTTGTCCTCCCAGAGCGCTCAGAAAATCTCCACCGCTCCCGCCGCCAGCGGGTGCTTTCGTTGTTAACTTGAACTTGAAAATCCATCCGGATTTGCCACCGGGAGTGGAAACCTTTAAAAATTTTCCGGATTTTTTGGTCACTTCCACGGCAGTGCCTTTTCCCAATTTACTTAAAACTTTGGATTTGGCGGAATCTGCCGATCGCAGTTTTGTGCCGGATTTTTTGACATACATGGTTTTACCATGGCCTTCGACAGGCAGGGTCAAGCCGATAAAGGCGAATGCCAAGAGGCAACTTAAAAAGACGCTGAAAACATTTGGGATTTTTTGTTTGGGTTTCATAGTCCGATGTTTAAAGAAGGATTGCGGATTAAAAGGTGAATTCAGATTTTGGGAGTTTCTTTAAATTACTCTATCTTAAAAGGTTCTCTCAATCCATAGCAAAGGTCAACCCCCTAATTATTGCTGAAATAAAACACTGAAATTTCAAGGCATAATGAAAATGACTTTGGTATCAGGCAGAGTTCTCTGCCAATTGGAGAGCGTCCTCTTTCAATAATTCCTTTCTTAGCCGACTCCAGTTGAAGGCGGAGCCGGGATCATATTTTCTGCTCACTCCTGGAGGATTGCCTTTTTGAATATGACAATGCCCAAGGATGCCCGCGAAACTGGAAAAATTACGAATTTTATCCAGGGGCACCCGGCGAGATTTTTTGTCAAGGGGAACTTTGAGTTTGATGCCGGGAAGCAGTTTGTTGATTCCACATGCCAGGCGAGTCACCGCCAGGTACTGTTCTTCAGTAAAGTCCCACATGCGCACCATTTTGTCATTGACCTTGCGGCTCAAGTATCCGCGCTCTGGATGTGTGCGGGAAGGAATTGCCGTAAAGTCTGGGGTGCGGATTTTGTTTTGGTATTTTTCCGGAAGAAGCAATTGCCATTGGCCTTTAATTTTTTTGTATTGGTTTTTGGTCACATTGTATAAGGTCGATTCTTCCTTGAGCGCTTCCGAGGAGAGGTTGGCCATTTCTACATGGACCGATCTTTCGTTGCCGATGCGATCGTCTGCCGGGCCGGTATTGGTTTTCCAGTACAGGTCACAGGTTTGATACAGGGTGCCATCGAGATCGAGATAAAACTGGCTTCCTTTAAACGTGCTATCTCGCATGATCTGATGGCACTGCCAGGAGCAATAGCAAACATCGTAATGCAGGACCAGTTGGGTAACTTCCTGTTTCAATTCCGTATAAGCGGTCTCTGGATTTTCAATGCAGTAATTTTCATCCTCTTGCGTGGGTGCATCGTTGAGCGAGTTGTCATGCTGGGTGCAGTTGATTCGACCGCGTTTATTAGGGCAAACAAAGCCGCCCTTTTCTGACCACAAAACAACTCGTGTGCCGATGTCTACGGGTTTCCCGCAAGCAATGATGTTTTGATTCATAAGCCAATGGGCAAGTTGGATTTTTTAAGAAAAATTTTTATTTCCACCAGTGGGTTTCAACCCCCGTAGCTACTAGCCGTAGGGGCAACTAGCGAGAATCGTTTGGTCAAGATAACGGTTGCTGGCTCAAAAAGTATTTTCCATTCGGGTCCAGCGTCACGCTGGCTACGGTTTTTAAATAAAAATCTTTGTCGGATACCCCGCCTGCTTGTAGCGGGGTCGTTCATTTTTTGCGCTGATGGCATGCAATCGCAATTTTCGTTGTCGCTCAATCCTCTTCATCCGGGGTGCCCCACTGCAGTTTTTTGCGCAGAATCTGATAATAATTTTTCCCCGGTACCTGGATTAACTTCAATGAGGATTTCGCCACTTTTACTTCCAGCACATCACCGGTTTTCATATCACATCCTTCTTGTCCATCCAAGGTGATGCGCACCTCCTCGCCAGGAGTCGTCAGTTCCACCTGTATATTGGATTGGTCGGGGATCACAATTGGCCTGTTGGTCAGGGTGAAGGGACAAATGGGGCTCAATACCAATGCGTTCATGCTGGGATGGATAATCGGCCCGCCTGCGGACAGGGAATAAGCGGTGGATCCGGTGGGCGTGGCGATGATCAGGCCATCTGCCCGGTACGATGTCATGTATTGCTTGTTCACTCGCACCTGCAGGTTGACGATTCTTGCCAGAGCGCCTTTGTTGATGACCACATCATTTAACACATTGTATTCTTCCGTCTTCACCTTATTCCGCCATAAACTGACGTTCAACAGCATACGTTTTTCGATGGAGGTTTGTCCGTCCAGGACTTTTTCCAAGGTAACGTACAATTCTTCAAGAGGAATTTCGGTCAAAAACCCAAGACGGCCCAGATTGACCGCTAACAGGGGAACATTGTAGGGATGGGCGATTCTGGCCACGCTCAATAATGTCCCATCTCCGCCGAGAACAATGATTATATCCACCAGGGGAGGGATGTCTTGTTTATTGTATGAGGAAGACTCGCCAATTATTCCGGCTGTATCCTTATCCATGAAAACGGAAAGCTCTCTTTTGCGCAACCAACCCGTCAGGGTCAACAGGACATCCTGATCGAAGGAGGGCTTTTGCTTGCAATAGATGCCTATATTTTTCACGACAGAATAAATTCTAGAGAGGTTGCAACAGGTGGGAAGCGACTGCTTTGTGGTACCAGCTCATAACAAAGTTAAATTTTTAGAGGTGCTCTCAACTAACAGAAGGCCTCATTTAAAGTTTGCCGAAGTCTTCAGGTTTAATGTTATCCAACCAATCTTTCCATTGTTGTTTTTCATCTTTTTTGGAGGTTTCCATTTCTGGAATTTCCAGACTTTTAGCCGCCTCAATGACCGTTTCTTCTACGAAAATTGGTGACTTTGTTCTTAGCGCAAGAGCAATAGCATCGCTAGGCCTGGAATCGATAGCCATGGTGTTTCCACCGACAACCAATGAGATGGTGGCGTAAAATGTATTGTCCTTTAGCTCGTTTACCAGAATATGATTGACCTCCGCTTTCATCGTTTGTATCAGATTGCGGATTAGATCGTGAGTCATTGGGCGGGGAGTGGAAATTTTTTCTATTTCCAGAGCAATGGCATTGGCTTCAAAATATCCCACCCAAATGGGTAACGCGCGTTTTCCGGACAGATCTTTCAATATTATGATTGGCATATTGGTGAGAGGATCCAGAGTTAAACCTTCAACCTTCATTTCCACCATAAAAATCACCTTCATTTTGGAGGCATGGAATCATGCAAAAAATGCGCTTTTCGCAATCATCCATTAAAATAATCGTTATTTAAAGTATAAAGGACCAATTCGATTTGTCAATGGTATCCGCGATGGGAAAACATCTTTAAATTAAAGGCTTTGGAATCATCCATTCAAGAGTGAGGAGGCGATTATATTTTTGGGATGTTTTCATTAAGAAATTCTTTGAGTTTTAATTTTACCGCATCGGGGACTTCAGTTTCTCTCAATGCTTCTCTACAGAGTGATGTCGTGGACTTATAGGTATTCATAAAAGCAATACACGGGGGACAATCCTGGAAGTGGTTTTCCAATGCTTCTGAAGTTTCCGCCTTCAGAGTTCCTTCCAGATAGTCATGCAACAGGTCCAAGCATTCTTTACAGCAGATCATTTACTTTTCCTCCGGGTATGGAATTCTTCAAAATAACCCGATAATTTTTTTCTCAAAAACAACCGCGCCCGATGCAATCTGGATTTAACAGCGGGAATCGTTAGATCAAGGATTTCCCCGACTTTTTCCGTCGAAAGCCCTTCCACATCGCGAAGCATAAAGACGACTTTTTCTTTTTCCGGCAATTGGTCAACGGCTTTTTTAATCACCGACTTTGTTTCGTTGGAAAATAATAAGGACTCTGTATTTTCCGACCAATCCTGGATCTTTTCCTGTTGATACCCGGAACTATTAAAAGAAGGAAGCATATCTTCAATAGAGATTTTGGGTTCCTTCTTCTTGCTCCGTAACTTCATGTAGGTGGCGTTCAGAGTGACTCGGTAGACCCAGCTGGAAAACGCCGATTTTCCCTGGAAGGTGTGGATTTTTCTGTAAATGGTCAACAGAACATCCTGAGCCACGTCCTGGGCGTCCATTTGGTTGCGCGTCAGATTGAAGCTGAGCCCATAGATTTTTTTCTGATAAATCTGTGCCAGCTTGTCAAAAGCTTCCAGGTCTCCTCCCTGAAACTTGCGCACCAAGTCTTCTTCGATCGCCTTGGATTCTTTATCCTGGGTAAATGCCATGTTGGATTGTCTTTAAAGGGGGCTCTAAAAACGGAAAATTTATACGTTTGTTCCGATACCAAACCCTTATTGAGTCAGGCATTGGCCGAAATCGCACCGTCTTATTGAGTTGCCCTTAGAAGGTGTCGTCGAAGACTCGTATTGCTCCGGACTCCATCCTATGGATGTTTACCAGAATCAGTAATCACGCTGATTAGATGCAATCCACTAGCGGTCGATTCGGCGAAACAGAATAGAATTCGATAAAGCTGTCTAAAAACGACAGGGAAATTGAATTATAGGGGTGGTATTGATCCCCCTTTTATTCAATGGGCGGGTTCAGGACTTGCTTTCCTGAGTTTCCGGGGAAGGTGATTTTTCCTCGGAAGGTGATTTTTCCTCATCTGCCGAGTCCTTATTCTCATCACTGGATTCAGTGGCATCGGCATTGGCATCGGCATTTTCACCCTCAGTCACCTCCGCAACAGCGTCGGAAACATCGGCACTATCCTTTAATTCTTCCGCTTCCTTCATCGATTTTTTGAAATTTTTGATACTGTTGCCAAACGCACTTCCAATTTCCGGAAGTTTTCCCGCTCCGAAAATAATCATAATGATCACTAAAATGATCATTAATTCTGGAAAACCGATGCCCATCATAAGCTTATTCCCTTCGCTGTTGTCTGTTTACGGTTCGTGGAGTATAACAAACACGCCGGGGGAAGGCAAATTTAATTAAGTGATGAAAAATCAATGTATTCTGTGATAAAATAACGCCTTGTGGGAACCAGAATATTGAATTTCTAACAGGAAAACACCTAAAAATTGAGGGAGTTTCTAGTAGCTGTGACCAAAACTACAGGATTGTTGCTATTGGGTATTTTTATTTTTTTGATGTCTCCGGCTTTTTCTCAAGCGGAACCCTTTTCTGAAAGGTTTTCTAAAGGAACTTCTGCATTTGGAGTGCAAGGCGGTTTTGGTTATACCATCGATTTGCCGCCAGGAAGAGATCGCACTGATATCAGTTTTTTGTTCTTTTTCCCCAACTTTCAATACAATTTGACCGGCATGATTGGTGGTGATTCCTGGTATGAAGGGGCTTTGTACTGGCATCATGAAGTGGGCGTTGCGGTCGATTTGAACCACGACAATGAATATCTTGCCGGCTGGTCACCTCTCATGCTCGAGTATAAATTTCTTGACTCGAAACGAAGCTGGGCTCCTAATGTCATGGTAGGCGCAGGATTTGCCTATACCAACTGGGACGAAATCGCGAGCCACGAGCTGGGATCGCAATTTGAGTTTCTTCTTCATGGTGGCCTGGGTTTGGAATTCTATTTGGATAAAGGTTCTGTGTCGTTAAACTACCGCTTTTTTCATATTTCCAATGCTGGTATCGAAAGGCCTAATATTGGCTTGAACTCCAATGTCCTTAGTTTGGGCTACCGCTTCTGATATCACGGCTCCTCCCTTGGACGTTGTCCAGACTCAATCAAATGTCGCAAGACCCCCAAGATCCCCAACAAGTCCCACAATCCCAATCGTTCCTGGACCGTTTTTTTCTAGGGATAGAAACCTCCGTTACCTCCCATCCCTGGAAAGTCATCATCCTCGCCACCGTGATAGCGGCGCTTTCAGTCTGGGTCACTATTGCCAAGCTGACATTTAAAACCGGTCGTGGCGACCTGGTCTCAAAGGAATTGCCGTATGTCCAGCGGCATGAACAATATCGGGCGGAGTTCGATGACTTTGATGGCATGACTATTGTCGTGGAAGCGGACGATCCAGACGCGATGAAAAAATTTGCCGCAGCTCTGGCCGAGCGATTGCAAAATCAATCGAATTATTTTTCCCAGGTGTTTTACAAAATCGATACATCGTATTTCAAGAACAAAGCCCTGCTTTATCTGAGCCAAAACGAACTCAGCGACCTGGAAGAAAAACTCACAAGTAGAAAACAGTTTTTAGATGACGTCAACGCGTCTCCCGGATTGAACCAGCTACTGCGGAGCATCAACCTGGAAATCAGTTCTGGCATGGTAGAAACGTTACTCAGCAATTTTCTCGGGCAAGATGAAGATAACGAGGCAGAGCAGGAAGTCAAAGATGATACGGAGGATTTAGCCTTGTTGACCTCGCTCCTGACCGGCATGAAAAATCGTCTGCAGGGCGATGAGGATTATCATTCGCCCTGGCGTTCACTGTTTTCCAAACAAGGCAATTCTACTTTGAAGGAAGAGGGCTACTTTGTTTCCGATGATGGCCGATTGATGTTCCTTCTCGTGAACCTCAATGAAGACGAGACCAGTTTCACCGGCTACAAAGATGCCATCGAGTTCGCACGCAAGCTCATTGCTGAAACCCTTGTGGATTTTCCCACTATCCAGGTCGGCGTCACCGGCGAGGATGTGATTGCCTCGGATGAGATGGTCACCACGCAAAGTGATGTGCAACTGGCCACGCTGTTGGCTCTGACGGGAGTATCGCTTTTATTTATCCTGGCGTTTCGCGGCGTGGTCAAACCTTTGTTAGCGATATATTGCCTGGTGATTGCGCTTTGCTGGTCGATGGGATTCACCACGGTGACGGTTGGGCATTTGAATATTTTGTCGGTGGTGTTCACGACTATCCTGATCGGACTGGGTATCGATTTCGGCATCCATATTCTGGAGCGATTTCGCGAAGAAAAACGCGCAGGACATGATACTGCCGAGGCCTTGCAAATCACTGTACAAGGGACGGGACGAGGCAACTTCGCCGGAGCTATTACCACGGCGATGGCTTTTGGGGCGATGGTTCTGACGGACTTCATTGGCATTGCCGAGCTGGGTTGGATCGCCGGAACGGGAATTCTGATTTGCATGTTGGCGATGATTCTCCTTCTGCCTGCGTTGATTACCGTGGAAGAAAAATGGCGCCACTCTGATGATGTCGCCGTAACAAATGAGAGCCCAGAAACCTCCCGCCTCGAAAATATCTTTGACCACTACAAATTGATCATCGGTCTTTCAACCGCCTTGGTACTGGTCGCCTCCATTGCTATTAAAGATGTGGCGTTCGATTACAATATTCTCCACTTGCAGGCAAAAGGCACCGAAGCGGTAAAGTATGAAATGAAAATCCTCGATAGCGCACATCGCTCGGCGTGGTCCACGGCAGTGATCACCGACAGTTTCGAGGATGCCAGGAAAATGGAAAAAGCCTTGCTGGCTTTAGCGGAAGTCGCAGAAGTGGAAAGCATCGTTTCGGTATTTCCAGAGGATCAGTCCGAAAAAATAATCCGCATGCAATCACTATCGCCGCTGTTGAATGATTTGGAAATGGAACCGGAGGACACGATTTTTTCTCTACCGTCTATAGTCCGGACGATGAAAAAAATCCGCTTCAAACTTCAGGGACGTGAGGGCAAGGAAGATGATGCCGTCAAGCTAACTGGTGATTTGGCGCAAGAGGTTTTGCAGGCAATAAAAAATCAGGATGAAAAAATTGCCAAGCAAAGATTATCGGATTACTCCAAACTATTGTTTGTGGATTATCGCGATAAGATGCAGATCCTGAAAAGTAACGCCGATCCGACACCGGTGGTAATCGACGAACTGCCGGAAGAACTTCGCAACCGATACATCAGTGACAAAGGTCGCTACCTGTTGCTGGTGCGGTCTGCAATCGATATCTGGGACATCGACCAACGCAATCGTTTCTTAAGGAAAATTCGCGAGATCGATCCAAACGTGGCGGGCAATGCCATTCACATGTTTGAATCCACCCGCCTCATGAAAGAAGGTTACATCAATGGCGGGTTATACGCACTGGTGGCGATCGTGCTGTTTGTCATTTATCAGTTTCGCAATCCCAGAACAGTGCTCCTGGTATTTCTGCCCGTGGCGGTAGGAGGCATCTGGACCATCGGCCTGATGGATTTGTTCAACATCCGCTTCAACCTCGCCAACCTGGTGATCTTGCCGCTCATCCTCGGCATCGGTATTGTCAACGGGATTCACATCATCCACCGTTACCGCGAGGAAGCTGACAAAAATATTACCGTGCTGTCGAAAAGCACCGGGCAGGCGGTGATCTTAAGTTCGCTGACAACGATGATCGGTTTCGGCAGTATGATGGTGGCCGATCATCAAGGCGTGTTCAGCTTGGGCTTGATCCTGACCATCGGAGTTGGCTGTTGTTTAGTGGCCTCCATCACGTTCCTTCCTGCGGTACTCAAACTTTGCACCGCCAAAGGCTGGCAACTGTGAGTGAGGCCCAGTAGCCTGGGCTGGCAGTTGAAGCAAATGATATAATTTGATTCCGCGAAATACTCAAGCAAATATGAACCGTTTCCCTGTTTATTCTAAATAGAAATCTAATTGCACCCTCCTGTCATTGAAATTTTGCTTCACATTCTCTTTCCTTGGCCTTTAAACTATAAATAAGCACAAAAAGTGAAACAAAATACTTAGAGGTCCTCTTTAATGCTAAAACTTACCGATTCCCCACCGAACGAAGATTACAAACACGTCGACCCGGAACGCTTGAAAAATGCCGAAGCCCAAAGTCAGATCGAAGAGTTGGAAATGAACCTGCGGTTCATCGAAGAGCGATACGAAGTTACCGGAGCAGGAAAAAACCGCCGAACAGAAGTGGTTTGTTACGAAGTTTATGTCGATACCCGCAAACTGACCGGCCAGGAGTTGCCCCACTCACCAGCGCTGGAGATGGAATGGACCCTGCCCAAC
>SMVB01373812.1_pt1 | contig 11172 bp, 7 predicted proteins | sample 2456461 | NCBI WGS metagenome assembly SMVB01 (sample SAMN11095934, study PRJNA526329) | marine sediment metagenome | biome: Marine sediment; feature: Surficial sediment; material: Deep marine sediment; isolation source: Hadal surficial sediment | place: Pacific Ocean | collected 2014-05 | depth 0-1...
AGGATTAGGAAAGAAATAGCAAGAGTCAGGTAAGCTTTATTAGTCAGATCCTGTCTGTAAAGTCAGCGTCTGTTCAGAATGTTCGAGATCAAGGCTTGCACAGTTTCTGAAAAACGCCAGCCTGCCGGAGTGGTAGGGAGTTTACGTTTGTAAATGAGTTTTTCAGAAACAAGCATGCCTACCGGACAGGCGGCGTAACGTAGAGATCGGACATTATAGACAGTCACTAAGTAAAGTTTAAGATCAAAAGTTCCCTTCCAAATAGAAATTGTTCGTGTTACAGAATATGGAGGAATAAAAATAATATCCTGATCGATTAGTTTCCATTTTTCTTTCCAGCTTTAAGACGGGATCACCTTCATTGATTTCTAAAAAGCTGCCAATTTCTTTGCTGGCATGGATAGCCATTATCTTTTGTTTTCCACCAATCACTTCGATATCGTAGCCGCTGCGCATCACATCAAAGAGTGATTTGTTCTCAAAGTTTTTTTGTATAAATCTTGGCAAATTGATATTAGGAAGATAGCTAACATCATATAGTATTGGAGATCCGTCAACAATCCTGCTTCTCTCCAGAATAACACAACCGGATTCCAATTCCAATTCGCTCAAATCGAAAGAAAAACCTTCAGGCCATTTGCTGACATATGGTTTACGCACAGGTTTGGTCTCCAGGTTGTGTTTCCCCACACCTGAAGTGGTGCCTTGCAAAGAGAGAATCCCTATTCCTTTCGGTAATGAACGCACGATACTCCCCTTCCCCTGTCGCTTCAAAATATATCCTTCAATTTCCAGTCGGGATAGCGCCTGCCTTACTGTTGGGCGCGTAACATCATGAGCGCTGCATAATTCATTTTCAGAAGGCAGTAAACTTCCTTCGGGATACACACCTCCTATGATGTGCTTTCGCAGTATTTCGTACAACTTCCTATGCCGAGGTATCTTATTTGTAGTAGTTTTTACCAAAGCTCATTTTTCATAAAACGCTAAGAAAATAAATTTAACATGTAAATACAAGTTTAATCGACTAAATCTATGAACAATCTTTTATGCCTGTTTTACTAATACAACGATACATAAATATTTTTTCGGTTAAACTTGTATTTACAAGTTAGTAAATATATCTTTACATGTGAATTACGAATTAACAAATATCATATATGGCTGAAGCGGTAATTATGCCTCGCCAGGGGCAATCAGTTGAGAGTTGTATTTTTTCCGAATGGTTTGTGAATAAAGGAGAAAAAGTAAGCAAAGGAGATCTTCTTTTTGCCTACGAAACAGACAAGGCAGCTTTCGAGCAAGAGGCTGCGACAGATGGATTACTACTGGCTACTTTTGCTGAAGAGGGTGATGAAATTCCTGTATTAGATGCTATTGGTGTAATAGGACAAGAAGGAGAGTCGATTGATGAGTTTAAACCAGGAGGACAGGCGCAGGTAGATTCCACGACAATCCAGAATGAGGATAAATATTCGAAAGAGGAAAGTGAGATTAAGCCAGCCAAAGAATTAATGGCGTCTGCTTCTAATTCAGAAACTACCATTTCTCCAAGAGCAAGGCACCTCGCCGCAAAAGAAAATGTGAGTTATGATGGGATATCCGGTACAGGCCCTGAAGGAAGAATTATAGAGCGGGACATTCAGACGGCCATTGTTTCGAGACCGAAAGCTACACCATTGGCGAGGGCCATTGCGGCCGAAGATAATCTTGATCTACCAACAAAGGGATCTGGCTTTGGCGGGAAAGTGTTGGCTGCAGATGTCAAGCAAATGCCATCAGTTACACTTGCTGATGATTATACAGACAAAAAGATATCCAACATTCGCAAAATCATTGCCCAAAACATGTACGAGTCCCTGGCGAATACGGCACAACTTACGCTTCATACGAGCGCGGATGCGAGAAAGATGATGGCAGCAAGGAAAACTTATAAAGCTAAAATGGCAGATGGATATACGTACAACATCACTATCAATGATATGGTCACTTTTGCCACCATCAGGGCTCTAATTAAAAACCCTGAAATCAACATCCATTTTATGGGAGATAGCATTCGTTCGTTTAGCAATGTGCATCTTGGATTCGCGGTCGATACACCAAGAGGATTAATGGTTCCTACAGTACAAAGTGCAAATCACTTATCAATTGAAGGGTTGTCTGCCAAAATGAAGGAACTTGCATCGAATTGCCAGCAGGGAAATATTGATCCGGCAACACTACAGGGCGCGACATTTACAATGACCAATCTCGGTGGGTTTGGAATCGAAATGTTTACACCGGTTTTAAATCCGCCACAGGCTGGGATTTTGGGCATAAATACAATTACACAACAACCCGCCCAGTTGGAGGGCGGTATTTTCGGATTTATCCCAAAAATCGGTCTGTCGCTCACATTTGATCATCGAGCGCTGGATGGCGCTCCGGCAGCGAAATTTTTGCAAGATGTAAAAAATGAAGTAGAGCTAATGGAAATCGGATTATAGCGTAATAACCTGAGATGGCTCTTAATACTTCTGACTCCGTTCTTCAGACTTCAAAATAATTGATAAATATTAAAATATAAAAAATACAAGTCATGCCAAAAGTAAATTTTTTAGATCCTAAAATAGAAAGGAAAGCAGGTGAGATTAAACTTAATCCAATTCCTGTTAATCAATATAATAAATCATTCGAAGATGAAATGGTCAATTTTTCCAAGGAAGAGTTGACCAAGATTTATAGAGACATGGTGATCATTCGTGAGTTTGAGACTATGCTCAATGAAATCAAGATCAGCAATGCATACAATGGAATACAATACAACCATCCCGGGCCGGCTCACCTTTCCATTGGTCAGGAAGCTGCAGCAGTGGGGATGGCTCATCAATTAGATGAAAATGATTTTATTTTTGGTTCGCACAGAAGTCATGGAGAGATATTGGCCAAAGGTCTGTCCGTGATCAATAAATGGAATGACAATCAACTTTTGGATGTCATGAAGAATTATTGGGATGGGGCTACATTAAAACCAGTTGAAAAAGATCACAAGGGATCCGTAAACGAACTGGCGATTGAGTTTTTACTTTACGGCACATTGGCGGAAATTTTTGCCAGAGAAAACGGATTTAATAAAGGCTTGGGAGGATCGATGCATGCGTTCTTTACACCTTTTGGCGTGTATCCAAATAATGCACTCGTCGGTGGCTCCGCAGACATTGCTGTGGGTGGAGCGCTTTATAAGAAAGTGAATAAAAAACCCGGAATCGTGGTAGCCAACATTGGTGATGCATCTATGGGCTGTGGTCCGGTATGGGAAGGAATGGTATTTTCTTCTATGGATCAGTTCAGGAGTCTTTGGGAAGGAGAATATCAGGGCGGCTTGCCAATTATTTTTAATTTTATGAATAACCAATACGGCATGGGTGGCCAAACTAAGGGAGAAACCATGGGCTACGATGTATTGGCAAGAGTGGGCGCAGCATTTGCCCCTTATCAAATGCATAGCGAACGTGTGGATGGTTATAATCCATTGGCGGTAATTGATGCTTTCAAAAGAAAGAAACAAATTCTTAAAGAAAAGAAAGGCCCGGTGCTTATGGATACATTAACCTACAGGTATAGTGGGCACAGTCCTTCAGATGCTTCTTCCTATAGAACAAAAGAGGAAGTTGAAGCATGGCAAAAAGAGGATAGTATTATTGATTATGGAAAATCATTGATAAGATCCGGCATTTGCAGTCAATCGGATTTGGATGAGATCAAAGCAACTACCGTTGGCCGAATTGAAAAAGTTTTAACGCTTGCAAAAGATGATGATATCTCGCCAAAAATGAACATGATTACTAATCCGGGAGGTATTGAAGATGTGATGTTTACCAATGGCTCGGTCGATAAATTTGATGACCGTACGCCTGAAGTGAATATGCCGATGGAAGAGAATTTACGGGTTCAGCAGATTGCCAAAAAGGAAAGATTTGGTATTAAGGATGGTAAGGAAGTTTCGAAAATGAAAGTCTACCAATTGCGCGATGGATTGTTTGAAGCCATTATTGACAGATTTTACAAAGACCCAACGCTAATCGCGTATGGAGAGGAAAACAGAGATTGGGGAGGTGCATTTGCCGTTTACCGCGGACTGACAGAAGCCTTACCATACAATCGTTTATTCAACAGTCCGATTTCTGAAGCAGCGATTGTAGGAACGGCAGTCGGATATGCCATGTGTGGAGGACGAGTAATTCCTGAGATCATGTACTGTGATTTTCTTGGAAGATGCGGCGATGAGGTATTTAATCAATTAGCCAAATGGCAGGCGATGAGTGGCGGATTGCTGAAAATGCCGGTCGTGATGCGTGTTTCTGTTGGTTCGAAATATGGTGCACAGCATTCGCAGGATTGGTCGTCTTTGGTGGCTCATGTTCCCGGATTGAAAGTTATTTTCCCGACTACGCCCTACGATGCCAAAGGCTTGCTAAATGCAGCGTTGCAGGGTACAGACCCTGTAATTGTATTTGAAAGCCAACGACTGTACGATAAAGGAGAACTTTTCCATGAAGAAGGTGTACCGGAAGGATATTATGAAATTGAAATCGGTGAACCGGATGTGAAGTTGGAAGGCAAGGATATCACCATTTTAACCATTGGATCAACGCTATATACGGCAATTGATGCAGCGAAAGAATTGAAAGAAAAACATGGATTAGAAGCGGAAGTAATCGATGCGCGAAGTATTGTGCCATTCAATTACGAAAAGGTAATCGAGTCAGTGAAAAAAACCGGTAGGATTGTTCTGGCTAGTGATGCATGTGAAAGAGGATCGATGTTGAATGAAATGGCACAAACTATTTCTGAAGCCGCTTTCGATTATCTCGATGCTCCTCCGGTTGTTGTTGGTTCCAGAAACTGGATAACTCCCGCATATGAGTTAGAGGAATATTTCTTTCCACAGAAGGAATGGATTTTGGATGCAATTCATGCTAAAATTTTACCACTTAAAGGCCATACGATAACCAATGATTATTCAACCAAAGAGCAATTAAGAAGAAGTCGGCTTGGGGTATAAAGTGAATTCATCTTCAATTATTATAGCGTTTACGTATTCGATCATTCACTCATTCTCTTTAGAATAATGATAGATAGAAGAGTAAGTGGCAGAAGCATGAGTTAGGAAAAAGAGAAATATGATTTATTAATGAATAATAAAAAACTTGTCTTATTTGGAGCAGGAAAAATTGGCCGGTCATTCATAGGCCAACTATTTGGCAGGTCTGGATATGAGGTAGTTTTTATTGATATCAATGAAAGGACTATTTCCGCACTCAATCACTACAAGAAGTATCGAGTCATCATTAAAAGTGATGATCGAGATGAGGTGATTTGGGTTAAAAATGTAAGAGGTGTTTTAGCTTCGGATATTGAAAAAGTTGTAGAGGAAGTGGCAAATGCGGGGATATTGGCTATATCGGTAGGGCAAAAAGCCATTTCTGGAATCACACCATTAATTGCAAAAGGACTGGAGTCGAGACAAGAAAACTATCCTGATATTCCATTGGATATAATATTGGCTGAAAATCTCAGGGATGCCGCTAAAATTGTAGATGCTGAGCTTAAAAAACACCTTTCTTCAACTTTTGATTTAGTAAAAAACATTGGCTTGATCGAGACCAGTATTGGCAAAATGGTGCCAATTATGCCAGTAAGTGCATCGGAAGACGATCCGCTTTTAGTATATGCTGAGCCCTATAATTCCCTGATATTGGATAAAAAAGAATTTAAAAATCCAATACCAAACGTGGTAGGATTAGTACCGAAAGAAAATATGGTAGCGTGGGTAGATAGAAAATTATTTATCCACAATCTGGGCCATGCAGCAGCAGCTTATTTTGGATATTCAAACTATCCTGACAATATTTTTCTTTATGAGATCATGAAGAAAAAGGAAATTTATAATCAAACCAGGAAGACAATGCTTCAAGCTGCCGATGTGTTGATGAAGATTTATCCGGGAGAATTTTCACAGGCTGATCTGACAACTCATATTGATGATCTTCTGCACCGATTCTCCAATAAATCTTTGGGTGACACCGTCCATCGTGTAGGGCAGGATTTATACCGTAAGCTCGGCCCTGAAGATCGATTGGTTTGGCCATTGAAGATGGCCATTAAATACAAAATGCCCTATGATAAAATACTAGATGCTCTGATTTGTGCCATCAATTTCAGATCCACAAATGAACATGGAACAAGAAGCGAAAGTGATCAGAAATTTACCAGTGAAGCAGAATTGGGCCTTTCACATATTTTAAGTACAGTTTGTAATTTAAATAAAGATAAATATCCTGAAATGCATCATGAAGCACAGGAATTAAAATTTTAATAGACCGAAGGAAAGAAATAATTATGGATACTAGTTTTTCGTCTGTTTTCAGAAATCAATTGAATTCGAGAAGGAAATGAGTAACAACCTATTTTTGATAAAAGCTAATTTTACTATTCTATGAGTAAAAAATCAAAAATTGAAGTGGAAAACAAACTGATTTCAATTGTTCAGCAAGATGAACAAGATTATATCAGTTTGACAGATATGGTAAGGGGTGAAGAAGGGAATGATCATATTAGAAATTGGATGCGAAACAGGAATACTGTTGAATTTATTGGTCTCTGGGAAACATTAAATAATCCGGATTTTAAACATGTCGAATTCGACACCTTTAGAAAACAGTCAGGATTAAATAGCTTTAATCTGACGCCAAAAAAATGGACTGAGGCGACAGATGCTATAGGGATAATTTCAAAATCTGGGCGAAATGGGGGGACTTTTGCACATAAGGATCTAGCATTTGAGTTTGGCTCATGGATTAGTCCCATGTTTAAGTTGTTACTCATCAAAGAATACCAACGATTAAAAGAGATTGAGAGTAATCAATATAATCTAGAATGGAACGTCAAACGCATTTTAAGTAAAGCAAATTATCAAATTCATACAGATGCAGTTAAGGAGTATATCCTGCCGGATAAAAATTATGGTAACGATACAGAATGGTTGATTTATGCCGAAGAGGCAGATTTATTAAATGTAGCTTTATTTGATTGTACAGCTAAAGACTGGAGAGAAGTAAATCCTGAACATGCTTTAAAAGGATTAAACATCAGGGATTTTGCCAGCATTAATGAACTGGTAGTTCTTTCAAATTTGGAGAGTTTTAATTCCATTCTTATTCGAAATCATGTTGACAAGAAAGAGCGATATCAACAGCTAAAAGAAATTACATTAATTCAACTTAAGACACTTGGTGAAGGAGATTTTATGAAGACCTTAAAAAAGGCTTCTGATGACATTTATATAAGGCATTCTATCAAAAAGAAAAATAAATAACAAAAATGAATTTTTTACAATCATTCCCCGATAAGGAAACATTGCTGAAACAATCCGATCAACTAGTTTTTGATCTTAATGGGCACATTCATACACCGTTTTCATTCAGCGCTTTTGATAATATTCCACAGGTTTTTAAAATGTGCAATGAGGAAAATATCAAAGCGATAGGTATCAATGATTTTATTGTTACCGATGGATACCAATCATTTCATGATAATGCTGTTTCTTCCAGGGTTTTTCCCTTGTTCAATATAGAATTTATGGGATTGCTTAAGGAAGAGCAAGCAAAGGGAATTCGAATAAATGATCCCAATAATCCCGGAAGAACTTATTTTAGTGGTAAAGGCCTCGATTTTCCATCAAATCTTGATAAAGCTACTCAGCAATTGCTGAATGAGGTAAAAGAGGAGAGCAACAAGCAAACCTCACAAATGGTTGAAAAGCTTAATGTGTTCATGAAAGAAATCAATGCGCCTTTTTCATTTTCCTACGAAGAAGTAAAAGAAAAATATGCTGAAGACCTGGTGCGGGAACGACACATTGCAAAAGCAGTTCGGATGAAAGTTTGCGAAACCTTTTCTTCGGATGAAGATCGCATAGCTTGGTTGTCAAAAATATTTTCTGGCAAACCCGTGGAATCACAACTTGACGATATCAGCGCTTTGGAAAATGAAATTCGGGGGAGGCTGCTGAAAGCAGGAGGACCCGCATTTGTCCCTGAAGATGACAGCGCATTTCTTGAACTTGACAAGGTGAAAGACATAATAATAAAGATGGGCGGAATACCATGCTATCCTGTTTTATTGGATGATAAGAATGGCGATTGTACAGATTTCGAATCTGATTTTGAAAAATTACGAGATACACTCAAAGCGAAAAATATTCTTTCTGTGGAGCTTATCCCCGGTAGAAATGACATCAATATTCTCATGAAATTTGTCAGAATATTTCACGAAGATAATTTTGTGATCACCTTTGGCACAGAGCATAATTCTCCGGCACTAATTCCACTGAAAGTTGACACAAGAGGGCACATTGACCTCGATGATGAATTGAAAGAAATATCCTATCAGGGCGCCTGCGTAATTGCAGCGCATCAGTACCTCAGAGCAAATGGGGAGGAAGGATATTTGGATGCCGAAGGAAAAGCAAAGTCGGATCAGATTGATGAATTCAGGGTATTGGGCGCTGGGGTATTTAACTATTATTTTAAAAGGTAAATGCATAAAAGATAGAGTGATGGAATGATGGAATGATGGAATGATAGAATGCGTAAATGAAAGATTGATAAAAGTTTGATGGGAGATTTAATAAAGCTAAAAAGTCAAGCTATATAAACAATAAATATCGTTTGCCCATTTAAGAATTAAAATACAGTAAAACCATAAAGGTTAAATAACACATGAATAAAGCACTAAATGAACTAATTGAAATATCCCGGTTTTATGGGAAAAACAAAGATTTTACTATCGCCAGTGGCGGCAATACTTCCGTTAAAAATGAGGAAGTAATGTATGTGAAAGCCAGTGGATTTGAGTTGGGAAAAATTGGCGAGGAAGGTTATGTGGCCATGGATCGCATGCTGCTCGATAAGTTGAAAACGAGGGAGTACAGCCAGGACGAAAAGCAACGCGAAGCACAGGTAAAATCAGATTTGCTGAAAAGCAGGATTTATCCGGAGCGAAATCAGCGGCCTTCTGTGGAAGCTTCTGTGCATCACGCGATACGTTATAAATTCGTCATCCATATGCATCCAACCATGGTGAATGCAGTTACTTGTGCTGTGGATTCCAAAAAAACCATAGAGGAGTTTTATGGAAGTGAAGCGGTTTTTATACCATACATCACTCCTGGATATATCCTATATAAAGAGATTGAAAATCAGAATGAAGCGTATTATAAAATTCATGGAAAATATCCACAAATTTTCTTTTTACAGAATCATGGTGTTTTTGTTGGCGCAGAGACAACTCAAGAGATCAGCGAAAAGTATGATTGGATATTGAATAAGATCGATGAAAAAATAACAAATACCATTGAAATTGAGTCGATCCCAGGCAGTGACAAAATCACTGAAATTGTCCCTGCAATTCGAGCGGCTTTATCAGCCAACAAACTGAAAGTGGGAAAAATAAGGAATAATTCCTTAATCGATAGTTTTCTGATTAGCAATGAAAAACTTGGGCATCTAGCCCATCCGTTCACTCCGGATGGGATTGTGTTTTGCGGATCAAGACCATTGATTGTCGATGAGGGCGCAGATACAAGTGAGACACTTAATAATTTCAAGGATACGTTAGCCGAATTCAGGGCAAACTCAGGTTATGATCCGAAAATTGTGGTGATTAGAGGACTGGGTATTTTTGCTCCGGGCGATAATATTCAGGCCGCTGAAGTTGCTCTTGATGTATTTGAGGATATACTTAAAATAGCACATTATTCCATGAATTTTGGTGGGCCAAATTTTATGCATGTAGCAGATATAAAATTTATCGAGGAGTGGGAAGTAGAGTCTTATCGTAAAGGATTAATTGACAAAGGAGGGACTTCTGCTGCCATCGAGAATAAAATTGCTGTCGTCACCGGTGGCGCCCAGGGTTTTGGGAAAGGAATTGTTGAAGGTCTTCTACAGCAGGGTGCGTATGTTCAGGCCATTGACATGAATGAGAAAGTTGGCAAGCAAACAGTAGCGGAATTCGAAGCGAAGGGATTTGCTGGCAAATTGGTATTTACAAAGGCGAATATTACGAATAGTAAAGAACTGAAAACAGCAGTTAATGATGTCGTGAGCTCGTTTGGAGGAGTAGATTTACTCATCTCCAATGCTGGAGTTTTACGTGTCGGTCCGTTGCATGAATTGGAAGAAAAGGATTTTGACCTGGTGACTGAGGTGAATTATAAGGGTTTTTATCTCTGCACAAAATACTTCATGGAACCCATGAAACTTCAGTATGATCATAATCCGGAACTTTTCATGGATATCATTCAAATTAATAGCAAATCAGGGTTGGAAGGTAGCAATAAGAATTTTGCTTATGCTGGCGGAAAATTCGGAGGAATTGGCCTGACTCAATCGTTTGCCCTTGAGCTGGTTCCATGGAATATTAAGGTAAATGCGGTTTGCCCTGGCAATTTCTTTGAAGGTCCCTTATGGTCCGATCCGGAGAAGGGGCTATTTGCTCAATACCTGAAAGCAGGGAAAGTACCTGGCGCCAAGACTGTGGAAGATGTGAAAAAATCATATGAAAGTAAGGTGCCGATGAACCGTGGTTGTAAGCCCGGTGATGTGATGAAAGCAATTTCTTATATCATCGATCAAAAATATGAAACTGGTCAGGCTGTGCCTGTAACCGGTGGGCAGGTGATGTTGAGCTAGGAATTAGTGCTGGGTGCTGGGTACTGGGTGCTGGGCAAAAGATATGGGTTCTAGTTTCTACTTTCTAGTTACTTGATTCCAGCCATTAGCCTAACATTTAATTGCAGAATTCAATAAAGGAAATTAAAGATGAGTGGTTTTAGAGATTTTGAAATTTATAAAAAGGCATATCAGTTGGCAATTAAAGTGCATCATGCTTCTTTAAAACTTCCGAAAGTTGAGTTATACGAGCAAGGAAGTCAAGTGCGAAGATCAAGTAAAAGCATAAAAGATACCATAGCTGAAGGTTATGGAAGAAGGCGATACAAAGCAGATTATATTAAATTCATGATTTATGCCCAGGCATCATGCGATGAATGTACAAGTCAAATTAATATGATCATTGAACTCTATCCAAATATTAATGAGTTTGAATCTCTTTATAAAGAATTTGATA
>SMVB01212222.1_pt1 | contig 11171 bp, 11 predicted proteins | sample 2456461 | NCBI WGS metagenome assembly SMVB01 (sample SAMN11095934, study PRJNA526329) | marine sediment metagenome | biome: Marine sediment; feature: Surficial sediment; material: Deep marine sediment; isolation source: Hadal surficial sediment | place: Pacific Ocean | collected 2014-05 | depth...
GACTGCAAGTTTCTCTATGGTATTTTCTTTCTTATTTCTATAAAATATTAAAATAGTTCTACGTCGGGCATTTAACCAAAGTGCAGGTAACATGGTTCGCAACACGGGATCTTCATTATATTCACGAGATATCACTAGCCACATATCGATACCTGTTCTATCCATCAAAACAGGAAGAAGACTATTAAAACGATCGGCAAGAATCTCATCTTTTAGTCCAGCCTGCTCTCTTTCAGATAAAATTTGAGCCGAAGTTGAAAAAGTAATTATAAAAATAATAAAGAGTATTTTTTTCATGATTGGGATGTTTATAGATTTAAATGTACCTAATTTCCGCAAATAATAAAACAACAATCTATTTAATACTGGACGTCGTTGAGTAAACCCTATATTTTCCTATTTAACAAAATCTGAAGTATCTTATCGCGTTTTATTTTTCCGGTTTCGGTAAAGGGAAATTCCGAGAAGGTGTAGATTTTTTTTGGACGTTCATACCTTTCTAATTTAGAAATAGCTTCAGATAAATCAAGTTTGTTATTTTTATCCTTGGTCTCTATAATAAGAATAACCCGTTCGCCAAGTTGTTCATCTTTTTCCGAAGTGATAATAAAGGGACGTTGAATGAAACTCGATAGTTTTTCTTCTACTTTTTCAGGAAAGATCTTAATTCCGCCACTATTGATAACATTATCATATCTCCCTAACCACTCAAATGAAGTTGGTGAAACCAGTGTTATAATATCGTTTGTAATTACCTCTTTTTCAGAAATATCGGGAGCAGAAATAATTAAACAACCCCTATCATCTTTAGAAAATTTTACATTGGGAAGAGCTGTATAATATGTTGATTTTGCCAGTCCGTTAAGACGTTTTACAGCAATATGGGTAATGGTTTCTGTCATTCCGTAGGTTGCGAAAACCTCAGTGTCAACATTTATTAATTTCGCTTCTAATTCCTTTGATATGCTACCTCCACCAATAATTAATTTTTTAACTTTTTTAAGAGCATCAATTGAATGAAGTACCTGAAAAGGAACCATTGCCACAAAATCATAGTCATTATCATATTGTGTCAAGGCATCTTTTTCGGGAGCGGTAATATGAAGATCCCAGCCCAATATCATAGCTCTTACCAGCATCATTTTCCCAGCTATAAAATTTGAAGGAAGACATAATAATGCTGTGGTATTTTCAGCTAACTTAAAAAATATTCCGGTGGCGTTAGCACTATTTACCATATTGTCTTTGTTGAGCAAAATGTGCTTTGGTTTTCCGGTAGATCCGGATGTTTTTACCATTACCGTAGGATCTTCATTAAGCCATTGTAGAAGAAAATTGCCAATACTAATTTCGTAATTAGTGCCTTTATCTTCCAGATCCTTAGCAAATTCACATAATTCAGTCGAGCTGTATTTTAAGCCATTAAGCTTAAAGGCTGGATGAATATTTTGCCAAGTAGTATTCAAAACATTCAATTAAAAGTTTTCTTCAATCGTGACCGTTTCAGGAGGTGGAATTACCTTTCCGAAAAGTTTCTCTCCCCAATTCTTCCATTTATAACGCCAGGCCATGATGCCTATTAATATAGGATATAAAACTACAACAGGAATCAACACATCCACTCCTGCTCCCGGTTCAGAAATATCTTTTAATATAGAGTTGGTTTGAAATACCGTCCAATCGGCTGTTACCAATAATGCTCCAACAAGATTAGTGGCTGCATGAAATCCTAATGCCAGCTCTAATCCATCGTCCATTAGTGTAATAATTCCTAAGAAAAATCCAGTGCCTATGTAGTAGATCATAATGATATTCCCCATTTTATCAACTTCAGGATTAAAGATATGAAGGCCACCAAATATAACAGATGTAATGATTAAAGGAGTCCATTTATTTCGAACTAAGATTCCTATTCCTTGCATTAAATAACCGCGAAAAAAGTATTCTTCAAAGCTTGTCTGAAGTGGAATAAAGACCACAGAAATAAGGGCCATAATTAAAAATGGTATCGCTTCAAACTGTAATTCATAACTCTCTGGATTTGATTTAAAGTCTAGTAATGTAAATACAATTGTAATCACTGCAATAATAATAAAACCAAAGAAAATTCTTCCCCAATCTATTTTTTTCCTCGATGTAGTAAGCTGTCGAAGAGATTGCTGGTGAATGAATTTAACCGTAAGTATTAAACCAATAAGTCCGCCTAAAAAAGTAGATAATATTAAAAACAAATAAAGGTTACTTTTTGCAGGATATAGGGAAGCAAAATTTGTTAGGCCTGAATCCATAAACTCAGTTAGGCTTTCAGCTCTAAGAAATGAAACAACCATTATAGGCATGATACCAATAAATTGCCAACCTACTATAAAAATAAGTATGACACCAATTAGATAACGCCACCATTCATGCTTCCATTTAAACGCTTGTGTTATGTACATAGATAATTTATATTAAGATAATTCGATAATAGATCAAATAGAATCGGAATTAGATTTTAGATCAAGTATATTTAAATCCCATTTGCTATTTGTATTAAAATTTAAACTTCCGTTACATACTTCTAACGGAGAGGGAACATTGTTGGTAAATAAACTTCCTGTACCCAAGCCTTGTGGCAATTTACTATTTTTTGAGAAGGTATATTGCGAAATTGCATTTAATCCAATATTACTTTCCAGAGCCGAAGTAATCCACCATCCTATCTTCTTTTTTTCTGCAAGAGAAATCCAGGAGTCACTTCCCCGGAAACCTCCAATCAAGCTAGGTTTTAAAATAATGTATTGAGGATTGATGGTATTTAGCATTTGTTTCTTTTTTTCAGAAGAAAATATACCTATCAATTCTTCGTCTAAGGCAATAGATAAAGGAGTTTCTTCACATAGACGTGCCATTTCATCCCACTGTCCTTGTTTGATAGGCTGTTCGATGGAATGTATTTTTAATTCTGAAATAATTTTTAATTTCTCTAATGCTTCTGAAGGGGAAAATGCGCCGTTAGCATCTACTCGTAATTCTAAATCTGAAACAGAAAACTCATTCCGGATCGACTGAAGTAAATCTATTTCTGAATTGAAATCAATTGCACCGATCTTCATCTTAATACATCGGAATCCTTGTTTTAACTTTTCGGTGATTTGCTGCTTCATAAATGCTTTATCGCCCATCCAAACCAATCCATTAATAGGAATCACCTTTTCTCCATTAGTAAATTCTGATGGAAATAATTTAAACGGATCTTCAGAATTAAAAGATCTAAAAACCATTTCAACACCAAATTGTATAGAAGGAAATTCGATCAAATCATGGTATAGTTTTGATTCTCCTAAATGGATATTATCACAAACCCAGGCAAGTTTTTTATCATAATCTTTTCGATCATCTATGCTTAATCCACGGAAAAGCCCACATTCTCCTATGCCCCAGTTCTCAGCATCTTTAAGGGTAATAAACCATGTTTCTTTGGTATGCAGAACACCACGTGAAGTGCTGCCGGGACGTTTGAAGTTTAAAATATATTTTTGGAAGTTTGCTTTTAGCATTTATAATAAGACCCCTCGACTGTGCTCAGGGCAATATTTTAATTTATAATTCTATTGATTCCCCAATTTCTAGCAGCATTAGATCTTTCCCGGCATCATAGAATTTTTTCTTAGCTACCTCATGATCAATTTCAATGTAACCAAAGGTATCGTAATGTACCCCTAAAACCTTATCACATTCCACAAAATCACTGGCAATTATTGCGTCCTCAATCCCCATTGTAAAATTATCGCCGATGGGTAAAATAGCCAAATCTAGTTTTGTAATCATTGGTATTAATTTCATATCCATAGTTAATGCTGTATCTCCGGCAATGTAAATGTTCTTATGCTCTCCTTCAATAACAAATCCTCCGGGTTGACCTCCGTTGCTTCCATCGGGAAATGAGCTGGTGTGAATTGCATTTACATACTTGACATTTCCAAAATCAAATTTCCAATTCCCCCCATGATTCATAGGGTGAACATTAAATCCCTTGTCTTGGAAATGCATCGCTATTTCATAATTACTCACAATAGTTGCATTCGTGTTTTTTGCTAAAGTCTCTGCATCTAATATATGATCCTCATGGGCATGTGTAAGGAGAATATAATCAGCTTTAAGTGAGTTAACATCAACCTTATCCTTCGATAAAGGATTCCCTGAAATAAATGGGTCAATAACAATATACTTTCCGGAAACTTCTATGGCCAATGTATTTTGTCCGTAAAATGTGATTTTCATGATTTTATTAATTAGTTCTTCTAATGCGACAAGCTAAATAGTATAGAAAATAAAAATGTGCTTAATGCCACCTTTTTTAATTCGGAATCCATAAGCCTTGGTTCTTTATTGTAATATACAGCTTTCATATTAAGTAATAAAGGAATAAAAGCAATGCTATAAATAAACTGTTCAGGCGAACGATAATGTAAAAGAGTATATATAAAGGCAGATAACATAGCTATAATTAGCAATGAATAATGATATATTTTAGCTTTTTTCATGCCAATCTTCACAACCATGGTACGTTTATTATGCCTGGCGTCATTTTCAAAATCGCGCATATTATTTAAATTAAGTACAGCCATACTCAATAAGCCTATGCAAGTTGCAGGAAGAATTAGTTCCCATTGAATGTTGTGTGTGAATAAAAAGTAAGATCCCAACACACTTATTACACCAAAGAAAAGAAATACAAATACATCGCCTAAACCAGAATAACCATAGGCATTTTTACCCACAGTATATTTAATAGCAGCTACAACTGAAGCCACACCTAAACCAAAAAACAATAGGGAAAAAATAATATCCTCTCTTCCAAATGCTTTATAAATTAGTACTATGGCTACCCCTAAAGTAATTACTGTTGTAAGTACCATAGCATGTTTCATCTGTTTTGGTAAAATAATTCCCGAAGCAATTAAACGTTTTTCTCCTTCTCTTTTATCATCGGTTCCCTTTAGACCATCTCCGTAATCATTCGCGAAATTAGATAGCACCTGAAAGCCTATGGTTGTAAGTATTGCTAGCCAAAACAAGGATAGCACCCATACATTATGATTTACAAGACTTATAAGTCCGTCGTATTTTGAATCCGAATATTCTGTCAATTCAAGTATTTGCTGTCTATTTCCCAGGGAAGCTCCAACAATTATACCCGATACGGAAAGTGGAAGTGTTCGTAATCGTGCAGCTGAAATCCAGGCTTTAAATTTACTCATAGGGTAGAATTACTCTCACAAAAATACATTTAATAATTGTTTTTATTTTTTATAGATTCAATTTAAAATGAATTATGAATACCTCTAACTGTATTTTTTAGATCGGAATTAATTAGTCAAATACTTTAATCAGTAGTTCCTTTAAAAGGTCTCCCTGAGGTAGGTTAGCAGCCCCTACTCCTTTGCTTTTCATATCGATCTCGCGAATGGAAGCTATAATACCACTAATCTTTTTCATCGTATAATTTTGTGCCGCAGTTTCATAGTCTTTTACAAAATATGGATTTACACCCAATACTTTAGACGCCAGTGATTTATTACTTAGCGCATGATATTTAAGCACTTTAGAAAAGAAACTAAATAGTAAAGCAATTGTCAATACTATAGGGTGGATTTTAGGATTGTGTGAAAAATACTGAATAATACTATAGGCCTTTTTCACATCTCTTTTACTAATGGCATTTTGCAATTCGAAGTTGTTATAGTCTTTGCTTATTCCAATATTTTCTTCAATTATGTCTGGTGTAATTTGCTCTCCGGGTTTGATGATAAGCTGTAATTTTTCAAGTTCATTATTTACTTTCCCCAAATCATTACCCAAAAATTCCACAAGCATTTGTGCTGCTTTCGGAGTTATGGTATAACCACGAGTGACTAGTACACGTCGAATCCAATCCGGCACTTGATCGTCATATAATTTCTTACTTTCAAATAAGACCCCTTTTTTACTAATTTCTTTATATAATTTCTTGCGTCTATCCAGTGTTTTGTATTTATAACAAATTACAAGTACTGTGGAGGGTTGAGGGTTTTCAACATACGAAATTAGGTCATCAATAGTCCGGGAAAGATCTTGTGCTTCTTTTACGATAACAACTTGTCGTTCTGCCATCATCGGAAATCGTTTTGCTGTGCTTACTATATCTTCAATTTTAACATCCCTGCCATACAAAACAATCTGGTTAAATCCCTTTTCTTCCTCTGTTAAAATTGTTTTTCCAATATACTTTGCAATTGCATCAATATAATATGCCTCTTCGCCCATTAAAAAGTAAATGGGCTTTATGTCTCCATTTTTTATGCTTGCTACGATGTTTTTTGCTTTGTCTAAGGACACGGTTTATCTTAACTTATTGGAAAACATTCTTGTCATCTCCCAACTACGCCTGAGTGGAAAATAAATATTAGTATTGGAATATTTTTAAATATCCCTTTGGATTCTGTTACTTTGTTTTATGTTGAAACTCAACTTTTCGAATTACGAATTCAGATTCAAAAGTAACGAAAATAAAACGTTGATTTTTGATATCATACGAAAAAAATTCGTGGTACTTACTCCTGAAGAATGGGTACGACAACATATTCTTCATTTTCTAGTTTCCGAAAAAAAATATCCTCTCTCCCATATTAATGTTGAAAAACAAATAAAACTCCTCAACACAAACAAGCGTTATGATATTGTAGTTTTCAACCCCAACGGTAGCATACATATTATTGTGGAATGCAAAGCTCCAACTATAGCGATCAGCCAAAGGGTTTTTGACCAAATTGCACGGTATAATTTTGTTTTACATGCCGATTATTTATTTGTTTCCAACGGCTTAGACCATTATTATTGTAAAATGGATTATGAAAAGGAGAAGTATATATTCCTGAAAGAAATTCCTGTGTATTCGGTAAAAAGAGAAGTGTGAACTTTGAATAGTCTTGGCGAAAGAAAAATAAAGTTTACTTTGCACCCATGAACGTAGCTGTTGTAATACTCAATTGGAACGGAAGACAATTGCTTGAAAAATTTTTACCTTCAGTGGTAAGATATTCCTCAACCCAGGCTACTATTTACGTTGTCGATAATGCTTCAACCGATGATTCTGTAGCCTATATAAAAGAAAACTATCCAAGTATAGAAATTATTCAGAATAGAAGCAACGGAGGTTACGCCAAGGGGTATAATGATGCTTTGAAAACAAATTCCGAAGATATTTTCGTTTTGCTTAACAGTGACGTTGAAGTTACACGCAACTGGCTCACTCCTATTATTTCAGAATTTAAAAAAGATAAAACGTTAGTAGCGGCACAACCAAAAATTCTGGATTATAACAACAGAGCATATTTTGAATATGCCGGTGCTGCCGGGGGTTTTATAGACAAACTCGGCTATCCCTATTGCCGGGGTCGGATCTTCAATACAGTGGAAGAGGACATTGGGCAATACAACGACACCAAAAAAATATTTTGGGCAACCGGAGCATGTCTTTTTGTTAAAAGCAAAGCTTTTTGGAAAGTCGGTGGATTTGATGAAGATTTATTTACACACCAAGAAGAAATAGATCTTTGTTGGCGATTACAAGCCCAGGGTGGTAATGTTAACTATATTGGAAGCGCTACGGTGTACCATGTGGGTGGGGCAACTTTGGCTTCTGCGAATCCTAAGAAAACGTTTTATAACTTCAGGAATACCTTATTAATAATATTAAAAAACGTGAAAAGTAACAGAGTTTGGTGGTTATTGTTTGTTCGTTTTATGTTAGATGGAGCGGCTGCTATTATGTTTTTGTTTCAGGGAAAACCTAAGCATTTTATCGCTGTTGCAAAAGCACATTATAGTTTTTTTGTGTTGTTTCCAACTTTTTTAAAGAAACGAAAAAAATATGCATCCAGAATAAAATATTATTCTACAAAGTCTATTGTGTGGGATTATTTCATTAGAAAAAATCGTACTTTTAAAAACTTAATTAATTTATACTAAAATTATATTAATACTTTTTTTACTATACATTCTTTTAATAATTTTGATTAACTAAAAATTTACACTTAATTATGAAAAAACTTTTATTACTAGTTGCTTGCTTTGGTTTGATACTCACTTCCTGTGTTTCAAAAAAGCAGTTTACAGATCTTGAAGCAAGACAAAAAACAACCCAAGATTTATTGAATACGGCTACCGTTAAATTAAATTCCTGTTTGGAAGAAAGATCTGGTTTAAGAGCCGAAAACATTGGTTTAAAAACTCAGGTAGCCTCTCTAAATGCTACCAAAGGTGAGTTGATTAAGCAAATGGGTGACTTTACAGATCTAACCATAAAAGGAGCAGAAAACCTTGAAAGGTCTCTTGAGAGCATGAGAGAAAAAGATCTTGTTATTAACAAATTAAGAGATGCAATTACCCGTCGAGATTCGGTTAACCTTGCCTTGGTACAAAGTTTGAAAGGTGTTTTAGGAAATCTTGACGATTCAGATATTGAGATAAATGTTGAAAAAGGAGTGGTTTACGTAAGCATTTCAGATAAACTTTTATTTAAAAGTGGAAGCACTTCCGTTACAACCAGAGCTAAAGAGGTACTTGGCAAAGTTGCTATGGTGGTTAATAACAAACCGGATTTTGAATTCTTAGTTGAGGGACATACAGATTCAAAAGCTATTAATACTGCCTGTATAAAAGACAATTGGGATCTAAGTGTACTTCGTGCTACTACTATTGTAAGAATTCTTCAAAAAGACTTTGGTGTTTCACCTTCCAGGATGACGGCGGGTGGTAGAGGTGAATATATGCCAAAGGCTTCTAATGAAACCACTGAAGGAAGAGCTAAAAATAGAAGAACTCGTATTGTGATACTTCCAAAATTAGATCAATTCTATTCCATGATTGAAGAAGGGCTTAAAGACCCTAAGATCAATTAGTTATTAGATACATATATTAATAAACCTCTCCTGTACATTGGTATAGTTCGGTGTAAGTTGGGGAGGTTTTTTTATATAAGTTAGCAGTGAGATATGCAAAAAGTAACATTAAATAGTATTAATCATAAAGTAAAAGATTGGTGGGATGAGAAAAAGAAAAACACATTGGCTAACAAAGACCTGAAAGTATTTTTTAACAGTAAAAGAACAGGGATTTTTATTGTTGAGGGAATCTAAAGTTCCTACGGCTATAATAACCGTACTCTGCTCTTTTGTTCTTTCTTTTTAGTACCCTAATCTATTTGAAATCAAACTTAGGATGCATATAATTCAGCGTGGATTTTTGCTTGAGAGAACGCAATTTCTTACAATTGTTGTAAATTGTTATCTGAAAAATAAGAACTTAAGGCTCCGCCAATGCCATCTGATTCTAACGCAGCTTCGCTGTTGTCAACAATTGCTTCGCAAATATGTCCGTACGAATCATTCGCCTAAGCTCACGCCTTAATCATATACAAAACCGTTGGCAGTAATTAAATACAATATCAATTATGAAAACACGAACCTCAATTTATTATTCTTTATTAATTTTGATAATAGCTGTTGTATCATGCGAGTCTAAAAAGGAAAAATCTGTTACAAATAGTCAAAAACCTAATATTTTATTAATCGTAGCGGATGATATGGGATATAGTGATATTAGCCCATTTGGTGGAGAAATCAATACTCCTACGCTCAGAAAATTAGCTGATGCGGGAACTATACTTACTAATTTTCATGTCCTTCCAACCTGCTCACCCTCAAGATCTGTGTTATTATCTGGTACAGACAATCATATTGCCGGTTTAGGAGCCATGGATGAATTAATGACACCTAAGCAAAAAGGAAATCCAGGTTATGAAGGGTATTTAAATAATCGTGTAGCTCACCTACCCCAGATTTTAAAAGATGCTGGATACCAAACCTACATGTCAGGAAAATGGCACTTAGGATTTGAAAAAGAACATTGGCCGTTTAAAAAAGGGTTTAAAGAAACATTTGCTCTTCTCCAAGGAGGTGGAAGTCATTGGGTAGATAGATTACCTGTATCTCCTCCACAAATAATGAATTACACGCGAAACGGTGAATTAGTAGATAATTTACCAGCAGACTTCTATTCTACAAAAGACTATACCGATTACATTTTGGAATGGTTGGAACGTGATAAAAATGATGATAAACCGTTTTTTGCGTACGTTTCATATACAGCTCCTCATGATCCTTTGCATGCTCCTAAAAATTATATAGATAAATATAAAGGAAGGTATGATGAGGGCTTTAGTGCATTGAGAGTAGAAAGATTTGAAAAATTAAAAAGCCTTGGATTTATTCCGAAAACTACCAACTTGCCTCTTTGGTCAGGTCTAAAATGGGATGATTTAACAGATGAAGAAAAGAGGGAATCTGCTAGAGACATGGAGGTATATGCTGCAATGATTGAATATATGGATGATCAAATTTCAAGAATTTTCAATTGGTTGGAAGAAAACAACGAAATGGACAATACAATCATTGTCTTCTTTAGTGATAATGGAGCAAATGGCGCAATGAATACCGCTTATCCAGGTCAAACAGAATCTTATCTAAGTTCCTTTGATAATAGCCTAGAAAATAGAGGCTTGCCAAATTCATACATTGAAATGGGACCTAATTGGGCAACAGCAAGTATGTCGCCACACAGACTATTCAAGGCCTTTACAACTGAGGGTGGTATTTTATCACCTTGTATTATCAAAATTCCCAGATCATTAAACAATGATATTAAGGTAAATAAATCATTTACTCATATCTCAGATATTATGCCAACTTTCTTGGAACTAGCTGGAGCTGTTCATCCAAGCAAACTAAATGAATCCCTACCTGGAATGATGGGAAAATCTTTAATCCCGCTACTAAAAGGGGAAGTAGAAAAAGTTCACTTCAACGAGGGAATTGGCTATGAGTTACATGGTATGCGCGCCTACATCAAGGATGAATGGAAAATAGTGAACCTCCAAAAACCTTTCGGCAGTGGAGAATGGGAATTATTTAATTTGGCTAAAGACCCTTCTGAAAGTGTCGATTTATCTGATGAATATGGAGATAAAAGAAATGAATTAATAGTCGCTTGGGAAGAATATAGTGAAAATGTAAATCTGATATATGACCCTCTGGATTTTGCTGAAATCTTGAAACATGATTAATTTCTAAAATGAAAACTACTGCCAA
>SMVB01090633.1_pt1 | contig 11170 bp, 8 predicted proteins | sample 2456461 | NCBI WGS metagenome assembly SMVB01 (sample SAMN11095934, study PRJNA526329) | marine sediment metagenome | biome: Marine sediment; feature: Surficial sediment; material: Deep marine sediment; isolation source: Hadal surficial sediment | place: Pacific Ocean | collected 2014-05 | depth 0-1...
GCCGGAACACTCCGGATCCCCGACCGCTCCAAGCCGGCTGCATAATCGGGCTGCGCAGACCGCTCGACTAGGTGCTGCACATCTAGATCGGGCGCTCCCGCCTTGCGACCCAGAATGAGCAAATCGACGCCGACGCCGTACCACAAAGAGACATCCTCGAAGACTTCGAGATAAGTGCGCAGAACCAAGTCGAGCGCCGGACGGTCGATCTCGTAGAGTTGCATCCACTGGACGTGCACGCCACCCGGAGCGAGGCGCGCGCGCGAGGCCTCGAGAAGCTCCCGGCTGAAGAGCATCTCCACTCCCTGAACCCAGGGATTGCTGGGCTCCGAGAGGATGATGTCGAAGAGCCCATCGCTCCGAAGCAGGGTGCGATAGGCGTCCCCGATCTGGATCCGCACCTTCGGGTTGCGGGCGGCGTCTAGATTCCCGTGCGCGAAGTGCGGCGCCCCTGCGATGACGCCCGGAGAGATCTCGGCCACGACTACCTCCCGCATGGACTCGAGCGCAGCGAGCTCTCCCGCCGATACACCGGTCCCCCAGCCGATCACGAAGGCCCGCTCTGCCTTCTCCGCGAGCATGGCGGGGATGAGTGCCGCGAGCGCCATCGTCGGATAATCGTATAAGAGTGAGCCGTCCCCTTTGCCGTTGGTCGCAATACTCGTATTGCGAAAGCCGTTGGGGTGGACGCGTTCCTTGATCGTGACAGACTGCACCGGGTCGTCGTCATAGAAGATCAGCGGATCGTCTGGATTCGAGTCGTAAAAGGCCGTGGGACCCTCGAAGGTGTTGACGACGGGCTGACGAATGCGGAACAGACCAGATGCCAGTCGCTCCGGAGACCAGGAACCCAACATGACGATCGCCAGCCCGCTCGCCACGACCAGTCCAAGGACCATCGTGTGCGGCAATCCGGCTCGCGCCGTCACCAGCGCAGCGGATAGTGCGATGGCGAGGAGTGCCAAACGGTAGACGTGGTGCAGGTCCAGCCAGTAGAGGGCGAGGTAGCCGCCGACGAGGGCCCCAGCTAGTGAGCCCAGCGTATTCCAGGCGTACAACCGGCCCGCGTCCGCGCCGAGATCGCTGGAATCGCGTCGCAACGCGTGAAAGAGCAGCGGCAAGCAAGCACCCGAGAGCAGAACCGCTGGGCCGACTGCGAAGAGAAGCAGCAGCAGGACACTCCCGTGATAGGGATAGAACGCCTCGGCTTGATCGCGAAACAGACTTCGCAGCACGTGAGCGGCATAGGGCGCTGCGTCTATCGCAAGGTAGAGGAGTGCGAGCATGATGAGCAGCGTCCAGAGGTTCGCGACCAAGGACCAGCCGGGAAGTCGCCTGGGAAGCGAGACCGCGAGGGAGCCGAATGCGATGGCGAGCACGAAGACGGCGACCACCATTGAGAAGGTGAACTGAGAGGCCCCGAGTGAGAGCGCACCGACTCGAACTAGCACCGTCTGGACCGTCATCATCGCAAGACCGACACCGAACGCGGCGGCCGCAAGAGCCGACTCCCGCGAGCGTCGTCCTCGGGCATCGGGCATCCCGGCCGCGATGGACGGCGCCCAGCGATCGAGGAGAACGAACCCCACTCCAACCACGAGATTGAGCAGCGCCATGGCGCGCAGACAACCGATCAGGCCGAGGCCAGGAAGAAGCCAGAAGCCGGCAGCCAGAGCTCCGGCAAATGCTCCGAGGGCGTTCGCGCCATACACCCAGGCATGCCAACGCGTCGCATCCTCGACGTCGCGTGCCATGGCCTGGGTAAGGATCGGGATGGTCCCTCCCATCAACATGGCGGGCGGCACGACAAGTAACGCGCAGAGAACGGCATCGAAAGCGAATGCCCAGGTGCTCGCCGGCTGCGGTAGCCCCATCGAGATTTGCTGTACTGCGCGGAAGATCACGGGGAAGGCCAGGGCCCACAGGCCGATCGAACACTCGATTCCGCCATAGACGACGAGCAGTCGGGTGGGTCGTCCCGTGGTGCGCGCATGGACGACAATTTGATGAGTCAGGCGTCCAAAATACGCATACCCCAGGGCGAGGCCCCCCAGGAAGAGTCCGAGCACGAGCGCGGTCGCTTGGCTGTGCGCTCCAAGAAGTATCGCCAGGTATCGCTGCCAGGTCACTTCGTAGACGAGTCCGGCAAAGCCCGTCAATGTGGTGAGCGCGAGCACAGCGAGCCGGATCACAGAATCCTCCCGGATACCAAGGTCCCCGCCATTAGCGGACAAACTCCGACGATCGTCACATTTTAGCGTCACACGGACAATTAGCTTGCCCCGGGGCTTCCATAGGTACCATAATTAGGGAATGCTGATTTGTACTGGCCTAGCGAAGCACTGCGCCTTAATCGTCGGCCTACTGGTCCTGCAGCCCATGGTGTGCCTGGGCGCTGACCACGCCGAGTTGCCCATAGCCAGCGGCGATCCGATTCCGGGTACGACCAAGAAAATCGCCAGCGTGTCGAGTGTATACGTCGATGGGGACCGACTCGTCTTCGAAGGAAGTAATGACGATGGAGCGGGCTACGGCGTCGTGGTGAAGAAGGCCGGTGTATGGCAGCTCGACGGCTGGGTCGACACGAGCACGCTTGTCCTTAAGAAAAAGTCGAGCCTCTCCGGGAAGAAGTTGGTCTTCATTGCTAGCGACGCGATAGGCGACCAGGGCATCTTCGGAGTGGCCGACGTGACGGCGGCTGACAACCTACCCATACAGATTCTCGGGGCCGGCGAGACCCTCCCCGGAGTGTCACCGTCCAACACTTTCCAGGTCGCCGACATCGTGGACGTCGAGCTGGTCGGCAGCTCACTGGTCGCTAACATCAAGAAAGCAAGTTCTGGCCGTCCGGCCGGAGAAGGCCTGTATCATCTCCCAAATTTCCCGACCACGACGGGCATGGAGCTGATCCTCGGAACCGCTCAGCTGACCGAGCTTGGCTATATCGGCGACATCTACGATTTCTCCCACAACGGCAAGAAGGCCATCGTCTCGATGGAAGGCGACTTCGGCCCCGTCATCTTCGTTACGGAGGATCTGGGACGGAGCCCGGCACTGACGCTCGTCGCCGACACCGCGACGGCAATCCCGTTCAGCGACGAGAACTTCTCCAACTTCGGAAACGTTCAGCTGCGCAAGAAGGCGGCATTCGAGGGCAGGAACGGAGTGATCTCCGGTATCTACTACACGACTGATCCTGGTGTCGAGAGACTCAGGCGCATCGTGGATACCACCATGGACGTGCCCGGCCTCGTGGGCAAGAAGTTTACACGATTCGACGGTATCTCAGTCGATCAGAGCCGCTTTCTTTTCGTCGGTGAGACTTCGGATGGTGGCCGGAGCGTTTTCTCGGGCCTCGAGTCGATCGGCGGGGGGACCGCCAAGCGAGAGATCTTCGTGGGCATGGACGTGGGCCACAAGATTCTCGAGACCATCCACTTCAACCGGAAAAGCCTGGGCTCAGTCCTCGTCGCCAGCCAGTTCGACGACGGGAGTTCCGGCGTCGTACTGGCTGAATCTTCGATCGGTGTACCCTCGTTCCCCGGCTTCGCCATGCTCATGCTGATGGTGGTCGCTCTACTGGCCACCGGCTTTGCCGCGACAATCGAGCAGCAAGCCTGAGCGCCTGTCTGTTGGGGTTGGTGCATTAACCCGAGAACTGGGAAGGCCGTCACCACTCAACGACTTGGCCAACTGATCGTGCACCGAAAGATTTCGATAGGGTCGAGGGCTAGCGCGTTAGGCGAATAAACGGGTGAGGTCGGAACATTTGTTCCGATCACACGATCGTGTCCGTCCTCAAAATCGGTCTGCCCTGGAATCATTGAGCTTATTCCCTCCGACGTTCGATCAGTCAACGCCCGATGGTAGTCCGACCGCGAACGAAGATTCAGTCTCGTATTGAGCACCGACCCCGTGCAAAATGCGGCTCCCTATGCGGCACCTGCTCGAACTCTTGATGAGCTTCCTCCGTTATATTCCGGCCTTCTTTCGAAGCCGACGCAAACAGGCGATCGTCGAACTCGCCCTCCGTCAGCAGCTCGCCACATTCGCCCAGAAAGGGCGCCAACCCCGGATCATTCCGGCCGATCGAGCCTTTTGGGTCTTCCTGTCGCAGATCTGGTCGGGATGGAAAGAAATCCTGGTCATCGTTCAGCCCGAAACCGTCGTCCGCTGGCATCGCAAGGGATTTAGGCTGTACTGGCGATCGATCTCGAACCGTGGGCCCGGACGGCCTCTGATTCCAGCGTAGGCGCAGGCCCTCATTCGTCGATTTTCAAACGAGAACGGCTGGCGCGCCCGAAAGGTCCGGGCCGAGCTCGCGAATCTTGGGATCTCGATCGACCTCGCGACTGTCTCTCGATTTCTCCCGAAGCGAAAGCCTGACCATGATCAACGCCAACGATGGAAGACGTTTCTTCACAATCACAGGCATGGTATTGCCGCGATGGACTTCCTGGTCGGCCCCACCGTTCTGTTCCGATTGCTGTACGCCTGGTTCGTGATTGGCCACGGAAGAAGGGGGATCATCCACTTCGGGGTCACGGCGCATCCAACATCGTCCTGGGTCGTGCAGCAACTCCGCGAGGCGTTCCCAAATGACACCTACCCACGGTTTCTCATCTACGACAGCGATTCCATATTCTCAGATCGGGTCACTGACATGATCGACCAGATCGGCATCGAGCCTCGGCGGACGGCCTTTCAGAGCCCGTGGCAGAATGGGATCGCCGAGAGACGGATCGGCAGCGCTCGCCGGGAGTTACTGGATCAGGTGATCGTCCTGAATGAGAATCACTTACAACGCCTCCTCCGCGAATACGTCGACTATTACAACGCCGACCGAGTCCACACCACACTGCAGGACTCCCCGATGGGGCGACCCACCGAGTGCCGACCTTCACCGGAGGCGCGAATCGTTGGATTGCCTCGAGTCGACGGCCTCCATCATCGCTATGAACGGCAGGTAGCTGCATGATCTGCCCAAATTTCACCCCGAAGAAGCCACTTCAGGTCCCCGGGATGAATAATGAGGACAGACAATCGATTCTAGACCAGTAGAGCCTGTAGAGATGAGTTTAAATTGAATATTCAGCACTGGCCTAAGTACCCGAAATTGGGCACATTTTAGTTCGGCTGACTTTTGGCACACTACGGGGAGTCGGGAGGAATTCGTGTCTGCGTGGGAACGATCGTTTATCGGCATAGCATCGCCAACCGCCCCCCGAAATGTGATCGGCTTCCACCCGTGCCAGGGCGGATACTTCACTCCGGTCGGCAATCGACCGCGGGTCGCTGTGATCGCTGCTCACTACGGTGCCGATTTCAGTGAGCACTATCTCGCGCCTTCCCTCGCCGAGCGCGGCTACGGATTCCTCGGATGGAATACGCGTTTTCGCGGTGCGGAGGTCGGCTTTCAGCTGGACCATGCGCTCATAGATCTCGGGGCGGGTGTGTCCTGGCTGCGAGAGCAAGCGGGTGTCGACACCGTGGTGTTGCTGGGAAATTCGGGCGGCGGATCCTTGATGGCGGCCTACCAGTCCCAGGCGACTGCTCCAAAACTCTCGGCCCTGCCAGGGCTCACGCTTCCCGCTGCGGTGAATGAGCTCGTACCCGCGGACGCTTTCATCACGCTCAACGCGCACCCCGGACGCCCGGAAGTCCTGACAGCATGGATGGATCCCTCCGTGACGGACGAGAGCGACCCACTTTCCATGGACCCTTCGCTCTCTATGTATGTTCCGGAAAACGGCCCACCTTACGCGTCCGATTTCGTGCAGCGCTACCGCGCCGCTCAGGAAGCGCGAAACCACCGTATTACTGCCTGGGTCAAGTCGGAGATCCGGCGTCTCGCGGCGGCGGGCCAGTTCGAACGAATGTTCACCGTGCCGCGGCTCTGGGCTGATCTTCGCATGCTCGACGAAAATCTCGAGCCTTCCGATCGAACGATTGGACGGTGTTACGCCGGGGATCCAAAGACCGCCAACAACTCACCCTACGGCCTCGCCGGGTGTACGACTCTGCGCTCGTGGCTCTCCATGTGGAGCCTCGAAGATTCGCCCTGCCGTGGCGAGCCGCATTTCAAGAGCATCGATGTGCCCTCACTCGTCATCCAGACTCTCGAGGACACCGGCGTATTCCCGAGCGATGCACATTACATCTACGAGCATCTCGGAACTGCGGACAAAGAGATCAAATTCCTCGCGGGCGACCATTTCCTGACCCAGCCGGAACCCCGCGCGAGGGTCGCGGACACGATCTCCGCTTGGTTGTCCGCGCAGAGCTTCTAATCGTCGAGCGCCCCGCGGTGCTAGTGACAGAGGTACAGCAATGACGAGACCCGCTGGATTCCACCACGTGGTATACGCGTGCAAGGATGTCGATGCGACCCATCACTTCTACGAAGACCTGATGGGTTTCCGACTGATTCATACCGAGATCAAAAAAATCGGGGCAGGGTTCTTTCGACACTTCTTCTACGACGTCGGTGCCGGCAGCTGCCTGGCGTTCTTCGACGTGCACGGTGTTGGAGAGCAGGACGACTGGTCCGCTGCAGTCTCGACCGGCTGTGGTCTGCCGGTTTGGGTCAACCACGTAGCCTTTCAGGCCGACCTCGAAAGACAGGAAGAGGTACGAAAGCGAATGGAGGGCGCGGGCATAGCACTCCACATGGAGGTCGACCACGACATCTTCTACTCGCTGTATTGGATTGATCCCAATGGCATCATGGTCGAGTTCTGCCGCGACACACGCGGTATCGAGGCCGACCCTGAACGCGCGCGCAACCTCCTGCATGCGACGACCCCGACCGACGAATCCACGATCGTAGAGGGATGAAGCGATGAAGATGGGCATCCTCAGCCTCGGCGATCATTTGGCCGACCCCGTCACTGGCGACCGAATCTCCCAGCACGAAAAAATCCGCGCCATGATCGAGCTTGGGGTGCGCAGCGAAGAAGTAGGCCTCGATGCCTTCTGGGTCGGAGAGCACCACTTCAGCGACTACATCGTCTCTTCGCCCCAGCTCGTACTCGCGGCCATAGCGGAACGCACCTCCCGGATTCGACTCGGAACCGGCGTGACGCTCCTCCCAAATCACGACCCTGTTCGCTTGGCGGAAGATTTCGCGATGCTGGACATCGTCTCCGACGGCCGGGTCGATCTCGGTGTGGGACGCGGCATCTTCTCGTACATCTTCGAGGCCTTCGGGCAGCGCTACGAAGATGCTCGCGCGCAATACGTCGAAAATCTGGAGCTGCTGCTGCGACTATGGCGTGAGGACGCGGTGACGTGGTCGGGGAAGTTCCGCTCTGCGCTCACGAATGTTCGTCCTGAGCCACGGCCTTTACAGAGTCCGCATCCACCAATCTGGATCGGCGGCGGCATCAGCCCGGAGTCCGTCGACCTCGCGGCGGATCTCGGCCTGCCGCTGATCCTGCCCAGCGTCTTCGCCCCGACCGATTTCTTCATTCCCGTGGTGGATCGATATCGCGAGCGCTTCGTCGCAGCGGGACACGATTCTGCCGACATGTGCGTAGGCGCCGTGAATCACTGCTTCGTCGGTGCAACGTCGACAGCGGCGCGTGAAATCTGGATGCCGAGATATCGCCACTACTGGGAGTGGGTCACGGGGATGATCGCGAGCCAAGGATTGATAGAGGGACGCCCGCAATTCGACATCGAAGAACTCGAGCGCGGCCCGGCCGTCTTCGGGAACGCGGAAGAAGTTGCCGACCGCATCGGACGTGTGAAAGAGAAGCTAGGGCTCGATCTTCACCTGGCCTATATGGATCTCGGTGGCCTCCCCACCTCCCTGGTGAACGAGAGCCTCGACGCCTATGCGCTCGAAGTCGCCCCCAAGGTTCGAGGCTCATGAATTTCCGAATGGGGTTCGGCAGGGCCGAGAAGGTGATGGATCGAATCGCTGTGCGTTCCCAAAGAGAGGGTCCGCTCTAGAATCACTGATCCTTCTCCGGTAGGGTCGAGAATGCCCTGGGCTTTCAAGGCGTTGCAGTTGCAACGCTTCGGAGTCCAGGATGTTCTAAGACGCAGCACGGCTGAGTTTTAGCACACTACGCCCTGTCCTCATGTCGAGGAGTTCAGCGGTGCTTTGGGCGCAGGCGGTGCGTCTCGAGCCGCTTCGATCCCCGGGGCGTACACACCTTCGATCCGGCCCTGGTCGAGACAGCGCAGTCCAATGACGCTCGACCGGATTCATCGTTCTGCCAATCGGCGTGGAGACAGCGTCTCGCACCGGAAAGCGTTGCCGCTTCGATATCAGCACAGAATTGCGACAGCGAGCAACCCCGATCGTCGATTGCCAGATCGGCGGAAGTGAACGGACATGCGTCGGTTCGGTCATGTTCACCATCGTTGTCGCCGTCAAGGTAGGGTGGTTCCAGGAGGCACTGCGACAACCGCTCACCGACTTGATCCCTTTCCGTCATCAGCATCGAGATTTCGACTCGCGCCGCAAGGATCTCCTCGTGCGCGCCGACATTCCATCGGTCTTCCGGATAGGCGTCGCAGATATCCCCGCGGCCGTCGCGGTCCCCGTCGGTCTGGACAGCGCTGGGGATTGCCGGACATGTATCCACATCATCCTCGAATTCATCGCCGTCTGCGTCCAAATGGTCGTTGCAGGCGTCACCGATTCCGTTTCTGTCGGTATCTCGCTGTTCCGGATTCGGGTGATTTGGACAGTTATCCCAATTGTCTGCTAATTCGTCACCGTCCGGATCTTCGAAGGTGTTGCAGTCATCGCCGATATAGTTGAGGTCTGTGTCGGGATTGAGGGGGTTCGCCACGTAGGGGCAGAAGTCATGTCGATCGGGAACACCGTCTTCGTCCGCGTCCGGCAAGGGCGTAGGCGCTGGAAGGACGAAGATGCTGCTGGCGGGCGTACCGGAAGAATTGAAAACAAGGACTTCGATTACGTCTCCCGATGCGAGGGTACCTCGCAGTATCCCTGTTCTCTCTGTCAGTGGTAGCGGACCGAAATCGATCGCGACACCATCGAGCTCGAAGTCGTTCCCGATGAATTCGATCATCGCGTCCGGCCCTGCCAAGGCTCGGGCCTGAAGACCGTCATCCAGCCGAATATCACCCCCGGTGACTATGATCCTCCCATTGCCAAAAGCGCGAACCGAGCCCCGAACTCGACCGCCGTGTATCTGCACGACGCCGTATCCACTGTGCACGAAAACTCCGCCTACGTCTCCGCCGATCATCTGGACATCGGCACCTATGCCAAGTTGAGAGCTACTCGAGCTCGCCGAATACAGATTGCCGGCGACCGAGCCTCCGTCGATCGTTACGCGGGCGGCGTCGAACGCCACAACCAACCCGAATACGCTGCCCGCCGAGATCGTTCCTTCTGAATGGCTGTGGTAGCGGACCGATCCTCCGCGCTTCGTCTCGACTCCAATGCTCCCACCGACGACGTCGAACCGAGACGATGAGTACACTCCTATCTGGGGATTTACACCAGCGGCGGGAGGTGAGAGGAGTTCTCCACCCGTGGCGAGTTCGACTGTGGTTCCGCGTCCTATGCCCACGCATGAACTGGCCCCCGTACAACCTTCGTTGTTGACGAGGAACGAGTCGCTCACCACAACGGAGTCGATCACGTTCTCGGGATTGGGTGGAGCAGAGCCGTTTGTAAAAATCTGGGCGGATGCCGAGCCCGAGAGGCCTAGACTGATCACGATAAGAATCGCCGACATTAGTCGACGAAGTAGAGTATCCATCTCATTGGCCTCCATGAGGATGAGCGTGTCCGTTCTCAGAGTCGGTTCGCCCGAAATCATTGAGATTTTCCCTTCCGATAGTCGATCGATCAACGGCCGATGGTAGTCCGATTGCGAACGAAAATTCAGTCTCGAATTGAGCATCGAACCCGTGCCGAATGCATCTCGCTGTGGGCACCTGCTCAAACTCGCGACGATCCTCCTTCGCTGTATTCCGCCTTTCTTTCGAAGCCGAAACGAGCAGGCGATCGTTGAACTCACCCTTCGTCAGCAGCTGGCCACATACTCCCAGAAAGGCCGCCGACCCCGGATCACTCCGGCCGATCGGGGCTTCTGGGTCTTCCTGTCGCAGGTCTGGCCTAGATGGAAAGAGATCCTGGTCATCGTTCAGCTCAACACCGTGGTCCGCTGGCACCGCAGGGGATTTCGGCTCTACTGGCGATCGATCTCGAAGCACGGACCCGGACGGCCTGTAATTCCTGCTGAGGTGCAGGCCCTCATTCGTCGATTCGCAAATGAGAACGGCTGGAGAGCCCGAAAGGTCCGGGCTGAACTTGCGAAGCTTGGGATCTCGGTCGGCCTCGCCACAGTCTCTCGATATCTCCCAAAGCGAAAGCCTGACCATCATCAATGCCAACGGTGGAGGACGTTCCTTCACAATCACAGGCACGGCATCGCCGAGAGATGGGTCGGGAGTGTACTCGGAAGGTTCGCTTCCTCCCTTCATCGCTACGCGTTGCGGGAAGCAGCTTGGCCCTTGCGATTCATCAGCTGGGAAAATGGGCCCGAGTCCGTCCGGATGAATAAGAAGAACCGACAGGGGTGTAGCACGCCGCTCGGGAAGTAATCGAGTTGGGTGAGCGCGCAATCCATCCCTCCCTAAGGACAGGACATCGACTGGCTCGCTGCGATAGACTCTGCCGACGCAACCCCGAGGAGCCAATGCCGGATCACACGACACGAGTCTACGAAGGAATGTTGGAGATGCTCTCCGGCGAGGAGAACCCCACTCCGATCGTCCGGTTGAACCGCGTCGTGCCTCATACGCAGACCAAGATCTACGCCAAGCTCGAATGGTACAACCCGTTCGGGTCCGTCAAGGACCGCGTCGCGCACAACTTGATCCGGGATGCCGACGAGAAGGGGCTCCTCGCCGACGGACAGCAGCTGGTCGAGCCGACGAGCGGGAACACCGGCATGGGGCTGGCGATGATCGCCAACGCCAAGGGCTACAAGCTGACGACGCCGCTCTCCAAGAAAATTCCGGCAGAGAAGCGCGTCATGCTGAAATTCTTTGGTTCGCACGTCGAAGAGCTGGATGACGATTTGTGACCGCTCCCTGGGTCCCCGGAGGGGGCCATCGAGCGCGCCATCGAGCTGGGCTCCCGGCCCGAGTTTTACATGCCCAACCAATACGAGAA
>SMVB01273933.1_pt1 | contig 11169 bp, 9 predicted proteins | sample 2456461 | NCBI WGS metagenome assembly SMVB01 (sample SAMN11095934, study PRJNA526329) | marine sediment metagenome | biome: Marine sediment; feature: Surficial sediment; material: Deep marine sediment; isolation source: Hadal surficial sediment | place: Pacific Ocean | collected 2014-05 | depth 0-1...
ACGATCATCGTTCTCACATCTGATCATGGTGAAGAGTTTGGCGAGCATGGCGGCGTAGGCCGTCACTTCTACACGCTTTACGATGAATTGATCAAAGTCCCATTTATCGTAAAGATGCCAGGTTCGCAGCTTGCCGGTACCGTAGTGCCTGATCAGGTGCGTGGCATTGATATCATGCCGACATTGATGGATTTACTGGCAATTAACTTTGCGGCCGATTTGGATGGCACTAGCCTGGTGCCATTCATGTTCGGTGAAAATGTCGAGTCATTGCTCGCGGTTAGTCAGCAGGATAGCAACGACCCGTTGCCGGCCACTTCTATACGCAGTGCTGACAGCAAACTGATTGTGCGGCCCCGGTTTATCGAGGGTATCGATGGCAGTTCGCGCTGGTACCGGGACCGTGCAGTATTTGAAAGTGAGACGAGCACGTTGACGCTACCCTTGGCGGGAGCCCGGGACGGGGAAGAAGTATCGGTAATTATTGAAGACGCCCCCTGGTTGACAAGGAAGCTTACCCTGACGACCGAGCGGCAAAACTACTATGTCGTGGTCGCGTTCGGTGGGCAACAGGGCTATGCTGATTCGACCGACGATGGCCGGCAGGAGCAGGGCTCCGGTATTCGCAAGGTTATTGTTCAGGCGAAGGAGCCGTGCCCGGCCGATGATGCTGATTGCGCCCGCTTTCGGATTTTTGATCCCCAGGAATTCTACGTGCTCGATAAAGATCCGGCAGAACTCGATAATCGCTTCGCTGATGACAAGCGTGCAGACGAGATCGATGCGCTGCGTAGCTGGCTGGTGGGAGAGCTGGCCAATAAGTCCACCGTGCGTAGCGAAACGTTGGAACTGGACGAGGAAACCCGCCGCCAACTCAAGTCCCTCGGTTATCTTAATTAGTTCCGGTTCGTTCCATCGCCTTGCGCACCGCGGCGCCGACATCGAGACGACGATTGCTGTAGTCCGGAATGTTGTCCAGATGAAATCGCGCTGTATCGGGGCTGACGGAATCGCTGCAGCTGTAGGCCCATGGGTATTGCAGCTGCTGAGTTTCGCGTTGGCTCAGCTGATCCTCTGAAGTGAATTCAGGCGCGGCCAAATCTATTCCGAAGAAGTCGGCATCGGCATAAAACCAACCGTCGGGTTCTGCAGCGCCGGTTGCATGAGTGCAGCTACGGGTGTCCATGATTGTGGCGCCGCTTTGATGAATAAGGTCCATCACCTCGGTAGCCGTTAGATTTGCTGCCAGATTTTCACTTCTGAGCAGAGCGACTGTTGCCGCAACGTAGGGCGTTGTCCACGCGTTGCCGAGGTTCTCGCCCGATGATTCGCCTGGGTGGATGGATGCCAGCGGACTGGCGACTGAATTGTCAGACAGTTCATAGCCCATTCCCGGAGCGTTATTCGTTACGCAGGTCAGTTGGTCTGGTGCCACGGATTGTTCTTCACAGTAGGCTGCCGGATCCCAGCGCCAACCCTGTCTTGTCCAGCCGTTCTCGACGAGTTTTTCCGGTTTGTCCGTGTATGGCATATGGCCGGCATAGGCTACCGCTACCGAAACCAGCGCCGGTGAGCAATCCGGGTACGGCAAGGCGCCTTTCCAGCCTTCGTGACCTGTTCCCTTGATCGCAACGATGCCAGCGTCACGCATCCGTTCGTATTGCCGAGCGATGGGAATATAGGTGTCGGGGAGTGTTGCGATGGATTGATGTGCGTAAGCCTGCCCGGCCCGCATAAGGGTCTCCGACGCAGGGCTCTGTATAGGGTACATGGCCGGCTGCGTCACACCAGGTTTCGCCGCCGCAAAGATTCTGTATTCCGGCGTTGAGCAGGCGTGTTTCCAGAAACATGATGTTGCTGGTGCGTGCCGCCACGATATTGAAGCGCTTCTGATTTGCTATCAGCCAGTCGGCCGCGCGACTCATCGAGTCTTCGCGATTCACACGAAACGCCGCAATGACAAATTTTGCGTCCGGAGCGATCTCGCGCATGACATCAAAAACTCCGTACAGTGCGAGGTTGTTTTTGCGGTCGGGAGAGAGTTCGACAATGCACTGACCTTCGGCACCGCCCAGCGTTTCCAGTCCCGGGATGCCGGCATACAGCGCTTCTTTCTCGTCAAAACATTGCAGCCACTCAACCGGACAGGATGCGACGTTGTCCGCTGGGCGCCAGCCAGAATCGTCGCCGGACCAGACCGTAGGCGATGATTCAAAGCCCGGCACCGGGTCGCCGATCGGCCAGCCTGCGAGTCGTTCAATGGTGAGTACTTTGTCGCGGATGTCTACGATGCCGTCCATTTGTCCGTGTGCATCAGATCCTACGTCCAGAAATTCGTAGGGCCCGGCTGCTGCATCGCTCCAGTTTTTCTGCCAGTTGCTCACAGCATTCTCGATGGCGTTGAGGCAGGCGCCGTCCTGTTGATTCTGTGCTGCAATCAGTCCCTGGCTGGACACTGTGCAGCCTTCGATTCCAGTGTTAGCTGCAGAGAAGACGATACTGCGTCGTTGCACTGCCTGTGCATCGCTGCCCGCGCAGCCTGTGATATCGCCAAGCGAGCGATAACCCAGCGCGGCGATTGTTGTGCCGCGCCCGGTATAAATCTCTTTGAGGTTGCGCTGGTCGTCACCCCAGCCGATGGCCCGAAGCGATTCCGGATCACTGGTGATCGCCGGTTCCTGAGATTGTGGGAGCAACCCGTAAATGAGAACGCCCGAAATTGCCAATGCGATCAGCAATAAGGGCCAGGCTTTGCCTTGTTGCTCTCCGTAGGTTGGTGTAGTCATATTTGTCGATAGTAACAGTACAAACTCGCGAGGAGAGGCGAAGCCGGGTAGCGGTATCGACCGGATGCCCAGGAGAGGGCTTGCACTTTCACGGGGTTGCCTTCACTGGCATCTGAAGCTGGTGCGGCTAGCAATTCCGCCACCTGAGCAGGTACACATGGATAGCGAGGGCGAGAATTTACAGACAAGCTAAAAGCCTGTCAACGCGTTATGCTTGGCTTCCATGATCTCTAAGCTTAGTGTCGGGCACATCCGTGGTCCCGCGTAAACCGTCAAAAAAGTCATCTGCCAGCAGTCGAACCGGTGTTGGCAGGGCTGCGAAGTCTTATGACCATGCCATTATTCCCAGCCCGCAAGTCATTTTGGGGGCGCTGGAGAGCCGTGGTGTACCTATGGGTTTTGCCGCCCTGGCTAAGACTTTTGATCTCCGGGATGACAAGGTCCGAAACGGTCTCAAGAAGCAGCTTGGCAAGATGGTTACCCGCGGCCAGTTGCTGCAAAACCGGCGTGATGAATATTGCCTGCTGAATAAGATCGATGCGGTTACCGGCAAGGTATCCGCACACCGCGACGGCTTCGGGTTTCTAATTCCCGATGCAGGGGGTGGCGATGATGTGTTTTTGCCGCCCCATGCCATGCGACAGCTCATGGATGGTGACCGGGTAGCCGTCCATATTTCCGGCACCGATCGTAAGGGCCGGCCCAAAGGTGATCTGTTAGAGATTCTTGAGCGTGGCAAAACAACAGCAGTAGGGCGATTCTGTAGTGAGCGCGGTATCAGCTATGTCATCGAAACCTCACGTGCGCAGCATCGCTACCTTGTAGCGCCGGCTGATACGGGTGGCGCAAAAGATGGCGAGATGGTGAAGCTCGAGATAGTGGCCTATCCCACTAAACGCGCCGCGACGCAGGGAAAGATTTTGACCGTGCTGGGGGCGCCGGATGATCCGGGGATGCTGACAACACTCGCTATCGAAAGCTTTGGTTTACGCACGGGCTGGTCAAAAAAGCTTCGCGATGCGGCGAGCAGTTGGGGTAACGAAGTTCGTGAATCGGATAAGACCGGCCGTGTTGATTTACGCGAAGTTCCGCTTGTCACTATTGATGGTGCGGATGCACGTGATCTTGATGATGCAGGTTATGCTGAGCCGGCGGGTGAAGGCTGGAAGCTGATTGTTGCTATCGCAGATGTTTCCCACTATGTCCGACCGGATGATGCGTTGGACAATGAGGCACGTAAACGCGGCACCTCTACTTATTTCCCGGACCAGGTAGTGCCGATGCTGCCGGAGGAATTATCAAACGGACTGTGTTCGCTAAACCCCAATGTTGACCGCCTGTGCCTGGTCTGCGAAATGAAGGTATCGGCGAGCGGCAAGGTCGAGAAATCAAAATTTTACAAAGGTGTGATGCGTTCGCATGCCCGCCTCACCTACAGCCAGGTTAATGAGGTTGTTTGCGAGCAGGACAAGCAGGCGCGTGAGGAACATGCGGCGATACTGCCACACCTGGAACACTTATATAGAGTGTACAAGGCTTTCGAGAAGGCCCGCCGCCGCCGTGGTGCGCTGGATCTTGAACTGCCTGAAGTGCGTATCACGATGGGCGCGGATAACCATAGCGTAGAAACTGTTGCGCCCATTCATCGCAATGATGCGCACCGCCTGATAGAAGAGTGCATGATTGCGGCTAATGTGCAGGCCGCCAGATTTTTGGGCAAGCACAAGGTGCCAGATTTATACCGCGTGCATCCACAACCTGAGCTAGAGCGTTTCGAAGAATTACGCTTGTTGCTGCAGGAGCTGGGCTTCAAGGTTTCCGCTGAAGCACGCACTCAGCCACGTGCTCTGAATAAGGTGCTGGGCGAGTTGCGTGCACGGCCGGATTTTCCGGTGTTGGCTATGTCGGTGTTGCGTACCTTTGCACAGGCAGTCTATCAACCTGTCAATGAAGGGCACTTCGGGCTGGCACTTGATGCCTATACGCATTACACCTCGCCAATACGCCGCTACCCGGATTTGCTGGTACACCGTGGTATTACGCACATCCTGGATGGAGGCAAGCCTGCTGCCTTTGCATACAAACTGCCTGAGATGGAAAAACTTGGCAAGGATTGTTCGATGCTGGAACGCCAGGCAGAAGCTGCCGCGCGCCATGTTGAGTCACGTTACAAATGTATTTACATGCAGGAGCACGTTGGTGGTGAATATGAGGGCGTTATTACCGGCGTTACGCACTTCGGCCTGTTTGTGATGCTCAAAGATTTTTATGTTGAAGGATTGATTCATGTGACCAGTCTCGGCAATGACTATTATCATTCCGAGCATGGTGGTCTGCGACTAAGGGGAGAACGCACCGGCCACAGTTTCGGCCTGGGCGATACGCTGCGGGTTCGCATCAGTCGCGTTAATGTGGAAGAAGCGCGGGTTGATCTTCAGCTGGTGAATGGGCCTGGTTCAGCCCAGGGTAACCATGCAGATAAAACCGCTGGGAAGAAGCGCGCCGGCAAGGGTAGTGGGTCACGGCCAGGTCGTAATTCGAATAAGAAAAGTAACAAGTCCGGCAGGAAGAAATCTGGGCGGCGTAATACCTGATAAATATGAGCGAACGAATTATTTACGGTATCAATACCGTGCGGCAGGCGCTAAATAAAAATTCATCACAGCTATTGCGTATTTATTTGCAGAATGAATTGGGTCAGCAACGTCTGGCGCGGCTTGCAGATGAATTGCGCGGTCGGTCGATTGTTATTGAGCAAGTTTCTGCAGATGAATTGCTCCTGCTTACGGGAAGTCCCAAGCATCAGGGTGTCGCAGCAGCACTGGAAGCCAGCGGTCCGCTCGATGAGCATACTGCACTGGATTATCTGGCCGGTATCAGCAACCCGCTGATCCTGGTGCTGGATGGCATTGAGGACCCACGTAACTACGGTGCCTGTTTGCGTACTGCCGAGGGGGCTGGTGCTGATTTGGTGGTGACGGGCCGTAGCCGGGGTGTCAATATCACTCCCGTGGTGAGTAAGGTCGCTTCAGGTGCGGCGGAGACGCAACCAATTGCCCGGGTCGCTAACGTGGTGCGTTTCCTTAAAGGCCTCCAGACTCTGAATATATGGATTGTCGGGGCTGCTGAAGGTGGCAGCAAAACTATATTTGACAGCAATCTGGCTGGCCCGGTGGCGCTGGTAATGGGTGCTGAGGGCAAGGGCCTCAGGCGCCTGACCCGTGAGCACTGCGATGCAATAGTCAGTTTGCCGATGAGGGGTGCCGTTGAGAGCCTCAATATCTCCGTGGCTGCAGGAATCTGTCTGTACGAGGCCGTCAGGCAACGCAGTTAATCAGGGTCTGACCCGCTTACATCCCGGCTTTATTACAAAAAAACTATCCGGCTGGTAGGGATCGCAGCTGCTGTCAGAGACTGTGGCCCGCAGGGATGCGGGCCTCAAGGCCCAAATGGATGTGTTCACGGCGGGTCTCAGACAGCAGCTGTGATCCCTACCAGCCTGGCTTGCCTGCCATTGACCTTAAGCGATGCAGGTCCATATCAGAGAGGACAGCGGTGGGGCTGACCCTGATGAGTCTGTCTGTCATCTAATTTCAGAGTCTGACCCCATAATCCTGTATTCAGCCAGATCAGGCTGTTGCGGTCTTGCGTGCCGGGGCAGGCTCCGCTACCATGCGCAGCCCCTGAGCCGGTTTGGCCCGGATTCAGGTCTCCTTGCCACACCGAATAGTCGGGTGGCTGTAATCCGTAGGGAGCTATAATGAGACATTATGAAGTGGTATTTCTGATCCATCCGGATCAGAGCGAGCAGGTTCCAGCCATGGTTGAAAAATACCAGGGCATGGTCACCACCAGCGGTGGCCAGATTCATCGTTATGAAGACTGGGGCCGTCGACAACTGGCTTACATTATCAATAAGGTTCACAAAGCCCATTACGTGCTCATGAATATTGAGTGCGAACAGGTAGTGCTGGACGAAATCCTCAACGCATTCAAGTTCAATGATGCAGTCTTGCGTCACCTGGTAATACGCCGCGATGAAGCTGTTACCGAACCTTCGGCGCTGGCAAGAGACGATGAACCAGAGGCTGAAGAAAAGTCTGACAAGCCTGCCAAAGAGGCCAAAGAGGCCAAAGAGGCTAAAGAGGCTAAAGATGCTAAAGATGCCAAAGAGGCCGTAGCAGCCGCTAACGAAAAGCCCACCGACGGTGATGCTCCGGTTGCAGCTGAAAAAGCACCAGCTGAAGAAGCTCCAGTCGAGATTGCTGCCGATGCGGAAGTTGAAACGGTGACTGAGGCTACAGAAGCTAATCCTGAGCCCGCTGCAAAAGCCTAAAACCGGCTATTTACCCAACAACAGAATTCAGAGAAACACTATGAGCAGATTTTTCCGACGTCGCCGTTATTGCCGGTTTACCGCAGAAGGCGTTAAAGAAATTGATTACAAAGACCTGGACACGTTACGTAACTACATTACGGAAACAGGCAAAATAGTTCCCAGTCGCATTACAGGAACTAAAGCTATATATCAGCGTCAGCTGGCGACGGCCGTAAAGCGTGCCCGCTTTCTGGCATTGCTGCCCTTCACTGACAAGCAATAATATAGCGCCCGGCGGAAGCGGGGCGTAGTTTATGGCAGCTTTAGCGACATGGGTGGCAGCACAGCGCTTGCGCCGCATTGTGTTTATAGCCGGGTTATTCCCGATACCTGTACTGGGGCTCTTTAGTGCCGCAACAGTGGTAATGACGGCCCAACTTAACGGACCTCGGGAAGCCCTGGCAGATTGTGGTCTGGCGCTGTTATTACTGTGCGGGATTGCCTGGTTCACCGGCATGGAAGTGTCGCTACTTGCAGCCAGTGCGGCTATTAGTTGGCTGGTTTGGATAACGTTGGGCTCATTGGGCCGCGGGTCGCTTGCATTAGCCATGCAGGCCGCAGTACTGATGGCTCTGCTGGGGCTGGTTGTGCTTCTGGCGGTGGTTGATGATCCGGTTGCTTACTGGTCGACCGTGCTGGAGGCGGTCTATCAGGATCTGGAGACGCAGGGCATCCTGATTGAAGCTGACCCACTGGCGCAGGCGAAGCTTATGAGTGGACTCGTGCTGGCAGGCAGTCTGATTGGCTCGATGTTGGCACTGTTACTTGGAAGTGCATGGGCCAGTGCAGTACGCAATGGCGCGTATGCCGCGCAGTTTCGTGAGTTACGTCTGGGTTATGTCATTGGCGGATTGGCGGCTGCCACTGGTCTTGCTGAATTAGGCGGTCTGGAAACAAGTGGTGCGCTACTGATATTTGGCGCAGGATTTATGTTCCAGGGCATGTCGGTGGTTGCCTGGTGGGTCAACGGATTAGGTTGGCCGCGGGGTTGGTGGATCGGGTTGTGTATACTGCCTATCCTGCTGCCCGCTTTGCTGATGACCGTTCTGCTGCTATTCGCGGCGATTGGTTTTATTGATAACTGGTACAGTTTGCGCCGAAAACCGGCGTAGCTTTTGTTTTTGGAAGCAGGTCAGGTCTGGCTGACCGTGAGGAGAATACCGAATGAATGTCATACTGCTCGAGAAGGTCGAAAATCTGGGCAATATCGGCGATAACGTTAGTGTTAAAGCGGGTTATGGGCGTAATTTTTTGTTGCCGCAAGGTAAGGCAACTGTAGCAACCCCCGAGAATATCGCCATTTTTGAAGCACGCCGGGCTGAACTGGAAGCCAGGCAGGCACATGATTTGGGCGCCGCTAAATTACGTGCTGATAAGTTGCAGGGCCTGGAATTGACACTTACAGCCAATGTTGGTGTTGAGGGCAAGTTATTTGGTTCTGTGGGTACAGTTGATATTGCGGATGCCGCTACAGTTGCCGGGGTTGAGATTTTACGCAGTGAAGTGCGTCTGCCCGATGGTCCGCTGCGAACCGTTGGTGCGCATGAGGTGGAAATACATCTGCATACTGACCTCAATGTCTTTATCAAGGTTGAAGTGGTCGGTGAGGCCGGTGGCGAACAGTATGTTGGTGATGCCGCTGAGGCGGAGGCAGAGGCAAAGGCAAAGGCCGATTCAGAGGCGAGTTCAGAGCTTTAACAGAGCAGGGATAGCATGATGCAGCCGGTCAGACATTCTGAACACGGTATGTCACTGACCGAACAGGTCAACCGGCCGCCTGCGTCCGTAGAAGCCGAGCAGGCATTGCTTGGTGGCCTTATGCTCGACAATCATTCCTGGGACATTATCGCCGGCCGGGTGTCAGAACTGGACTTCTATCGTCCTGATCACAGGTTGATTTTCGACAGCATCAAGACGCTTTCGGCACGGGATAAGCCGCGTGATGCCGTAACGGTGTCGGAATATCTTGACAGTCGGGGTGTGCTGGGCGAGGCGGGTGGTCTTGCGTATCTGAGCACTCTGGTCAAAGACACCCCCAGTGCAGCGAATATCGTCACCTACGCAGACATTGTTCGCGAGCGTGCGTTGTTACGTGAACTGATAACGGTTGGCAATGATATTGCCGCCAGCGCATTCCATACTGAAGGCCGCCCGGCGGTGGAACTGGTTGATGAGGCTGAAAAACGCGTATTTGAAATAGCCGACAAAGGTGCGGAGGGTAAAGCTGGCTTCAAGCCACTTAAAAATATCTGTTCACCGATGGTTGATCGGCTCGACAGGTTGCATCAGGCGGGCGCAGAAATTACCGGTTTGCCAACCGGTTATACCGAATTAGATAAGCTAACCCAGGGCCTGCAAAAAGGTGACCTGATTATTCTTGCAGGCCGCCCCTCTATGGGTAAGACGACTCTGGCCCTTAACATTGCTGAAAATGCGGCTTTCAATATGCAGAAGCCGACACCTGTAGCTATATTTAGCATGGAGATGTCGATTGAACAGCTTGCGCTGCGCTTTGTTTCTTCGCTGGGCCAGGTAAGCCAGAGTCACTTGCGTAACGGACGCTTTTCGGATGATGACTGGCCGCGTATTAATAGTGCTATCCAGCAAATGTCGCAGGCACCCGTTTTTATTGATGACACTCCCGCGCTAACACCCACTCAGGTTCGTGCACGGGCGCGACGGTTGAAGCGGCAGCACGATATAGGCCTCATCGTGCTTGATTATTTGCAGCTGATGTCGACAGGCGGTTCTACCGAAAATCGGGCCACTGAGATTTCAGAGATATCCCGATCACTCAAAGCGCTTGCCCGCGAGCTTGATGTGCCCGTGATTGTCTTATCGCAGCTGAATCGCAGTGTTGAGCAACGGCCGGACAAGCGCCCGGTTATGTCCGATCTGAGAGAGTCAGGAGCTATAGAGCAGGATGCCGACCTCATCGCATTTATTTATCGTGACGAGGTTTATAATCCGGATTCACCCAGGAAAGGGCAGGCCGACATTATTATTGCTAAACACCGAAATGGTGAAATTGGCGATCTGTCTTTGACATTTCGAGGTCAGTTTTCGCGCTTTGAAAACTACGTACCTGAATTTGAGGTGCCCCATGATGGTGATTTTTCGTGACCGAAACAGCGGTTGCGATTATTCAAACCGCAGCGGTCCTGCATAATCTGCAACGCATACGTGGGGCAGCACCAGATTGTCGAATCATGGCTGTCATCAAGGCCAATGCCTACGGACACGGGTTGATCACAATTGCTCAATTACTTGCCAATGAGGTCGATGCGCTTGCAGTTGCTCGGGTCTCGGAAGGCGTTCAGTTACGTGAGGCTGGTATCGCGCAGCGTATCGTCGTACTCGAGGGTTGCAGTGAAGCAGAAGAGGCCAGAGTAGCCGTGCTGCATCGTCTGGAACTTGTTGTACATGATCCGGTGCATTTTGAAATTCTGGAAACCTTGCCCGAGCAGGATATTCTTACGGTCTGGCTGAAGCTGGATACCGGGATGGGGCGGCTGGGTTTTGAGCCTGCCCAGTTAACGGCCTGTCGTAAGCGGCTGGATCAAATTCCAGCGGTACGGCCGGATGTTGCACTGATGACCCATCTTGCCTGTGCGGATGATCCGGACAATTCTGGAACCATGGAGCAGGTCCGCCGGTTTGGCGATGCTTTAGGCGGGTTTGTTGGTGCTATCAGCATTGCCAATTCAGCAGGAATCCTGCTGTGGCCGCAAACGCTGGAACCCTCGCCTGTTCTGGATTACAAGGGTGAAAACTGGATCCGGCCGGGGATCGCGCTGTTCGGCGCATCACCTGTGCTGGGAAAAAATGCCCGTGAATTAGGTTTGATGCCGGCGATGCAATTTGAGTCGCATCTGATTGCTGTGAAAACAGTTAAGCGCGGTACGGCAGTCGGCTACAACAGTAACTGGCGGGCCACGCGTGATACAGTTATTGGTGTGGTTGCGGCTGGCTATGGTGATGGGTATCCACGGCTTCTGCAGTCGG
>SMVB01348164.1_pt1 | contig 11165 bp, 11 predicted proteins | sample 2456461 | NCBI WGS metagenome assembly SMVB01 (sample SAMN11095934, study PRJNA526329) | marine sediment metagenome | biome: Marine sediment; feature: Surficial sediment; material: Deep marine sediment; isolation source: Hadal surficial sediment | place: Pacific Ocean | collected 2014-05 | depth...
AAGAAGGAAAAAAAGGAATGAACGCAGTGAATGTAAAAGTTATTTAATACGTTTATCTCACTTTTTTGAAACACATTAGCCTATCAAAATATGATAGGCTTTTTTTGGATAATAATTTACTTGTTTTAGCCTCCTGTATCAGGAAAGATTATACTCTCATAAGCTCCGGCATCAGGGGCAGAAGCACTTCGGGTAGTCCCATTTAAGTCTATTAATGGTCCAATATTTGGAATGCCAATACCATCGGCACCTGAGGTACCGGTTTCGATATTAAAGTCATTCATTTCAGTATTTAGAAACACCGGGTCAATGTTAAATATTGAATCGGTGTATAGGGCATCGTTCGAAAAATCATAATTTGGAATGTCAGAAAAATCTCCATTAGGGTCTTCAAATTTAATCAGACAGTTTCTAAAGTTAAAATTAAATAAAGCAGATGGATCTTCAAAAAGGCCAATTTCACGAGGCTCATTACCATAAATAATACAATTTGTAAAGTCGGCTTGAATCAGATCTTCAACAATTATTTCTGTTTCGCTTACTTGTAAAAAATTATCTATTAATACAGAAGGGAGAAGTCGAAAACTATTGATCCAGTAATTGCCAAATGTAGAATGATTAAATATATAACGCCCACCCAATGAGCAGGATAAGGAAACTTGACCACTATTATTTATAACCATATTTTCACCAAAAATATCCCCGGTACGCGCTAGCAGGCCTACGTTGGAGCTGTTATAAATTTGTACATTTTTTAGAGTTAACGTAAGGTCACCATCATTGCTGTCCATTAAAATACCAACTATTGAGTTTTTAATTGTAGTGTAGTTAAACTCGTGATCAGTACTTCCTTGAGTGAGCCAAATGGTTCCCCATTGTCCAGGTATGTCTGAAAAGCTTGGTTCTAAACGATCTCCTTCAAAAATAACTTCATTTTCTAAGAGTTCTGGGTCTATACTAGGAGTACCATTTACTATCATAGTGCCCTCATTGGAAACCAGAATTCCACTATTTGCATGGAAATGAACCCGAGCACCCGCATCTATAGTTAATGTCTTATCGGGTGGTACAGCAGCATATCCGTAAATCACATAGGGTTTTTCGTTTGTAAATATTAGTTCATTATCTTCCAGAAAAAATCCTTCAATAAGTATATCTTCACCTTCATTATCTACACCAAGGTTTAGGGTCTCAATGGTACCATCTTTAAACTGTTCTGGGAATAAAAAAACGGCGTCTTGTATTAAAGTCACCAAATCTACATTTTGTTGATTTCCACCAGAGTCGAATTGTATTTTATCGGTGTATAAAAATGCATTGTCTGGATTAGGAAAGTTAGTTATATCAATAGTTGTCTCTATAAAAATAAATATACTGTCCTTTGCTAGAATTTGTATGTTTTCAAAAGTTTTTCCCGGGATTCCATCAACGTTAAGACGATAATTTGAAGATTCGCCTTGTTCTAATCGGATGGTTGGTATGTTAATATCTTCGTTACTACGATTATACACTTTCAAATTATAAGTGCTCGATCCTATGTTTGTGAAAACTGTATCCAAATAAACCGTATCGCGGGAGAATTCAAGATTACCTGTGCTGGCTACGCTTTCAAAATCATTTCGACAAGAACTCCAAAAAACAAGGCAGCTTAATAGTGCCAATACGTATAAATACTTCATACAACAAAATTTTCAGTAAAAATATAACTTTTTAATAAGCAAATTATTGTTATTTGTATTTGTTTTTTACTTTTCACTTGTATTGTAACTCAACCTACTAAAACAATTTAATAATTAACATATACAAAGTTAATAAGTGGATTGGGATATAATGAATCATTAAGATTTAGAACATAATAATAAGTCCCTGGTGGTAGGAGTTTTCCATCAAATAAAATTCCTGTGTTAGTAATACCATTCCAAAATCCATCGTCATTGTTTCCTCTATATATTATATTTCCTTCACGACTATACAATGTAAGATCAAAATTAAAAAAGACGATTACCATTAAGTATTCTTTAATGGGCCCTATAGTGAATTTTTATATTCAATATACGGAATATTTATTATTGCCAACTAAAAAATATATTTGTTGTTTTCCTATAAGTCGCGTCTCTTTAAAATAAAATATGACCAGTATATAAAAAGAAAAGTCCAAGCAAGAACAATAAATATAGTAAGCAATTCTACATCATAATTTTTATTGAAACTCTCGCCTAATTGATTTGCAGCAGATTGTACAGCACCTAATCTGGAAAAGGGTTCTTTGATCAAATTAGACATGGATGCCAAAGGAAAAAATTGCATTACATTTTCGGCAATATCTGTTCCTCTGAAAAAATTCCATTTAAGAAGTCCATAAACAATAGCCTCAAAAATTGCCCAAATCAGCAAAAATCCCAATGAAAAGGCAGAACGTTTTACCCAAACACCCAAAAATAAACAAAAGGAAAAAAATCCCAGTAGTTTAATAAAATATGCTAACAAATAATCCAAATCACTAAATATGATACCTATTTCATTATAATCTGAAAAACGGAGTCCTAATAAAAGTGAAACAATAAAAACAAATAGTGTTGATATTACAGCAAAAACAATAACGGTAAGAAATTTTGAAAGTACAAACTCTTTTTTGCTCAACCCATCGATTAAATTTTGTTTTAGTGTTCTATTACTGTACTCATTAGCCATCATAGACACAATGACAATGGCAAGGAATAATTTTAATACAGCAGCAATCCAGGTATTGAAATGCCATATAAAAGGGAAGTTAAATATACCCTGGTCTGCAAGTCTAAAATGAACACTTCCAAAATTAAACTCTATAGATGAAATAAGAGCGATAAAGGTTATTAAAATAAAGTAAACTAAAATGATAACCCTGGCAGACCTGTTATATTTAAGTTTGTGTAATTCTATTGCGAGTAAACGAATCATGTTTTAGTCTGTATTTTTGGTTATTTCTAGAAATTGTTCTTCAAGGCTTTCCCTGCGATGCACTAAATATGAAAGATTAACTCCTTTATCAAAAAGAAACTTGTTTAATTCTGAACCCTTCATAGGCTCTTTTATATAAGCAATTAGCAACTCGCCTTCTCTTTTTATTTCACCAAAACTTGAATGCTTTTCAAGAATATTTTGAAGTGTAACTATATCACTACATTGAAGTGTAAAAAATCCAAGGTTGGTATTCATATCAGCAACACTTCCGGAATAAAGACTTTTTCCCTTGCTTAATATTATAACATGAGAACAAACTTTTTCTACCTCGTCTAAAAGATGAGAAGCAAGTAGAATAGTAGTTCCTTCTGAAGCGACTTTTTTAATAATTTCACGTACCTGATGGATTCCCTGTGGGTCTAAGCCATTAGTGGGTTCATCGAGAATTAATATTTCCGGATTGTTTAAAAGGGAAGAGGCAATAGCAAGACGCTGTTTCATACCCAAAGAAAAAGTTTTAAACTTGTGATCTTTTCTATCGAGTAAACCCACAAGGTCCAGTTTTTCGTCAATATTATCTGAAGATACACCTTTGATCCTGCATACCAGTTTTAGGTTTTGTAATGCAGTCATATAGGGATAAAAATTGGGTCGTTCAATAATAGCTCCTACATTTTTTAATGCTTCGTGTGTTGATACATTTCCATCAAACCAATGAAAACTACCCTTTGTTTTGTTCACAACATTCAATACAATACCCAGTGTTGTGGATTTTCCACTTCCGTTAGGGCCTAATATCCCATAAACATTTCCTTTTTCTATGGTTACAGTCAAATTATTAACTGCAGTTATTGGGCCAAATTTCTTTGTGAGATTGGTAAGGGTAAGAATAGGTTGCACAGTTTTATTTTTATTAATAGATGAAAATATGACGAACCAAAATGGATTTTGTTACAAGTGATTTGATATTTTAAAGTCTATGTCCCTATAAACTTAGCTTTCTCTTTCTTAACTCGAAATTTTGACCGAGATATACTTTGCGCACCATTTCGTCATTAGCCAATTCTTCAGGAACACCGTGTTTTAATATACTCCCTTCAAACATTAGATAGGTGCGATCTGTTATTGCAAGGGTTTCTCGTACATTATGATCTGTAATAAGGATACCAATGTTTTTGTTAACCAATTTGGCCACTATACGTTGGATATCTTCAACAGCAACAGGGTCAACACCTGCAAAAGGTTCGTCTAACAAAATAAAATTTGGGTCGGTAGCAAGGGCCCTGGCAATTTCTGTACGCCGTCTTTCACCACCACTTAATAAATCACCACGGAATTTTCGAATTTGGGTCAGGCCAAATTCTTCAATTAAGGACTCCATTTTTTGATGTTGTTCTTTTTTGGAAAGTTTGGTAAACTGAAGTACACTTAAAATATTGTCTTCTACGCTTAATTTTCGGAAAACCGATTCTTCTTGTGCTAAATAGCCAATACCAATTTGAGCCCGTTTATACATTGGGAATTTGGTAATATCATTTCCATCTAAATATATTCTCCCGCCATTGGGTTTGATAAGTCCAACGATCATATAAAATGAAGTGGTTTTTCCAGCACCGTTGGGCCCTAAAAGACCTACAATTTCTCCCTGATTCACTTCAATAGTAATTCCGTTTACAACTCTTCGGCCTTTGTATGATTTTACAAGATTTTCAGCTTTTAACTTCATATAAGTATTTTATTTCGTGGCATTGGTGCTAAAAATAGTATTTTCTTTTCCGAAGTAAAAATTATATCAGTCAATATTATTTAGATGTAGTCTCTTTTTTATTTTGATTCTTAATAACTGCTTTAGAAATAAATATACTTAATTCATATAAAATTACAATGGGTATTGTAACAATAACTTGACTGGCAATATCCGGGGGGGTAATTATGGCTGAGAGAATAAGTACAATTACTAAAGAAAACTTTCGATATTTACGTAAAGTCTCAGGAGTTAAAAGGCCTATTTTAGTCAATATGTAAATGAGTATCGGCAACTCAAATATGAGTCCACAGGCTAATGTTGAAGCCCTTACCAATGAAATATAGCTACTTAAATCAAAGTCGTTAAATACTTCTTGGCTAACTTGGTATGAGCCTAAAAAGTTTATAGATAAAGGTGTTACAATATAATATCCAAATAAGACACCGATAAAAAATAAAAGGGATGCTATAAGAATAAATCCTCTAGCAGATTTTCGTTCTTTTATTTTTAATCCGGGGCTTATAAATTTCCAAAATTCATAAAGTACAAATGGGAATGCAATAATAAATCCTGCCGTTATCGAAGTCCAAATATGAGCAGAAAATTGCCCTGCCATTGTTCTGCTCTGGATTCTAAATGGCAGTTCTGTGAAACAAAAGCTTTCTTTAAATCCTATGGTTTGAGCTACTTTACATAATAATCTATAAGTTGGAAAATCTGCTTTTTTCGGTCCAAACAGAAGTACATCAAAAATAAATTCCTTAGCAATAAACGCCAAGGTTCCAAAAAGCAATACAGCAAGGGTAGAGCGTATTAAATGCCACCGTAATTCTTCCAGGTGGTCGAGGAATGACATCTCTTTTTCAGAATTCATATTTTTTTTATGAATTGCAATTAAATAATACCTTCTTTCGTAAGATTATGGATGTGAACTATTCCACAATAGCGATCATTGTCTTCACACAATAATTGTGTTATGCCATATTTATCCATAATATCTATTGCTTCTACGGCCATTGCATTGTTCGAAATCTTTTTTGGGTTTTCAGTCATAATGTCCTTGGCAGTAAGACCTTTAAAATTATCTGTTTTAGTGAGCATTCTCCGCAAATCACCATCAGTTATTATTCCCACAATTTTATTTTCTTCTACTACTGCGGTAACACCGAGCAATTTATGTGTTATTTCCATAATAACATTTTTAACATCTGTATCTGGATGTACTTGAGGTTTTTCGTTTAATGAAGTCAAATCGGAAACCCGTAAATATAATTTTTTGCCAAGAGAACCTCCTGGATGGAATTTAGCAAAATCTTTACTTGAAAATTCTTGCATGTCCAATAAACACATAGCCAAAGCATCACCAATTACAAGTTGAGCTGTAGTACTGGTGGTAGGGGCAAGATTAAAAGGGCAGGCTTCTTTTTCTATATAGGCATTTAAAACATAATCGGCTTGTAGTTTTAAAAATGAATCACTGTTTGAAGTAATTGCAATAATCTTATTGCCTCTTGTTTTAATAAGGGGAACTAATACTTTAATTTCGGGAGTATTACCACTTTTTGAAATACATATCACCGTATCATTTTCTTGTATTGTTCCTAAATCTCCGTGAATGGCGTCAGCTGCATGCATAAAAATAGAGGGAGTACCCGTTGAATTTAGGGTGGCAACAATTTTTGTTGCTATAATAGCACTTTTCCCAATACCAGTAATTATAACCCGGCCCTTGGAATTAAATATATATTCAACTGCTGCTGCAAATTCTTCATTCACTAAATTGGCCAAATTTGAAATGGCTTTACTTTCGGTTTCAATAGTTTTTTTGGCTACAGAAATTATTTGTTCTTGCTTGTTCAAAACCTTATCTCTTTTAATGTTTGTATCTTTTTTTAGAAATTACTATCTTTAGATTGCAAATGAAAATTAATATAAAAAGTTTTCATTATACCTATAAGATACAGTTTTGTTATTAAGGTTGCAAAATTACAATTGTTCCCCAGTTAATACAATTTTAATTTACCGAAACCTTAGTAATTAATTTTTTTAATTAAGGGATTGACAGAAATAGATATTTACAAAGCACTTAAAAAGTTTTTTGGGTTCACCAAATTTAAAGGGCTACAGGAAGAAGTAATTAAAAGTTTACTTGATAAGCATAACACATTTGTTATAATGCCTACTGGTGGTGGAAAGTCATTGTGTTTTCAACTTCCCGCGCTTGTTGAAGAAGGTACAGCTATTGTGGTGTCTCCATTAATTGCATTAATGAAAAACCAGGTAGATTCTCTTAGAGCAATATCTTCTGAAGAAGGAGTAGCACATGTATTAAATTCTTCCCTTAACAAAACTGAAGTAAAACAAGTAAAGAGTGATATAGTTAATGGACTTACGAAATTACTTTATGTAGCACCCGAATCGTTAACAAAAGATGAAAATGTAGAATTCCTGCAATCGGTTAAAATATCTTTTGTCGCAATAGACGAAGCACACTGTATAAGTGAATGGGGCCATGACTTTAGACCTGAATATCGAAATCTTAAAAATATAATTAAACGCATAGACAAAAATATTCCTATTATTGGACTTACAGCTACAGCTACTCCCAAAGTACAGGAAGATATTTTAAAAAATTTGGGCATGCAAGATGCAAATACTTTCAAAGCATCATTTAACAGACCAAATCTGTATTATGAGGTTCGTCCAAAGACAAAAAATATTGATGCAGATATAATACGGTTTATCAAGAAAAATGATGGTAAAAGCGGAATAGTCTATTGTTTAAGTCGAAAGCGTGTAGAACAATTGTCACTAGCTTTACAAGTTAATGGCATTAAAGCAGTTCCTTATCATGCCGGATTAGATTCTAAGACTCGAGTAAGACACCAAGATATGTTTTTGATGGAAGATACAGATGTTGTTGTTGCTACAATTGCTTTTGGGATGGGTATCGATAAACCCGATGTGCGTTTTGTTATTCATAACGATATACCAAAAAGTATAGAAAGCTATTATCAAGAAACCGGGAGAGCAGGTAGAGATGGAGGGGAAGGGCACTGTTTGGCGTTTTATTCATATAAAGATATAGAGAAACTAGAAAAGTTTATGAGCGGAAAACCCATTGCAGAACAGGAGATAGGCCATGCTCTATTACAGGAAGTAGTAGCATATGCAGAAACCTCTATATCTCGCCGAAAATTTATTCTACATTATTTTGGAGAAGAATTTGATAACGATACAGGAGAAGGTGGAGACATGGATGATAATATGCGTTATCCAAAAAAGAAACATGAAGCTAAAGACGAAGCAATTAAACTACTTAATGTTGTAAGCAAAACAAAACAACAATATAAAGCCAAAGAAGTAGTCAATGTGTTGGTAGGTCATGTTAATGCATTAATAAAATCACATCGTACAGATACCCAGGAGTATTTTGGAATAGGTTCAAAATATGAGAATTCATATTGGATGGCACTTATCCGTCAATTATTGGTTGCCAGACTATTACGTAAAGATATAGAAACCTATGGGATTATTAAACTAACAGAATTAGGTAAAGAATATATTGCATCTCCAACATCATTTATGATGACCGAAGATCATTCATTTAAGGAAGCGAATGACGATACTATTATAGTAGCACAAAAGGGAGGATATGTTGCCGATGAAATTTTATTTAAGATCCTTAAAGCCGAAAGAAAAAAAGTTGCCGATAAACTAAAATTACCGCCTTTTGTAATTTTCCAAGATCCATCATTAGAAGATATGGCCTTAAAATATCCCATAACCCTTAGTGAAATGTCGAATGTTCACGGAGTAGGTGAAGGGAAGGCCAATAAATATGGAGCTTCTTTTATAAAACTTATTAATAATTATGTAGAAGAGAATGATATAATGAGACCGGATGATTTTATTGTAAAATCTACTGGAATTAACAGTGCATTAAAATTGTATATAATACAAAATGTGGACAGGAAATTGCCATTGACAGATATTGCTGATGCAAAAAAGATGGATATGGATGATTTTATAAAAGAAATGGAAGTAATTGTATATAGCGGTACCAAGTTGAATATCAACTATTGGATAGACGAAATTCTGGATGAAGAACAACAAGAGGAAATACATGATTATTTCCTTGAAACCGAAACTGACGATATTGAAACAGCTATGAAAGAATTTGGAGGCGATTATGAAGATGAAGAACTAAGACTTTATCGGATTAAGTTTATAAGTGATGTTGCTAATTAGATGGTACTAAAAAGTAATAAAAAATTTTCTATTTTACCATCCCTACGATATTTTATTTTTTTTGAAATACATATTTGAATATGTAACTTCGCCATTCAATTAAAAAAAAGAAAATGCAAGACGGTATATACGCAAAAATTAAAACTGAAAAAGGAGAAATACTCATTAACCTTACCTATAAAGAAACACCGGGAACAGTGGGAAATTTTGTAGCATTAGCAGAAGGCAATCATGAAAACAATGCCGTTTCAAAAGGAAAACCATATTATAATGGTTTAAAATTTCATCGAGTAATTCCAGATTTTATGATACAAGGAGGAGATCCAACCGGAACAGGATCTGGTGGTCCTGGGTATCAATTCAATGATGAATTTCACCCTGAACTTAAACATGATGGACCCGGAGTTTTATCAATGGCTAATTCAGGTCCTGGCACAAATGGCAGTCAATTTTTTATTACTCATATCGATACTTCCTGGTTAGATAATAAACACACCATTTTTGGAAAAGTAACTAAAGGAATTGATGTTGTTAATGGTGTTGAACAAGACGATATTATGTTAGAAGTTAATATAATTCGAGTGGGTGATCATGCTAAAAACTGGAATGCAGTTGAAAATTTTCACCAGTTTTCAGGATCAAAAAAAATATGAAAAAATGAAAAAAAAACTTAAGATTTAAATCCCCGGAGAATTAATTTAAACAGGCTGTTTAATAATTGACAGTTTTTATTTTTTCCATTTTATGTTACATCCCATACTTGGTTTTTGCTCTTTGCGTTGAGGATGGTTGTTTAGAACATTATCCAAAGCTTCTCTTAAATCTCTTCCATTTACCGGAATAGTGTTTCCGGGTCTTGAATTATCCAATTGTCCACGATATAACAATTTTAATTCAGCATCAAACAAATAAAAATCTGGCGTACAAGCGGCGTCATATGCTTTGGCAATTTTTTGAGTTTCATCATATAAATATGGAAAAGTGTAAACATTTTTTAAGGCGGTTTTCAACATTTCTTCAGGAGAATCTTGAGGATAATTTTCTATATCATTACTGCTAATAGCAACAATACCAAATCCAGCAATTCGGTAATCATTAGAAATGCGTACAATTTCTTCGTTTACATGTTTTACATAAGGGCAATGATTACAAATAAACATGACAATTGTTCCTTTTTCACCACGAATGTCATTTAAGGAAATCATTTTGGAGGAAATAGTGTCATATAGAGTAAAATCCGGAGCCTTAGTTCCTAAATTGAGCATGTTTGATGGGGTTAATGACATAATTAGTTTTTCTATTAGTTGAATAATTGAATTTAAAGTTACAATTTATGGATCAATATTAGAATAACAGAAAAATTAATAATATATTTTTGAAAGTATATTTATAGTCTTTTTAACTTTATTGAATTAATAATCATGAATAATCTCTCCTGGAATGATTTTAAAAAAGTTGACATACGTGTTGGAACTGTCATTGAAGTAAAGGACTTCCCAGAAGCTCGAAACCCATCTTACCAGCTATATATTGATTTTGGAGAAAATATCGGCATCAAAAAAACTTCTGCACAAATAACAAAACGATATGATAAAAAAGCTTTAATGGGAAAGCAAATTGTTGCAGTCATAAATTTTCCTAATAAACAGATTGCCAACTTTTTGAGTGAGTGCTTGGTTTTGGGAGCTGTAAAAGAAAATGAAGTAACCCTTTTGGAGCCTAATTTAAGAGTAGTGAATGGTTTAAGGGTTTTATAACGAATGCTAAAATTTATATTTAAAAGTCAATGAATATTTGTTATTCTTTGTATAAAGGAAACTCCTGAAAAAACTTAATTAGTATGCCCAGAGGAAATGCATCGCAAATTGTTTTGTTACCTTCCAATCTTTTTTAAAAATGATATTTATTCCGGCACCAATTGGTAACTATTTATAATACATCTTCAAGATTTTCTAGGATGTATTCCCTGTTTTCAGAGGTATCTTTGTTAATTTCTTGCGAAAACAAATTTCATTTAAAAAGAGAATGAATAGAAAAATAATATAAATTTTATGGTTTCTAATAATTTTAGTTGGTGTTTCCTGCTTTCTTTTATCCTTAAAAATTACTAATTAATTCTCATTAATAGGAGGCGGACCTTCTGGAATCATTGCTTTGTAAACATAATCCCCTTTTCTTTCTATATCCTCTCTTTTAATTTCTTCAATCATATTTGGGTTTTCGAAAA
>SMVB01294940.1_pt1 | contig 11164 bp, 12 predicted proteins | sample 2456461 | NCBI WGS metagenome assembly SMVB01 (sample SAMN11095934, study PRJNA526329) | marine sediment metagenome | biome: Marine sediment; feature: Surficial sediment; material: Deep marine sediment; isolation source: Hadal surficial sediment | place: Pacific Ocean | collected 2014-05 | depth...
CCCATCGCGTCCAAGGCCTCCGCCGCCAAGTTGGCGGTCTCGCCAAAAAGGGCGCTTTCGGTCGTCGTCGTGATCTGCACCGCCGTGGCATCGGACCCGATGCCGGTGTACACGAGCAGTATCACGGCCTCCGTCGGATCGCTCGCCGACGTCGACGCGGTGACGATCGTGGGTCCGCCGCGGAATACGGTATCCTGTGCGGCGTTGATCAACTGCATCTCGAGGAAGAACTGCTCGGAACTACTCAAAAGCGTGACGCTGATCGCCAGGTCTACCGAGTCCTGACCCGCCACAAGATCGAAGACGGTGTCTTTGGCGACGGTGACGGAGTCTGCACGCAGGAGAACGACGCGAAGCCGCTCGACGGGGACCAGCGCCGCCGCGCTGCTCTCGAAAACGGGAACGATGGCAAGACTACCCACCAGTACGTCCGGCCCTGTTCCGTCGTTACACGACACGAACAGGAGCCAGAAGAAGACTCCGGCGAAGGCCCGCCGTCGGAAATGGCCGGGGCTCAAACCGTCAACGCATCAGCTCGATATGAAGCGCAATCCGGAATCCGGTGATGCCGATATCTGCGCCTGACTGTCGAACCGAACCGGTGAGAGCATCCACGTGCGCCACGACGGCAACGTTCTGCATCGCACGGGCTCGGAAATCGGCGCCGACCCGGAGCGATTGGCCCAACTTTTCGAGTGAGGTGTTTACCTCATCCAGCGCAGCGGTAGAATGGCGGAACTCGAAACGTGGAGTCAGACTCGATGTGGCACCGATAGGAATGGTAACCTCGCCACCCGCGCCGAACAGGTTACCGCGCGGCAGCAACGCTGCGCCTGTAAGCGTCTGCTCTATCTGCGGGTCGCCGCGAAAAACATCAAACACAAAGAGTGTGATCTGGTTCGATCCGAGACCGTGATTGACGGCGGCATAGCCGATAAAGCGGTTGCCCACACCGTTCTGGGTGGCCCCGCTGATGTCATCTTTCCCGCGGCGAGCATAGATGCCGGCTATTCGGATATAGGTTCTGCGTGCGAGAGGACCTTCGATGCCTGTCCGCAATCGCAACTCGGCGCCGGGTCGAAGCTCGTCCGGCCGCCCTTGAATCGGCTGGTACTCCATCGACCGCTTGTACGTGGCTCCGAAGCCGACCGCCATGCGTCCCAACGGCACCGCGCCGGCAAACCCTCCACCAACGCTGCCGCCAGTGCCAAAGTTCGATGTCGAGAAACCGATGACGTCGCTCGAGATGGCCCCAAGAATGGAAAGCTCTTGGAACGCGACGGTTTTCACCCCGGTGGGCAGCGATCCGGTGAACAGCGCCACCAATCTTCCCGGCACCACGTTCACGCTCAGGCGAGCCTCGGTGTCCAACACACCCGATATGGTCTGATCGGGCAATTGCGTCGGATCCGAAGAGGTCAGGCTGACCGTGGCGTAACCACTCGACAGTGCAACGCTGCCGAACCGCCCGAGTTGGTAGGTAACCGCCAGGGGAACGGTGAATTCGGAGACCCTGCTGAAGGGAAGGCCCGCACCGAAGCTGTAGCTTTCGAACAACGTCGACACACGAATGTCGAGGTCACCTTGGGCCGCCACCGCCGTGGGCGCCGCAAGCAACACCAGCGTCAAAAATCGCGTGGTCTTCATCATGGCAACTTGAAGATGATCCGGACGATGCCGGATACCGTCGCGCTCGTGCCGGTGGCTGTTGTTGTCGCAACCGGTATCGCAATATTCGTCGTCGTGGCGGTCTGACCTCCCGATTGACCACCAGCGGTGTTTTGCTCCGCCTGTGTCGCCGCAATGTCCACGATTACGCTGGCCACCGCATTCAAGACCGGATCTCCGGGACCGAGCGGCTCGGTGACGGTCGTCTGGGAAACCGTCGTCACTTGGGTCGCGGACGCGCCCTCGACAGCGGGCGCAGCCGCAGCGGCTTCGTATTGCGTCCGCGCCAAATCGAAGCCGGGATCCGCCTGCACGGCGTTGGAGAAATGCAACGCCGCCGTCGAGTAGTCTCCGATGTCTTCAGAGAGTAGTCCGCGGGAGTAGGAGAGAAATGCCGTGAGATTGTCGGTGCCGTTATCGAGAAGGAGCTGCCGTTCCGCCTGGGAGAGCTGGTATCCCAACCGCAAGGAAATCCCGACCACCAACTCTTTCTCCATGCGGAGCAGATCGCGAAGGCGTCCAGTCGTGAACTCGGGGCCGGTCACCTGCCCATCGCCCAGCACCACCGTGGCTTCGAGTCGCACATCGCCTTGTGCGGGAATGTTTGCAATCCCTTGAACCATTCTGCCCGCCCGCGCCAGCCGGCCAACACGCGCCGCGGTCGCCGGATCGACACCGCCCGTCTGTGATAATTGCAACTCTTGCAACAGGGCGCCGATCTGCAAACGCTCCACCAACGTGAATCGTTGGAGGAGTGACAAATCCGAAATGAGCATTTGCGCGAGCCCACGACCCAACGGCGCGTACATGCTGTCTCCCACGATTGTCAACGGTAGTACAGCAATCGTGTTGGCATCGGCCGGCTGGGTGGTCAGCTGCTGCTCGCGGGCCAGGGCTTCCCGCGCCAGCAACGTGGACCGCTCGCGGCTGGCGAGCATCTCCCTTGCCCGCACTGCCGGCGTGCCCCGTGCATCGCCGTGCGCGTTGGCGAACGACCTGTAGAGGGCGATTGCCTCGTCATATTCGCCTGCTTGCTCGAGGCACTGGCCTATGACGAGCGGTCCCAGGGCGTCTGCGGGGCGCAGGTCGGCACCACGGCGAGTGACGGTGACAGCGCTATCACAGCGCCCGGCGGCAAACAGCGCCGCACCGTATCGCAGCAACAACTTGCCGTTGTTGGGTTGGTTCTCGAGCCGAGCCTCGATATCCGGTATCTCTTGGGGAGAAACCTCAGAGACCGCGCCGGGCAGACAGGCCGCGCCGAGCAAGGCCAACACGGCGTATCGGGGTCCTAAGCGAAAAAGGGACAACCGCTGCTTAGCGAAGGAAACCACAATCTCACTCCTTGGGGAACGCTGCAAATTGAGAACTTGTCTCGCGAACCCCTTGAGCGTCAAGGGCGCCCGACTGGCCGCGTGATCTGGTGAGTGGGAGCTGTGGCTTGGTTCTAGCAGTCAGGTCTGGCGCAACATGTCGCGCATGCGTCGGGACTGCTCCTCGATGGACCTGATCGCCTCGAGGGTCTCTTCGTCCAGGGGAGGGTCTCTCAGCAACAGCAGCTGCGCCTCTGCCATAATGGCCGAGAGCGGGTTGGCAAGGTCGTGGCAGAGCTTGCTGAGGCGCTCAGCGATAGGCCCACCTTCCGTCATTCCGTTATCAGGGAGCGATACAGATCCCGGATATGATGGTCGCGCAGATCTCGGACGGAATCCCAGAGGTCCGGTTCCATGGCACCAAAGAATATCTCAGCCGTGGCCAGGGCCTCTTGAACCTCGCCGGAACCGAAAACGAGCCGGCCACGCCAAGAACCGTCTTCGGCTCTCCTGATCACAAGCCGCAACGCAACGATCTCCTCTCCGCAGCGAATCGGAGGTAGATCGTGCACTGCTGGATCGCTGGGATAGGACCGATTGTATCGAGGGGATGTATTTCCGGACATTCGGATCTTCCGAAAGGTTTCGTAAATATAATACCGCCTGTGACTTACGCAACAGTGAGCGAACAGTCACTGGCGATCGTGTCCACCAAGCATTGCCACCGTGCCCCACGGCCCGAACCTTGCTTCTTACATTACTTATTGGGGCAATTATGTGGGACGAGGGGGACTAGCCTGGATCCGGGGGGGCCAGGGGCCTACATGCGGTGATCTCCTCACAGTATGGAGGGCAACGGGTCTATCGTGAACGTCACGATGAAGAGCACGGCGGTAGCCCATCCCAGCGGCCAGCGGCTCGTGGGAACCGGCCGGTACGGCTCGAGTACGGACGGGTGGGCGAGGCGGCCCCGGCCCAGGATTAGGATGAGAGCTGCCCAGAGCCACCACCCCCAAAACTGAAATCCCAATATCACGAGGCCGTACCACATCAGCTTTCCGATTGTCGCCTGGTGCCGGCCGACCAGAGCGTAGAGGATGTGGCCACCGTCCAACTGGCCCAAGGGCAGCAAGTTGAGCGTAGTCACGAAGAGCCCGAACCATCCGGCCAGCGCCATCGGGTGCAGCAGCACCGTTCCCTCCCCGACCAGCCACGATATCGCGGCTGACATCAACAACGAATCCCCGAGGTAGAACGGGCGCTGGCCAATGTAGATCAGCTGCCGGGTCACACCCTCCGCGCCGGCTATGACCTGGGAGTTGAGGAGACCAATGACGAGGACGACGAGGGCGACGACCAGACCAGCCCAGGGACCCGCCGCACCCACGTCGATGAGTTGGCGCCGGTCCACGATCGGGCTTCGCAGCCGAATGAACGCTCCGAACGTCCCGATGAAATTGAGTTGCGGCGGAGCCGGCAGGAAATACGGCAGTGATGCGCTTATGCCATACCGCTTGGCGACCAGGTAATGTCCCATCTCGTGAGCCAGGAGGATGCTCATGAGTGCTGTCGCAAACCCCAAGCCCGGCATGGAGGCTCCAATCCACTGCTTGACGGACCCCCACCACACGGCCAGATCAGGGCCGACGGGAAAACCGAACCTGAGCGGGGAATCCATAAGGAAAGTGCCCGCAATCCAGACGGTGGCGAAGGTAGCCAGGAACAGCATCAGGTGTAGCGCCCACCTGTCCGCCGGGGCTGGTGCCAGGGCCCGAATGAGCACGAGCCGGTCCGATCCCTCTCGCCGTGACCAGTAATACGTTCCGGGCCAGGCCTTCAGGGCCTCGAGAAGCTCCGGCGTACTCGAACTGTAGGCGGGGGCAAGGACGGCGTCCACCACTTCTCTGTCGAGGGCCGTGCAAACACGCCAGTAGCTGAGAAATCGCGAAATCTGCCTCAAAGGCACCCTTGACTGACCCTCCGGTAAACTTTATTATGACTTGCTTTCATTTCATCGAGAAACCCCGTACCGAAAACCTCCAGGCGTCACATCTCGTACGGCCCAGCCGGGGCTGCGTAGCGTTCGCCATACCATACCGAAGGAAGTATCCGGAACCATGGAGTCCCCCCACCGTGGACATCACTGAACTGAAACAAAAGTCCGTCGCAGAGTTACACGCGATGGCCGAAGATTTGAACATCACCAACTACTCAGGCCTGCGCAAGCAGGATCTGATCTTCCGTATTGAGCAGTCACTCCTCGACACTGACACCGTTCTGCGCGGGGAGGGTGTCTTGGAGATTCTTCCTGAGGGGTACGGCTTTCTCCGCAGCCAGGACTGGAACTATCTGTACGGACCCGACGACATCTATGTGAGCCCCAGCCAGATCAAGCGGTTCGACCTGAGAACGGGGGATACGGTGCTGGGTCAAGTAAGGCCGCCCAAAGAAGGGGAACGCTACTTGGCGCTGCTTAAGGTGGAGAGTGTAAATTTCGGAGATCCCGAGGCCGCCAAGCACCGGATTGCGTTCGACAACCTCAAGCCCCGCTATCCGAATCGACGCATCTCCCTCGAGCGGAAGGACGGAGATCTCTGCTGCCGGGTCATTGACTTGCTTTCGCCCATCGGTTTCGGCCAGCGGGGCTTGATCGTTGCCCCACCGAAGGCGGGCAAGACGATCCTGCTCCAGAAGATCGCGAACGCGATACACGAAAACGCTCCCGAAGCCACGCTCATCGTCTTATTGATCGACGAGCGGCCCGAAGAAGTCACTGACATGGAAGAGAACGTCCACGCCGAAGTCATCGCATCGACGTTTGACGAGCCCGCAGACCGCCACGTGCAGGTCGCAGACATGGTGATCGAAAAGGCCCGCCGCCTCGTCGAGCACAAGAGGGACGTTGTGATCCTACTCGACTCGATCACGCGACTTGCCCGAGCGCACAACGTCGTGACCCCCCACTCCGGCAAGATTCTCTCCGGCGGCGTAGACGCCAACGCCCTACAGAAACCGAAACGCTTTTTCGGTGCAGCCCGGAACATAGACGGCGGTGGGTCCTTGACCATCATCGCGACGGCGCTAATCGAGACGGGAAGCAGAATGGACGAAGTGATCTTCGAGGAGTTCAAGGGCACTGGTAACATGGAGCTGGTGCTCGACCGGCGTATCTCTGACCGACGCATTTACCCTGCCATCGACGTCCAAAAGACCTCAACCCGAAAAGAAGAGCTTCTGCTCGATCAAGAAGAACTCAACAAGACCTACCTGCTACGCAATTTTCTGGCCGATATGTCCAGCGTGGAGGCGATCGAGTTCTTGCTGGAGCGCATGAAGCGGGCGAAGACGAACAAGGAGTTCTTCGCGACTATGCAGCAGGGGTAGCCGTGTGTGACGCAGCCGACAGCACACTTCCAAACAGCGGCAGGCTTTTTGCCATCGACTGGGGTGAGAAACGCATCGGAGTTGCAATCTCCGATTCCGAGCAAAGGCACGCCTACCCTTTGACGACGCTGACCCGCCGTAAGGGAAGGCGATTCCCCCTCAAGCAACTCAAGAGTCATCTAGACGGGCAGGCGCCGGTGGGTGTGGTTTTCAGTCTTCCCTTGGAGGCTTCGGGTGACGAGGGTTCGACGGCACGTCGAGCTCGCGATGAGGGTGGACTGGTGGGAGAAAAAACCGGCCTTCCGATCATCTTTCTCGACGAGCGTATGACGACGGCTAGAGCGCTCAGCGCGATTCGCGATTTGGGCGGATCCACTGTAGGCCGCAAGAGTGACGTCGACCAACTCGCCGCCACCGTGCTCTTGCAGACGTACCTAGACACATGCCACCGATGAACCGACTGTCTCTAGGAGCCCTCGCAGCCATCCTTGCCATGGCTTGCTCCAAGCCGCAGGCCGCTGGCGAAGATCCCGTTCGAGTGACGATTCCGCAGGGCGCTTCGGTCTGGACCGTGGCCGATTCCCTGTTTTCCCGCGGTGTCATCGATTCGCCGGGCTGGTTCCGAATGTACACCAAGCTGGCAGGCTACGAGCGAGCCCTGCAAGCCGGCGTGTACGACTTTCAACACGGAGCATCGGCGCGTCGCGTTTTGCACGATCTAGTCACGGGGCGTACTGCCCAGAATCGGCTAGTCGTACCGGAGGGGCTCATGCTCAACGAGGTGGCCGACCTGGTTGAGGCACAACTCAGCATCCCGGCAGAGAGCTTCCTGGCAGCGGCCCGCGACAGCACCCTGGTAAGCAGAGTGCAAGCGCGCGAGCCCACCCTGGAGGGCTATCTCTACCCCAACACGTATAATGTGTCGATCGGCGCGACAGCGCTCGATGTCGTCAAACAGATGGTGGCGCAGTTCGAAGAACGCTGGCAGCAGGCATGGAACAGACGCCTCGACACCCTTCAGATGACGCGGGACGAAGTGGTAACGCTAGCCTCGATCATAGAGGGAGAAGCACAACATCCGTCGGACCTGCGGTACGTGTCCTCGGTCTACCATAACCGACTCGCTAGGAACATGCGTCTCGATGCCGACCCAACCGTCATCTACTCGTTGGGAAAGCGGCGCAGGCTCTTCATTCGCGACTACCGAATCCAGTCTCGCTACAACACATACATCATCGACGGCCTCCCACCGCACCCGATCGCCCAACCGTCCGCCGCGACGATCGAGGCCGCATTGTACCCCCAACGGAGCGATTTCCTGTTCTTCGTGGCTGGACCCGGCGGCCGGCATGTCTTCTCTCGCACATACCGAGAACATTTGGAAACCACTCGGCGGATACGCGACCGGTGAGAGCCTGCAGCATTATCGAAAGGACGCATCCAATGCATCTCGAATGCGACGCGTGGCGCGCTCAATGTCTGTGGCACCAAAGATCGCACTGATGACCGCCACGCCCTGGGCTCCGGCAGCAACGACGGCGGACACGTTACGTTGGTCGATCCCGCCGATGGCAATGGCAGGGATACCCGTCGGTGCGAGCCTCGCTAGGCGTTTGAACCCATCAGGGCTCAGAGGCGGTCCCGCATCGGCCTTGCTCTTGGTAGGATAGAACGGGCCGATACTCCAGTAGTGTGCAACAGTCGCCTCCGCGGCATCGCCTGCTTCACCGTCGCAGCCCACCGAAAGGCCCACGCGGAGTGACGCCGGCACGATCGTCGCAACGCGATTGGGCGGAAGGTCGTCGGCTCCGAGGTGCACACCGTGGGCTCCGACGCAGAGGGCCACGTCCAGTCGGTCGTTTACGTACACCGGAACGTCCACGGCCCGCAGAATACGCTCGGTGGTGCGACACAACTGCGAGGCTGGTGTGTGTTTCATTCTGATTTGCACCGCCGTCGCGCCACCCGCGGCGGCGGCACGGCAGCCGTCCACGACATCGCAACCAGGGAGCAGTTCCAGGGTCGTAACGGCAATCAGGCGGTAGTCAGGAGGCACGCTGAACAATATGGCGGTTCGGGGAATTCGCGGGGCCACGGTCGTAGAGGCCAACGACCGGGAGGCTTATACTCAGAGCGATGAGGGAGCTGCTCGAGACCCTCGTTTTGGCCAGTGATATTGCCGTAGAGGACATCGCGAGCATAATGTTCACTATGAGACCCGACCTCCAGAGCACATATCCGGCGCAGGCGGCTTGTTGGCTCGGGTGGGAGAACACGCCGCTGCTTGGCGCTCTGGAGACAGCAGTGCCAGCCGGTCTCCGGCAGTGCATCAGGCTATCGATGCACCTGAACACCGATCGGGCACCGGCGGACATCCAACATATCCATTTGTACGAAGCCCAAACCCTCCGCCCGGACTTGTAATGGAAAAGATCATCGTTTCTCCGCGAGGCGCACGGCGGTGGCGCCGAGGCCATCCCTGGATCTACCGCTCCGACGTCGAACGGTCAGACTCGGCGCCGGGCGTCGTCCGTGCGGAAGACACCCACGGAAACTTCCTCGGTCAAGCGCTCTGGAGCCCGCCTTCTGAAATCAGCTTGCGTTTCCTCACGTCCCAGGAAGCACCCGTCGATGGTGACTGGTGGCACCACCGGATGGCCGAGGCCCTTGCCGTGCGCGACCCGGAGAATTTGGACGCCACCGGCTATCGCGTCGTGCATGCCGAAGGGGACAGCCTGCCATCACTGATTGTCGACAAGTACGGAGAAATCGTCGTTGTGCAACTGCTTTCGGCTGGACTGGAGGCGGTGCGAGACCAGGTACTGGCCGCCATCGACGCCGTAGTCAAGCCGAAATCGATCCTCCTCCGCAACGACGCATCGGTGCGGCGTCATGAGGATCTTCCCTTGGAGGTCGAAGAAATCCGAGGACCCATTCCTGAATTCGTCGAAGTCCGTGAGGCCGCCGTGCGGTATTTGGTTGCACCGCACACGGGACAAAAGACGGGCTGTTTCCTCGATCAAAGGGAAAACCGCGTTCTCATGGCCAGCGTCGCCCACGGCCGCGCACTCGATCTGTTCACCTATCAGGGATTGTTTGCACTCCAGATGGCCCGGCGCGCCGAATCAGTGGTGGCTGTGGACTCCAGCGCCGCCGCTCTGGAGGTCGCTGCGAAGAACGCAGAATTGAACGGTCTCGACAACCTGGAGTGGGTGGAGGCCAACGTCTTCGACTTGCTGCGCGAGTACGAACGGGAGGGTCGACAGTTCGACACTATCGTTCTCGACCCACCCGCGTTCGCGCGCCAGCGCTCCGCCATCGATCGGGCGTTGAGAGGATACAAGGAAATCAACCTGCGTGCGATGCGCATCCTGGCGCCCAAGGGCACCATATTCTCCGCCTCATGTTCCTTCCACATCGGCCGGGACCGTTTCTTCGAGATGCTCATTTCAGCCGCTTCCGACAGCGGCCGGCGTCTAGTGTTGCAGGAGATCACCGGCCAGAGCCGTGACCATCCCAGGATTCTCACGGTCCCCGAGACGGGATATTTGAAAGCCGCCCTGTTGCGGGCGGTGGACTAACAAGGGTGGGAGGGGCCGAATGGCGGCATGATGGGTAGTACCGCCGGGAATGGGATCAGTGAAAGGGTTGACCGTCTCACCGGCGATCGCGAGGTTGACGGTACCGTGCTCACCAGCCCCAAACCAGAGCCTCCGCAGCGCAGGACTCAGTCCTTACGCCGCGAATACCAAGAATTCCTTCTGCAGCGTATTGAGGAGTACAAGGAGCAGCTGTCACGCTCAGAATTGCTGAGTCTCGGGGACGATGCAGTCCGCGAACTCGACGCTGGGCCCGAGGGTCAATTGGTCTTGACCGAAGTGGTCTTGCTCGATCACGTAGACCGGATCATCAAGCATCGGCTCCGGCTGCCGGCCTTTCGGCGCTGGCGGGGAAAACACCTCAAACTGCGGCGAGCACAGCAAGCGCCGACACACTGGGGACTGCCCTCCGACACGCCGCTCTCGCGGCTCGCGCGCAACCTGGAAGACAACGAATTGGCGCTGGTGGTCGGAAACAGAGCCGCACCAGCGGGCCTTCTGATTGCCGCCTATGAAGCCAACGTGTTGCTCATCGATCAAGACCTGCCCGGCATCGAAGCAACCGAGAGCCGCGCAGCCGCGGAGGCTCTCGGCCAGCGCTTCCACACACTCGTGATCAACCTAGGCGGGTGGTTCCCTGACGTGAATCCCAACCTTGTGGTGATCGACCCCACCCTCATCGGATCTCTGGGCGACGCGACGGCATCCAAGTTGGTCGAGTTGCTTAAGTCTCGAACCGCACCGGGCGGAGTCCACCTGGTTCTTTCCCTCTCGCTGGAAGAAGATTTCATTCCTATGGACGTCTGGAAACGGCATTACGGCGGATGGGTGGTCGAATCCTCGTCGCGCGCGGGCCGACCGCACTGGCTTCTCACCACTCGGCCCTGACCACTTCACGACAAGATTCCCGAACTAAAACGACGGCCTGAAACGTCGCGGGGCCGGCAAAGCGGCCGGCCCCCGTGCAACGTACGGCTGAACTCCTGAGTCAGCCTAACGACGACGCTTCGGCTTCGTCGTTTTCTTCGCGGCCTTACGCCGCTTGGTGGCCTTGCCCTTGGTGGCCTTGCGCTTGGTCGCCTTGCGCTTGGTCGCCTTGCGCTTGGTTGCCTTGCGCTTGGTTGCCTTGCGCTTGGTTGCCTTGCGCTTGGGCGCCTTGCGCTTGGTCGCCTTGCGCTTGGTTGCCTTGCGCTTGGTCGC
>SMVB01299692.1_pt1 | contig 11163 bp, 13 predicted proteins | sample 2456461 | NCBI WGS metagenome assembly SMVB01 (sample SAMN11095934, study PRJNA526329) | marine sediment metagenome | biome: Marine sediment; feature: Surficial sediment; material: Deep marine sediment; isolation source: Hadal surficial sediment | place: Pacific Ocean | collected 2014-05 | depth...
ACGGGTTGCGTGACGTTATGGCCCCACCCACATTGATCTGTGACACCTGGCAGTACGTTGACAGCGACATGGACGACCGTGGCGACCTTCTGGGGCGGGGCCCCATCCGGCATATGGAGGCACTGCGGGCTGGCAACGAATACGAGTTCTTCCAGCCCATCCACCCCGACGACATAATAACCGCCCGCTGGACCGTCAAGGACGTCTACGAACGCACGGGCAGGTCGGGCGTTCTGATTTTCCAGGTTATCGAGACCGCGTTCTACAACCAGCGGGAAGAATTGTTGGCCCGCAACACCGAGACTATGTTTTACCGCCCACCCGAACCCGCTGGAGAGGCCTAAAGATGCCCGCCGAGGTCCGTTACGTCGAGGATGTGCAGGTTGGCGAAGATTTGACGCCGCTGGTTAAGGACATTGGCCTGGCTCGGATGATGGCCTACGGGGCAGCGACCTGGGACTTCATCCGTTTGCACTACGATGCCGACTACGCCAGGGAGTTGGGTTTCGACGCTCCATTCGTCGATGGCCAGATGCTCGGCGGGTTCCTGGCCCAACACGTGCAGGACTGGGCTGGGCCGGGCGCGTTCCTGCGCAAGCTCGCCTTCCGCAACCGGGTCATGGTCTATCCCGGCGACTCCCTTACCTGCCGGGGCGTGGTCACCGGTGTCTCAACAAGCGGCGAGGGCGGGATGGTCGAGTGCGATCTCTGGGTGGTGAACCAACGGGACGAGAAAGTGGTGGAGCCCGCCAGCGCGCTGGTCCGTTTCCCATTGCGGGCAACCGGATAGCGGCATGTTCGCAATGTTCAACGAAGGCGCCCTCTCCGGGCTGAAGGTTGTGGAGTTGACGGACCAGGTGGCGGGCTCATTCTGTGCCCGGCTGCTGGGCGACGCTGGGGCCGACGTGGTGAAAATCGAACCTCCGGATGGGGACCGGCACCGCCGAAACGGCCCCTTCCCCGGCGGCGTTCCCGACCCTGAGTGCAGCGGGCTTTTTCTGTATCTGAATTCCAATAAGCGCGGATTGTCCCTGAATATCGAAGCGCCAGATGGCTGGGCCGCTTTCCTGAATCTGGTTGCGGCAGCAGATTTTTTGGTGTTGGGGCAGGAAAGCTTGGAGATCGAGCGTCTGGGTTTGCGCCGGGAGCGGTTGTCAGATAGCAACCCCGGTCTGATTGTCACCGCTATCACACCGTTTGGGCTCTCGGGGCCCAACAGCGCCTATCTGGGCGATGAGTTGATCGCCATCAGCGCCGGAGGCATGGCCTACGCCACACCTGGCATACCAGACGGGGTGCGCGACCCGGCATCCGAGCCACCGCTACGCTCCAACACCCACATGGCTGGCTATCTGGCCGGGGTCCAAGGCGCGGTGGCCAGCGTTGCCTCCCTCATGTCGCGGACGATTCAGGGCACGGGCTGCGAGATTGACCTCAGCATGCAAGAGGCGGTGGCCGCCGTGATGCCCTTCGAGCTAGCCCATGCATCCTACCATCAAGCCAAGCCCCGCAAGCCCGGGATATTCGGCGTAATGCCCAACACGTACCTGCCCTGCAAAGACGGGTACGTGGTGGTCATGGCGATCATGGAGGCCCATTGGCGCAACCTGATGGACCTGGCGGGTAATCCGGACTGGTCCGGATTGGAGGTGTTCTCCTCCGCAGTCGAGCGGGCTAGAAACTGGGACGCTCTTGAACCGCTGCTTCTGGAATGGACCATGGACCACACCGGAGCCGAGATCGCGCAATTGGCCCAAGACCGGGGCATCCCCTGCTTCCCCGCCTACACAGTCGGCCAGATGGTCGACTCAGCCCACGTGACCGAGCGCGGCTTCATGTTCGACTTGACGGGACCCGGCGGACAGAAATTCAAGCTGCCCGGATACCCGGTCCGGATGGAGCGCACTCCCTGGCGGCTCTCCAGGCCTGCCCCCAGGCTCGGCGAGCACACCAGCGAAGTGCTGACCGAATGGTTGGGCTATTCAGCAGACCAGCTATTATCCGTGGAGACAAGATGACCACGCTGCCGTTGCAGGGAGTCCGGGTCGCCGACTTCGGCCAGATCATCGCCATCCCACATACCGCCCAGATGCTGGCCTGGCTTGGCGCCGAGGTGATTTTGATTGAAACCGAACAGCGGTTGACAACCCGCATCTGGCCGCCGTTCGCCGAAGCCGAGCCGGGGGTGAACCGCAGCGGAGGGTTCAACCTGGTCAATTCCAGCAAGATGAGTTGCACCCTGAACCTGAGAGAACCGGAGGGCATGGCATTGGCCAGGCGGATCATCTCTGTCAGCGACGTGGTGCTTGAGAACTATTCCAGCGGCGCGATGGAGCGCATGGGCCTGGGCTACGAAGCCGTGCGGGAGATACGGCCCGACGTGGTCTATCTGTCGTTGGGGGCATTTGGCCGCACCGGACCCATGAAAGACTTGGTCGGTTTTCATAGCGTCATCAATCTCTTCAGCGGACTGGCGTCGGTGACAGGCCACAAGGGTTCTCACCCCCGGATCATGGGCGGTCTGTTCCCCGACGCCTTCAGCGGCTCCTACTGTATGCTGGCCCTCTTGGAAGCCCTGCACCACCGGGCCAAGACCGGGGAGGGACAATACATCGAGGTGGCCATGACCGAGGCCCTGGCCACCATCTTGCCCGAGGCAGTGATGGAATACACCCTGGACGGCACGGAGCCGGAGCGGGTGGGCAACAATCACAAGGACAAGTGTCCGCATAATGTGTTCCGCTGCCAGGGCGATGAGAATTGGGTTGCGATCTCAGTGGAGAACGACGCCCAATTCCAAGCTCTGGCCCAGACTGCGAATAATCCCGGATGGGCCAAAGACCCCAGGTTCGCCACCGCCGAAGCCCGTTTACAACACCGTGACGAGTTGGACCGCTTGGTCCAACAGTGGACCCAAGAGCTTCAGGTGTGGGACGTGGTGGAGAGTTTGCAAGGCGCCAAAGTGCCGGCCGGCCCTGTGTTGGACTCGGCCCAGGTGTTGGCCGACCCTCACATGGTTGAGCGGGGCTTCGTGCGGTCGCCGGACCACCCCGAGGTGGGGCCGCGGCCCATGGGCGGATTCGCCTGGGGTGTGGATGGCGGCCCAATAGGCGAACCCCGAGGCGCGCCCCTTTTAGGAGAGCACAACCGGAAGGTGTTACAGGACCTGCTCCAAGTCCCGGACGACGAGTATGAACGGTTGACGGCGAGCGGCGTTATTGGCTGACTGCATGCCTGAAAATCACCGGAGAGTAAATGAGCAAGAACATCATCGAGGTTGATCCCGCCAAATTCCCTTGGCTGGACCTGAAGCGGTACACCTTCTGCATGGGGGCCGAGAACGCAGGCATCTTATACCTCTCGGGTCAGACCGCGAGCGAGTTCGACCCCGCACAGAGGCGCGTGGTCTGCAAAGGAGACTTGCTGGACCAGACCAGGGTTATCTACGAGAAGCTGGCCGTAGTGTTGGAGGCGGCGGGGATGAGCTTCCAGAACGTGGTGCAGACGGTCGACTACATCGACGCCACGGCGTTGCCGCTGTACCGCCAGACTGGTGAGATACGGAAGCAGTACCTGGGAGACACTCCGGTGGGCGCAACGGGAATCTGCGTGGAAAGATTGCTCCGGCCCGATGCCTTGATCGAGGTGAGCATGGTGGCCATGATGGGCACCAAGAAGTCCATCAACCCCGGATGGGACCGGTACGGCCAGCTCACCTACGTGCCTGGAGTGGAGGTGGAAAACATCGTTTGGACGTCTGGTTTTTTGGGCAGCGAAACCGTGGACGGCCAAGCCCACTACCCCCAGGACACAGCCCGGCAGGTGGAACTAACCTACGGGATCATCGGCGAAGTGCTGGCCGCGGCCGGGGCCGTTCCCAGCGACGTGGTCAAAACCCTGGACTACATCTCACCCCAATCGTTGCTTCAGTACCCCAACACGGCCGAGGTGCGGCGCGGGTTCTTCGAGGGACATTACCCGGCATCTACCAGCATCCCGGTCAACCGGCTGCTGCGGCCCGATGGCCACGTGGAGATCGAGGCGGTGGCGGTGAAGGGCGGAACCAGGGAGGAGATCCGAGTGCCCGAATGGGAGAGCAACTACGGGAACCTCACCCAAAGTCCAGCGGTCAAGAAAGGCCGGTTGCTACAGATATCCGGTCAGTCATCGGTCGATCACGCTACCGGGGCCACGGTGGGAGGCTACGATATCGTCGCCCAGACCGAACAGGCCTACCGCAACATCGCCCGCATCATGGACGAAGGCGGTTATTCCATGGACGACATCGTCAACACTATCGAGTGGGTCGCCCCCAACGGAATGATGGATTACCGGAAGGTGGGAGAGGTGCGGCGCAAATACTTCGGTGACCGGTTCCCGTCGGCCACGGGGGTATCGATGCACCAGATATTGGGCCGGCCGGAGCAGTTGATCGAGGTCACGGCAGTGGCGGTGGTGTAACCGCCCCTACAGTCTACGGTTGAAAGAGGACTTGCCATCGGCCTCAAAGAGGCGGTATTCCCTTCCTCCGCGCCGGGGCATTGCCTCAAAACTGTAATTCTGAGAAGTGAAGCGACGAAGAATCTACCAAGCAGCACTTAGGCAGACCTTTCTCCTTCCGCGGAAGGAGAAAGGTGACACAACGGTAGTGCCGCTAATACCGGAAATCAGGCGCGACCATATTTTTTAGGCCAAAGCCCGCGCCGGGGGAAGGTTAGGATGGGGGTGAATCCTCGGCATCAACTTCCTCACCAACCTCCTCTTCCCCATCGTCCGCCGCCGTATCGTCTGGCGCATCGGGCTTTGCCTGCTGCTGTTCCATCCAGTTCTGGAGCCAACGGCGGTAATCGTCCAAGGCTGGCGGAGCAATGTAGAACACCTCTATGTCGCTGGGGAATTGCACTTGGTGACGCTCGCTAATCAGCAGCAACCCGGTCTCGTTCTCCCCCAGAGTGCTGTCTATCTGGTTGGCGATGTGCTCGTAGCGCTGGCGGTTGCTATCGGAATGCCATTCTTGGAGTTTGGACGCCACGCTGGTGCTGGCCAGGGGAATCATCATGCAACGCTGTAGGTCCAAAGTCTCCAGCAGGACATCCATGTCTTCAGTCGGCTCCAAGACCGCGCCCGACTTGGTCTTGCCGGAGACGAAACCGTGGCTGCGCTGATCGGCGGCGCTAAGTTGCTCCAGGCCCTCGTCTCCGCCCACGGTAAGGCTCTCGTGATAGATGTGCTGCAGACCCCCCAGAGCACCCTCAAGGGCATCGACCTGGGTCTGCATCTGCTCCCAGTAATTCTGGAGCACGGCCGCGCCTTCGGCGTTGTCCGCCTGTGGACCGTAGACCAAGGGCACGAGCAATAGCTTGCGCCGCCCGTCGTACTGGCTTGCCGAGGGCCGTTGGATCCGGCCCAGTTCTTGTGCCATGGTGCCCCTCCCCATGCTCCGGCGTTACGTCATTCGCTTCGTTGGCGTGACCTGCCTACATCGATTGTATTGACGGTCAGGGATGGAGGCAAGTTGACCGGCTGGCCGAAGCGTCAACAAAGACTACCGCCCGGTCCTCAGAAGGCCAATTGTGTGCGTGGCCTGCCCGAGAAAGTTAGGCCTGAACCCACGATGGTGCGGCGGCTATCCCGGTTTTAGAGCCCATGAGCGGGCGTAGCGTTCTCTACGAAGCGATACCAAATCAGAAGGATGGGCTGATGATCTCCAAGACTCGCCTTAATGTAAACTGGCTTCAGGACCGTTTAGCCTGACCCGGCTGGTTCATGGCGCTGGCCCCATTGAAGCCTCGGATTGTAGCAAGTTTGTGTCACCCCTCCGAACCCTTAAGTACTTGGAGAGCCCGCTGCCTAGTGAGACCATAACTCCCAGCGGTTTAAACGAGCGGCACCCTTTTGTCCTGTCGGGATGGATGCCGCCAATCGGCGCTGGGCACTCAAGCGTTGACCCGTCGGAGAACTCAGATGCCGAAAGTTATGGTAGTGGACGACGCTGCATTCGTAAGAAGGCGCTGTAAAAACATGCTGGTGGAAAACGGATTCGACGTCGTCGAGGCAGCCGATGGCCTGGAAGCGATCTCCGTTTACATGGAATCCCTGCCGGACATGGTATTGATGGACATCTCGATGCCAGGCTTGGGGGGTCTGGCCGCCTTGAGGGAAATCATGAAGATCGACCCCAGCGCCAAGGTTGCAATGGTCACCGCAATGGGCCAGCAAGCCTTGGTCATGGAGGCTTTCAAGACTGGAGCTGTGGATTTCGTGATCAAGCCCTTCGACCAAGACCAAGTATTGGACACCATCAATAGAGCGTTGAGTTAACCGAAGCCCGCTCTGTCCCACACTGTATCTCCACCCAGTCCCGACACACACTGGTCACAACTCTGGCGTCCGGCAAAAGACCCCCGGCGCACTGAGTTGCGGAGGGGCCGGGCTATTGGCCCGCGAGGGACCGAGTGGTCAACCAAATGATCTCTCACGCCGGACGGCATCATATGCTCGGTATTTCCGGGATGGGACGTTCCAGGCAGGTGAACCAATTCTGCCTGGAAAAGGGATGGGGCCCGGAAGATTCGGGAGCCCCTGCCTTCGTCCTGTGACGGCGGTACTGAAGCTTCTCGATGACAGACCCGCCGATCCTGAGTTGACGCCTTTGAAACCGGATCTTCGTATGAATGTCGCCTCGGGCGAGGACATGCCGTTATAATGCCACGATGGTCCATCGGAGCATAAGCAAATCCCAATTCGTCTACTACGACGCCGATTGCCGCTTCTGCGCCAGTCTGGCCCGGTGGTTATCCAAAGCCGACGTCCTCCACCAGATAACCTGGACACCTTACCAGTCTTTGGATCGGCCGCCCTCCGGACTGTCTTGGGAGGACTTGGAGCGGTCCGCTTATCTGGTAGACGAATCAAATGATCGGCGCTGGGAAGGATTCCACGCCTTTCGCATGCTCACCGTCCGCTTGCCTTTGCTATTCCCCTTGGCGCTCTTGTTTTGGTTTCCGGGCGCGAGCGTGATTGGCGCCGCAGTCTACCGGCGGGTGGCGAGAAACCGCCACCGCATCTTCGGGTGCGGCGTTCCCGCAACGGTCCGCCGCGGTGGCGAGGAGGGGCCATAGGGTTGGCTTCGATTTGCATGGTTACCCAAAAATTCAATTTCTGAAAATCGTTGTTCATGGGCTGCGGGGCGCGCGATTGGCAACTCTTTGGAACAGGAGAGACTGAAATGACCCACGAATCCGACCTGACCGAGGCTTGGGTCGCAATACCCACGGAAGCAGAACGGCGTGCCCAGTTGCCTCCGGGAGTTCCGGCCAGTGGCTACGATTTTGGGTTTGTGCCCGCGATGGGACGCTTGCTCGCAGCCCATAAGGAGATTGGCCCGGCATTCGGGAAGTTATTTTGGACCGTGATGTTCGCGCCCGGCCATCTCAGTCGGCAAGAGCGGGAGATGGTGGCAGCGGTGGCCGCCGCAGCGCAAGATTGCCATTATTGAACCGAATCACACGCAGAGTTTCTGCGTGCCGAAGACGGAAATACTGCACTCGTCGAGGCAATCAAAGAGAAGCGATGGCGTGAGATTCCAGATTTACCGGAAAGGGACCGGTCGTTGTGCACCATCGCTGAAAAGCTGAGCGCGACGCCCACACGGGTTGTGGAGAGGGATTGGCAGCCGCTACGGGACCTGGGATTCGACGACTCCGCATGCCTGGAAGTTGGCCATATCGTCGGCATTTTCAATTACCTGACCCGGTTGGCTGACGGGTTCGGGTTAAAGCTCGACGCCAAGACCGAGGAGGCCGCCAGGAGCCGCCGCGCTCTGACTCGCCCTGATTAATGAGGCCACTTACGAATGCCGGGCCTAGCTGCCCACTGCAGATGATATCTTATTGAGCTATGAGGACCGTTCTGATCGCCCTCCTGGCCGCCATCATGGCCTGCACCGGCATCAGCGGAACTATCCTTCTATGCGAAGATTGCTTCGAGGTCCGGGTAAACCGGGTGATTGACGGCGACACCCTGGACACCGAACGAGGTCCCGTCCGCTTGTTCGGGGTCGACACCCCCGAATCCGGTCAACGGTGCTATTCGAAGGCCAAGAACCGCCTGCGGGGGCTGGCAGGCAACTCCATCCGCCTGGAATTCGGGCCAAGGGTGAACGACCAATACGGACGGCTCCTCGCCTATGTGTACACTAAGGACGGTCTCAGCATTGATGAGATTTTGGTTCGGGAGGGCTTGGCCTTAGCTTGGACCAGGGACGGCCAGCACCGTGACTATTTGGTTGGTTTGGAACGGGAAACAAGGCGGGAAAAAGCCGGGTGCCTTTGGTGAAATTTAGTAGGGGTCGCCGATGTCGAATTGGATATTGAACCTGGGGTGCCTGATTGGTTGGCACCATGGCGATTGGGCTTACGGCGTCGCCGGCGAATGTACCCAGACGCGTATCTGCCGGGATTGCAGTGAGGAGGAAACCAGAGTCGAGCACGAGGTCGAAAATTGGCAGTCGGATGGTTTCCTCTCGAAAGGTCAGACTGGTGTCTGTTCGCGTTGTGAGCGAGAGCTAAGCCGGTACAAATCCAAAGATGACCAGCTGAATTAGGATGTGCCAATCAGCCAGGTTCTGCGGATGTCCCATGGAATCACAGGGGGACTACACGCCGCCCCATGCGGGCTAGGATGCGGGTGACCGGAAAACGAGATGACACCGCGACCGTGCCAGCGCTGGCGGAGAGAGTGGGATTCGAACCCACGATGAGGTTACCCCCATACCGGTTTTCGAGACCGGCGCTTTCGTCCGCTCAGCCATCTCTCCGGGGCCAGTATTATAGCTGACGATGCGCCTTTGGCGCACGCCCAAGCTCCACGTTCCCGAAGCCTTTAGAACCAGTTTGGATTTGGTCCGGTAACCCCTGATATCATAATAAAGATAGTTCAGAATATTGATACTAGGGGTTGCCCGGACGGCTGAATCCGGTTATAGTTGGTAAGAATCCGTCACTAGCCGGGTCGGTGAATCTCAAGTTCACCGCAGGCATCTTCCCGGCGTTTTCCAGGAGAATCGATGTTAACGCAGCAAGAGCTTGTCGAGCGGATGCGTGAGTGGGCGGTCAGAGTCACCCCGCAACGGCTCGCCATCGCGGAGGTGGTCTTAAACTCATCCGACCATCCCACCGTGCAACAAATCTACGAAAGGGTCCGGGATCACTTTCCGTCGATGACCCTGGCCACCATCTATTCCACCTTGGGCGTGCTCCAGAAGAGCGGCCTCATCCAGGAACTGCCGTTTCAGAAGATGTCGCGTTATGAGCCGAATATGGAACCCCACGTCAACCTGGTCTGCATCGCCTGCGAAAACGTGATCGACGCCGACACCGGCAACGATGTGCAGGACGTGGTTCTGGGCCTGCGGCGGCAGATCGCCGAGAACTCCGATTTCGAGGTCGCTTGGCAACGGGTCGATTTCTACGGACTGTGCCCCCGCTGCGCCGCCGCCAAACGCCGGGGCGAGTTGTCCGAAGTCTAGAAGCAACTTAATTTGGAAACCATTGCGGCCGGCTGGCGAGTGCACCAGCCGGCCGTTCTTATTTTCGTCCGTAGTCAGTAATTGATCCTGGGGGATGACATGATCACCGGCGTTATCGGCGTAACCCTTTGGACCGACGATCTTGAGCGCATGTTCAGCTTCTACAACGATGTGCTCCGCCTACCGCTCCACTCCCGCCACGATGACTTCGCCGCCTTCGAACTCGGCGACGTGCGATTCAACATCGGCCGCCATGACGGGGTTTCCGGCCAGTCCAAAGACCCCTTTAGATTCATGCCACACTTGGGTGTCGATGACATACAGGCTGAAGCCCGCCGTCTGGCCGAAGCCGGGGTGGAGTTCATCCGCCAACCCGAGCAGGAGAGTTGGGGCGGTTGGGTCGCCACCTTCAAAGACCCGGACGGAAACGTGCTGCAGCTACTGCAATTGGTCTAGGTTGACCAGTATTTAATCTATTCAGAGCCCAAGGAGGACTGGCATGGCTGGTGAAGACAGGGTCCAACGGGCGGCACGGTTCTTGCACGACGCCCACAGCGCGCGGGCCGCATACCAGCCCATTCCCGACGCGTTTACCCCCCGGAACATCGACGAGGCCTACGACATTCAGGAAGCGTTTCACGAGTTGTTGGCGCCGGAACGCGGGGCCATCGCCGGTTACAAGGTCGCCTTGACCACTGCTGTGATGCAGCAGATGGTGGGCTTCGGCCACCCCTGCTCCGGCGCGGTCTTCGCCAGCGGGGTACACCACTCGCCGGTCACGATCAAGATCTCCGATTACGTTCACTTGGGCGCTGAATGTGAGATTGCGGTTATGTTGGCGGAAGACCTGCCCGCCGGCGCCGCTCCCTACGACCGGGAGAGCGTTGCCGGGGCGGTGGCCGCGCTGATGCCGGCATTCGAGCTGGTGGACGACCGGGGCGCTGACTACTCGGACCTGTTCTTCCTGGGCGTGGCCGCCGACAACGCCTGGAACGCCGGCATCGTGCTCGGCGAGCCGGTCACCGACTGGCAGGGCATCGACTTGATCGCGGCCTCTGGGGCCATGACCATCAACGGTCAACCGGCGGGCGAGGGCAAGGGCGGCGATGTCCTAGGCCATCCCCTAGAAGCCCTGGCCTGGCTGGCCAACACCCTGGCTGGGCGCGGCAAAAGCCTCCAAAAAGGCATGATCGTCATGACCGGTAGCATAGTCAGCACCAAGTTCCTGAACCATGGAGACGAGGTGCGTTTCGAGATCGACTCGATGGGTGAGGTGCGGCTAACGGTCGGGTGATTTTGACCAGGCCGACCCTTCGGTCCAAGATATCGGTTTCCCTGTGTGGTAATACATTGATTGACTAGGGGTTGACATGGTCCAACGGGAGCAGAACGGTCAAAGAGAATTTTCAAAGCACGATACCGATATTATCGTTCGCGCTCGATCCGTGGCAGCCCGGCTGGCTAGGAGGGCTCAGGAGGTCGACGAGGCGCGGGAAGTGCCGGCTGAATCGATATCGGACCTCCACCAAGCGGGTTTGCTTTCCATGGCGATCCCAAATTCCCAAGGAGGGACCGAGGTCGACCTTGTAACTCAGCTAATGGTGATTGAAGTAATCGCCGGCGCCTGCGCATCC